>Ga0101944_10000880_pt1 | contig 76746 bp, 65 predicted proteins | sample DewCreD2012metaG_FD_75245 | JGI IMG/M metagenome (GOLD analysis project Ga0101944, IMG submission 75245) | Hot spring sediment bacterial and archeal communities from British Columbia, Canada, to study Microbial Dark Matter (Phase II) - Dewar... ... | reverse complement strand
ATTCGAACCCTCGTAACACAAAATGTGTTAAACGGTTTTCGAGACCGTCCCGTTCAACCACTCCGGCACCTTTCCGAAAATATCAAATTCAAATAATCTTTAAATCAAAAATACAGATAAAAAATTTTTAATATGAGAGAAATAATTTTATTGAATATTAAACATTTTTGTTTTAGTTTTCACAGTCAAAAAAAATAAGGAGCTTTACAAGTGAAAAAATTCTTTTCTTTTCTTTTTCTTTCTGTCATTCTCTTTTCAAATTCTTTTGCACAGATTGAAATCAGCGCAAGATTAATGAATGCTATTCAATCAGCAAAAGAGAATGATTATGTACGTGGGTTAATTTACCTTCGTGACCAAGTTGATCTTTTGGCTTTAGATCAACGACTTTACCATTCAAAAGCTACTCTGGAAGAGAGAGCTTTTACAGTAATTACTGCATTACAAAGAAAAGCCGCAGAAACACAAACTAATCTCATAAACTATTTGCAATCTAAAGAATCCTCAGGTGAGGTTTTCCAATACAAGTCATTTTGGGTTGCGAATATGTTAATGATTGAGGCAAAACCCTCCGTTTATAATGAATTGATGACGAGGATGGATATTGCTGAAATGGATTTAGACGCTTTTCTTGAATTAGAAAAACCAGTTGAAGTTGGAGAATCTGATGAGGGAAATGCTGGAGAATCAGTTGAAATTGGACTCAGAGTTATTAAAGCTCCAGAGTTATGGGCAATGGGAATTACTGGGCAAGGAAGATTATTGATGAATATTGATACTGGTGTTTATCCAAATCACCCTGCCTATTGGCATAAATGGAGAGGAAATTTTGTGCCTTCAAATCAGGCTTGGTTTGATCCAGGTGGTGGAACTACAACTCCAAGTGATTGTGATGGACACGGTTCACATACTATTGGAACAATGGTAGGTCGTTCAACTACAACTGCTGATACTGTTGGCGTCGCAATTAATGCCCAATGGATTGCAGCTAAAACAATTTGTACTAGTCCACATACATCTAATTCAATTGCTGCGTTTCAATGGGCAATGAATCCTGATGGAAATCCATCAACAATTACAGATATGCCTGATGCAATATCTTGTAGCTGGTATGATCCAAATACAACTAATCAATGTTCAGGACTATACAAACAAACTTTCGATGCAGTTGAAGCAGCTGGAATTGCAATTGTTTTTTCTGCTGGTAATAATGGTCCCAATGCAAGCACTATCACAATGCCTAAAAATATCAATACCAATGAAGTGAATGTTTATGCAGTTGGAGCTATTGATGCAACACTTTATCAAGGTGGTAATACAAATCCAATTGCAAGTTTCTCAAGTCGTGGTCCTTCAACCTGTGGAGGAACTGGCTCTTTACTAATTAAACCAGAAGTATCTGCTCCAGGGGTTAATGTTCGGTCTTCTGGTACTGCAACAGGATACAATTCATTAAGCGGTACTTCGATGGCAGCACCGCACGTTGCGGGAGCAATTGGCTTACTAAAAGAATTTGCCCCTACTTTAACAGGTCATCAAATTAAAATGGCACTTTATAACACTGCAGTTGACTTAGGTACTGCTGGAGAAGATAATACTTATGGCACAGGTTTGATTAATTTGGTTGCAGCTATGCAAAGTTTAGGGACTCCCGATACAGTTCCTCCTACAAGAATTACCAATCTTCAGGTTGTAGATCCAACTTCCAACTCATTAAGATTAACATGGACTGCACCTTTTGATACTTCGATGGGTGGAGTAATTCAGTATGATATTCGATGGTCTTTAAATCCAATTACAGATACCACAACATTTTATAATGCGACTCCATTAACATACCCAGGTGCTCCAGGTCCTGGTGGAACACCTCAGCAGTTAACAGTTACTGGACTTAATTTTAGTACTACTTATCATTTTGCAATTAGATCAAGAGACGCATGGGGAAATTGGTCTCTTGTATCCAACAGTGCAAACGGGACAACGTTATCAGCACCGTCAATAGGAGTAAATCCACAATCAATGACGAAGATATTAATGCCACAGCAGACAATAGTAGATTCAATAACAATAACAAACACAGCTATAAATCCATCTACATTGAACTTTAATGTAAATTTGGCAAATAACACATTTCCTGGTAAAGCATTAGAAGTTCAATTAGTGCCAAAGAGCCGTTCCACGGATGGAAATAATGGTGATAAAGAAAGTCCCAAAGAAGTAGGAGGGATAAGTATAGAAGGACAAGGTGGACCTGATCCATTTGGATACAGATGGATAGACAGTTTTGAACCAAACGGACCTCAGTATGTATGGACAGATATCAGTACAAATCCAAATGCGGTGAATGTAACAAACAATTTCACACCGAATAAAGATGATGGATATCAGACAATACCATTAGGGATAACATTTCCATTTTATGGTACGAATTATACGACAGGATATTTAAGCACGAATGGATTTTTGAGTTTTACAGCATTGACAAGTGCTTATCTGACTAATGCAGCAATACCGGGGACAGCCTTACCGAATAATATAATCGCAGCATTTTGGGATGATTTGGATGGACGAAATCAGGGGACAGTACATACATTAACGGAAGGGAATAAATTTACGATACAGTTTACCAACTGGCAGAAGTATAATGCACAAGGGTCATTAACATTCCAGATAGTGTTATTTAGTAGTGGAAGGATAATGATATATTACAATAATATGAATGCAGTATTAAATTCAGCAACAGTAGGAATAGAGAATGCAACGGGAACGGTAGGCTTGCAGGTAGCATATAATGCAAATTATGTACAGAACAATATGGCATTGAAGATAGAGGCAGCTCCAGAGTGGTTATTGACCAACACATATAGTGGGATGTTGTATAGTGGTAATTCAGTAGCGGTACAGTTAACATTCAAGGCAGAGGATTTTCCGATGGGAAATTATTCGATGGATGTAGTGATAACGAGTAATTCGCCGACAACACCGACAATCACGGTACCAGTGCAGATGCTGATAGCGATACCTGTAGAGCTGAGTAAGTTTGAAGGAGAAAGTCAGAAGGGTAGGGTGATATTGAGATGGGAGACAGTAACGGAGACTAATAATAGTGGATTTGAGGTACAGAGGCGCAAGGGAAGTGAATGGGAAGTAGTAGGTTTTGTTAAGGGTAAAGGTACAACTACGGAGCAGCAGAGGTATGAATTTGAAGATAAAGATATAGAATCGGGTAAGTATGTATATAGGTTAAAGCAGATAGATTATGATGGCGGGTATTCATACACAAAAGAGATAGAGATAGAAGTAGAGATACCGAGAGAATATAGTTTAAGGCAGAATTATCCTAATCCATTCAATCCAGTAACGATGATAGAATATAGTGTACCTGAGAAGTCAGTGGTGAAGATAGAGATATATAGTACATTGGGAGAGTTGGTAAAGAGGGTGATAGATAAAGAAGTAGAGGCAGGGTATCATAGTGTAAGTATAGATGGAAGCAGTTTGCCATCAGGGACATATATTTATCAGATGACAGCCCAAGGGAAAGAGAAGTCATTCATTCAATCGAAGAAGATGACTTTGATTAAATAGTATCAAATAATACCCAATTAACAATTTACAATCCGAAGGATTCTTTGGATGTTTAATTTATTATGCTCAATGTTCAATGCTCAATGCTCAATTTAGATTTAATATCGGGGATTTTACAATAATGCAGAATGAATAATTAAATTTATTTTGTTGCATCAGTCAATTGACGGATGCTTGAAATTATAAAAACAAAATATAAACGTAGGGAACGGACTCCTGTCCGTTCCGTTAGGAAATACGATAGCAAGTGGAATATATTTGTACAGGATTGAAGTTATAGGGGAAGGAAACATTCCGGTTTATACGGAAATGAGGAAGATGTTGTTGGTCAAGTGAATTAACAATGTTCAATGTTCAATTTTCAATGCTCATACTTCGGCAGGCTCAGTAACCGATGTTCAATTTAGATTTAATATCAGGGATTTTACAATAATGCAGAATGAATAATTAAATTTATTTTGTTGTAGTATCAGTCAATTGACGAAAGGTTGAAATTATAAAAACAAAATATAAATGTAGGGAACGGACTCCTGTCCGTTTCGTTAGTTTCCAGTCCGTTCCGTTAAGTTCCTGTCCGTTCCGTTAGGCTATTCAATAAAATTTTTATTGATTAAGTTTGTATGGTAATTTTTTAAAAATAAAACAGTTCACATTTAATATCGAAAGGGGTCATTATGGATTTTTTAAAGCGACTTGGAATTAAAGAAAAAAACTACGGTTCTTCAACTGGCTTAATTTGGAATGAAACAATTTCTGCGGGTGAGTTAAAAATATACTCTCCTGTTGATGGTGAATACATCGCTTCTGTTTATCAGGCATCAGAGGAAGATTATGAAAAAGTATTACAAACTGCTGAGCAAGCATTTAAATATTGGCGTACTGTTCCTGCCCCTAAAAGAGGTGAAATTGTCAGACAAATAGGAATGAAATTAAGAGAATATAAAGAAGATTTAGGCAGGCTTGTCTCTTATGAAATGGGTAAATCTTTGCAGGAAGGTTTAGGCGAAGTACAAGAGATGATAGATATCTGTGATTTTGCAGTTGGTCAATCGAGAATGCTATATGGATTTACAATGCATTCAGAAAGACCAAGCCATAGAATGTATGAGCAATATCATCCGTTGGGAGTTGTTTGTACGATTTCAGCTTTTAATTTTCCTGTGGCAGTTTGGTCTTGGAATGCTATGATTGCTGCTGTTTGCGGAAATGTTAATCTATGGAAACCTGCTTCAAAAGTGCCATTGAGCGCAATAGCAACTCATCAAATAGTTCAACAAGTTATAAAAGAAAATAATTTACCTGAAGGATTGTTTAATTTGGTAATAGGAAAAGGCTCAACGATTGGTGAAAGTATCCTAAACGATAAAAGAATACCTTTAGTCTCTGTTACTGCATCTACTGCGGTTGGTAAGCACGCAGGCGAAGTAATTGCTCGTAGATTTGGTAAAGCCATTTTAGAATTAGGAGGTAATAATGCAATCATAATTACTCCTGAAGCAGATTTGAAATTGGCAATCCCCGCAGTTGTATTTGGTGCAGTAGGAACTGCTGGTCAGCGTTGTACGACTACAAGAAGGTTAATAGTTCACGAGTCAATTTATGAGCAAGTTAAAGAGTCTTTGATAAAGGCATATTCATCATTAAAAATTGGAAACCCACTAGACACGTCAAATCACGTAGGACCGTTAGTTGATAAAAACTCTGTTAAAGATTTTACTAATGCGCTTAAAAGAGTTGTTGAAGAGGGTGGAAAAATTTTATTTGGTGGACAAGTCTTGGAAGGTAAACAATATAAATCTGGGTTATATGTTGTCCCCGCTTTGGTAGAAGCTGAAAATCATTATTCAATTGTTCAAGAAGAAACATTCGCACCAATTTTATATTTAATTAAATATAGCGGTGATGTTCGTAATGCAATTGAACTTCAAAATGGAGTTGTTCAAGGATTATCATCTTCAATATTTACAAATAATTTGAGAGAGGCAGAAATCTTCTTGTCTGCTGAAGGCTCAGATTGTGGTATTGCAAATGTAAATATTGGTACCTCTGGTGCTGAAATTGGCGGAGCATTTGGTGGAGAGAAAGAAACTGGCGGTGGCAGAGAATCTGGTTCGGATGTGTGGAAATTTTATATGAGACGACAAACTAATACAATTAATTTCGGAACTCAACTTCCACTTGCTCAGGGAATTAAATTTGAAATTTAGTTGAGAGTTAAAACAGCAAAAATTAAAATGGCTGCCTTTGAGATAAGACAGCCATTTTTTATTTCTTCAATAAGTCTCTTATCTCAGTCAGAAGTTTTATCTCCGCAGGTGGTTCAGGAGGAATAGAAGGTTTATTTTCTTCTTTCGACTTTAATAAGTTAATCCCTTTTATCAACCAGAAAACTGCAAATGCAATAATTAAAAAATCAATTAAAGTATTAAGGAACATTCCATATCTAATAACCACAGCTTCTTGACTTTCTGATGCAGATTTCAGAGTAATTATAAGATTACTAAAATCAACTCCTCCAACAAGTAACCCAATTGGAGGCATCAAAACATCTGAAACTAAAGAGGAAACGATTTTGCCAAAAGATGCTCCTATGATAATACCTACTGCTAAGTCAATTACATTTCCTTTAACAGCAAACTTTTTAAATTCATCAAAAAATTTCATTTATCCTCCTAAATAAAAAAGGCGAGTCAAATGACCCGCCTTAAGTTATGAAACATTAAATTTATTTGATGAGAACCATCTTTTTCATTGAAGAAAAATTATCAGTAATAATTCTATATAAATAAATTCCTGAAGGCAAATTAGAAGCATTGAAATCTACTTTGTGATAACCTTGATCTTGGGTCTGGTCAACTAAAACTGCAACTTCTTCTCCAACCATATTAAATACCGATAATTTTACTGCAGATTTTTCTTTCAAAACATATCCAATTGAAGTTGAAGGGTTGAAAGGATTTGGATAATTCTGTTCTAAAACGAAATCAGTCAGGCTTCTAACATCAACTTCAATTTCATTTGAATAACTATAATAGCCATTAAAATCTATTTGTTTTAGTCTGTAGGTATAATTACCATCTAATAAATTTTTATCTGTGAAGGAATATGATTGATTAGTTGTTGTAGTTCCTTGACCTCTGACAAAACCAACAGTTACGTAATCTTCAGTATTTCCTGCTTTTCTTTGAATTTCAAAACCATGGTTATTTAATTCAGTAGCAGTAGTCCATTCTAACTTAACTGAAGAATTTAAAGAAGAAGCTGTGAATGAAGTTAACTCGACTGGAATTGGAGGACCGACATATTTCAAAATAACTCCATTGTTACCAACTGCCCAGGCAGCATTAAGTGTTGCATCTATTCCATAGAGGGCTTGAGTTGTACCTGTTGCAACAGGAGTCCATGTAGTACCACCAACGGAATACCAGCTTCCTCCATTACTTCCAACAGCGATATAAGTTTCGGTTCCAACATTAACAACATATCTGAAAGCTGCACCAGTAACAGTGGAAGTTGTCCAAGTATTTCCACCGTCAGTAGTTCTTGCTACTGTACCATCTAAGCAAACTGCAACACCTCTGCTTGCATTAGCAAAAGCAACATAACTTGAACCCGCAAATCCCTGTTGTTGTACAAAACCAGCAACAGTCCATGTTGCTCCTTTATCAGTTGATCTGTAAACTTTTGTTGGACTTGCATTAGTATTGTAATAAGATGAAAACCAAACCGTATTCCCAACAACATCAATTGAGCCAGCAGCACCATATTCTCCGTTAGCACTATCTGCTGGTGGTATGTTTGTTCGTGGAACTCGTACCCATGTAGAACCGCCATTAGTTGTTCTTAAAATTTCCCAATAGCTTGATGGATAGGGATCTGGGTCTGCATAGCAAACTCCTTCATTTGCGTTAAAGAATCTTATTCCATCACTGAATCCATTAGGGTTATTGTACTGTTCTACCCAAGTTGTACCACCATCGGTAGTTTTCCAAATATAGAAGTTTGCAGTGCCGCCGACAGTTCCGGTAACCCAAGCAGTATTAGCATCAAGAGCATCCATTGAATAATTTGTTACGCTTGCATTTGTAGGAGTTTTAATCTCCCAGTTTGTACCTCCGTTGGTTGTTCTCAAAACAACACCATTTGCTCCGCAAGCCCAAACAACGTTGTCATTTACGGCTTTTACTTGTCTAAGCCTTAATGTTGTACCACTATTTTGTGGTATCCATTGTTGAGCAAAGACCTCAACAAGAGAAAAAAGAATCAGGACAGAAAGAATTGAAAGATTTCGAAACAGTTTTTTCATATTAGCTCCTAATATTTATTTATGTTGGGTTAATTAGTAAGATTTACTTTAACTATTAAGTCTTTTTGGACCAGCTAACTTAACTTCTTCAGAGCAACCGTCAGCAAAGAGTTTAAAGTTTTGAATAAATCTCGCTGCAAGTGCATCATACTTTTTCCAATATTCATCTTTATTACCCCAGCTGCTTGAAGGATCTAAAACATCTTCTGGAACATCAGGACAACTTGTAGGGACCTCAAAACCAAAAAGAACATCTTTCCTGAAATTTACTGTCTCTAATTTACCTTCTAAAGCTGCATTAAGCAAATTTCTTGTGTGACGTATGCTAATTCTTTTTCCAACTCCGAATCTTCCACCAACCCAACCAGTATTTACTAACCAAACATTGGCTTTATGTTTTAACATTCTTTCTTTTAACATAGCTGCATATTCAAATGGATGACGAACCATAAATGGAGCACCAAAACAAGCACTGAAAGTTATCTGCGGTTCTATTCCTAATCCAATTTCTGTCCCAGCAATTTTTGAAGTATAACCACTTATGAAATGATATTGTGCTTGTGCAGGATTTAATTTTGCAATTGGCGGCAGTACTCCAGATGCATCACAGGTAAGGAAAATAATATTCTTTGGATGGGAACGAACATAACCTTCTGGAACTGTATTAGGAATAAATTCTAGCGGATATGAGGCTCTGGTATTTTCCGTAATGTGATCATCATCTAAGTCAATATAGCGGCTTGTTAAATCATAAACTACATTTTCGAGAATTGTTCCAAAACGTCGTGTAGTAGCATAGATTTCAGGTTCGTGTTCAGCTGATAATCTAATAACTTTTGCATAACAACCACCTTCAAAGTTGAATACACCTTGCGAGCTCCAACCATGTTCATCATCTCCAATTAGTCTTCGTTTAGGATCAGCTGATAAAGTGGTTTTACCTGTTCCACTAAGACCAAAGAACAAGGCAACATCACCATCTTTACCAACATTAGCAGAGCAGTGCATTGGAAGAACATCTTCAAAAGTGAGTAAGAAATTCAGTAAAGTGAAAACTGATTTTTTTATTTCTCCACCATAAAGAGTGTTTGCAATTACTGCCATTCTCTGTTCAAAATTTAATATTATCGCAGTTTCAGTTCTTGTTCCATCAACTGCTGGATCAACCTTAAATCCTGGTAAGCATATAACTGTGAATTCTGGAATAAATTTTTTAAGCTCATCACGGTTTTCAGTTGTAATAAACATATTCCTTGCAAATAAACTGTGCCAGGCTTTTTCAGTGATGATTCTGATAGGCATTCTATAATCAGGATCAGCTCCAACATAACAATCCTGAACAAACAATTCTTCTCCAATCAAATATGCCTGAACTCTTCCCATCAATTGATTAAATTTTTCGGAGCTATAAGGACGATTATAAACACCCCACCAAATCTTATCCTTTGTACTATTTTCTTGCACAATAAATTTATCTGCTGCTGCTCTTGCTGTATGCTTACCAGTATTAACCACCAATGGACCGGCTTTAGAAAGTTTAGCTTCATTCCTAAAAATAGCTTCTTCATATAATGCTTCATCTGGTAAGTTCCAGAAAACTCTGTCTAAATTTGTAAAGCCCTGATTTTTTAAGCGATAATCTGAAGCAAGTTCTTGTGCTTGGTTTGTTGCAGGTGTATTAAATTCTAAATATTTCATGCCCAATCCCTCACTAATTTTCTATCGCCAATATAAAGTTCATTTGGTGAATTTGGATCTAACGCCCATTTCATTCTCTCAATTCCTTCCTGAATATCTTTAATTGAACCGCAATAACTTAACCTCAAATAACCATCAAGTCCGAATTCTTTTCCAGGAACTGTTAAAACCTGAACTTTATCAATCAGAAATTCAGATAGTTTATTTGAATCTTTTTCATAAGTTGAAAAATCTGCGAAGCAATAAAATGTTCCATCAGGTTTATGAACTTTCACTCCATCGAATGATCTTAAGAGGTCAATCATTACATTTCTGTTGTTCTCCAAAGTTGTCCTTAAGCTCTCAACACCTGATTGAATTCCGTTTAATGCGCCAACTGCAGCTTTTTGTAATAATACCGATGGACCTGAAGTTTGATGACCTTGAATATTAGCCATTGCTTCAATAACTTTTTTGTTCCCAACAGCCCAACCAATTCTATAACCTGTCATTGCATATTGTTTAGAAACTCCATTGATTACAATAATTTTAGAGCTTTCATCAAGTTTTTTAGCAAATTTATAACAGTTAATTGGCTTTCTGCCATCGAATATTAAACGATTATAGATATCATCCATAATGAGCCACAAATCTTTTTTCTCGCAGAATTCAACAATTTCAGCGATAAAATCTTCAGAGTACATCGCACCAGTTGGGTTGTTTGGGGAATTTATTATAACAGCCTTTGTGTAAGAACCAACTCGATCAGTAATATCCTTAATTGAAGGATAAAATGTTCCATCTTCAGGTAATGCAGGTACAGGAATGGCACCTATCAATCTTGCCATATCAGGATAACTAACCCAATAAGGCGCTGGGAAAATTACTTCTTCCTGAGGATTTAGTATTGCCTGAAGTGCGACCATTATTGCTTGTTTTGCTCCGCTTGAAGCAATCACATTTTCAGGTTTAACCTTTCTTTCATAATATTCTTCGGTGTAGCGGATTATTGATTGTTTAAGTGCAGGAATGCCGTCGGCAGGTGCATATCTTACTTCGCCGGTATTAACGTGAGCTATTGTAGCAAGCATAGCATCCATAGGAGCTTTGCTTTTTGGTTCTCCTCCACCAAGATGAATAACCGGATCACCTTTTTCTTTTAAGATAGCAAACTTTTCATTTAGTTTGAGGGTAGGAGAGGCTTTAATTGATTTAGCAATAAGACTTAGACTCATAAAAATCCCCTAATATGTAAGTAAAAAAATATCTGCTACTGAAATTTATTTTCATATTATCATAGAAACAAGGGTATTGAAGATAATAAAAAAATATTTCAGCTTTTACCAAATTTTTTTTTCAAAGCATCGTGAACATTTGGAGGCACAAAATTACTTACATCAGCATTAAGTGAAGCAAGATTTCTAATTACCGTTGAATTAAGATAAGTGTATCTCTCGTGAGGCATTAAGAAAATCGTTGTTATATCTCCTGCAAGTTTTCTGTTCATAAGTGCCATTTGAAATTCAAACTCAAAATCACTTATTTGTCTTAACCCTCTGATTATTCCGGTTGCACCAACTTGTTTTGCGTGCTCAACTGTAAGTCCATCAAATGAATCAATTATAACTCTGTCAAAATCTTTAAGGCTTTCTTTTAACATTTCAACTCTTTCTTCTGTACTAAAAAGAGGTTTTTTTGATGGATTAATTGCAACAGTTACTACAACCTGATCAAATAAATCAACTGCTCTTCTTACGATATCAATGTGTCCGTAGGTAACTGGATCGAAAGTGCCGGGATAGATTACTTTACGCATAAAATTTCCTTTGAATATCAAAAAATAAAAGTTTTATTATTTAGTAAATGAGACCTTTGAAAAATTAACCAATTACTATCTTTAGAACAACAAAATTTAAGGAATTTAAGCAAAATTTCATTTCTACAAGCTCAATGTTCCTTGACATTATCTCAAATTATTTTTTCAGAAATCTCAAAATATTAGTTATCTAAAGAAATTTTGTATAAACAAGCATCTCCAATAATTCTATATGGTTCAACTTTAAAGTTTTCTATATCAAATTCTTTTGTTTGAATAGATCTTTCGATAATCATAATACTTTCTGAATGCATATATCCGTTTGATTTTATATTCTCAACAACTTTATAAATATCATCCTCAAAAAATGGAGGGTCGGCTAAAATCAAATCAAATTTTTTATGACTTTTTTTTCTGGTGAAAACTATAGCTTCGGAACGCACAACTGAACATTTATCTCCAACTTCAAGTGATTCAATGTTTTCATTCAAATTATTATAAATAAATAAATTTTTTTCAACGAATAAAACAGATTTTGCTCCACGACTTAAACATTCAAACCCAAGCGACCCTGAGCCAGAATACAAGTCCAATACTTCAATTCCATCAAAATCAATAAGATTATTAAGAATATTAAAAAGTGTTTCCCGAACTCTATCTGTTGTTGGTCTTATAAATTTTGACTGAGGAACATTAATTAACCTGCCCTTGAGGTAACCGGAAATAATTCTCATTCTCATAAAAATTTTAATTTAGTCTCAAAGCCATTCCAAGTGCAGAAGAAAACGAGTTGTATTTTTTCAGAAAGAACTTATTCTCAAAAAGTTCTGAGCGGGTTTTAAGTTTATCAAAAGGATTGAATAATATAAAATCTATGTTAAGTGATTTTCTTAATAGAGAAACGAGACTTGGGGAGATTTCATCTCCGGAAATAAAACTTGCACTTAAAGATTCAGAATTAATTTTTGAAAAAATTTCCTGTTCAAATTCAGAATTTAAAAGTTCAGGCAAGTCTCCAATTCTATTGTAAGTAAATGACTTCATTCTTAAAATTTTCTGGTTGAAAGATAAATTATATGATATGATCTTTTTCTGAATAAAAATGCTCAAATAATATCCTTTACATAAAACAGAATTGCTGTTAATTAGAGCGAGATTGGATGCTGTATGAGCATTATCAACATAAAATAGTTTCAATCCATTGTTCTTTGCAAAATTATCTATCAATTCTAAAAAAGAATTTTCCACTCCGAAAACAACAGCAGATAAATCTTTATTAAGTGCATTTGGCTCAACTGAGTAATATTTAATTGTAAGATTATTTTTATATGGAAAAAGAATTGAAAATTGAAAACGAAAATCCTCTATTGCTTCTGGATAGCTGAGTCTTTCGTCGAGCGGTAATTGAACTATTGAGAATAATTCAATTGGAAGACAAAACGATACAAACTTCGGATTGAGGTTACTATTTAGTTGTAATTCCTCATAGGCGCTCTGCAGTAGAGCACCTATTTTGGAAATTTTATCATTTTCAAAATTAATTTCTTCATTGAGAAAGGCTTCATCAACATTTACAAGTTCAACCTGATTATCAACAACAGCAATTTCAACTACTTGTAATTTAGAAGAAGTTAAATTAAAACCAGCAAAGTTCTCTGATTTTGACATTTATATTGTTTTATTCCCAAGATGCTGTATTTTTCAAAGCATCATTGTCGAGACTACCAACAGTACCATTTCCATCGGGGTCTTCAATGTAATATCTTGTTCCTATTAATGTTTTTACATCAACTCTTAAAACTTTACCTCTTGGAGTAACAACTGTATCTTTGGTAACAATAGTGTCAATTTTAACGATAAATCTTTGTCCGGTTCTCGGAGTTGTAAAAAGACTTTCCGGAGTAAATTCACCGTGAGATAATGCAACGAATGGGTCAGATGATTTATTAGTCATTGGATCAATGCTTTTTCTGATACTGTCAACGAATTTATCGTTTTTAATAAAATTGATAAGTGTATCAAGATTATCAGTAAATCTGCCAAATTTTTTTTCGTATAATATCTCTGCGTGTTTAAGATTTGTCATTCTTAATCTGGATTCTTTCTTGACATATTTCTCTGTTTCAATTATTTCCTGAGGATCAAGAATAGCAACTTTTATAAGAACACCCACTAAAATTAAAATTACAGCGTAAAGTGCAGCGTGCACATACCAGGGATCTTCATTTGAACGATTTGTAAAAGACATTTTACCTCCGCGGTTTAGATTTTCTATTTTATATAAATGTATTTAATAATTTTTTCAAATTTTTTATCACCAATACCTTTTACTTTTTTTAGCTCTTCAAGTTTCCGAAACTTTCCATTTTTTTCACGCATAACAATTATTGCTTCTGCAGTTTTCTCACCAATACCAGGTAGATTGGTCAATTCAGATTTTGTCGCCTTATTTAAATCAATGCTTTTTTCTGCCGGTAAAACCTTAGAAGAAATATTCTTTAATTTAGTATCGTTAAAATCGAAAACTTCTTGTTTAGAAACAACATTTGTATTAGAACTTTGAAAAATTTCTTCTTCATTTTCTCTGCTTAATGAGAGAAAAATACTATCCTGATAAGAATAATCAAATTCCAGCAGGTTACTTTTAGAAGAAATATTAAATAATTGGTTAAGAGCTAATCCAAATATAAAAGAAAAAAACACAAAGAGAAGGAGTTTAAATTCAACTGAAGACAAACCTATTTTTTTATGAAAGTCAAAATTCATAAAGATTAATCAGAGTCCGAATTTCTTAAAGAAACTTTTATTTTCGTTTATTCTTGATTTAAAGCTCGGCATTTCAGCTAATTCTTTAATTAGTTCTTTTTCTTTAGATGATAATTTTTTAGGAATTTCTACAGATATTTTGATAATCTGATCTCCGAAACCAGGTTGATTTAAATGCTTTATTCCTTTGTTTGTCATCTTTAGTAATTTACCTGATGGTGTACCTGGTTCTATAGTTACTAATGCTTTACCATTAAGAGTTGGAACCTCCAATTCAGTTCCTAAAATAGCTTCAGGGATTGACAAATGAAGTTCATAAATTATATTGTCTTCATCTCTGATAAAGTACTGATGTTCGATTTGTTTGAAGACAACAACAAGATCACCGTTTTCTCCACCGCGTTTTCCTGCGTTACCTTGATTAGTTAAAGTCATATAACTTCCATCGTGAACCCCGGCAGGTACTTCAATCTTTATGGTTGATTCATCTTGAACTCTTCCTTCGCCCTGACAGGTTTTGCAGGAAATATCAACTACTTCACCTTCGCCGTTACAGCTTGAACAAGGGGTTATATTGACAAATTGACCAAAGATTGATCTGCTTACTTGTCTTATTTCTCCTGAGCCTTTACAAACCGGACAAACTTTTTTTGAAGTTCCTTTTTCGGCTCCGGTTCCATTACAATCTGAGCATCTGATATATCTTTTTAATTTAATTTTCTTCTCTGTTCCGGTTGCAATTTCTTCTAACGTTAAATTTAGAACTACTCTCAAATCAGAGCCGGGAGTGCCGGTTCTTCTTCTACTTGTTCTACCTCTTGATGATGAAGTTCCAAAAAACTCATCGAAAATAGACCCGCTACCGAAAATATCAGAGAAATGAGAAAAGATATCGTTAATGTCACTGAAACCACCAGATGAGAATCCTCCTGCTCTTAAACCATCGTGTCCAAATCTATCATATTTGGCTCTTTTATTATCATCACTTAAAACTTCATAGGCTTCAGCAGCTTCTTTGAATTTTTCTTCTGCCTCTTTATCTCCCGGATTTCTATCGGGATGATATTGCATAGCAAGTTTTCTATAAGCTTTTTTCAGTTCTTCTTTAGAAGCATTTCTTGATACACCCAAAACTTCGTAGTAATCTCTTTTTGTCATAATTTGGTTGGTAAAATTAGTTATCTGAACTTACTATTACTTTGGCGAAACGAATTACTTTGTCTTTTAACATATAACCTTTTTCTAATTCTTCAAGCACAGTATGTGGTTCTGCGTTAGGATCTTCTTTTTGCATCACTGCCTCGTGAAAATGAACATCGAAAGGTTTACCAACAGATTCTATTTTCTTAACACCCTGTTCCTCGAGAAATTTTATCATTTTATTATAAATCAATTCAATACCTTTTTTAATATTTTCAAGATCCTGAGCATCATTAAGATGTTGTAATGACCTTTCAAAATCATCTACGACTGGAAGAATTTTTCTAATAAATGATTCTGCAGCGTAATTAAGTATAGCGATCTGGTCATTCTCAACTCGCTTCTTATAATTTTCAAACTCGGCTGCTTTTCTAAGAAATTTATCTTTCCAGGAATCTCTTTCTTTTTCTAATTCATCAATTTTTTGTTGTAAATGATTATCCTCATCTGATACTGATTCAGATTGTGAACTATCATTTTGTTGTTCAGGTGAATTAAGTTGATTTTCTAATTCTTCAGACATAATACCTCCTATCTGTTCTGACCACCTAAGAAATTTGATAAAGTTTCTGAAATGTATCCTACAATAGAAATTATTTTTGAATATTCCATTCTTTTAGGACCAATTATTCCAAGGATACCTTTAACTTCACCAAGATTATATTCTTTGGTGATTATGCTATATTCATAAAATTTTTCGTGCATATTTTCTTTACCTATCTTAACTACAACCGAATCTTTATTCTCTTCCATATGCTGTTCAAGAATATGAATAACAATATCTTTATTTTCTATTAACTCTATAATACTCTCAAATTTTTCGGGATTTTCGAATTCTGGTTGAGATAAGATGTTTTTTGCACCAGTTAAAACAATCTTATCATCTTTCATACTATCAGCGAATACTTTATTAGCTGACTCTAAAAATAATCTAATAATCGGTTTCTCTTCCTGTTCAATATCTTTAAATCTTTCTGAGAAAGTAGTTTTTATTTGTTTAAAAGTTAATCCACAAAGTTTCTCATTTAATTTTGACTCAACAGATTCAAGTATTGTATTTTCAACCTCTGAGTCCATTTCGAGAGTTACGGTTCTTATTAAACCTGAAGTAACACTAATTACAACAAGCAATCTGGTTGAGGAGATTTTAATTAATTGAATTTTATTTAATACTGCGTCATCCAAAGCAGGGTATGATACGCAGGCAATTTGATGAGTTACCTGACTTAAAATTGAAGAAGCAATTTTAATTAGAGATTCAGGGTCGCTTTGAACCGGGTTAAGCTTTTTATTTATTAATTTCTTTTCGATTGGGTTAATGTTTTCTTTTGACATTAAAGCGTCAACATAATACCTATAACCTTTATCGGTTGGTATTCTTCCAGCAGAAGCATGAGGATGATTGATATAGCCGGACTCTTCCAAATCTGCCATAACATTTCTGATTGTTGCAGGGGAGAATCCAATCTCATATTTCTTGGAAATAAAACGAGAACCCACTGGTGCAGCAGTCAAAATAAACTGCTGAACAATGGATTTCAATACAAGTTTTTCTCTTTCGTTTAACTCTTCGTGAATCATAATTTTTATAAAGTTGCTCGTAAATATATCATTTAGAACCCAATTTTTTAAGGCATTTATCGCATTATTTAGATGTGAAAGTGTTACCCAAAGTTGCTTTTATAAACTAAAACATTTTCAAAAAGAAGAAAATTCTATTTAATAATCTTTAATCCTACCTTTGGAAATATTATTTTTGGAAAAATAATGGAGATTAATTTGTCTGAAACTTATAAGTCGGCTGGTGTTGATATAAAAGCAGGGGATAAAACTGTAGAAAAAATAAAGGATTATGCAAAAGCAACTTTCAATAAAAATGTTTTATCAGAAATAGGATTATTCGGCGGATTTTACGAGTTAGATATTAATAAATATAATAAACCAGTTTTAGTATCAAGTGTTGATGGAGTCGGAACAAAACTTAAAATAGCAATAGAAATGAATTCACACGATACAATTGGTCAGGATCTTGTTAATCATTGTGTGAATGATATTGCTGTTTGTGGAGCCGAACCTTTGTTTTTTCTTGATTATTATGCCACAGGAAAACTTGAGCCAAAAGTTGCTTCTGAAGTAATTAAAGGTTTTGCCATAGCCTGCAAAGAAAATAACTGCGCTCTTATTGGCGGAGAAACTGCGGAAATGCCGGGTTTATACAATCAAAATGATTACGATATTTCAGGGACAATAGTTGGTGTAGTTGAAAAAGATAAAATTATAAATGGTTCCAGAATAAAAAAGAAAGATTTGATAATTGGAATAACTTCAAACGGGTTACATACTAACGGATATTCTTTAGCCAGAAAAGTTCTACTGAATAAATACGAATTAAATGAGTTTATCCCTGAAATAAATAATTATTTAGGGAAGGAATTACTTAAAATTCATAAATCATATTTGTGTTTGATCAGTGAATTAAAGAATGAAGTTGAAATCAAAGGTTTAGCTCACATAACAGGGGGAGGAATTGTTGGAAATATTTCGAGAATTATTCCAAAAGGACTTGAAATTAAAATCCACTGGGGTAATTGGACACCACCCCCAATTTTTCAGCTTATTAAAGAAAACGGTGGGATAAAAATTTCCGAAATGAGAAAAGTTTTTAATCTTGGTATCGGACTGGCTATAATAATTTCGCCAAAAGAGGAAAGAAAACTTTTTGACATTTGCCATTTACTTTCTGAACACGCGTTATTGATTGGAGAAGTTACATAATGTTTGTTGACACTCACGCTCATTTGTTTTATGAAAATTTTAATGAAGATATAGAAAAAGTTATTCAGCGTGCTAAAGAAAATCAGATTGATTATATAATCGTTCCGGCTACTGATTTGCAAACAGCAAAGACGGCAATTGCTCTCTCAGAAAAATATGATTTTATTTATTCCGCAGTTGGAGTGCATCCTCACGAAACTAAAGATTGGAATAAAAATTATCTTGATGAAATAAAAGATTTAATCAAACACAATAAAGTTGTTGCAATAGGTGAAATCGGACTTGATTATTACTACGATTTTTCGCCTAAGGAGAAACAAATTGAAGCTTTCAAAGATCAGATTGAATTATCACTTGAAGTTAATAAACCCATTATTGTTCACAACCGTGATTCAGACAAAGATATGATGGAAATAATAAGATATTATTCTTGTAGTGGTCTCAAAGCACAATTCCATTGCTTCAATGCTTCTCTAAATGATGCTATCGAATTAACAAAGTTGAATCATTTTATTTCTTTTACTGGAAACATTACTTATAAAAAATCTGAACTGAACAGAAAGATTTTAAAGACTTTAGACATAAATCATCTTTTACTTGAAACGGATTCTCCTTTTATGTCACCAAATCCTTATCGGGGAAAAAGAAATGAACCATCATATTTAATTAATACTGTTAGACAAATTTCTGAAATCAAAAATTTATCAGTTGAAGATGTTGGTAAAATTACTTCTTTAAATGCTTTTAGAATTTTTGGAATTGGAAAAAAGCCAGCAACAAGTTTTACCTATCAATTAGGAAATTCTTTATATATTAACGTTACCAATAGATGTAATGCCAATTGTATATTTTGCAGAAGAGAAACTGATCCGTTTATAAGCGGTTATAATTTAGGTATGAAAAAGTCAGAAGAACCTGATGCTGAAGTTTATATAAGAGAAATTGGCGATCCTAAAAAATATGATGAAATAGTTTTTTGCGGCTATGGCGAACCAACTATTCGCTGGGAAGTTGTTAAAAAAATTTCAGAATATGTGAAAGCTAATAATGGAAAGACAAGATTAAATACAAATGGTCACGGAAATCTTATTAACAATCGTGATATTACTCCTGAAATGAGAGGATTAATTGATACAGTTTCTATTAGCTTGAATTCTACCGATGCAAAACAGTATTCAGAATTAATGAGAGTTGATCAAAAGTTTTATTATTCTATGATTGATTTTGCTAAAAAATCTGTTCAAAATGTTGACAGAGTTGTTCTTTCAGTTGTAGATTTAGATGAAGTTGAAATTGAAAAAGCAAGAACTTTAGTCGAAGAAGAAATTAAAGCTGAGTTCAGAATCAGACATTATTTTTAATTAATTCAACCTTGTTAATGGATACTCAAAAAGAAATTAAACCGGAAATAATTCAGGATTCAGAAACTACAGAAGGAATTGCCAGCAGAGTTATTTTATATAATGATGATTGGCATTCTTTTGATGAAGTAATTGCTCAGTTAATCAAAGCAATAAACTGTCCTTTTGAAAAAGCTCGGGCATTAACTTTTGAGGTTCACGTTAAGGGCAAAGCTGTAGTTTATAGTGGAGATTTGAAAGAATGTTTAAGAGTTTCTTCAGTGTTAGAAGAGATTGCACTTCATACTCAGATTTTAACTTGATTTATCTTTATTATCACACTCATTACAATTACAAGCGTCATAAATATCATCATAGCCGTAATCTATGGTTAACTCTTCCCCTGAGGAGATATTTCGTTGTGCAACTAAAATTAAATCACCGTTTTCGTCTTCGTCAACATAGCAGTTATTATCACAATTATGGTTTATGAATTTTATCTTATCTGAATTTATAGTATCAATGTATTTATTTTCATCTTTGTAAAAGATATAGACATTATTCTCTTCATTCTCTCTTCTGACGCATTCGTTTTCATCAATTTCATCACCTATAATTTTCATAATAACCGATCCCTTTGGAATATCAACATCACTAAATAATCCTTTCCCGTGAAGATTTGATTCTTTTACAAAAATATAATCAGAATAAAACGACATAGATTTTTTGAGTTTAATTTTTTAGTTGTTTCCTCTTTAAAAATTCCTGAAGGACTAAATGAATTTTTGACTCGAGGATTATTGGATAGGGAAATGTAAACATATCATCAGATTCGTAAAGGTCATAATCATAAGCATAGACTTCTTTATTTGTTAATCCATAGTAACGTATTTTTTTCAAACCGTATTTAGCAGTTGTGAGATTTACTGTGTAGAGAGTTTTTGATCTGAAAACATCACCTTCAATCCCTTCAAACTTTAATGGAGGGCGATGAGATTCTAATATCCACACATTTAATTTATCATTTGCAACAGAATCGAAAGTTGTCGGATCATACCAAAACTTTTCTCCTGTCGGTGCAGTCAATGGTTTCCAAATATGTTTATCTTCTGTTTGTGAGAAAACTGATATTGTTAAAAGCAAACTAATAATCAAAAATTGCATTTAATTTCCTATTTTATTTTATCTAAGTTACTAATAAGAAAAAATATTAAAAATTCAATTTTCAATTGAAATAATTATTTGAATATTTGAAAAATAATGCTTGTCATTTGTTTATTATGTTAATATTTTTGAGTAGAATAAATCAAATCCTATAGGTGGTTTATGAAATCAATTAAATTTTTCCTGTTTCTCGTATTTGCCTTCCCTTTTTTCATCAATGCCCAAAACGGTTTTAGTTATATAGGTGTAGAACCTTGTGTAATGTGCCATAAAACTGAAAAGCAAGGTAATCAACTTGGTATCTGGAAAGATAGCAAACATTCTCGTGCTTATGAGACTTTAAAATCAGAACAATCAGCGAACATAATTAAGGAAAAGGGTTTACAAGGTCCTGCTTATGAAAATCCCGAATGTTTGAAATGTCATGCATCAGGTTACAATGTTGACGCTTCTTTTTTAGGCAAAAAATTTAAAATTGAAGATGGTGTTCAATGTGAAACTTGCCACGGTCCCGGTTCTGAATACAAGGATATGAAAGTAATGAAAGACAGAAATCTCGCTATTCAAAAAGGTTTAATTGTTTTTGAAAATATTGAGAGTCATTGTATTTCTTGCCATAATGTAGAAAGCCCGACTTATGTGGGCTTTAATTTTGAAGAAGCTTGGGAAAAGATCAAACATCCTGTTCCGAAAACTAAATAGGTTAAATAATATGAAAAAACAAATACTTCTAATACTGCTTTTTTTCTTAAGTGGGAGTCTATTCTCACAAAACATAAATGGAAGATTCTCTTCTTCAGTTTATATGTTTGAAAGATTTGACTCTTTAAATGTTTCTCAGAATCATTTAAGAGCCTTTCAAATGTTAAATCTCAATTTTAATTACAATAAAATTTCCTTACGCACTAATTTGAATCTTGAAACAGATTTTGCTCAGAAATTAGTTTCAGATCCAAGACTTCGCTTCTATAGTTTATATCTCGAAGCAAGAGATGTTTTAGATATTGCGAATATTAAGATTGGTCGTCAACCAATAATAAATAGTGTTGTTGGTGGTCTGATGGATGGTGCGTCAATATCATTAAGTAAATATGACTTTAAGCTTTCAGGTTTTTACGGAGGAAATGTACCGGCTTATCAAAAATTAGAGTTAATAGAAAATTTTTCAGATAACTTTATTGCTGGTGCGAGATTATCAACTTCAATTTTAGAAAACTTTAATTTTGCTGTCGGATATTTGAATAAAAATTTCAAGCCAATTGATTATAAAGCTCTAAGGCTTGATCCAAATCTGAACCCAATTCAGGTATTAATCTCGAATAAATCCAACCAGTTTCAATATTTGAGCGGAGAGGCATCATATTTTTCTGAAAACTTTTTATTCGTCAATTCCAGATATGAATATGACCTGAATTTTAAGCAAACCTCCAAAGTTGAATTTGATGCAAGAATAGAGAAAGTTAAAGATTTAGGTATCAATCTTTATTATAATTACAGAGAGCCAAGAATTCGATATAACTCAATATTCTCAGTGTTTGATTATGGAAATACTCAGGAGATTGAAGCCGGATTGGATTATAGGATTGATAATAACTTTACAATACTTTCTCAATTTGGTTATGTAAAATTTAAAGATGATAATTCATCACGTTTAGGAGTTGGTGCTTCAACAAAGTATGGAACTATAAATTATAGAAAGACTTTTGGATATGCTGGAGAGATGGATGCAATTTCATTATATTCAGCTTATACTTTTCTTGATGGATTTATAACTCCGAATATCGGTTTATCATATTCAAGTTATAAAGTAAGTAAAGATTCTGAAACAAATAATATCACTACTTTTGTCGCAGGATTGAATTTCAGACCTTTCAGAAAACTATCCTTTGATCTTCAGGGACAATATCTTGATAATAAAATCTATAAGAATGATTTCAGATTATTCTTAAAACTCAATCATTGGTTTAACTTAAATTTTTAGTGAGTGCAGAATGAAAATAAAAATATTTTACAGCATAGTAATTTTAATTTCAGCAACTCTTCTTTTCATCGCCTCAAGAAATTCTACGAATTATCAATCAGATGAAAATGAAGTTAGGATCAAGTTTTCACATTCTGTACACGCAGAATTAGTTGATTGTAAAACTTGTCATAGTGCAGTTGCCGAAAGTGTTTCATTAAATGATAGGTTATTCCCAAATCACGACAACTGTTCATCTTGTCACGATGTAAATAACGAAAACGAATGCAGCACTTGTCACATTGGAGATACTTATGAGCCTTTGATTAAGAAAAAGTCAGAATTAATTTTTAATCATAAGTTCCATATTGAAAATCAGAATATGGAATGCGAATCCTGTCATAAAGGACTAACAGAAGTTGATTACAGTTGGCAGGCAGTTGCTGCTAATCCACCTATGGAAAACTGTTATTCCTGTCATAATGATAAATCTTTAGCATCAAATGCTTGCGAGTCTTGTCATATATCTACAGCTAATTTATACCCTCAAAATCATAAAGTTGCAAGGTTCATTAACACTCATAAATTTTCTGCTCAAATGGTTGGTGCAAATTGTGTAATGTGTCATGATAATCACAGTTGCGAAGAATGTCACGTTGCCACAAATGTAATCACTGAAGTAAATCTAAGAAACGATTTTTATCAACCATATTATTCAAGTAACTTTGTTGATGGTTCAAAGCAGCAAGCTATCAGAAGAGTTCACGAGCTTAATTACAGATTTACTCACGGATTCGACGCCAAAGGTAAAACATCTGAATGCCAATCCTGTCATCAGGTGGAAACTTTCTGCGCAAGCTGTCACGCTGCTGAAAATACTGATTTCGCTTACAGCGGAATTATGCCTGCAACTCACCTGAAACCCAATTTCTTTACTTTAGGAGTTGGAACAGGCGGTGGATTACACGCAACATTAGCAAAGCGCGATATTGAAAGATGTACCTCTTGCCACGACGTTAACGGAGGTGATGCAGTTTGTATAACCTGTCATTTGGATAGCGATGGAGTAAAAGGTACTAATCCCAAAACTCATATTGTTGGTTTTATGAAAGACCAAAAAGGAGATTGGCACGATACACAAGGCTCTATTTGTTATAATTGTCATACAAGTGCTAATCCTAATTCACCAATATCTTCTGGTTTTTGTAATTATTGTCATAGGTAGAAATATGAAAAAAATATTAACAATAATTTCGTTACTCTCATTTTCTTTTTTGATTTTTATATCTTGCAGTGAGATGAATAAAGACTTACCATCATCTCCATCAGTAAGCATTCATAAAGCTGGTATAAAAAATCCTTCTTCTCCGGATTTCCACGGTAAATTAATTTCATCAACCGATTGGACAATGCAAGAATGTAAACAATGTCACGGTGCGAATTATCAAGGAGGAATAATTACCGAAGCCAGTGGAAATTGTTTAACTTGTCATACACAGCCAACAGGTCCTGAAGCATGTAACACCTGCCACGGTGATTTTGCGGACCCTACTAAAATCGCACCACCAAGAGCATTAGATGGTAGCATTAGTTCTTCTTCAAGAGGTGTGGGTGCACACGTCAAGCATCTTTATTCTTCAACTTCAGGAAAAGCTGTTGAATGCAATGAGTGTCATAAAGTTCCTACATTATTTTTATCAGAAGGACATTTTGATAGCACACCACGCTCAGAAGTTTTATTTGGTGATTTAACCAAAACTCAGACTAACAAGCCAGGCACAACAGATTATGACGCAAGTTTGCCTTTGTTCACTCCTAATCCATCTTACAATTATGATAATAATTCTTGTTCCAATACTTATTGTCATGGTTACTTTAAGAATGGTAATTTGGATTATGTAGTTTCTTTCACTGTTGGGTCAGAAGGTGGAAAATGCGGCACTTGTCACGGTGATGTAAACAGTTCTAATCCACTTGCTATTGCGCTTCCGAAGATATCCTCGCAAGGCGGAACGCACCCAAATGCTACTGCTTGTTCAAATTGTCATCCTGGTGTAGTAAGTCTTGTTGATGGTAAGTATGTAATTACCGATCCTTCAAAGCATATTAACGGTAAATTAAACATTTTTGGAGCTGAAAGAGATTATTAAAAATTTAGTTCTAATAAAATTATTCTTTGAGCCTTAGCGTCTTTGTGGCATATGACTTTTTTCTCTGTGTTCTCTGTGCCTCTGTGGTAAAATAAATTTTCACGCAAAGACGCAAAGACGCAAAAAAAAATGAAACAGTGATGAAACGGATGCGATTGATATGTAATGCGGAGTTAAAGTTAGAAATTATTATGATAAATATTTGGATTAAAAATGATTAGAAAAGATTTCAGGGATATCGCCCCTAAAATAAATCCATAAATACGATTGCTACAAAGATATTATGGCAAAGCACTTATTTAATTTTTACGTAGAACTAAATTGAAAATAAATAATAAATGCCTGCTCAGTTTAATACAGATTTATAATAAATTAGAAATACCAAAAACTTAATTCCATTATTTAATCATTCAGTTAATTTAATCTTAAACTTTAACTCTAACTTAAACTAAATAATGATAGTATAGTAATCCATTCAATAATATATTTGTAAAAATTTTTATAAAATTATTTAGGAGAAGAATTTGGGTATTTTAGTAGTAGGTTCTTTTGCGTTAGACTCAGTTCAAACACCTTTTGATAAAATTGAAGATGCATTAGGTGGTTCAGCAACTTATATTTCATTGGCAGCAAGTTATTTCAGTGGTCCGATTAAAGTTGTGGGAGTTGTTGGTGATGATTTCCCTAAAAGTTATATCGAAATGCTCAACAATCATAATATTGACTTGGAAGGATTGGAAATAATTCCGGGAGGAAAAACTTTTCGATGGTCAGGTAAATATCATTATGATCTGAATGTTAGAGATACATTACTAACAGAATTGAATGTTTTTGAAAAATTCGATCCCAAAATTCCTGAAAGTGCCAGAAAGATTAAATTCATTTGTTTAGGAAATATTGACCCTGTTTTACAAAGTAAAGTTTTAGAGCAGATGGAAAATCCTCAGTTCATTGTTTGTGATACAATGAATTTTTGGATAGAGGGTAAGAAGTCAGAATTATTAGAGCTTTTGCCAAAAGTGAATGTATTGATAATTAATGATTCAGAAGCACGATTACTTGTGCAAGAACCCAACCTTATAAAAGCAGCAAAAAAAATCAGAGAATTAGGACCTCCAATTTTAATTATTAAAAAGGGAGAGCACGGAGCTTTGCTTTTTACAGAAGAAATAATTTTTTCCGCTCCTGCTTATCCTATGGAAAATATTTTTGATCCTACAGGTGCAGGCGATTCTTTTGCAGGCGGCTTTATTGGTTATTTATTTAAGACCAGAGACCTTTCTGCTGATAACTTAAAACGAGCTGTTATTTATGGCAGTACGATGGCTTCTTTTTGCGTAGAAAAATTTAGCACAAAAGGACTTGAAGAACTTTCCATTTTACAAATTCAAGATAGATTCAGACAGTTTATGAATCTTTCAAGATTCGATGAAGAATAGGAATTATTATTCATTAAAGTTTGAAAACGATTTTCTTCATTTTATAGATCAAACAAAATTACCATTTGAAGAAATCTATATCTCTACAGATTCTTATGAAAGAATTTCAGAAGCGATTGAAAAGTTAGAAATCAGAGGAGCTCCTCTAATTGGTATTGCGGCTGCTTATGCAATTGCCTTAGCATTTAAGAATTTTAATTCTTACTCCAAAGAATACTTTGATTTAGTTTATAAACGCATTACTTCAACACGTCCTACAGCAGTTAATTTATTTTATGCAGCTAATCTGATGAAGGATAAATTTGAGAACTTATCAGAAACTGAAAATATATTTTTAAGTTTATTAAGAACAGCACAAGAAATTGAAAGTGCTGAAATTAAAAGTTCATTGAATATCGCTAAGATTGGTTTGAATGTTTTTAATAAAAAATCTAATGTCCTTACTCATTGCAATACTGGAAGTTTAGCAGCAGCATCTTCCGGTACAGCTCTGGGAATTATAAAAAATGCATTCGAGCATAACCTTATTGAAAGAGTTTATGTTGATGAGACACGTCCACTACTGCAAGGATTACGACTGACTTCTTTTGAATTAGAAAAACTTGAAATACCTTTTACTGTTCTTACCGATTCAATGTCTTCGTCGCTTATGCAAAAAAATCTTATTGACTTGGTTATTGTCGGTGCTGATAGAATTGCATTAAACGGAGATACAGCTAACAAAATAGGGACTTTATCTTTAGCAATAATTTGTAATTACTTCAACGTGCCATTTTTTGTTGCTGCTCCATCTTCTACTATTGATAAAAAAATAATTTCCGGTAATGAAATTGAAATAGAATACAGAAGAAGTGAAGAAATATATTTGATTAGAAACAACTTAATTGGTCTTCAGAATTGGGATTACTTTTCTCCGGCATTTGATGTTACACCTGCACATTTAATTTCAGGAATTATCACTGAAAAAAATATTTACCGATTTCCTTATAATTTTTTAAATGAGTGAAATAATTAAAACTGAAGCCATAGTGCTTAGTAAAATAAATTATTCTGAATCAAGTCTGATAGTTTCATTATATACCAAAAGTAATGGTTTAATTTCTGCAATTATCAAAGGAGGCAGAAGACCAAAATCAAAACTCTCTTCTGTTGTGGATGTTTTAAATCATATACAGATTATTTTGTACAGAAAGGAGTCTAGAGAAATTCAAATTGTTTCTTCAGCGGATTTGATATCATATTTCCCCAAAATAAAAGCAAAAATTGAATTATCCGGTTATGCTTTAGCAATATGTGAATCAATAAAAACCCTCTTAGTGGAAAATGAATCTAACGAGTTGTTATTTAATGGATTGATAAGAATTCTAAATTTAATTGACAGCGAAGCAGAACATCCAGCAGTTTTATTTGGAAGGTTTTTAATGTTCTTAATTAAACAAATAGGATATGATGTAAATTTAGAAACTTGTGAAGTCTGTTCTGAAAAATTAAGTTTTGATACGAAGGTTTATTATTCATCAACAACGGGGTTTGTATGCAGTAAATGTTATAATGATAAGGTATTTAATAATTCGGAACTTTTTAATTATCTATATTGTCTAAAAAATAGAAAAAAAATTGACGCTTTTTCAGAGAATATTTATCAAAAAGGTAATCAATTCTTGATTGAATATTTGAAAACTCATATAGAATCTTTCAAAGGTTTAAATTCTTTAACGATGTTATAAAATTATTGGAGGTTATTAAATGTATAACAAAAAGACAATTCTTGCGGCTATTGCACTTCTTTCGATCGGTGTATTATTTGGTGCTCTTCTTGTATCAGGTTTTGGTTTTGTCAGACCCGCTTTAGCTGATATAAATCTTGGCTCTCCAACTCCTCCTGTTAATCTTGATGCAGATGCAACTTCATTTTCAAAAGCATTTATAGAAGTTGCGGAAAAAGTAACTCCTGCCATTGTTCAAATATCAGTTGTTGCTGAAAAAGAAAATCCTCAGGGAAATTTCTTCTTTTTCCCTTTTAGAGATTTTCAGGATATGCCAAGAGAACAGCAGGGAAGTGGTAGTGGTATTATTATATCAGAGGATGGATATATCCTGACAAATAATCACGTGGTTGAAAAAGCAAACAGAGTTACAGTTAATCTTGCCGACAAAAGAACTTTTAAAGCAGAAGTAATTGGAACAGACCCTCTAACTGATTTAGCAGTTGTAAAGATAAATGCTTCTAATCTTACAGTTGCCTATTTAGGTGATTCTGATAATTTAAAAGTTGGTCAATGGGTAATGGCAATTGGTAATCCTTTGTCATTATCATCTACTGTTACTGCTGGTATAATTAGTGCAATTGGTCGTGGTCAATTAGGTTTAATAAGAGATAGTTATGGTGTCGAGAATTTTATCCAAACAGATGCGGTAATCAATCCGGGAAATAGCGGTGGAGCATTGGTTGATTTATCTGGTGCTGTTGTAGGAGTTAATACTGCAATTGCTACTCGTGGTACAGGGACTTATATCGGTTATGGTTTTGCTATTCCTATAAATCTTGCTAAGACAGTCTCTAAAGAAATCATTGCCTATGGAAAGGTAAACAGAGGTTACATAGGAGTTAATATTGGTGAAGTTGATAATGCTATGGCAAAATCTTTGGGATTGGATAAACCAAAAGGTGTAATTGTTCAAGGCATTGTTCCAGGTGGTGCGGCTGAAGATGCAGATATTAAATCAGGTGATGTTATTCTTAAAATTGATGGTAAAGAAGTTAATAAACCAAATGAACTTCAGAGCTACGTCGCATCAAAATCTGCAGGTACAACAGTAACATTAACTTTATTCAGAGATAAAAAAGAAATTGAAAGAAAAGTAAAACTTAAACCAAGAGACAACAAAGAAAGAACTGAGCCAGTTTCACGAAAAGAGTCAGAAAATAAAAGTGAATCAAAAAGAGATTTGCTTAACTTGGAAAGTATTGGAATGACCATCAGAAATTTGACTTCAAAAGAAAAGGATACTTACAAAACCGATAATGGAGTTATCATAACTGATGTAAAAAGTTTCAGCAAAGCTGATGATCAAAGGCTCTTCCGTGGACTTGTTATTTTAGAAGTAGATAGAAAAACAATTAAAGATGTTGATGACTTTAAGCGAATCGTTGATAATAAAAAAGGTGATGCAGTATTATTGAAGGTTCAGGACGCAGAAGGAAATACACGCTTTGTTGGTCTTGAAATTCCACAAGATTAATGTTCTTATAAAATGAAAAATAAATGCCACTTAGTTATCTCGACACTAAAACTTAGTGTCTTGGTGACTTTGTGGCTATTTAACCAATTCCCAATTTAATTATAAATAATATATTATTTATTCTAAAACGCTTCTGCTCAAATCAGGAGCGTTTTTTTTATTTTTGACAAGTTTATTTAGAGGATTTAGTGATTAGATTTTTAACTGCTGGTGAATCTCACGGAAAATCAATTCTGACAATTGTTGAAGGATTCCCTTCAAATTTAGAATTATCCGCTCAATACATAAATCATCAATTGAAAAGACGACAATTTGGTTACGGAAGAGGATTGAGAATGAAAATTGAATCTGATGAAGTTGAAATCTTATCCGGAATCAGATTTGGAAAAACCCTCGGCAGTCCAATTGCACTCAAAATAAACAATCGTGATTGGGAAAATTGGACTGATGTTATGTCAAATGAAAATGTTTCCAATCCTCCAGAAAAAATTTCTATCCCTCGACCTGGACACGCTGACTTAACAGGCACTCTGAAATATAATTTTGATGATATCAGAAATTCAATTGAAAGGTCTTCTGCTCGTGAAACTGCTGCGAGAGTTGCCGCCGGCTCAATTGCAAGAAAATTCCTTTCGGAGTTTGGAATTTTTATTGGAAGTTTTGTCGAAAGTATTGGTGGAATTTATCCAAAGAAAAATTTTTATAAAGAACTTCTTACTAATAAAATTAAAGATAATTTTAATGCTGAGTTATTTTTATCCAAATCAGATTTAAGTCCAGTTAGAGTTATTGATAAAGAACAAGAGAATAAAATCGTTTCAAAAATCAAACAATCGAAAAAGAGAGGCGATACCTTAGGCGGAACATTTATTTTAGTTGCTTCTGGAGTGCCGCTTGGTTTAGGTTCGTTTATGCAGTATGATAGAAAATTAGATGCGGATATTGCTTCGTTCATTATGTCTATAAATGCTGTCAAAGGAGTTGAAATAGGAATAGGATTTGACTCATCAGAAAAATTTGGTTCTCAAGTTCACGATGAAATTATATTGAAGAAAAAATCAATAACGCGCAAAACTAATTACTCTGGCGGAATAGAGGGTGGCATAAGTAATGGCTTACCAATTATCGTTCGAGCAGCTATGAAACCAATTGCTACTTTGATGAAGCCTCTAAATTCTGTTGACTTAAAAGAAATGAAATCAGTTAAATCAATCAGAGAACGAAGCGATTTTGTTGCAGTGCCTACTTGCGCAGTAATTGGCGAATCAATGTTAGCTTGGGTTTTGGCGAAGCATTTCATTTCAAAATTTGGCGGAGATTCAATTGAAGAAACAAAATCTAACTTTAATAATTACGTTAATTATTTATCATCCCGAACTAAAATTCAGTGAGTATTTATGCTAAACATTCAAAAATTTGTTTTCAACCCATTTGCAGAAAACACTTATATTATTTGGGAAGTTGAATCATTAGAATGTGCTATTATTGATCCTGGCTGTTCTGATGAAATTGAAACTCAACAATTAATAAAATTCATTCAAAATAATAATCTCAAACCAAAATATCTGATAAACACTCATTGTCATATAGATCATATTTTGGGTGTTAATGAAGTGCTTGAAAATTTTCAGATTAAATATTTAGCACCTGAGAAAGATTTACATTTGCTTGAGCATTCAGTTTCACAAGCGGAAATGTTCAGTTTACAGATTGATGAAGTTAAAAAACCAGATGAATATTTAACCGAAAATTCTGAAATCGTTCTCGGCTCAGAAAAATTAATTTGTCTTTTCACTCCCGGACATACACCCGGCGAGTATTGTCTTTATTCTTCAAACAATAAATTTTGTATTACAGGCGATGTACTTTTCCAACAATCTATTGGAAGAACTGATTTGTGGGGAGGAAATTATAATCAGTTAATTGATAGCATTCAAACAAAATTATTAACTCTTCCTGATGATACAGTCATATATCCCGGTCACGGAGATAGTTCTACAATTGGTGAAGAAAAAAAATTTAATCCCTTTTTACAAAACACAAAATGAGTTTATCTATGAAAGAAAAATTTGAAAAACTTTCTCAACTAAAAGAACTTGCCAAACTCGGTGGCGGCAAAGAAAAAATAGAAGCTCATCACAAAAAAGGAAAGTTTACAGCACGAGAGAGAATAGAGTTTCTTGTTGACCCTGGGAGTTTCGAAGAGACAGATATGTTCGTTAAACATCGTGCAAGAGATTTTGGAATTGATAAAACTCAGATTTTAGGTGATGGAGTTGTAACTGGTTTTGCAAAAATTGAAGGAAGACCTGTTGCAATTTTCAGTCAGGATTTCACAGTTTTCGGTGGCTCTCTTTCGGAAACTCACGCTCAAAAAATTGTTAAGATTATGAAAACCGCTATGAAAGCCGGCATCCCTATTATTGGATTAAATGACTCAGGCGGTGCAAGAATTCAGGAAGGTGTCAGCAGCCTTGGAGGTTATGCTGATATTTTTCTATTAAATACTCTTGCATCAGGAGTAATTCCTCAGATTAGTGTTATAATGGGACCTTGTGCGGGTGGTGCGGTTTATTCGCCTGCTATTACTGATTTTATTTTTATGGTTCGAAATTCAAGTTATATGTTCGTTACAGGTCCGAATGTAGTTAAAACAGTTACTCACGAAGATGTAAGTTTTGAAGAACTCGGTGGGGCAAATACACACGCAACTAAATCTGGTGTTGCCCATTTTGTTTTTGATAACGAAATCGAAACTCTCCAAAATGTCAGAAAATTATTGAGCTACTTACCACTTAATTATTTAGATAGACCACAACAATTAGATTTCAATTTAGATGATTTAGTTGATGATTATAGTCTCGATGAAATAATTCCTGAAAGTTCAACTAAGCCTTACGATATGAAAAAAATAATTGTGAAGATAGTTGACAATGAAGATTTTTTTGAAGTTCATAAAAACTATGCAGAAAATATAATTGTCGGTTTTGGCAGAATAGGTGGTAACTCTGTTGGAATTATCGCAAACCAACCTGAAGTTCTCGCAGGAGTGTTGGATATAAATGCTTCAGTTAAAGCTGCAAGATTTGTAAGATTCTGTGATGCTTTTGGAATTCCATTAGTTGTATTTGTTGATGTTCCTGGTTTCCTTCCCGGCACAGATCAAGAATGGAATGGAATTATAAGACACGGTGCAAAACTTCTTTATGCTTTCAGTGAAGCTACTGTTCCAAAAATTACTGTAATTACAAGAAAAGCTTACGGCGGCGCTTATGATGTGATGAATTCAAAACACATTCGTGGTGATTTTAATTTTGCCTGGCCCTCTGCAGAAATTGCAGTAATGGGTCCAAAAGGTGCGGTTGAAATTATTTTCAAAAAGGAAATTGAAAATGCTCAGAACCCTGAAGAAGAACTTGAAAAGAAGCTTCAAGAATACATTGAAAAATTTGCAAACCCTTATATTTCAGCAGAGAGAGGTTTTGTTGATGATGTAATCTTTCCTAGAGAAACAAAAAGAAGAATAATAAATGCTTTGGATTTATTGAGTGAAAAAGTTGATACGAATCCAAAGAAGAAACACGGTAATATTCCACTTTAACAATTTTAGAAATTACAGAGGTTAATATGTCAGATAGATTAATTGAATGTGTTCCCAACTTTTCTGAAGGTCAAAAACCAGAAATCATAAAACAAATTACTGATGAAATTGAAAAAGTTGAAGGGGTTAAATTATTAGATGTTGACCCCGGCTATGATATGAACAGAACGGTGGTAACTTTTATTGGCAAACCCGAAGCAGTTGAAATAGCAGCCTTCAATGCAATTAAAAAAGCCGCTAAAGTAATTGATATGTCAAAACATAAAGGAACGCATCCGAGAATGGGTGCGACGGATGTTTGTCCATTTGTCCCAATTACCAATGTTACTGAAGAAGAATGTATTGAGCTTTCTAAACGAGTTGCAAAAAGAGTTGGTGAAGAATTAAAAATACCTGTCTATCTTTATGAAAAAAGTGCAACAACTCCTGAAAGAGTTAATCTTGCTAAAATTCGACAGGGCGAATACGAAGCACTTCCAGAAAAATTAAAACATCCAAGATGGCAGCCAGATTTTGGACCTGCTGAATTTAATTCTAAAGCTGGTGCAACGGTTATTGGAGTTAGAGAATTTTTAATTGCATATAATATCAACTTAAATACACGTGAAGAAAAATATGCAACAGATATTGCATTTGAACTTCGTGAAAAAGGAAGGTCTGCTCGCAAAAAAACAAATGATAAATTTTATTTCAAATCAGAAGAAATATTGAAATACCAGAGTGGAAGTTATCCTTGCGGAAGTTGTGATTTTGTTGGAAAAACTTTTCAGGAGACTGTTGAGCATTGCAAAGAAGCACACGGCTATGATTTAATTGAACTATTAGAACTAAACGGAATTGACCCAGCAAAACCTGAAGGGCAATCTGTGAAAATTCCCGGATTGTTCCAACATTGTAAAGCTATTGGCTGGATGGTTCCAAAGTATGACAGAGCACAGATTTCAATCAACCTCACAAATTATAAGGTTACATCAATGCACGATGTATTTGATAAAGCAGTTGAATTAGCAGAGCAAAGAGGTTTGCGTGTTACAGGAAGTGAAATTGTGGGAATGGTACCTTACCCGGCATTATTGGAAACAGGGAAGTATTATTTAAGAAAGCAACATCGTTCAATAGGAATTCCTATAAAAGATATTCTAAACACCGCAATACAATCGCTTGGATTGAATGATGTATCAGAATTCAAGATTGAAGAAAGAGTTTTGGGTTTACCCAAATTTGATGATAATGCTCTTGTAAAAATGACGGTTGCTGATTTTACTGATGAAGTATCGAGAGAAACTCCTGCGCCAGGCGGAGGTTCAATTGCGGCTTTAGTTGGTTCACTTGGTGCTGCTTTATCTTCTATGGTTGCTAATCTTACTGCTTACAAACGTGGCTCAAATCTGGAAAAAGATTTGATATTATCCGAAGCGGCGGAAAAAGCTCAATTCCTAAAAGATAATTTATTAAAAGCAGTTGATGATGATACTAACGCATTTAATGATTTTATGAGTGCAAAAAGATTGCCAAATAAAACCACCGAAGAAAAAACAATAAGAGAAAATGCAATGCAGGATGGTCTTAAAAAAGCCGTTAATGTTCCGTTAAAAACTGCTGAATTAAGTCTTGAAGTAATAAAACTATGTGGAGTAGTAGCTGAGTATGGAAATCCGGCTTCAATCACAGATGTTGGTGTAGGCGCACAATGCGGATTTACTGGCGTTAAAGGCGGAATTTTTAATGTGCTAATAAATCTTAAAGACATAAAAGATGCTGATTTCGTTAATGAAATGAAATTAAAATGTAAGCAGATTGAAGAAGAAGCTGTAAAAGAATTGAATAAAGTTATGGTAGTTGTTGAGAGTAAGGTTTAGGTTAAGCGGCTAAAGGCTTTAATATTTTATTATTTATAAAAAGGGCTGACTAAAAAGTTAATTGTGTTTCTTTGTGTCTTTGTGCCTTCGTGGCGAAAGAATCTTGCCAGGAAGCTCACAAGGATAATCTTTAACTTAAACTTTATCTTTAACTAATGCAGATAGAACACTGATTGAACGGATACAACGGATTTTAACGGATTATTAGGTTTAATTCGTGTAAATTCGTGCAATTCGTGGCGAAAGGTTATTGCCACAAAGACTCTAAGACACTAAGAAAAGTTACTTTTCAGACAGCCCACAAAAAATTAAAAGAGGTAAATAGGATTTAGCCGCATAGAAGTATTTTGGGGAGATAAATCTGAATATTTGAAGAACATATTCATTTCCTTAAATTTGAATAAATTTTATTCCAATATATTGTTTAGTTAATAGATTTATAAAATAATTTTTCTACTTTTAGTAATTCTGAGCTTTTCATTTTTATACTCTCAAAGCCATAGTGCTGCTGGTATAAAATTTAACTCACAAAATGTACAATTACCGGAAAAAACATCTGTTTTACTAAATGAAGGCGACCCTATTGAATTAAACAATCCATTTTCAATTTCATTTGACATTTCATTCTGGGATTGGAAAAGATACGGACCAATTTTAAGGATTGAAGATAGCAAAGGGAATGATATAACACTAATTTACACACAATTTAAGAATGTGGATACTTCATACATTGAATTAATAGAACCAATTTATAAAAACATAATTAAGCTTCGAATTCCAAAGAAAAATCTTCTCAGAAATCAATATTTTAACATTAAAATAGAATTTAACGGAAATAAAATTAAACTCTTTTATAATGATCAATTGAATGACTCACTTAATTATAAAGCAAGAAAAAAAGATGAGTATAAGTTTGCATTTGGTATAAAAGATTTTAATAATCCAGCCGACTACGATGTCCCGGCAATAGCTATAAAAAATATTAAGATAGTTGAAAATTATATTATCAAACATTTATGGAAATTAGACCCATTCAATGAAAATCCTTTAGTGGACGAGATAAGCAATTCAAAAATAAAAGTCAAAAATCCTATATGGATTTATCAAGAACATAAAAAGTGGAAATTAATAGCTAGTTATAAAGTATCTGAAAAACCAACTGAATATTTAGGAGTTGCTTTTGATTCAATTAACTCAAGATTTTTTATTGATTGCGGTGATAAATTAATTATTTACAGTTTAACTAATCAAAAGGATACTATAATCAATTATAGAACCAAAAGTCCTTCTCAAAGAAATGATTTGTTTTACGATCATAAAAAACAGTTTTTATATTCTTTCTATACATCTAAGGGTAAGATTTCAATTTATGATTTAAGAAGTAATGAATGGATTTTCAAAGACACCTTAAAATACAGTTTAGAACATTATTATTTGAGCACAAAGTTCGCTTATCCTAATGATAATGATATTTATTTACTTGGTGGTTACGGCTGGTATAGAGCCAAAAATGATTTGTTTAAGTATGACTTTAATAGAATGGAGTGGGTTAAAGTTAACTTAAAGAAAAATGAAATGACGCCTCGTTTAGGTTTTTCATTAGGTAAAGGGTTTAGAGAAGGTGAGTTTTTAATATTTGGGGGTATAGGTAATGAGACCGGAGAGCAGGAAAAAGGCTTCAAAGTTTATAATGATATTTTATTATTAAATATGAACGACTCAACAATTAAAAAGTTGAATTTAACTGATGAGAAAAAATTACCTTTTTATGAATCGTATAACTATAATTTTTTAGACCAAAAGGACTCTGTTCTTTACTTTTTAACGCAGATTGAAGTGGAATCAAAAAATTACTTTTCCTTAAAGAAATTAAACTTAAAATCAGGTTATTTAGAGCCATTTGAAAATATTTTGGGGGAAATGGATAAAACAAATTTGAAAGAAGCATTTTTATACTTCAGTAAAAATACAAATGAACTTATATCTGTAATTTATTATCCAACGAAAGTAGAATTTTATTCAATCAATTATCCACCAATTTCAGAATCCGAAAAATCTTATTTTGAAAAAAGCGGCTCACAAAAGCAGAATATTTTACCAACGATAGTTTTTTTACTTATTGGTATTTCCTCAGTTCTTTTCTTTTATGTTTATAGGAAAAAAAATAAATTAAAAATATCACGGGCAGATGATGTTAGCCAAAATAATGTTACAGATAATTATTATGCTAAAACCATTTCCAAAAACTCAATAAAACTATTTGGCGGATTCTGGATTTACGATAAAGAAGGTAACGAGATTTCAACTAATCTTTCACCTATGTTAAAAGAAATATTTTTATTGATTTTATTAAAAAGTTACACTAATAATCGTAGTGGAATAACATCCGAAGAATTTTCATCTATAATATGGCCTGATTCTTCGCCAGAGAGTGTTAAAACCAACAGAGGCGTAGCAGTCAACAAAATCAGAAAAGTTCTCGCCAATACTGAAGGAATCACTTTAGATTATTTGAACAAACTTTGGTTTATAAAATTTAATGATGGTGCATATTATGATTACGTTGAATATCTCAAATATTATTCATCTTTCAAGTCCGGGAAAAATTCTGTGATGATGTTAATTGATAATATTCTGAATACTTTAAAGGAAGGTGAATTCCTTAAAGGTGTAAGCTATCATTGGCTTGACCCAATATCTGCTGCAGTTAATAATGAAATTATGGAATTGCTGAAGTCATTTTTAGAATTAAAAGAAGTTAAAATTCAAAAAGACCTAATAATTAGAATATGTGATGTAATCCTTAAATTTGATTGTGTGGATGAAGATGCTGTAAAACTTAAAATAAAAACCTTAACAAAAATGGGAAAAGTTCACATTGCAAAAAGTACTTTCAAGTTATTTATTGCTGATTATAAAAAATTATTTGACGAAAATTTCCCTCTTTCATTTGAAGAATTTATCTCTGAATAAATTTTTTTAAAATTAACCCAAAATTAACCCATTCCTTAACCCTTTCGTTAACCTCAAAACATTTTATTTGAAGTAAAAAATAACATTTTTTATCATTAAAAGTTTTACATAGTTCTATTTCTCAGGATTGGGGGACCTGAGGTTAATAATTATGAAATTAAAATTATTCAATAAAATAAAAATTAAGGTTAAACCTAAAGAACCTTGCCCTAAATGTGGTAAACTAATTAGTGTAAATGCAATTAGATGTAAGTGGTGTAGATATTGGATATTGAAAACTAAACTTAATTGAATAAGCCTCTGTTAAATGTGTGGATAATTAAATCAAAAACATTGATAATAGAGGAAAATTTATATGAAACTATTAACTAATCTTCTAATGAAATTTGATAAAGAATATTTATCATACATCAACGATTTAAATTTTACTAATTTTGACTTAAAGAAATATTTTCTGGAATTACTAAATGAATTAAGCTACACCAAAAGAAATTTGGAATAATAAGATTCTGAAAATTAGAAAATTCAATGATGAATTATATAAACTTAGCAATCCCTATTATATTGGTTTTGGGAACCCTAAATCAAAAATTCTTTTTATTGGTAAAGAGAAAGGTTTTGATTTAAATGAGCATAAAGACTTATTGTTTGAAGAGAGTATAAATAACATATATCATTGGGGAAAAATTATTCGTAATGATTTAATTTCAAAACCAAACGAAATTGATAAATTATTTAATTTTTCCCCACTTTTTCCATTATCATACAATTATAAAAAACCATTCAAGAAGAGTCATACTTGGTACATTTATTCAAAAGTTTTAGCTGCCTTTGAAAATAACTTATCTGATTATGAAAGTTATTTTAATAAAAGTGATTATAAATCATCTCTATTTCACAAATGTTTTCTAACTGAATTTAATTATGTACCCTCTAAATATAGTAAAGGACTTGGCGAAGGTATTGATAAACGTATAAAGTTCTTAAAGAGTGATTTTTTTAATAAATTCAAAGTAATTGTTGTTGGAGCAAGGACATACTTAAATGGGAAAAGATTTAACAACAATGGTGATAAAATAATAGAGGATACTTTTAATGTCTCATTTAATGAAAATATATTTAACCCGAGAATGAAGTCAAAACTGTTTAAATCAGATAATAAAATAGTAATTTTAACCAGCCAACTGAGTGGTGCAGCAGGTTGGAACAATAGTGATCTTCTATTAATGGGTCAAATTATAAAGGAAAATGTCTCTTAAAATCAAACCTCATTTTGTAATCACTAATATGAATAGAAGATTTATTAATACAAAATTTTTCCAAAATAAATTTATTTATGTGGTAAAAGCCTGTTTCTACGATAAAAGCTGATTAAAAAAGTTTTCTATCTATTGCAGTTGGATTTATCCAACTGTTATTATAAAGAATATTAAGGGCTTTAGCCACATAGTTAAATACTGTAAATAATGGTGGAATAATAACCTTTAATGGAGATTAAATTAAAAATTAATTTTTTCTTTTATTTTTTTTAATCAGAGTTATTCTAAAAATTGAAAAAATTTTCTTAAATGAAATAAATCAAATAATGAGTGTTCTGAGTTGTTAATAAGTTTAATTTTTTAATAAAACTTTTGTGATTGTATTAAATGAAAAAAATTAAGTTTTCAAGGGGTTATATAATTACACTTTAAGTGATTTAATTTATTGCTTTTACTGGCTTGTTTTTTGTCTATTAACAAATGTTATTAAAAGAATTAAAAATATCTTAAATACGAGGTAAATATGAAACAATTATTAAACATTTCTTTATTTCTCATTTTGCTTACAACCACAATAAATGCTCAGGCTTTTAAATGGGCTAAAGGAATTGGCAGTGATGATTATTTATATTCACAAAATATTTCCACCGATGCCTCAGGAAATTGTTATATAACGGGGTATTTTCGAGGCACAGCCACATTTGGAACAACACAGATTACAAGTATTGGAAATAGTGATATTTTTATTGCAAAATATGATACAGAAGGTAATTTTCAGTGGGTAAGAAAAGCAGGAGGAACAACAAATTCTGATGCTGGCAATGGTATCTCTGCTGATGCTTCCGGAAATTGTTATATAACGGGGTATTTTCAAGGCACAGCCACATTTGGGACAACACAGATAACAATTAGTGGATATTCAGACATTTTTATAGCCAAATATGATACAGATGGTAATTTTCAGTGGGTAAAAAAAGCAGGCGGAGTAGAATATGACGAAGGCTATGGTATCGCTGTTGATGCTTCAGGAAATTGTTATGTAACGGGGTTTTTTCGGCAAACAGCCACATTTGGAACAACACAGATTACAAGTAGTGGAAATAGTGATATTTTTATTGCAAAATATGATACAGATGGTAATTTTCAATGGGTAAGAAAAGCAGGCAGTACAAATTATGACTATGGCAATGGTATCGCTACTGACGCTTCCGGAAATTGTTATGTAACGGGGGTATTTTTATGACACAGCCACATTTGGAACAACACAGATTACAAGTATTGGAAGTAGTGATATTTTTATTGCAAAATATGATACAGATGGTAATTTTCAGTGGGTAAGAAAAGCAGGCGGAATAGATTATGACCGGGGCAATGGTATCGCTGCTGATGCTTCCGGAAATTGTTATATAACGGGGTTTTTTCAAGGCACAGCCACATTTGGAACAACACAGATAACAAGTATTGGAAGTAATGATATTTTTATAGTCAAATATGATACAGATGGTAATTTTCAATGGGTAAGAAAAGCAGGAGGAAATAGAAATGATTGTGGCTATAGTATCGCTACTGATGCTTCAGGAAATTGTTACGTAACTGGAACAACGGATGATAGTCAGTTTGGAAATATAAACATAGATGGAAACGGTTTTATAACCAAATTATCAAGTCCTTTTCTAAATATCACTTCACCTCTCGGCGGGGAAATATGGCAAACAAATACTACCCATTATATAACCTGGAACAGTGTTGACGATGGAAATATTATAATTGAAATTACTACAAATAATGGAGCTGATTGGTGGTTAATTCAGAATGATGTATATGCAAAAACAGGTAACTTTAAATTCAGTATCCCACCATTTCCCAATTCTAATCAGTGCAGAATAAGATTAACAAGTTTAACATTCGGAAATGTCAGCACAAGCGGTCTTTTTACAATAACATCGGAGAAGAAGTGATGACATTGATAAATAATGAATATCTTGAAGCAGGATTATATCACAGAAGAGAACTTTCAGCATTGGGATTGGCAAGTGGAATGTATATAGCAAGATTGCAAAGCGGAGATAAAATTCAAGTAATTAAGATGATGTTATTGAAATAGTATCAAATGATACCCAAAGAATAGTAAAACAAATTTAATAGTCAGCCGGTAATAAGTCAATATACTGGCTGACAACAGATTTAGATAAACGAGTAATAAGAGAAATAGTGTTTAAGTCATCAAACTTTTTAGACAGAAGTCAAACGGCTTCAAAATCACGGATGTAACGTTCAACGGCATCCTTGGAGTGATTAGTTCTTTGACAAATTGCAGGGACAAGATAACCCTTAAGATAATAAGAGATAATTTCTTTTTTGTGAGTCTGCCCTGAGCCAATCTGCTGAACGTTACCACGAGTAGGTAAGGTTCTGCCATAAAGAGATTGATATTCTCTTACATAATTACCGGCAGTAAATTCATTAACAGAGAGCAGGACAGCCAAGTCAAGCTGAGAGAGAAGAGCCCCTTGATCGAAGGCTTGCTGAGTCCAACGTTCAACTCTTTTAAGACGAAGTTCTCTGTGATGTAATGGTTTTTTCATATCTTCTATGTCACTGTCAGAGATAATGTCAAGCACCACAGGTTTAAGGGCAGTCTGATAAATGGATTTACCTTTAGCAGGGAATTCATCAACTGGGACAGCGTGCCAAACCAACTGACCTGGTTTAAGAAAAGAGTTATCGGTATATCGGTAATAGTTATCAACTATGTTAAGGATATCATCAACGATAGCATTAGCAGTAACAGTACCTTTATCGTAACCGTAATGGTTAAGGAAACGATCAACAAGAATCTTCTTAAGAGACTTTCCTTTAATGCGATGATATCTTCTTTGAGCAATAGATTCTTTAGAATGATCTCTTGTATCTCTGGGAATAAACTTGAGGTTTTTGCTTATCATATTGCTTATTTCCTCGGTTTTGAAGTTTTTTTTGAAGCAATACTGAACAGAGCCTTAAGCCGGTCGTTATCTTCTTTGGAATATTTTTTATAAAGATTGATGTATTCACCGATCAGACGATTGGAGAATTTGGTAGAGATACGTATCTGATCGACAGAGAAGTTTTTCATATGAAGCAGAATGATACGGCAGAAATTCTGGATGTAACGCTTAACGGCAGTTTCAGAGTGATGAGTACGTTTTTCAATCTCAGAGAACTGATAACCGGCAAGGTAGAGTTCGAGGATTTGAGTTTTATGAGTAGTTCCTCTGCCCATATCGTGTCTCCAGCCGCGTGAAGGAATAATGGTTCCACCACGCCTGAGGTAAGCGATATCTCTTTTAATGGTGACAACAGAAGAAGTCAGCAGGAAAGCAATGTCTTCATAAGAAAGCAGAGCTCCTTGTTCAATTGCTTCTTTAGTAATGCGAATGAGACGGTGCTGACGCAAAGCAGCAAGACCTTGATTTTTGTAGATAGATAAATCTTCATCCGGGTTATGAAGCGTAAGACCGACAGATTTCTTCAAGCAGAGCTGAACAGGTTTACCAGCAGGCTCACGGTCATCAACAGCGAGGTAATGAACCTGACCGGAGGTAAGGTTAAGCTGAATATGTTCAGTGAAATAATCTTTTATCTGGTTGAAGTAAGCTTCAGCAAGAATGGGAGTAAGGTTAAAATCTCTTGCAATGTTGTTAATGATGGAATTTTTAACAGACTTAGATTTAAGTCTGTCAGAAAAAGAATTAACTGTTGTCATAAATACCTCCGAGAAATTATTTATTAAAAAATACTTAATCTTCTCTTAGGTATCATATGATACTAACTATAAGTAAAGTAGTTCTTTTTTTCTTTGTGTCTTGGTGCCTTTGTGGCATTCACTCTTGTTTGATTAAGCAGAAGGTTGCTAACAAAAAAAGTTTAGCCACAATGACACAAGGCACAAAGAATATCATTTTATTCTATCTTAGCATAATTTTAGTTCTTTGGTTGGTTAAAAAATCGCGAAGGGATTTAATGTTAATAAAAAAAATGAACGGAAAAAATCACAACCCAAACGGGGTTGAATAATTAGAGGAACAATAGTTTCAGATGATACAGATGCTACTGATTTACACTTATGTGGCGTTAGCCATAAAATCTTCGTAGAAAAAATCATAAAGATATTGGAAGGGGCGTAGCCCTGATATCAGCCCCTGTGTAATTTTTACGTAGAACTAAATTGAAAAAGTCAATATTTGAATAATGCTTTTGGGTTAAATCTTTCTGTGTTATCTGCGACTTTGCAGTTAATATTTTCTTGCAATGAATTAACACAAATTAAATTGAATAATCCTCTCAAATCCGTTGTATCCGTTCGATCCGTGTTCTATTTAATTTTTTTACAGCCCGACTTAGTTGACTAATTATTTGATAAATAATTTCATCCGGAACGCCATCATAGTGTTTTGACTGAAATCGCATATCAACTTGGTCGTTAACATAATCTACAACAACAAATTTTTCGTGTTCTGTTAAAGCAATTTCAGATGAAAAAAAGTCAAGTCCACTGATCTTTGCAATTTTTGAAGAAATCCTGAATAGTTTATTGAGTTTAAATAACTCAATTTCTTCTCTTGTTAAAATTGAATATAAGTGTGTTAAATCATCCCACCAGCAACAGAAAGATTTTCCGAATGCCCAAAAACATCTGAACCAAGCTCTTTTACCATCAAGATATTTGGGAATAATTTTTTCCTGCAAAATATATTTATCATCTTCAAGATTTTTTCTTTCATCAAGGACTTCTTTCAAAGTTTCAGCACCTTTAACAACTCCAATACCTCCACCTGTTGTATTGCAAGGTTTGATTATAAATGGTCGTCCTAAAACTGCTAATTCATCAAGTGAAAGTTTAATTGAAGTTGAATTTTTATGTGGTGGAATAATTATAGAATAAGGTACATCTAAACCACCTGTAATAAATTCAAGGTGCATTGAAGCTTTGTCGGTTGAATGTTCTATCAGTTCATAAGGATTAAAAATTCTGCATTTTCTTCGTTTAAGTATTTCACCAAGTTCAGTAAAATCCTCATCAACATCGGATGCTCTGTCCAAATATGATAGAAAATGAAGTTTACGGTTTTTTACTCTTTCAGTAGTCTCATAAATATTATAATGAGAAATTCTGAATGTTGATAGTCCTTCATTTTGCAATATATTTTCCACAGCATTAACGAAGTCAATATCATATTCCCACTCATAACTAATTGCTAAATCGAATTTTTCCATAAATCTTATTTTGTTGTTATTCTGTAATCAAGAATTTCTATTTTTGTAAAGATTAAAATAATTATCCTAAAATAAATAAATTTATGCGGAAAAATTTTTCAGCACTCACTTTAATATTTTTAACTGTATTCATTGATCTGCTTGGTTTTGGATTATTGATACCGGTTTTACCTTCATTTGGAGTTAATGTTTTAAATATTGATGAGACTTTAATTGGGATTGCAATTTCACTTTACTCGCTTACCCAATTCTTATTCAATCCGATCTTCGGAAAAATTTCTGATAAGAAAGGTCGAAAGCCAGTAATTCTCTTTTGTTTGTTTTTAAATGGATTGGGTTATTTCATCTTTGCATTTACCGATAACTATTTAATGCTTCTGATTTCAAGAGTAATAGCAGGTTTAGGAGGAAGCAGTATTTCTGTTGCACAAGCTTATATTGCAGATATTACTACTTCAGAAAATCGCTCCAAAGGAATGGGATTAATTGGAAGTGCTTTTGGTTTGGGATTTGTCTTTGGACCTCTTCTAGGCGGTATTCTCGCTGAATATGGTTATGATATCGTGGGTTATGTTTCTGCCGGATTTTCTTTTGCAGCTTTAATTTTAACTTCCTTTATGCTTCCTGAATCATTAAAGATTTCAACAAACATTGACAAAATAAAATCGGAGAAAAGAAAAATCCGATTGATAAATATTCAGTCTTTCAAATACGTTTTTAGTAAACCAGATTTGGGATTACTAATAAGTTTATTTTTTATTTTGACATTTTCTTTTGCAAACATTTATGGAACATTTGCATTATTAGGCATTCAAGTTTATGGATTTTCAGATAAACAAAACGGATATATGTTTGGAATTACCGGAATTGTTTCTGCTTTAGTTCAAGGCGTTTTTATAGGAAAGATTTCAAAATTTATAAACAAAAAAGCAATTATCATTATTGGCTCTTTGCTGGTTAGTCTTAATTTAGGATTAATTCCTTATGCTGTAAATTTTCTCGGTTTAGCTATTGTGTCTGTTTTTCTTTCGATTGGAACGGGTTTATTGCAGCCAACAGTTTTAAGTCTGATTTCAGAGGTTACTTCAGAAAGTGAACAAGGAATGATTTTAGGAATAAATCAGTCAATGTCTGCATTTGCAAGAATGCTCGGTCCTCTTTGGGGTGGATTTGCATTTGAGTATTTGGGCTATCCATTTCCATTTCTGACAGGAGCTTTTTTTACTGCAATAATGTTTTTGATTGCTATCTTTTATTTACCAAAAAAAATTAATCTTAATTAGTGATTGAAATGTTTAGTGTTGGAAAAATAAATATTGAGAAAGCACTTTTACTTGCACCAATGGAAGATGTAACAGATTTATCTTTTCGATTGGTTTGTAAAGAACTTGGAGCGGATGTAGTTTATACAGAATTTGTAAATTCTGAAGGATTAATTAGAGGAAGCGAAAAGACTCACAAGAAACTTAAAATCTCGGATGAAGAAAGACCTGTAGGAATTCAGATTTATGGTGGTGAACTGATTTCAATGGTTGAAGCAGCAAAAATTGCAGAAGAAGAAAATCCTGATATAATTGACATTAACGCTGGCTGTTGGGTAAAAAAAGTTGTTGGCTGTGGTGCAGGAAGTGCTCTTATTAAAAATCCACCGTATCTTCAATCTTTAGTCGGTGAAATAGTCAAAGCAGTTAAAGTTCCTGTTACTGTTAAAACAAGAATTGGTTGGGATGAAAATGATTTAAGAATAATTGAAATTGCCCAACGTTTGCAAGATGTTGGAGTTTCAGCTTTAACAATTCATTGCAGAACAAGAAAGAAGGGGCATCGAGGCGATCCCGATTGGAGTTGGATTAACAAAGTGAAAGAGAAAGTTTCAATACCGATTGTTCTTAATGGTGGAGTTTTTTCTGCTGAGGATGCCAAGCGTGCTTTCAATGAAACTAATGCAGATGCAGTTATGATTGCTCGTGGTGCAATTGGCAATCCCTGGATTTTCTCTGAAGCAAAATCACTGATTGAATTTGGTTCAACATCAATTTCTGTTGATGAAGAAGTAAGGATAAAAACAGCATTACGACATTTGCAAATTGCTGTTCAAATTAAAGGAGAGAGAAGAGCAGTGATTGAGCATCGAAAATTTTATTCAGGTTACCTGAAGGGATTACACCATTCCTCTCGCATTCGGAACGAGTTGATGAATTACACTGACTACAATTCCGTTGAAAAATGTTTGTTCAATTATCTAGAAGAATTGAAAATCTATAATCACTCAAAGTCATTGCTTCAAGATGAACCAAAATAACATAGCAAGAATAATCTCAACTTTATTTGTACCACCAAGTTTCTCTCTAATAGTTTATGCAGTCTATTCAATTTATGTTGAACAAAATTCAACATCTGGTTTGAGATTATTTATGATTACAACTTTATTTGGCTTTGTTTTTCCGATATTGATGTTCGTAATAATGCGTAAGCGAAATTTAGTTTCAGATCAGGATGCTTTAATAAAAGAACAAAGAACTATTCCCTTCATTGTTGCAACTCTAATTTATTTAATAGGATTGTTAATCCTAGTTTATTTTGAGGTCAGCATAATTTCAATTTCATTTTGGTTTTGTTTTATTAGTAATACGCTTCTGACTATATTGATAAATAAATACTGGAAAATCAGTATTCACGCTATGGGTGCGAGCGGAGGTTTTGCAGCTTTGTTTTTTGCATTTGGAGTAAATGTGCTTCCTTTTGTGATTTTAGTTTTGTTAGTTGGTTGGTCAAGGATTGTACTAAAATGTCATACTCCATCTCAGGTTTTAGCAGGAATTCTTCTTTCATTTTTTTCTGTTTATTTTCAGATGTACTTAATTACAAATTATTTCTATTGATATGATTAAATATGAAATAAAAACAAATACAGCCGTAATTACACTTAACAGACCTGAAAAAAGAAATTCATTAAATCCTGAACTCGTTAATTCTATTAAAGATGCAATTTCAAATTCCGAATCAGATCAAAATGTTAAGTCAGTTATCATCACGGGTGAGGGAAGTTCCTTTTGTGCAGGAGCAGATTTATCCTACTTGAATCAAATAAAAGATTTTTCTATTTCAGAAAATCAAAAAGATTCAAAAAATCTTGCTGATATGTACAAGTCTATTTATTTCTGTTCTAAACCCACAATTGCAGTAGTTAATGGTCCAGCCATCGCTGGCGGTTGTGGATTAGCTTCTGTATGTGATTATGTTTTCGCTGATAAAGAACGAGCTAAATTTGGTTATACAGAAGTTAAAATCGGATTTGTGCCAGCAATCGTATCGGTTTTTCTTTTAAAGCGGACTTCATCGTCTAAGGCATTTCAATTACTTTTAAGTGGAGAAATTATTGATTCAATTTCAGCGAAAGAATTTGGCTTGGTTGATTTTATTTCGGATAACCCATTGGATGAAGCGATTCAATTTTGTACTAAATTAAATTCAAATTCAACACAGAGTTATGAGTTTATCAAATCAATGAAAAAGTTTTATGATTATGACTTTATAACAAATTCAATCAATTATCTTTTGGAATTAAATGTTTTGAGTCGCTCAAGTGATGATTTTAAACAAGGTCTGTTAAATTTCTTAAATAAATCAAAGGTGTGAAAATGGAATTAAAAGAATACATAAGAAACATTAAAGATTTTCCGAAGCAAGGCATAATGTTTAGGGATATTACAACTTTACTGAAAAGTCCTGATGCTATGAATTACACGCTTGAAACTTTATTTAATTTCTGTAAAGAGAAATCAATAAATAAAGTTGTCGGGGTTGAATCAAGAGGATTTATTTTCGGTGCTTTATTAGCTCATAAACTCAATGCTGGTTTTGTCCCAGTAAGAAAACCAGGTAAACTTCCAGCAGAGAAAATTTCTGAGTCTTATCAACTCGAGTATGGAACTGATACTCTTGAAATTCATAAAGATGCAATTCAGCCGGCAGATAGAGTTCTTTTACACGATGATTTATTAGCGACAGGCGGAACAATGGAGGCAGTTTGTAAGTTAGTGGAAAAATTAGGCGGTGAAATTTCGCAGATTTCTTTCGTAGTTGAACTTAGTTTCTTAAATGGCAGAGAAAAATTATCGAAGTATGATGTTCGTTCTATAGTTGTTTATGATGATGAGAATTAATTAAAATTTATAATTAACAATTAACAATTAAAAAACTCATAATTGAACATTGAGCATTGAGTATTGAACATTTCAAAAAACACATCAATAATATCCGAGTTCAACTAAAATAACAACAAACTCGCCTTTTAATTTATGCTTTGGGATATCCTTGATTAAGTCTTTCGGAAATCCTCGCCAAACTTCTTCAAATTTTTTGGTCAATTCTTTACAAATAATTACAAATTTATTTGGCATATATTTTACAAGTTCATTAAGCAGTTTTTCAATTCTATAAACAGATTCATAAAGAATTATTGTTTCCTTATCAGAAGCAATTTCTTTCAATTTTTTCTCTCTTCCTTTTTTCTGTGGAAGAAAACCTTCGAAGATGAAAGAGTCAATTTTAATTCCACTTAATACCAAAGCAGACATCAATGCTGAAGCACCTGGAATTGGAATAATTTTTATCTCGTTTTTTATACATTCAGAAATCAACACTGAACCGGGGTCAGAAATTGCTGGAGTTCCAGCATCACTGATTAGAGCAGAACTTTCTGCTGATTTTATTTTTTCAATTATGTGAGCAAGCTTATTTCTTTCTGTGAACGCATTAAATGAAACGAGAGATTTTGATATTTCATATTTCTTTAAAATTACTGAGCTAACTCTGGTATCTTCACAAATAATGAAATCAACACTTTTGAGAATTTCAATTGCTCTGAAAGAAATGTCTTCTAAATTTCCGATTGGAGTGCTTACTATAAATAATTTCATCTTGATAAAACGCAAACGGCTCTCAAAAAATAAGAGAGCCGCTTCACGTGCAAGTAGTTTAATAAATTGTTATTAGTTACGACATAAATTTCGATACTTTTCTGATAATTTCCAAGCCTTCTTTTATTTCCTCTTTGTTTATGGTCAGCGGCGGTCTAAAACGAACCGACTTTTCACCACATCCAAGAATTAACAATTTGTTTTCGTAACATAAATCCTTGAATCTGTTTCTCTCTTCTGAAGTTGGGAAGTCAAATGCACACATTAATCCAAGTCCACGAGCATTGCAAATAATATTTGGAAAATCATTTTGAATTTCAAGTAGTTCTCCTAATAGATAATCTCCAACAATTTTAGCGTTCTCTACAAGATTATCATTTTTAATTACATCTAAAATAAATTTGGAACGAACCATATCTGTTAAATCGCCGCCCCAGGTTGAGTTAATTCTACTTGAGACTGTGAAGCAATTAGTTTCAATTTCATCAACTCTCTCTGATGCCATTATTCCACATATCTGTGCTTTTTTACCGAAAGCGATTATATCTGGTTTAACATAATGCTCATAAGCCCAGAATTTACCTGTAATTCCAAAACCAGATTGAACTTCATCGAAAATTAACATAATCTCATTTTCATCGGCAATCTCACGAAGTTTTAACAAAAACTCTTTTCTGAAGAAATTATCACCACCTTCAGCTTGAATTGGCTCAATAATAATTGCTGCAATTTCGTCCGGATTATTTTCTATCGCCTGATATATTTCATTGATTGCTTTATTTTCACTTTCGATTACAAAATCCAAATTTTTCTCTAATGGAAATTTAATTTTTGGATTTATTATTCTTGGCCAGTTAAACTTAGGAAACCATTTAATTTTTGTCGTATCTGTATTCGTTAATGAAAGAGCATAACCGCTTCTTCCGTGAAAAGCTTCTTTGAAGTGAATAACCTGAAAACCTTTTTCTTCTTTATAACCTTTTTGAAAATTCTTTTGAACCTTCCAATCAAAAGCAACTTTCAAAGCATTTTCAACAGCCAACGTTCCACCTGAAATAAAAAATAAATGCTTCATAAAATCAGGTTTAGCAACCTCAGCAAAAGTCTGCACAAAATCTGCCATATAAGTAGTGTAAATATCAGAATTAGAAGGTTTATTGACACTTACAAAACCTAAAGTGTTTTGAATTTCTTCGTTTGAAATAGCAGGATGATTTAATCCAATAGGTGAAGAAGCAAAAAATGTGAAAAAGTCCAGATACTCATCACCATTTCTCTCATCAACTAATCTCACACCGTGACTTTTTGATAAATCAAGAACTATATCAAATCCATCAGCTAAAATGAATTTACTAAGAATATTTTTAACATTTCCCGGTTCAATATTTGGTTTATAGATGGTATTTATATTTAGAATTTCATTCATAAAATATCTCCTTATTTAGAAATTAATAGGGATTAAAGTAAAGCGGCAATAAAAGAAAAGACTAAAATACGTTCTCGAAGTTGGAAACGAAGTAACTTCTAAGTGAATGGGACGATATTTTGTGATAGTTAATCATCTTGAGTGCAAATTTATTGACAAGTTAAGAACTTTTCAAAGTTAAATTATTATAAAAATATCGTTAAAAAATGATAGAATAGTTTTTATTATTTAGAGTTTGGGCAGAATTGAAGAATTTTATATTAGAGTTAATGTTAAAGTTTAAGTTTAAGTTAAAGTTTGGTATATCAGAGTTTAATGAATTTGGTTTTAAGACTTATGTATTTAATCTAAGAAAGGTATGAGATTAACTCAATTTATGAAATAGAGGCGCCGGTCGGATTCGAACCGACGAATAGAAGTTTTGCAGACTTCCGCCTTAGACCACTTGGCTACAGCGCCTTGGAAAAAATAAAATCCACTTAAAGTGGATTTTATTCGAGCGGGAAACGGGACTCGAACCCGCGACATCAACCTTGGCAAGGTTGCGCTCTACCAACTGAGCTATTCCCGCAAAAAACAAAATCTTAAGAACAAAATTATTTGTTATGGTTTAAGTCTAAACGACATCAACCTTGGTTCCGACAAAGTCGGAACGCTCTACCAACTGAGCTATTCCCGCAAAAAACAAAATCTTAAGAACAAAATTATCTGTTATGGTTTCAGTCTAAACGACATCAACCTTGGTTCCGACAAAGTCGGAACGCTCTACCAACTGAGCTATTCCCGCAAAAAAACAAAATTTTAAGAACAAAATTATCAGTTATGGTTTAAGTCTAAACGACATCAACCTTGGTTCCGACAAAGTCGGAACGCTCTACCAACTGAGCTATTCCCACAAAAAACAAAATCTTAAGAACAAAATTATCAGTTATGGTTTAAGTCTAAACGACATCAACCTTGGTTCCGACAAAGTCGGAACGCTCTACCAACTGAGCTATTCCCGCAAAAAAACAAAATTTTTTTAGAACAAAATTATCAGTTATGATTTAAGCATAAAAGACATCAACCTTGGTTCCGACAAAGTCGGAACGCTCTACCAACTGAGCTATTCCCGCAAACAAACAAAATTTTAAGAACAAAATTATCAGTTATGATTTAAGTCTAAACGACATCAACCTTGGTTCCGACAAAGTCGGAACGCTCTACCAACTGAGCTATTCCCGCAAATAAGCAAAATTCTTAGAACAAGATTATTAGCTATTGGATTTTTGTATTATTTTTTTTATTAACAAATTCTCTTTTTAACTATCTCACTTATCTATCGGTATATCAGTTAAATCAATTTCAAAATACAAATACATACTTACCTCTTAATTTTTTAGTTAAAAATTTAATAAAATCTATATATTCTAATACTAAACGACATCAACCTTGATGGCTGACTAAAAAGTAATTAATCAAATTAAAATCCGTGTAAATCAGTCAAAATCAGTTTCATCCGTGTTCTATTTTGTTTTTTAATTTTACTTTTTATCCAACGAGTATACTTTCGATAGAAACGGATGAGCTATTCCAAATGTTTCAATATGAATAATAACAATTTCCGTTGCAAATATATCTTATGATAAAATTCTTTGCAAACTTTTAATGTATCTCTGAATATTTTTGTAACCTGTATTGAATTTTTTAATCTAACTGTAAAAAAATTTAAGGTGAATTATGAACGTTGAAATTCAGGATTTTCAAAAAGATGTTATTGAAGAAAGTTTCAACATTCCTATTTTGGTTGATTTTTGGGCTGAGTGGTGTGGTCCTTGCAGAATTTTAGGACCAGTTTTAGAGAAACTTGCTCAAAAATATGCTGATAAATGGAAATTAGTTAAAATCAATACAGAGGAATTCCCTGAAATTGCCTCACAATATGGAATTAGAAGCATTCCAAACATTAAACTTTTTCATAAAGGAAAAATTATAAATGAGTTTGTAGGTGCGTTACCAGAAAAAATGATAGAAGATTGGCTAAAAAAATCAATCCCAAGTAAATATTCCGATATGATTGAAAAAGCCAAATTATTATTAAGTCAAGGCAGGGAATTAGATGCAAAGATTATTCTTGAAGAAATTCATAAAGGCGACATTACAAATTCAGAAGTAAAAATTCTTTTAGCTAAAATTCTGATTTTTGAAAATCCAAAAGAGGCGATCAGGCTTATTGAAAGTTCAAATACTTCTGATGATTTAGTTGAATTATCAAATTCTATTTCTTATCTGGCAGAAATATTTGAAAAAGTTCAAAGGCCCGATTTACTTCCAGAACATTCGGTAAAATTCATTTACCTTGAAGCAATCAATCATCTTATTAAGAAAAATTTTTCTAAAGCATTGGAAAAGTTTATTGAAGTAATTCGTGAATATAAACTTTACGATGATGAAGGAGCCAGAAAAGCTTGTATTGCAATCTTTAAATATTTAGGTGAGGAAAATGAAATCACCTTAAAGTATAGACGTGAATTTGGTAGAGCATTATACATTTAGGGGTAAAAATCAATTTAAACAGAAAGGAAAAACTTTTTATGGAACAACAAACTTTTATATCAATGCCGAGAATTGGCGATAAAGCGCCGAGCTTTAAAGCTGTTACTACTCAGGGTGAAATTAATTTCCCTGAAGATTATTCAGGAAGCTGGGTGATTTTATTCAGTCATCCTGCTGACTTTACACCGGTTTGCACTTCGGAGTTTATGACTTTTGCTTCAATGGAAGAAAAATTTAATCAAGCTAATTGTAAATTAGTTGGTCTATCAGTAGATGGACTTTACAGTCATATTGCTTGGTTAAGAACCATCAAAGAAAAAATTGAATTCAAAGGAATGAAAAACGTTGAAGTGAAATTTCCCTTGATTGAAGATATCACTATGGAAGTTTCTAAAAAATATGGTATGATTCAACCGGGTGAAAGCAGCACAAAAGCCGTAAGAGCAGTTTTCTTTATTGACCCTAAAGGAATAATTAGAACAATAATTTATTATCCTTTGAGCTTAGGAAGAAATTTTGAAGAATTGTATCGCGTTTTAATTGCTTTGAAAACTGCTGATGAATTTGGAATTGCTACTCCAGCAGATTGGCAACCCGGTGATGATGTCATTGTGCCGCCAGCAGGTTCTTGTAATACTGCAAAAGATAGAGTCGAAGGGAAAGAGGAAGGTCTTGAATGTAAAGATTGGTTCTTCTGTACAAAAAAATTAGATAAAGAAGAAGTATTTAAGAGAGTATTGAGTTAGGTGCTTTTATCTTTCTAATTTTTCAACAAGAGGTTGTCATAAATTTTATTTTTAATTAAACAGTCTTTAAGTAAAATGCGAAATCAACATCAAGACAACCTCTTTTTCCTAAACACTTCGTTTAACTTTTTCGTGCTACAGCCCTAAAAAATTCAGCCACGAATTTCACTAATTACACGAATATATATCCAAATTAAAAGAGATATTTCAAGAATTTCCTTTAATAATCCATCATAAAATTCAAAGTCCGTTATTAATTTAGAATATGTTAAATGAAATACCTTTATCCCAAGCAAAATTTACAATAGTTGATGTTGAAACTACCGGACTTTCTGCATTTAAAGAAAGAATTATTGAGTTAGCATTAGTTCGAGTTGAAAAATTAAAGATTGTAGAAAAATTTTCAACTTTCATAAATCCTCAAAAAAATATTCCGATATTTATTACTTCATTCACTGGGATAACTAATGAAGATGTTGAAGATGCTCCAATGTTTCATCAAGTAAAAGATAAGTTTTTGGAATTTTATGAAGGCAGTGTTTTGACTGCACATAATTTCCCTTTTGATTTTTCATTCCTTAAAAATGAATTCAGACTGATTGGAGAAAATCTCAATACAGAATATTCTCTTTGCACTCTTAAACTTGCAAGAAGATTATATCCTTCTTTAAGAAGCAAATCTTTGGGCTCTGTTGCTCATCATTTGCGCATAAAAAATCCTCAATCTCATCGTGCTTTAGCAGATGCTGAAACAACAGCAAAAATTCTAATAAAAATCATTAAAAAATTATTGAAAGAAAATTCTATCAAAAGCTTAAGTGATTTAATCAACTATCAGAATGGAATAATTAATTCAGAGGCATTAGAAATCAAGCCAGAGCTATTGGAATCATTTTACAGCTTCCCAAATGCTCCTGGTGTTTATTATTTTTCAAACAATCAAAATAAAATAATTTATATCGGTAAAGCAAAGTCTTTAAGAGATAGAATAAAGTCATATTTTTCAAAGAATGCTAATAGCAAAATCAAAAAGATTGTTAAACAAGCAAAAAGTCTTCACCATATAATTACAAATTCTGAACTTACTGCACTCCTTTTAGAATCCGAAGCAATAAAAAAGCAGAAACCAAAACATAATAAAATGCTCAAGGATTATGGCTCAAAGTATTTCATTAGAATAAATAAGCACGAAGAAGCAGCCTTCATTGAAATCACAAACAAATTTGATTTTGATGGGAATGATTACTTCGGTTTATATCATTCAAGAAAAGCAGCAGAGAAAATTGTCAATTTTATAAATAAAACTTTTGCTATTCGTGAATGTAGTTTAAAGGAATACTTAAAAAGTAAAGCCTGTTTTCTTTATGAAATTCACAGATGCACTGCTCCTTGTTTAGGTCTTGATTATAATGTTCAAAAACATAATGAAGAATTGAATGAAGTGTATAAATTTCTTTATGGTGAAAATCAGGCTGCTCTTAACAGGCTTTTAAATAAAATGAAATTCTTTGCATCTCAGCAGGAATTTGAAAAAGCTGCTGAAGTAAAATCACTGATTGATTTTCTCTTAAATGAAGTTTCTAAATCATCGCTGCTTGCTGAACCAATTAATTCTGCTAAAGTGCTGATTGAAATATTAAATGGATTTGAAAACGATTATTTAGTTCTCATTGATGGAAAGGTTTTTATTAAGGGATATATTTATGATAATAAAAATCTCTTTGAAGAAGCATTAGAAGATTTCTTTAATGGCACTATCAACTTTAAATCATTGCCCACTGAAGAAGATTTAGAAAAACTAAAAGTTACATTAAATTGGTTAACCCGTAATAGAAACAAGGTTAAAGTATATTATCTTAAAAATTACCACAGCAAAGAAGATTTATATAAATCTTTGAATCATAACCCAACCTATAATACTGAAAAAGTCATATATACTGATGAGTGGGGATTTGGGGATTGGGAGTAGGGGGTTGGAAGTTGTAGATTGGGAATAGGGGATTGGAGGTTGGGAATTGGAGATTGGAGATTGGAGATTGGGAATAGGAGATTGGGGATTGGAGATGATGTAGTTATATCATTAAAAAATATTATTACTAAAACAGCATATAATTTTAATATATCGAATAAATGAATAAACAACTTGAAAAAATTATCAAAGATAACACTTCTGGTTCGCTGCAGATATTATTTAATTTAATTTCTTATTGTAAGCAGCAAAAAGATATTAAAGAACTAAAGTTTGTCATCAGTAGTTCAAAAAAATATCTGTTTCACTTTTCTGTAATTTCAGATTTCATAAAAGAATTAGAGAAGCAAATCAACATAAAAAGCATTGAAAAGGTTTTAGACTTTTTGAATAAATATGAATTAAAGCAAAAAAATATTGGTGAAGCGATATACAATTCTAATAGAAACATTTTCGTAAAAATTAATTCTTTTACAACTATTTCATATAGTAAAACTCTTGAAGAAGTAATAAAATATTGGAGTAAGGATAAAAATAGAATCAAAGCATTTATTCTTGAATCTCGTCCAATGTTTGAAGGCAGAGAGTTTGCATTAGCGTTAAAAAAATATAAAATTGATAGTACTTTATTTGTTGATAGTATGATGGCTTATGCTGTTAAAAACACTGATGCAGTTTTAATAGGAGCAGATCAGATTTTAAAAAATGGCAATGTGATAAATAAAGTTGGAAGTTTTCCACTTTGTTTATGTGCGGCTGAGTTTAACAAACCTGTTTATGTTGTAGCCGGGAAAGAAAAATTTACAAATAAAACCAAATTCTCGCCTGATAATTATTCATCACAAGAAGTATGGAAAACAAAAAAAGAAATTAATATCATCAATCAATATTTTGAGGAAGTGCCAAAGAGATTTATTTCTAAGATGTTAACAAGGTAATGAAACCATCTTGGTTTCATAAAATAGGGGAAACTTCGCGGTTTCAAAAAGTAGGAAAACCATCTTGGTTTTTAATATTTAGAAATTACATTGATAAAACTAAAGCGATTTAATTTATTAAGATTTTACTCGTGAATTTCTTATTAGTTAGTTCTCATACATTCCTTATCGTATCCAATCTTTTACTCTTAAAATTAAACCTTGCAGTTAGCATAATAGCTGAGCAAGTCAAACCTAATAACAGTCCAAACCAGACACCTTCAACTCCAAGATTAAAATAGAATCCTAAAAGATAACCAACGGGTAAACTTATTACCCAATAGGCAATGAAAGTAATGACTGTTGGAATTTTCACATCTGTCAAACCTCTGCAAATTCCAACTCCAACTGCCTGAACGCCATCAGAAATCTGAAATAATGCTGCTATTATCAAAAGTCTGGATGCTATTTCAATCACAGCTTTATCTCTGATATAAATAACGGGTAAATAGTCCTTTAGAGAAATGAAAATTATTCCACTGATAAACATCCAGGTCATTCCCAAAAAAATTGAATAAAAGCCGGACTTTCTTACTTTAAGAATATTCTTTTCTCCCAAAGCATTTCCAACCAAAATACTTCCAGCTTGAGAAATCCCCAGCACACCCATAAAAGATATTGAGGCGAGAGAAATAGCAATCTGATGAGCTGCTAATTCATTAGAGCCAATCCATCCAATCATTACAACTGCAAAAGAAAAAGCACCAACTTCAAAAAAGTATTGAAATCCGCTTGGTATTCCGACACTCAATATTCTCTTTATTGTTGCAAGATTTATTTCATCAAAACCGAGATTTAGATTAAAAACCTTAAATCGTTTATTACTGAAAATAAAAATCATAATGGCTGTTGCCATAAAAAGTCGTGAAATAAAAGTTGCCCATCCAGCTCCGTCTAATTCCAGACGAGGCATTCCAAGATTACCAAAGATTAAAACCCAGTTTACAAATACATTAACAAGATTAGCAATAATAGTAATTATCATTGCTGGTCTCATTATGGATAGTCCTTCTATGAATTGTTTGTGGGTTTGAAAAACCATCATCGGAAATATTGAAAGTCCAATTATCTGCATATATGATTTACAATAACTAACAACTTGCGAATCTTTATTAATCAAATCAATAAAGTATGAACCAATTAGTATAATTATGAAAGTTAGAAAAGCCATTATCAGATTTATAAGAAAAGAATTTTGATAATATATTCTACACTCTTCAGTTTTTCTTGATCCGACAAGAATTGCGATTAAAGGAGTTACTGCAACAGCATTACCAATTGCTATTATCAGAATAATAATAATCAGACTATTAGCCAATGAAGAAGCTGCTAAAGGAATAGAACCAAGCTCTCCTATCATAATCGAATCAACAACTCCCATCATAATAATTCCGAGTTGACCAATTATTACAGGATAAGCTAATGACAGAGTTTTCTTTATCTCGTAAAAATCTAAATTGAAAGTTTTAACCATTTTCATTGTGTAAAAATAAGTAATGTTGAAATACAACTATCTAAAAATTGAAGTTAATGAAAAGACAAAATTTGGCAGTCTTAACTTTCATTAAGCTATCTCAAAAGTAATTTCCCTTTGAGTCTTTGTGACTTTGTGGCATTCAACTTTTGCTGTCTAATAAGATAGATGGTTAGTGATAGAAAATAATAGCCACAATGACACCAAGGCACAAAGTTCATAAAGAAAATCTTGAATTTTCTCTGCGTCTCTGCGACTCTGCGGTAAAAAAATATCTCACGCAAAGACGCAAAGACGCAAAGAAAAGATGGAACAATAATGATCACCATAGGGACAGGCTCTGATGCGACTGATTTACACCGATTAAAATCTTTGTAATCTTTTGTGAAGATTTTGAGTGCTTGTGTCAAAGCATATTGCCTCAAAGTCAATAAGACTCTAAGAAATTGATATACCTTTATAAATCTTTTATATGAACTGCACTATCACTAATTTTCAATAAAAAAAATAATAGTTGTGAGCAAAACCTATTTCTTTATTTCTGATGTTCACCTTGGTTTACAAAATAAATTAGTTGAGGATGCCAAAGAGAGAAAATTAGTTGAATTCCTCAACTTCAGTAAAACCAATTGCGATGAATTATTTATTGTCGGTGATTTATTCGATTACTGGTTCGAGTATCGAAGAGTTTATCAAAAAGGATTTTTCAGAACATTAACAGCATTACAAGATTTGGTTGAGGCAGGCTGCAAAGTTCATTTTTTTATTGGCAACCACGATTTCTTCCATTTCGACTTTTTTGAAAAAGAACTTGGATTAATTATGTATCACAAACCTGAGGAGTTTATTCTTAATCATAAAAAATTAATTATCGGGCATGGTGATGGTTTAGTCGCTAATGATACTGGTTACAACATTCTGAAAATGATATTCCGAAATAAATTTATACAATGGCTTTATTCTCTAATTCATCCTGATCTGGGAGTTTGGCTTGCGAGTAATACCAGCAAGAAAAGCAGACAATACACTGCGAAAAAACATTATCACGAAACTGATGGTTTAATTGATGCTGCCAAATCATTTATTGACAAAGGTTATGATTATGTTTTATTTGGTCATTTACATCACAGGCAATATTTTCAGTATAAAAACGGATATTACATTAATTTAGGTTCCTGGATAGATAAACCCTGTTACGGCAAATTAAAAGATAAATTTGAAATAATTGACTTATAGTTTTATGAATCAACAAAAGAAAAAATCAAACAAAAAAAGAAATTTAGTAATCCTTTCGACAGTTTTATTTTTTATAATTTTTCTGGTTTATATTATTTCAGGCTTACCGTCACTTGAAGAATTGGAAAATCCGCAGCCTCCACTTGCCAGCAAAGTAATGTCTGCTGATGGTGAATTAATAGGGCAGTTTTTTATTGAAAACAGAATTGAAACTAATATAGATTCATTACCAAAACATCTTATTGAAGCTTTGATTGCAACTGAAGATAGAAATTTTTACGACCATTGGGGGGTAGATTTAACCCGCTTTGTAAAAGCAATGGTTAAAAACATAATTACTTTTTCTTTTGCTGGAGGGGAAGGAGCAAGTACAATTACTCAGCAGTGTGCAAAAAATCTTTATAAACTTAAAAGTGGAAGAGAAAGTGCTATTGATAAAGTAATCAGAAAAATCAGAGAATGGTTTTCTGCTGTTCAAATTGAAAAAAACTTTACCAAGAAAGAAATTCTGGAATTGTACCTTAATGTTTCTTACTTTGGAAGAGGTGCATATGGAATTGAATCTGCAGCTAAAGTTTATTTTGATAAAAAAGCTAAAGACCTGAATCTCGGAGAGTCAGCTTTATTAGTTGCTTTACTAAAATCTTCAGAATATTATGATCCAATAAAAAATTACGATAACGCTCTTCGCAGAAGAAATATTGTTCTAAACAATATGTACGTGTGTGAATATCTGACAGAAGAAGAAATGCAAAAGCAAAAGCAGCTTCCAATTACATTAACTACTGAACGAATTAGTCCATTGAGAACGGAAGCTCCGCACTTTATGGAATATGTTAGACTTCAAATGCAGAAAATTGCTGATAAATTCGGGTTCGATTTGTACAGAGATGGAATAACTATTTATACATCCCTTGATTTAAGAATGCAAAAAATTGCGAATCAAGCAGTTGCTAAACATACCGCAGAATATCAGCAATTATTTGATAAAAACTGGGATTGGAACAGGAATAAAGCTTTGCTATCTGAACTTATTGATAATGCAATTAAAAATAACATCTCTTATATCAATACTATCGGGGTCACTGAAAAGGCAGTAGTTTATAATTCACTGAAAAATAAGCCTGATTTCGTAGATTCAATTAAAAAAGCAGCAACAAAAATTGAAGCAGGGTTTGTTGTAATTGACCCATCAAGTGGACAAATAAAAGCAATGGTTGGAGGTACAAATCTGCAATTTGGAAGAGGATTAAATCACGTTACCGGAATTAAAAGACAGCCAGGTTCTGCATTCAAACCAATAATATATGCAACGGCTATTGAAAATGGTTATTTCCCTGCATATACAATATTAAATCAAAAATTCAATCATAATGGTTGGTCACCTTCTAATGCAGATAATAAATACTCAGGTTACGAAACTATGCGTTGGGGTTTGGCATTTTCAGTTAACGTAATTGCAGGCAGGATGACAATTAGTGATATAGCTCCACCTTCGCAGGTAATAAAAATTGCCAATAGAATGGGTATAAAATCAAAACTTGATCCTTATCCATCAATTGCTCTTGGTACATTTGAAATTTCGCCGCTTGAATTGACCTCGGCCTATGGATGTTTCGCAAATAATGGTGTTTTAGTTGAACCAATTTCAATTCTTAAAATAGAAGACAGAAACGGCGTGCTAATTGATGAATATGTTCCGAACTATGTTCAATCTTTATCACCAGCTACTGCTTCAATAATGGCAGATATGATGCAAGATGTAGTTAATTATGGAACTGGTGCCGGTGTCAGAAGATTTTTCCAATATCCTGCTGCAGGTAAAACAGGTACAACTCAAAAATTTTCTGATGCATGGTTTATTGGTTACACTCCGAATTTAGTTGCTGGTGTTTGGGTGGGGTTTGATGACCATCGTGTTAAATTCACAAGTTGGTATGGTCAAGGTGCTAAAGCAGCTTTACCAATTTGGGCGATGTTTATGCGAGATGCTTATAAACAGTTGAATATTCCCGTTTCATATTTTGAATTAAGTGATGACGTTCAATCAATGTTATTTTGTAGAGAAACTATGGATTTAGGTGACACAAGATTAGCCACAGACAATTGTCCAAGCACTTACACTGATATTGTTAATAAAAACAAATTACCATTAAGCTGTGATTTACATTCTGGTAATCGGACTATTAGAGAAGAAAGAAGAGGGGAGAGTGGTTGGAGAAATTGAATTTCTCAAATAACATTAATTTTGCAAGTAAAAATTCTGTTATTTTAATTTTCTAAAATTACTTTTGCCCGGATGGCGGAACTGGTAGACGCGCTAGTTTCAGGAGCTAGTGAGAGCAATCTCATAGGGGTTCGAGTCCCCTTTCGGGCACTACAAAACCAAAAATCATTTCTAATCTTTTAACAAAATCTTTAACTATCTTTCAAATACAATTTCCCATTTATTTGGAGTCTAAAGTGAAATACTTTTCAATAATTTTCTTTCTCGTTTTGAGTACAATCGTCTTTCCACAAAATTGGCTCAAAGTTGATTCGATTTTTACCACTTCCGGAGTAACAGTTAAAAGTTTTTCCTGTCCATTCTTCGCTGATATAGATAATAATGGCACAAAAGATTTGTTTCTTGGTAATAATACAGATATGATTGATTACTTTAGTAATAATACTATGTTGTTTCCTTCAACTTTTACTAAAGATAATTCTATCATTGCAAATATTTATTCAGGCGGATTAATAAATACAAATTCAGACTATCCCGCTCTTCACGATCTCGATGTTGATACGGATTTAGATTTGATAATTGGCGGATTTTATGGCTTGCTTTACTATGAAAATAAAGGTAGTGAAACAAATCCTGACTTTGTAAAAGTTGATACTGTGTTTTCTAATGTTAATCCACTTATAGGAGGCGACCCAAAACCAGCTTTTGCTGATTTAGATAATGATGGTGATTTAGATTTATTAGTCGGAATTGGTGAATCTTTACTTGGTGGCCCTGATCCCGGACTGACTCTTGGATTTAGAAATATAGGAACATCAACCGCACCAAAATTTCTTGCAGATAATTCTTTGGCAACTGGAATTCCTGATGTTGGACTGAATTCTTATCCGGCTTTGGCTGATATAGATAATGATTCAGATTATGATTTATTGATAGGAAGAGATGGAGCAGCAATTCATTACTATAAAAATAATGGAACTCCTTCACAACCAGTCTGGATCAGAGAAAATAATACTTTTGCTATTGTTGAAACTTCAACTTATTGGAAAAATCCAACCTTCGTTGATTTAGATTATGATAATGACTTTGATTTAGTTTATGGTCAATCAACAGGAATACTTTATGTTTATAGAAATAATGGAACTTTAATTAATCCTTTGTATCAATATTATCCGGACTACTTTAAAGTTATTAAGCTTGATGGAAGCGGCGCAACTGTGTCTCTGGCAGATTATGATAATGATGGCGATTTTGATTTACTCAGTGGGATGTGGGATGGTAAATTCTATTATTTCACAAATAATGGAACTAATCTTAAACCACAATTTACAAGAGTTTCTACTTCATTCTCCAATCTCTCTGTAAACTCTTATAGTTCGCCTGTATTTATTGATTTTGATCGTGATGGAGATTATGACATTATCTCTGGTGCTCTCGATGGGAAAGTATATTTATTCATAAATAATAACGGAACATTTACTGCTAACAATTCAATTTTTGGTTTTATTGATGTTGGCTGGATGAGTTCTCCGTCTATTGTTGATATTGATGGGGATGGTGATTTGGACTTATTAGTTGCAGCAGAAACCGGAACTGAAACAAAATTTTTTGAAAATACTGGAAACAATAATTTTGTCCAAAATAATGTTATCTTCTCTGGAATTTCTTTTCCGAGTTATAGCTCAGCAACATTATCGGATATAGATAATGACTGGGATTATGATTTAATTATTGGCAGAAGTAATGGAGCTTTATTTTTTTACAGAAATGATGGTAATTCTAATATCCCAATCTGGAATAGAATTGATACTCTTTTTGGAGGAGTAAAAGTGAAACAGAATGCTAATACTGATTTTGCAGATTTAGACGGCGATGGAAGGAAGGATGTAATTGTTGGAGAATATGATGGTAATTTTACTTACTTTAAAAATTTATTTGCTCAGCCAAATTCTATTGAAGAAGAGATATCTAACCCAGTTGATAATTTTATCCTATTCCAGAACTATCCGAATCCAATCTCTGCAAATGGTGGTTCTGCTTCTGGCGTAAACTCAAGCACTACTATCAGTTGGCAGTCACCAGTAGGCAGTAGGCAAACTATAAAGCTTTACAATACTCTCGGAGAGGAAATTGAAACAATAGTAGATGGATATTACGAAGCAGGAAAACATTCTACATTCTACATCATAAATTCTACATTGCCAAGCGGGGTTTACTTTTATCAATTAAGAATTGGAGACTATTCCAAAGGATCCTTCGGAGTTCAAACAAAGAAGATGATATTGATGCGGTAAGTTTCAAAAATATTTATTTAATCAAGAGCCTCTCAAATACTGAGGGACTTTTTTATTTGTGTTAATCTGTGTTATCTGTGGTTCATAATTTCTTGCCACAATTACACGAATATTAAAATCCGTTTTAATCCGTTGTATCCGTTCCATCGGTGTTCTATTCCTCCTGACTTTTCCGCCATTAGTTTTCTTAAAAATTAAGTATTTAATAGGGACTTCTGTAAGATTGCTTTATACGAATTAGAAATCTAACATTGAATATTACATTAGATTTATTCAACCAAATTATTTGTGTCTTAAATATAAATAAGGCGATAGCCCTAATATTTTAATAGCAATTTATCAAGAAATTATTAGTGCATAATTATCCCCAAAATCAAATACATTATTGCAGCGATAGCACCTGCTAAAAGTGCGTATGGTAATTGAGTTTTAACGTGGTCAATATGATCACTTGCCGAAGCCATTGAAGCAATAATAGTAGTATCAGAAATCGGGGAGCAATGGTCTCCAAAAACTCCGCCACCAAGTGCAGCGGCAATGGTAAGATAAATATTAGCATCGAGAGCTTGTGCCATTGGAATTCCAATAGCCAGCATTATTGCAAATGTTCCCCAAGAAGTACCTGTTGAAAAAGCGATAAAGCAAGCAACAATGAATATTATTACGGGAACGAAATTCGGAGAGAGCCACTGCTTAGATAATTCAGCAGTATAAATTCCTGTTCCGAGTTCACGGCATACCGTTCCAATTGCAAAAGCAAGCATCATCAACAAAGCTAAAGGAATCAATCCACTAATACCTTTGAAGATGAGTTCGATTGTTTCAGCAAAAGTGAATAATTTTTGTGAGATATATAAAATACTTCCAACTATTATTGAAGATAGAACTGAATAAAGAACAGCAGTTGAACCCGAACCTTTTCCTAAAGCATAAAAAATCTGTTCATACCACTTTAAAGAAGAAATATTTTCAATCTGATTCCAACCAGTATAAAGCAACATCAAAGGCATCATTCCTACCATAACAGAAATTGGTATAATCATATTATAAGCTTTTTCCTTTACATTCTCTTTTTTCTCTAATGAAACCACATCCGATGATATAAGTGGAACAGCTCCATCTCTCAAAACTTTACCTTCCTTTTGTGCTCTTTTTTCAGCTTTCTTCATCGGTCCGAAGTCTTTTTGAGAAATAATGATAAACAATACCATAGCCATTGCGAGCATAGGGTAAAAATTTAATGGAAAAGCTTGAACTAAAACACCCAATGGATTTGAAAACCCCTGAGCTGCTATTAGTCCCATTATATATGCTCCCCAAGCATTTAATGGAATTAAAATGCAAGTAGGTGCAGAAATAGAATCTGCAATGTAAGCAAGTTTTTCACGAGGAATTTTTAATCTATCAAATACAGGTCTGAATACTGTTCCAACTGTTAAAGCATTTATACTTGATTCAACGAATATTGCAGTGCCGGTAGCCCACGCAATTAGTTGAACTGTCTTTCTGCTTTTGCCTAATTTTTTATTTTCAAGTCGTTCAAGAAACTTGTTTATCATCTTAACAAAACCTGCAACTCCGCCTGACCTTTGAATAAACGCAATCAAAGCACCAACGAGACAGCTAAACATAATTGTTCTTGTATTGCCACTATCTTTGAAAACATCTACTAATGCTTGAATTGTGGAGGTTGTCCCGGTCAAAAAATTTCCGCCACTAAGAATAATCCAGCCGAGCCATATTCCAAAAAGAAGAGAAACAAAAACTTGACGAGTTTTAATTGCAAGTAAAATTGCAAGTATTGGCGGCAGAATAGATAAAAATCCGTAGTGTTCCATAAGAGTTTTTCTTTTTATTAGAAAATTAAATTAAGTCAAAAATTTTATTTGAGTTCGTTTCAAAAATATTAAATACAGGAGTATTTAATTCTTTACTCATTTCTTTAAATAATATTTCTTTATCAAGGTAAGAAGGGACATAGACGTAATTTTGCTGCTTAGGATAAAAAGGATTTATAGTAATCGCTGATAAGCAAGGCTTAAATCTATATGAAATTTTAATCTGATGCTGCTTAATATAATTCAGAAAGATTTCAATGTTTTTTAATTCTTCAGTCAGTAGAAGTTGAATCGGTGAATGAAAAACTAATTCAAAAGATTTATTAATTGTTTTATAAATACGATCTAAGTTTTTTGATAAATATTCAGCAGAAATTAAACCTGGAATAAATATTTTTTCAACATCTTCATCTAATGATTTTTCTAATTGCTGAAAATCATATTCATCAACTAAAGTATTCCCTCGTAGAACAATTGATTTATCTGATGAAATTATACTGATATTATTCTGAGTAAATTGATAAGAAGAAAATTGATATGAAAATATTTTTTCAATCAAAGACATTTCTTTGACTAACGTTCCGATATCGGGATTACGTGAAGCACCAGTAGTAATTATTAACTTATCAAGAATAAACATCGGGGATAAACGATTTAAAGAGCCGTCCACCAATAGCAAATCGCATTTAGTTTTCTTTTCAATAATTTTTATTATTTCATTCAAGCCATTTTTAGTATTAGGTCCTGCTAAAACTATTAACCCTGGTTTTGTAATTCTAACTATTTTTATTTTGCCAAGAGCAGTTGAAAAAGGAGCATCATCAATTATTTCAAACTCTGCTTTAGTATTCATCAGACATTTCTCAGATGTAGCAATGATGCAATCTTTTTCTAAATACAATCTTGGTTTTGGCAGTTTGGTTATATTGTCGAACTCTTCACCATCATAACCTATGCTCGTAACACTTAATCTTAATCCTCTTGAGATAAGTCCTTTTAAAAGAAAAGATAGAGTGGTAGTTTTTCCAGTATTTTTTGCAGTACCGATTACTCCAAGAGTTTTCATCTTCAGCTTACAGTTCCAAAGCCAAATTTACCGGGATATGCACCATCATCTTTATTCCCGAGGCAACCATCGTAAATTGCAGTTGTAAGATTATCTTTTCTTTCAACCTCTTTAAGGGTTTCAGTTATTTTCTTTATTAAATCTTCTGTAAAGAGATCAGCCTGAGCAGTAGGTTTAAAGTTAGCGTTACCAATAAATTTGAAAGCGTCAGAGATTGCACGAATACTATCAATTCTTGAAGTAATACAGATTGGACCGCGGGAATATGCCTCATCTGTTGAAGCAACGGTGATTGCGTCAACCTCAAGTGAAGAGGCTAATGCTGCGTGATATGAAGTTGCATTAGCAGATTGGACACGCTCTTCGGATTGCGTCATAAATGCAATTGGTTCACCCGGCCATATTGGAGAATTAACTATACTTCTTAATGCATAAATTTTTGCTGCGTTATAATCAATGAAATTTTGTTCCATCATTCCATTTATCACAATATGAGGTCCATAACAGAAAAGAGGTTTGAGAATTGGTTTAGCACCAAGTTTAATCCCTAACATCACGTTAATTAGAAGTCCTGCTAATGTTTTCCAAGCAGGAACACCACTTAGTTCATCATTACCTGGAATATCAAAAGGCATATTGTATCTTGCAGCTAATTTAATTGCTTCAATTCCGTCAACAGCTAATCGTATTGGGTCAGTGCCAGCACCTAAAGAGCCATAAACAAGATTTATTTTTACCAAGTCAGCACCTGCTAAACCTGCAAATAAAACTGTCTCTGGAGTATTCAAACCACGATGAGCGCGAACAGTCAGCAATGTGCTATTGTCTAAACTTTTTCTCATCAATTTGATGTTGTCAAAAGATGTAATTGTTCCATCGTTTTCGTGAGTTAAATATCCTTGCAATAAACCTTCATATCGGGCTTCCCAAGAGGGATTGATTATCAGGAAGCCATCAACTCCATAGCGTTCACAGACTTTAGCGTGAGTTATATCCATAATAGGACAACCACTGCCGAGAAATTTAAATATCAGTGGATGTTTTTTATAGTGTTGAATAATATTGGGATTCAATGGTTGAGTTTTATCTAAAAACATTTTCAGATTTGATAATTCAACATCTGTTACTTCCCGAACTCCTTTGATAAAACTTTTTTCTTTATTGCCTTGAACAATTACATCATCACAAAGAGCATAATATTTTTCATACAGTTTCTCTTTTTTTGAAAAATCTTCTGTTTGAATTATTTCATTTTGAATTTTAGCTCTTTCAATTCCTGGAGACTTTTTACCTACTGTGAAATTCAAAAGTTTGTTTACAATACCGTCTAAAAGAGTTTCTATTTCTTTATTCTTAAAAGTGTAATCGTAATTTCCAGTTATACTTTTTTTTGTTCTGTTCAGACCAATGCTTTTTATTTCTATTTCTCTGCCTTCAATATATGCTATCAATTCATCAATAGTTGAATGCTCACCAAATCCTTTATCAAATCCTAATTCGGCAGCTAACTCAGGAGTAATGGGTTTACCGCCTATTACAATTTTAGATTTTTCTCTTACACCAGCTGAGTCAAGCATATCAACAAAACGTGCAAGCATTTCAGCAACTCCGTATCCAAGAGTACGGCTTACAAGAATAAAATCATAATTATCATTAGCGGCAGCTTTTACAATTTCTTCTGGTGATAGGTCAGGGGAGAGAAGTGCTGTTTGATGTCCTCTTTTATCGAGGGCGTTTTTTATTATTTTAATTCCAACATCGTGTACAGGGTCTAAAGGAACACATAAAATTTTCTTTGACATATTTGATCCGTTATGAATTTTCAGAAGGTTGTAAGTATTTGTAAACATTCCCTGGTTTGTAAACATACTTTCTTAATCTTACTCTCATTCCATATCCATCAAATTCCTGATACATAATATCAACTTCTCCAAGATTCATCTCTTGCCCTAATTGAAGAGCAAGTTTCTTTCCTTCATTTTCATCTTTACAAATGATGTATGTTTCGATGTCTATTGCATCCATTATGTGTTCTAATGCTGTCATCATATTACCTCAAATAATTTAAAAATTTTGAGCTTAAAAAATTTTTTTGTAAAACTTTGTGCCTTAGTGCCTTTGTGGCGAGAGATTATTGCCACAAGACTCGAAGACACAAAGGAGCTTTAAGAATATATATAATTTTTATTCGTAAATGCCTGCGTGTTCACAAACTATTTCAATTAGTTTAACTAATCCACGAATTACCATTCTGGTTCTGTCTTCAATAATTTGTCCTTTGTTATCAGTAGTTCCAAGTCCCGGAGAAATAAAGATATTTGCATCATAAGCAATTGTAGGGATTATTCCCATTTGAGACATTCCGTCTTGGAAAAGATTTGAACCAGAATACATATCTTCAATAGTAAAAATCGGAATGCCAAGTTTTCCGTCTTTCCAACTATTTTCATAATTGATTTCAACTGTTCCGCAATTATAACTTTTAGCGAAAATAAAATCTTTTCTTATTCTTTCGTCAATTCTTGAAAATTCATCTAATACTATTTCATATAAATCATCAATCGGTTTGGTTATTATTTGCGGATTATCTCTTAAAACTCTTAAAGCAGCGAGTTGACCGCTCAAACCTTCTTTTCCAGGGTCTAAAGTAACGTAAGCAGCTTTACCATAAGAAGCAGTTGTACCATAACGATTTCCGTGATAACCGAGTGCTCTTCTGATTGGAACGAGAACATCTTCTTTGCCAATAATTAAGCCGCTTGTTGCTGAACCTGTTGCTTTATCCATACTATAAATCATAACATCAGCACCAATATTTTTTATGCTGTTTCCAATGAATGGAATTCCCCAAGCATTATCAATCACATAAGGTACATTATATTTTTTAGCAAGTTCGGCTAATCCTTTTTGTAAGAATGGTGTTCCATTTTCGTCTTTATCTCCGTATCCATAACCAGCAGTGTCATAACCTAATGAAGCAAATCCGGAAAGCAATGTTTGATGTCTTTCAGCAGTCTCTCTAAACTTTTCAATTGATTCTTTTGCTTTGACATTTTTCAGTAAAGGAACTGGATGATAATTTATACCGTGTACGGGATATTCAGCTCCTTCGAGAGGAACGAAAACAGTATCGAGATTATTTTGACGCTTTCCATAAAAACCTAATTCACCTGCGGTGCATCCTCTATCAGCTAAAATATCTTTATACTTTGGTGGGAAAGGTCTTCCATAAGAAGCCTGATGATGAATGTGTCTTTCCATAGGTGCGATATATCTTGTTCTGTAATTATCGCCTCTGCCTTGGAAAGGTGGTGTAAATAAAGTATCAAAAGTAACCCACAATCCACCTTCGCAAGTGTTCACCGGAGCAGCATCGTAATCGTCTCCATACATTTCTTTAATTATTTCTCTAATCTGATCTACATAGACAGAAAGAGGCACAACTTTTTTAGATTCCTGAGCCATAATGTGTTCAATGTCATCGCGAAGCGGGGAAGGGCAACCAGAAATTGCTCCAGTCAAACCGAAAGCTCCCTTTAATTCTGCCGGAATTTTCAAATTTTCGGCAGCTTTTTTTGCTTCTGAGTATATCTGAGGAATGCGTTGTTGCAATCTCTTATACATTTCAAACTTAAATCTTGGTTTTGCCATTTTATTTTACCTTTATTTTATTGTTATAGAAAGAATTAAAATTATTTATCAAATCCTTTAATTATCAATTTATCATTCAATTTTATTCCAAGCTCTTTCCCCGAAATTCTTGTATTCATTTTTATGATTGTATTCTGATGATTAGGCATATGAGTATCATCGTAACCAGCTATCTCTCCGATTTCTTTATCATTCCAAAAAACTTTGTCTCCAGTTAAAATAACTCCACCGTTTTGCAATTCCACAAATCCTAAATAGCAGATATTATTTACAACTTTTCCTGGAGCTGCATCTTGTTCGTTAGTCCCAATCAACTCGATAATTGTATGTTGTGCAAATGCTCTTGATATTGGTTGGATTAAGTTGAGTTCTCTGTTATCAAGTTTACCGTCAAGAACTACAACAACTTTTCCGACAATATCTACTTTACTATTATAAAAATCGTGATTGACTAATTTTCTTTTATAAGGGTCAGACATAATACCTCTAAGAGTTTAAACAATACTTGAAACAAAATCTTCAAGTTCGCCATAAAGAAAATCAATTACAGGAACTTCAATCATTGTGTAACAGCCTGGTTTTTGTTTCATTGCTGCTCTTGCAGCAGAAACCATTACTTGAGCAGTTAAAGCTGGGTTATTAATTCTCATTTCGAACTTTAGCATTTGATTATGAGTTGTCCCTGACACTCCTTTTCTTTCCATTATAACACCGTGACCAACGTCAATTAGATTATCAACATTATCAACTTCAAAAACATAAGTTCTATCTTTTATAAAATATGGATCATTTTTAATTGCTTGTTCAACCTCTGAAAAATTTGCACCAGGTTTCAACTCGACATAAACCATTCTTCTGTGAATACCCATTCCAGCAGGGACAGTAATAGAGAGAGCATTTTTAACTCCGGGTATATCTTTAACTGCAACAGTATGACCCATAGACATTCCCGGACCGTAGTTAGTGTGAGTAATTCCTTTGGGAGACATTGCCAAAAACCAGCCTCGAATTACTGAATCAATTCCAGGGTCCCAGCCAGCAGAAATAATTGAGGTTTTATTATTCTCTTTTGCAATAACATCAAGATATTTTCTTAATTGAGGAATCTCAGAATGAATATCGAAACTATCAACGGTATTGATACCTAATCTAAGGAATTCAGCGGCAACGTCTTTAACTTTTCTCGAAGGTGCGCAAATTAGAGCAACATCAACAGAATCAAGTTCTTTAATATTTTTTACTACCTTAGTCTGTCCAAAAGCACAGCATTTTTGTGGGTTCAGATTTTCACGAATTTTTTGATGATTTTGCAATTCGACAATTCCTGCTATTTCCATATCTGGTTCCTGAGTAATTGCATCGAGAGCCATACAACCAACATTTCCGAAACCTACAACCGCAACTTTTATCTTTTCCATTTTTTCCCCTGATTTATTGTTTCTTTTGATTTTCAATATAATTTTTAAGTAACCTTAAAGCACTGTCATTATGATTTTTAACAGCAAGTTCAACTTCTTTTTGATTTCCTTTTTTTAATGCTTGAATAATTTCATAATGTTCGTTTACTGATTCATTAAGATGTGATAGAAGAGAAAGGAAAATATAATTATACCTCAAAGTCTGATTTCTGAGTGTTTTAATAGTCTTTTTTAGTTTTTCATTTCCACATACTTCGTAAATCTTTTGATGAAAAATTGAATTTAATTCAAGAAAATTTTTATAATCTTTTTTCTTAGAATTAGCGATAGATTCCATTTTTTTGTTGATGACGATTAACTCATCAATCTGTTGAGGTGTAATATTAGATGAAGCCAGACTGGCAGCCAAAGCTTCCAATGCTCCTTTAATTTCGTAAGTTTCTTCCGCATCTTCAAGTGAAGTTTCTGTAACTAAAGCACCTTTACGAGGATTAAATTTTAGAAATCCTTCAGATTCAAGTTGCAGAAATGCCTCTCTTAGAGGAGTGCGGCTAACTCCCAAAAGTTTAGCCACATTTGGTTCAAGGAGTCTTTCGCCAGGTTTTATTTTGCCTTCAATAATATAGTTTCTTATTGTGGCAGCTATTATTTCGCGAAGAGGTTTAACTTCTTCAATATTAAAAGTTACGTTTAGCATTAAATCTCAATTTATTATATACTGTATAATGTATACAATCTACATTCGAAAACTATAAAAAAAATTTTAATAGTGCAAGAATTGAATACTAAAATTTTGGTTGAATTAATTAGTGTCTTTCTTCTGAAAGTTTGGTAAAATTTGACTTTTCACACTTTTTAAAGTTAGAAAATTTCTCAAAAAACTATTAAAAATTTGATAAAACTTACGATAATTAAAGAAAAAGGAGATTTTTATGAAATTTAAACTCAAATATCAATTTTTCTTTATTGCATTATTGATTATCGGTTTATTATTCTTTTTTGCCAATTCATTTTTCAATTTTATAGAACAAATAACTTCAGTAAGCGGCGAAAATTCAGTAAAAGAATTAATGGGTAATTATAAAAACACAGCAGTTCTTTATTTAACTCTTATAGCTTTTGTTTGTATTGTCGGAGCAGGGGTATTGAGCTATTTAGTAATAAAAAAAGTATCATATCTCAAAGAAAAAATTAACAGAATTTCAAAAATCCAATTCGATAGTGAAAATAAAGATTTTTCAATAGGTGATGAATTTTGTGAAATAAAAGATGGATTAAAAAAAATAGAAACATCATTTAAGTATTACGTCGAAAACAGCAAACATATGGTGGATGTTTTTCACCAACTTAAAGGTAAGAAAAGCGTAAAAGAAATTTTAGAAGAATTAGCAACTTTAACAGAAAAATTATTTAACGTAAAATATGTAGCTATCACTGTATTTGACGAATATCAGAAACCAAAAGATTTTATTTATCGTGGTTTAACTCCAGAACAAGTTAGATTAATTGGAGAATTTCCGCAAGGTAAAGGACTGCTTGGATATATTCACGAAACAAAGCAAACCTAATTGCTCAACGATATGAGTAAGCATTCGAAATCTTATGGTTTTCCCCCAAATCATCCAAGGATGAAAACATTATTAGCAACTCCTCTAATAAGTGAAAATAAAAGTTATGGAAATCTTTATGTATCGGAGAAAAAGGATGGTGGGGAATTCACTGAACACGATAAAAAATTCATTGAAATGGTAGCATTAATAGCCGTTAATTCAATTGTTACTTTTGAATTTGTTGAATTTATTCAAAAGAGAAATAATTTGTTAAAATCCGAATCAGAAATATTAAGAAGACTTATCAATGAATTAGCAAATCGAGATTTTACAATTAGTTTCAATCATCGTTTTGAAGATGAGAATAATATGTTTATTTCTGAAAACTTAAAATTTATGGCATTAGCAATAAAAGATGCGCTAAAACAAGTAAGGGAATTGACAGACAATTTAGCAAGTGCTACAAGTGAAATATCTGCAACTACTGAAGAGTTGGCTGCCACATCGAAAGAGCAATCAAATCAAATAGTTGAAGTTTCTAATGCGACCGATGAAATGAATAGAACAATTGGTACTAATGCCCAAAGTGCTGTTCAGACAGCGGAAAAAGCAACTCACAGCGAAAAAGTTGTGCGTGAAAGTGTTACAATAATTGAAAAAACCATTGAAAAAATTAATTTGATAGCTGCATTTGTTAACTCTGTTGCAGAAAGAATAGATAACCTTGGTAAGTCTTCAGAATCAATTAATGAAATTTTACAAGTAATTGATGAAATAGCTGACCAAACAAACCTTTTAGCACTAAATGCAGCAATTGAAGCCGCACGTGCGGGGGAATATGGTCGTGGTTTTGCAGTTGTTGCTGATGAAGTCAGAAAACTTGCTGAAAGATCTTCAAATTCAACTAAACAGATCGAGAAAATTATTAAAGATATTCAAAATGAAACTACAAATGTTGTCCAAGCAATGAAAGAAGGTAATCAACAAGTAAATCAGATTATTAGTTTAGCTACAGATAGTAAAAAATCTCTCAGCGAAATTTTATCAAATACAAATGAAGTTGTTCAATTAGTTAATCAGATTGCAGCCGCAAGCGAACAGCAATCTGCAACTTCTCAGATTGTAAGTTCTAATGTTGAAAATGTATCTAATATTATTAAGGAATCTGCAGGAGCTGTCAGCCAAATTGCTGAAGCAACAAATGATTTAACAAAACTTGCTATCAATTTACAAGGTTTATTAGGTTTATTTAAACTAACAGAAAAAGATACAATTGATACAAGAACAGAATTAAGAATTCAGGAATTTGATTTTAATGCAGCTAAACTGGCTCATAGAAAATGGAAAATTAGACTAACTAATATGTTAAGAGGTGAAGAAAATATTGACCCTGAAGTTGCTGGTAATTATCGTGGTTGTGCATTAGGCAAATGGTATTACGGAACTGCCTCTAAGTATTATTCTAATGATCCGATTTTCAGAGAATTGGAGCAGCATCATACAGAATTACATCATCTGGCTAAAGAAATTGTTTTAGATGCTCAAAATGGTAAAAAAGATTTTGCTCTTAAAAAGATAGACAAATTAGAAGCAATTAGCGAAAGAGTTATAGATTGCCTCTCTCAACTTGAAATGAAAGCAAGTAGGATGGCTTTAGTAAAATGAAAGATTGTTAAATAGTCTTGATTACAATTTGCCTCACATTATGTGGGGCATTTTTATTTCTAAAATTCAATCAAAAAATCTATTATCAATTTATTCTACGAATTGTAAATGTTTCTTTCATTTTAATTTATTTTTGAGAAAATAATTACGATTTCTATTTATCTAAATAAAACTTTAAGGCAGTAAGATGAAAAATCTATATTATATTTTTCTAATAATAATATCCAGTTTAATTTGTGCTTGTTCTTCTACAAATCAATATTTATTAGTATCAGAATTACGTTATCCGGATAATCTGACAGTTATAAGTAGAACAGATTGGGGCTGGCAGCCGCTTTCAAAAACTTTACCTCAACATAAAATTGATAAGATCACTATTCATCACGGTGGTGAGTTTTTTCCTGAAGATAAAGATATGATTCAGTATTTGAAAAATCTCCAGAGCTGGAGCAGAAGTGAAAAGAAATGGATTGATATTCCTTATCATTTTATGATTGATCTTAAAGGAAACATTTACGAAACACGACCGATAAATTATCCCGGCGATACAAACACAGATTATGATGTTAGAGGACACGCCCTTATTTGCGTTGTTGGCAATTATGAAGTGCAAAAGATAAATCAAAATCAATTAAATGCACTCGTTAATCTTGTGTCATTCTTAAAAGATAAATTCAAAGTTTCTGATAAGGATATTAAAGGACATAAAGATTATACAAACCAAACAGTTTGTCCCGGAGAAGAGTTATATAAATACATAGCTGATGGTACAATTGTTCGGTTAGTAAATGAAAAACATCTATTCGTTAAAACAAAAGCAAAAGTAAAAACAGGAATTGAAGTTTTGCGAGAAAGAAATTTTGATTTGCTGAAAGGAAAAAGAGTGGGCTTGGTTACAAATCCAACCGGAGTTGATAGTAAATTGAAATCTACAATTGACATTTTATTCGAATCACCTGAAGTTAATCTTGTTGCACTATACGGACCTGAACACGGAGTTCGTGGAAATTATTCCGCCGGAGAATATGTGGACTTTTATATTGATGAAACAACCAAACTACCTGTTTATTCTCTTTATGGAAAAACGAGAAAACCAACTCCTGAAATGTTGAAGGATGTTGATGTTCTTGTTTTTGATATTCAGGATATTGGCAGCAGATCTTATACATACATAAGCACAATGGGTTTGGTGATGGAAGCTGCGGCTGAGAATGATAAAGAAGTAATTGTTCTTGATAGACCAAATCCTTTAGGAGGAAACAGAATTGAAGGCAACATAGTTGAAGATGGATATTTTTCTTTCGTGAGTCAGTTTCCAATTCCTTACATTCACGGATTAACTGTCGGTGAATTAGCAATGTTATTGAACGAAGAAGGAAT
>Ga0101944_10000879_pt1 | contig 76773 bp, 70 predicted proteins | sample DewCreD2012metaG_FD_75245 | JGI IMG/M metagenome (GOLD analysis project Ga0101944, IMG submission 75245) | Hot spring sediment bacterial and archeal communities from British Columbia, Canada, to study Microbial Dark Matter (Phase II) - Dewar... ... | reverse complement strand
TGATGCCAATAAAAATGGAAGTTTGGATAGTGGTGAAACATCAATACCGACCGATGGAAGTGGAAATTATAAATTTAGTAATTTGACGCCTGGTAATTATCAAGTTTGCGAGGTTTTAAGCAAAGGGTGGATAGCAACTGACCCAACAGAAGGAAATTGTAAGAATGTAACAGTCGATCCAGGTAAAGATGTTCAGGCCAACTTTGGTAATTTAAAGGTTGTTTTGGGCCTTTCTTTGACTAAATCAAATAGTGCCGCAACTGCTTTGTCTTCAGGAAGCGGGGTAGCTTATACTCTTGTTATTAAAAATACAGGCAATCAGCGTTTAACGGGTGTAACTATCAAAGACGCTCCTGCTGGTGGATTTAGCTATGATAGTAGTTCTGGTTCTCTTGATGGGACCTCAATTACTCCCACTGTTCTTGGTGGGTATCTGGAGTGGTATGTCGGCACACTTGAGGCTTCTGGAAATGAGGGTGATACGAAGACTCTAACTTATAGGATGAAGTCTGATCCTAGTCTTCCTTCTGGAGTCTATCCAAATATAGCTATTGCGACGGGGGTTTATATTCCTTATGAGTATGAAGGGAACGAAGAGGTAGTAGGAATTTTTGAAGCTGTTGAAGTTTTGGCAGTGTCAGAGGATACAGAGAGTGGCGAGAGAGTGGAAAGTAATGCAGGTACACCTGTTAACTCCCAAGTTGAGTTAAAGCAGGTTCTGGCTTACTCAACAGGAGTTGGAGTGGTAGGCCAGGTCTTGGGAGCAGCAACTGAAGCGGGACAAGTCTTGCCAGCTGCCGGTTCTGATACACGCTTCTTTGTCTTTGCTATTGCCGCTTTGATTTTTGGTTTGTTCCTTAAATTTGGCAGTTTTGCTCTTAATAAAAACTGGATTGATTATCGCCGTCTCAAGAAAGGATTAAAGAATATTTTTGCCTCAATACTTTTTCTTCTTGTATTTTCTCTTTTTGCTCCTTTTGCTAAGGCTTTCTCGGATTATGTATCAATAACCAAGCTTTCAAGTTATATCAATAAAGAAGATTTTAAGATTTCATACGCCGCTTTGTCTGAAAATCCAATTTCAGCTCAGTTTTATGTAAGGAAAGATGGCGATTCGTCTTGGAGAACTTTGGGTTCTGCTTTGACTGGCGCGTCAGGATATGTTCAGGTTTCAGGCGGTGATATTTATAATGGAGACGGCAAATATTTCTTCAAGGTTGTAATTAATGGCGGAACAGCGGAGGACGAGACTTCAACTATAGTTGACAGGCAAGCGCCCGATGCAGTTCGCGATTACAGAAAGGAAAAGTTAGGGGATGGACACTACAAGCTTTATTGGCGAAACCCTGACAATGAAGATTTTGATAAGGTAATAATCTATCGTTCGGATAGTACCAATTTCACGGCTGATTCTTCAACTGAAGTAGCAACCATCTGGGGATCAAGGGATGCTGAGATGACTTCAGAAAATGCTGCCGCTCCTGGAAAAGAGTATTATTTTGCCATAAGAGCAATTGATAAGGCGGGCAATGCTTCATCTGTCGTTTCAGATCCTGAAACTCAAGTCTCGGCGGGATCAGTTTTGGGAGCATCAGTTTCTGCAACTTCTACTCCTGAAGTAGTTAAAATTTTGCCTAAAGAAAAGAAGACAGGCGAGGTGTTGGGAGAAGAGAAAACGGAAGAGGCAACCCCTTCGCCAACTCAAGCTCCCGAGGAAGAAAAAGGCGGAGTTTTGGGGCAGGCGGCTAAATTTGCCAAAGACAGGACTAAATTAACAATTGGAATAGTTGCCGTTTTGATTTTGGCAGGTTATCTTGGTTTAAGGAAATTTCGCTCCGGGGAAAAGAAATAGAGTTTAAGTTTATAAGCCTCTTTTGGTTGAGAGGATAGGTTTTTCTTGGTTTTAAATATCTTTTTATATCCAAATTGATTGATAGAGAGGGGTAACAAGAGGATGTGTGAACCTGTCCCACCCTCCGATTCGGAGGGTGGAATAGCTTCGCACCTCCTACTACATCTAATCATAAAGCCACGCGCTTTAGCGCGTGGATTTAGAATAGTTTAGATGGAGCCAAGAAAGCCACGGCCTTTAGGCTGTGGATTTTTTACTTAGGGGTTAATTTTGAATAAAAGCAAAGCATCTTGTTCCTTTTTTGTTATTTTAGTTCAATCTGGAGTGTTGGTAAGCATTTGACCTTTATGTTATTATGTAAATAATGAGAAAGCTCTTTCTCTTTCTTTCTTTAGCGCTTTTTGTTTTTCTAGTTCTGCCTGTCAAATCGGCGCTTGCAGCCCCTTACGCCTCAGGTGAGGTGGTCGTTGGGCTCCAGCCTCTTGTTCCTGATGCAGTTGCTAAAATTGTTGCTACTTCAAACGGTGCTCAAGTCAAGGAAAAGCTACTTTTTCCCCGCACTTTTATTTTTAGGGTGCCGTCTGGTCTTGAAGAAAAATTAGCGGCAGTTCTTTCGAGTAACCCTTTTGTCTCCTATGCTGAGCCAAATTTTAAAGCGCAGGCTTTGGAAGTTCCAAACGATACTTACTTTGGCAATCAATGGGGAATGGTTAAAGTTAAAGCCCCTGAGGCTTGGGATATCTCTCACGGCTCACCTTCAATCAGAATAGCTATTCTTGATACAGGTATTGACCGTGATCATGAAGATTTAGCTTCCAAAACAGTAGCGCGGGTTAATTTTACAAGTACCACATCAGATGATGATTTGAATGGCCATGGCACTCATGTGGCAGGCGTTGCCTCAGCTATTACTGCCAATGCGCTTGGAGTAGCTGGACTGGGGTATAGTGCAAGTCTTGTTTCAGTTAAGGTCTTGGATGATTCAGGGTCTGGCTATTATTCTTGGATTGTTAATGGTATTAAGTGGGCGGCTGACAACGGTGCCCGTGTGATTAACTTAAGTCTTGGTGGCTCTTCTGGTTCCTCGCTTTTAAAAGACGCTATTGATTATGCCTGGTCAAGGGGTGTTGTTTTGACTTGTGCAGCTGGTAATTCTGGAAAATCTTCACCCACTTATCCTGCTTATTACAATAATTGCATCGCAGTTGCTGCGACAGATAGTAACGATAAGAAAGCTTCCTGGTCCTCTTATGGCAGTTGGGTTGATGTTGCCGCTCCGGGTGTTAGCATCTATTCTACGCTTCCGAATCACAAAAATTCTATTGGAATCCTAAATTATGGTTCTCTTTCAGGAACTTCAATGTCAACTCCATTTGTTGCCGGGCTTGCCGGCCTTATTTTTGGTTATGATTTAAACCTTACCAACAGTCAGGTAAGAAGCGCTATTGAGACTTATGCAGATAATATAGCTGGCACTGGTACTTACTGGTTGTATGGTAGAATTAACGCTTACCGTTCGCTGAGTAGTTTTCTTTTAACAACGCCCACACCGGTTTTGACTCCAACTCCCTTGCCAAGTCTCACGCCTTCACCTATACCAACTGTGACTCTTGAGCCCAGTCCAACACCAACTTTAACCCCTGTGCCCAGTGATACTCCCGTTCCGACTGTCAGCCCGACTCCTGTTGAGCCTGTTCTCTGTTGGAGTGCGAATAATAAGTATCTTTACCGAAGCGCAAGTCAAGCTAGTAAGTTCTGTAAATGTGCCCAAGGTACTTACGGCTATAGTAGTTATTCAAGTCGCGTGATGAAGGCGACAGTTTATCAGTATGTTGATACAGTTGATAATGAAAACTGGAGTGTTATCTCAAGGTTTTCCAATTTGCCTGTTTATCAAGTGGTTTGTGGTGACGGAGTAACTTACACAACTGATAAAGACTATTATTGGCCTAAGTAAGGGTCTTGGTGTAATTAGTACCGTACTTTGGATTGGATTATCGAATGAATTTATACTTTCTACCTAAAGTTTGTTTTTGATATTAAATAGAATCAAAATTGCGGCTTGGATTGGAAGACATTAAAAAGTTTAGTGGAGTTCGGTGTCAAGTTTTTGTGGACTTACCGAGAATCGAACTCGGATCTCACCCATGCGAAGGGTGCGTTTTACCATTAAACTATAAGCCCGCTTTGTTATTATACCATTACCCTCACTTGTATGCTTGAATTAACCCCATTTTAAGTTTAATATTTAGATAATGTCTATTTACAATTTTTTCATTCATCTTTTTATTCCTCATCATTCAAATAATCAAAAACCTAAGTTGCTTCATCCTTCAACTTTGATAATTATTGCTTTTCTTTTATCTTTTCTTCAGATTTTTCTGCATTTTCTTCCCAAAGCTGGAGTTCGTGTTTTGGGTTATGCTGCCAATATTTCAGTTGATGAAGTTTTGCGTTTGACAAATCAGAAAAGGCAGGAAGCCGGCCTTCCGCCGCTTAAACTTGACCCTGTTTTAAGTCAGGCGGCGAAAAATAAAGGTGAGGACATGCTTAATAAGGATTATTGGGCTCATGTTTCGCCTGATGGAGTTGAACCTTGGAAGTTTTTTCTTGACGCAGGATATAAATACCGCTATGCGGGAGAAAACTTGGCTCGCGATTTTTCAAATGCGGCCTCGGCTGTTGATGCCTGGATGGCGTCTCCCTCCCACCGTGAGAACATGCTTTCTCCAAAGTATGAGGAAATAGGAATAGCGGTTGTTGAAGGGGATTTGGCTGGGGTTGATACAACTCTTATTGTCCAGTTTTTTGGAACAAGAATGGCAGGAACTAGCCAGGTTTCGCCTGTTGCCAAAAAGGAAGAGCAAAAGCCTGCAGTTGCTAGTGTAAAAGTTCAGGAAGAAAAACCACTGCCAGTGCCTACACAAGCTCCCCTGTCTGAACCTACTCCTCTTGCTTTTGTCTCCGGTCAAAACAACCTGGTTCTTAAATCAGGTTCTGCTTTAGGAGAAAATGTCTCAATGACGCCTCCGCCAAGAGCGCTTTTGATTTCGCCTTTTAATTTAGTTCGCGATTTGTCATTTTTCTTTTTGATTATCTTGTTTGTTGTCTTTCTGATTGATGCTATCCTTGTCTCAAGGAAAAATATTACCCGAGTTTCAGGGCGTTCTTTTGCCCATATTTCTTTTATTGGTATGATTTTAGCAATCGCTTTTATTTTAAAAGCAGGTAAAATTCTATGAAACAAAAACTAAGACACTTGCCTCATTATTTGGGGCTTTTGGGGATACTTTTTTTGACAGTTTTGGGTTTTTGGTTTTTCTCTTATGACAGGCTTTTTCAGGCGGCTGTTTTTGTTTCTGCCGCTTTATCTTACATTGTCTGGGGAATTATTCATCATAAAATTCACAACGATCTTTACCTTCAAGTTGTAATTGAGTATGTTGCTGTTGCTTTATTAGGGTTTGTTGTTGTCTTTTCTCTACTTTTTTCTTAATTTGCTTCGGATTGGTTTCGGGTAGTATAATCTGGATTATGAGAAAAAACGATGAAATATTTTTTGTGAGTCCTACCAAGGGGAAAATGAGCATTCAAGAGATGGTTTACGATATAGCTCAATTTGTTGAAGAGGAGCCTCTTTCTTTTTACCGTCTTGTTATTGGCACTGATTCTCAGGTTCATAGAGTTAATGGTAAGTCAGAGGTTGATTTTGTGACAGCTGTAGTTGTTCATCGTCAAGGTCGTGGCGCCAAATATTTTTGGCGGAAAAATAAAGTTTTTGTCAAAAAGCCAATGTTGCGAGATAGAATTTATACTGAAACTTTGATGTCTTTGGAACTAGCTCAAAAGATAGTGCCTGAGATAAGAAAAGTAATTACGGCAGCAAAATACGATCTTGAGATACATATTGATGTTGGGGCTTTGGGGTCAACTCGCGAAATGATTAAAGAGGTTGTAGGGATGGTTTCAGGCAATGGCTTTGTAGCTAAAACCAAGCCTGAAAGCTGGGGTGCTTCTTCGGTTGCCGACAAGCACACCTAGTTTTCCAAGCCGGGCTTGGAATAGCTATGCCAACGCGGGATTATTCTTGTATAAGATGCTTTATCTTGTCTAATCTTTTCTGATATTCTGCTTGGTCTAAAGTAAATTTTTTAAAAACTTCTCTGTCGTCTTTAAAAAGTTTTAAGACCATTTCTTTTCCATCACAAACACCTTTTATTTGAGGATCCAGATACTCTTGTAGAGAAGACCATGGATAGCTTAATAAGTCTTCCAAGTTTTTGACCACTCCTGAAGAATAGGGATTTAAGTGGACATATCTTACAAGGTGAATCAGTTGCTCGTCGGTTTCAATTAACACAGCCTTAAATCTGTTTTCAAATAATGGTCCGCTTCTTTTGTGTTTTGTGTTGAAGAATTTTGTGTACGCTGCTGAGAAACGGTTAATAAAGTAACTAATACCGTTTTCTTTATCTTGACGTAGGATGAAATGAAAGTGGTTGGGCATTAAGCAATTTGAAATAAAGCTTACCAGTTTCTCTTTGGAATTTTGTCTTATTTCTTTTTTAATTTCATCTGGGAGGGTTTGAAATCGGGAATATTTTACTGGATTATTATCCCAACGGTAGTAGTTTATGAGATTTGTAAACCTTTGATAATCTCTTTTGTTGTAGAAAATTGGGGCGTGGTTTGTGCCTCGATTAAATATGTGGTAAGTATAGCCGGTCCTTAGGGGTGTCTTGCGGATTGGCATGTTTTGGTTATATATTTATTGAAATTTCCCGCGTTGTCAATAGGGTTCCAACCCCGGCTTGGAATTGAAAGGTTTGCTATAATTATAAAGCTATGAAAGGAGTAGTTTTAGCTGGGGGATTGGGCACAAGGCTTTATCCTCTGACTTACGCTACAAATAAACATCTTCTTCCGGTTTATGATAAGCCTATGGTTTTTTACCCCATTTCTACTTTGGTCAGGGCTGGAATTAAAGAGGTCTTGGTGGTTACAGGTGGCCCTTATGCAGGGCATTTTGTGAGAGTTTTAAAAAATGGCAAAGAATTGGGAGTAAAACATCTTGAATATGCCTATCAGGAAGGTGAGGGTGGTATTGCAGCCGCGCTTTCTTTGACCGAAGATTTTGCTGATGGTGACTCTATTTGCGTGATTTTAGGAGACAATTGCACAGATGCTGATATATCAGCTGACGTTAAAAGATTTAAGGAAGGAGCTCATTTGTTTTTAAGAAAGGTTCCTGATCCTGAGCGTTTTGGTGTTCCTGTTTTTGGTAAAAATAGAGAAATAATTAGAATTGAGGAAAAACCCAAGAAACCTAAATCAAGTTATGCTGTAACAGGTCTTTATCTTTACGATTTCAGTGTTTTCTCCAAGATTAAGAAAATAAAACCCTCGGGAAGAGGAGAACTTGAAATAACAGATGTTAATAATCTTTATTTGCAAGAGAAAAAATTGACATGGTCTATTTTAAGAGGCTATTGGCGTGATGCTGGAACTTTTGAAACTTTATTTGAAGCAAATAAGTATTGGGCTAAAAAATCTAAAAAAAGATGAAAATTTTGGTTACTGGCGGTTGTGGTTTTATAGGTTCTAATTTTATACGCTACTATTTAAAAGAAAATCCAAAAGACAAAATAATAAATCTTGATAAGTTAACCTATGCTGGCCATCTTTCTTCTACTTTAGACTTTGCCAATAATAAAAATTATAAATTTGTAAAAGGTGATGTTTGCAATTCTAAGTTGGTGAACGAGATGATGAGGGGTGTTGATATTGTTGTTCATTTTGCGGCCGAAAGTCATGTCGATCGATCTATTTTTGGCCCTGCGACTTTTGTTAAAACAAATGTTTTAGGTACTCAAACTCTTCTTGATGCTGCTTTAGAAAATAAAATAAAGCTTTTTTGTCATATCTCAACCGATGAGGTTTTTGGCTCTCTTCCTCTTGGAAGCAAGATCAAATTTAATGAAAAAACTCCGTATAATCCACGTTCTCCTTATTCTGCTAGTAAAGCAGCTTCAGATCACTTGGTTCGTGCTTATTATGCTACTTACAATTTACCTGTTGTTGTTACCAATTGTTCTAATAATTTTGGGCCATATCAGGACCCTGAGAAATTTTTGCCTAGAGCAATTACTAATCTAATAGAGGATAAACCGATATTAATTTATGGTGATGGAAAATATGTCCGCGACTGGCTTTATGTTTTAGATCACTGCCGCGCTATTTCGATGGTCATCAAGAAAGGAAAAGTAGGAGAGACTTATTTGATAGGAGGCTTAACCAAGGATATTAACAATTTAGAAGTGGCCAAGAAACTTTTGAAGATTTTCAAAAAAGACTCGTCTTACATTCATTTTATTAAAGACAGGCCTGGGCATGATAGACGTTATGCTGTTGATTGGAGCAAGATTAAAAAAGAACTTGGTTTTAAGCCTGAATTTGATTTTGACGACTGGCTTTTAAAGACTGTTAATTGGTATCAAGAAAATAAGTGGTGGTGGCAGCCTTTAAAAAGCAAAGCGGAAAAATTTTATCAAAAAGCAAACAATAAACGAAAATGAGGCAAATTACCGAACACATTTACGAAGCAGAAATTAAAGGTCTTTATAAAATAGAGATGCCAATTTTTAAAGATAATCGTGGTTTTTTCCACGAAGTCTTCCGTTTAGATGAGTTAAAAAAAGCTACAGGAATTGATTTTAAACCTTGTCAATGGAATCATTCTTTATCAAAACCTAAAGTTATAAGAGCTATTCATACTGAGGGTTGGAATAAGCTTGTCTATCCTGTTACTGGAAAAATGTTTGCGGCCATAGTTGATGTGCGGCCTGAAAACGAAACCTTTGGCAAGCATGAAGAATTTATTTTTGATAATACTAGTGAGGAGTCAACACATTTTGCTTTATTTATTTCAAAGGGTTTGGGCAATTCTATCTGCGCTTTTGGTGAGACAGATGTTAATTATATGTACCTTGTTGATGATTATTGGGACAATACTAAGGCAAAGGGTATTGCTTGGGATGACCCTGATTTAAATATTAATTGGCCGGTTAAAGACCCAATAATTTCTGATCGAGATAAAAATAATCCTACAATGCGCGAGCTTTTTCCTGAAAAGTATGAAGGGAAATAAGGTTTATGTTACTGGCTCGGCGGGACTTGTTGGTTCCCGTTTTGTTGAGCTTTTTTCTTCAGACTATGAATTCTTAACCCCAGAGGTTAACAAGTTAAACATTTTAGATTACCGGTCGCTTCAGGATTTTTTTGAAACAAATAAATTTTCTGCTGTTGTAAATTTTGCCGCTTTTACTGATGTTTCGTTGGCTGAAAACGAAAGAGATAATAAAGAAGGAAATTGTTTTAAAGTTAATGTTTTGGGTGTTGAAAATTTAGCCTCGCTTTGTAAAAAGCATAGAAGATTTCTGATACACATTTCAACTGATATGGTTTTTCCTGGATCAAAAGATTATCCCGGTCCTTATTCTGAAGATAATGTTCCTGAGTCGGATAGTAAAAGTTTGACTTGGTACGGTTTTACTAAAGCTGAAGCTGAAAGGGTTATTAATAGTATTTTAGGGAAAGATGCAGCAATAATTAGAATAATTTATCCTGTGAGGGCGAAGTTTAAGGGTAAGCTTGATTATCTAAGAAAGCCGCTGAAACTTTTTGATGAAGGCAAACTTTATCCTATGTTTAATGATCAACAGGTTTCTATAGCTTTTATAGATGAAGTATCGGAAGCGATTAATATTATCTTAAAAAAATGGGCGAGGGGAGTATTCCATGCATCGAGTTGTGATACTTCTACTCCCTATGAGTTGGTTTCATATCTTTTAGAGAAAGCGAGGGGAGTGAAAGGAGCTGTTATTCCAAGTTCTATTTACGAATTTATTAAGAAGCAAAAGGAAGCGAATCCTGATAATCCTTTTGTTGAGGTAAGATACCCAATTTATGGAGGGTTAAAAGTTGGGAAGACAGAAAGTACTTTGGGAATCAAGTTTAGTTCGTGGAGAGAGATAATTGATAAGCTAGTAAGTTCAGGGATTGGGGAGTAATGGTATCAAGTATCACGAACCAAGAATCAAGTGCCTCTGCAACACCGGGTGTTGACTAGGTTCGAACAATGGGTTATATGGTTGTATTGGCGGCTTTTGAACTCAAGGACTTCAGATATCATCTATCGGATATCAGAGCCAGATTTCGGCTATCAGAAGTTGGTAGAAAGTAGAAAGTAGTAAGGGAATGTAATCTCTAAGCACTAATATCTAATATCTAAACAAAATATCAAATTAAATAATGTTCCAATGTTACAAACAGTAATAATGTTTAAAAAAGATGATTTGTAATTTGGAGAATTGGATAATTGTAAAAAAAATTGTTTAGGATTTATGATTTCGGATTTAGAATTTAATTCAATAATCCATAATCCAAAATCTATAATCTAAATTTTTAAGTTTTGACTTGATATTTGTAATTTGTTTGGATTTTGGAGCTTGTGATTTGTAATTCTCCTCTATAATCTCTATTCTATAATCTGATTTAACTTCATTTTCTTGCTTTTGTTTTCTCAAGCGCTTTTTCTTTTCTCCATTTTTCAATTTCTTTGTGATTTCCAGAAAGCAGAACTTCAGGCACTTTCCAACCTTTATAATTTCTAGGTTGAGTGTATTGAGGATAATCAAGAATATCTCCTTTTGAGAAAGATTCGTTTTCGGTTACTTCTTTTTCTAAAACACCAGGCAATAGTCTGACTAAGCTATCTACAACTACCATTGCTGGTATCTCGCCTCCTGTTAAAACATAATCTCCGATTGAGAGTTCCTCATCAATTAAGTGGTCTATTACTCTTTGATCAACTCCCTCATAATGTCCGGCGATTAGAATCAAGTGATCAAGATTTGAGAGTTCTTTAACTTTTTCTTGGGTTAAGACTTTTCCTTGGGGGCTAAGTAAGATTATTTTTCTTTTTGAGTTCTTTTTGTCTTTTTTAATTAAATCTTTTATAGCTTTATCGATAGGTTCAACTTTAAGTATCATCCCAGCCCCGCCACCAAAAGGCCTGTCATCTGTTATCTTATGTTTATCTCTTGCCCAATTTCTTAAGTAGTGAATGTTAATTTTGACAGCACCTTTTTCCTTAGCATGCTTGAGAATAGAATAATCAAAAGGTCCCTCAAACATTTCAGGAAATAGTGTTAAAATGTCAATTATCATAGCCTTATTTTAAACTTTTTCATATCTAAAAGCTATTCATGGATTTAAAAAAAATATTTAAATTGAAGAATATTATTTTTTTGGTTATCCTCTTTTTATTTTTGCTTTTACTCCGTTGGAATTCTTTTGAAATGCCTTTTGAGAGAGATGAGGGTGAATATGCTTATTCAGCTTGGATTTTAAGGCAGGGAATAATGCCTTATGAAAATTCCTTTTTGCAGAAGCCGCCGATGATTATTTATACCTATTTTTTGGCTCAATTAGTGGGTGTAAATTCTCTTTGGGCGCCTCGTTTGCTTGCTTTTATTTCTGTTTTTTTGACGGCTTTAATTTTGGGTTTTGTGGTTTCCAAGAAGTATAATTCTAATTTGGGTTGGATGGTTTCTTTTCTTTCCGTTTTGACTTTAAGTTTTCCTCATTTTACCGCTCTTGCTGCTAATACTGAAATTTTTATGATTCTATTTTTAGTGGCTTCGTTTGGACTTTATTTTTACTATAGGAGTGAAGCTTCTTTTGTGGTATGGTTTTTTTCTGGTATGTTTTCTTCTTTATCTATTCTTTATAAGCCAATTGCCTTTTTTCCACTTTTCTTTTTGCATCTTTTTTGGGCTTATGAAATTTTTAAGAGTAAGGCTGGTCTGAAAGTTGTTTTCAGGATGTTTTTTGGCTTTTTATTGGGATTTTTGGTTTTGTCTTTTTTTGTACTTTTGCCGTTTTTGATATCTGGCAAAATCATCTATCTTCTTGAAAGCGTTTGGCAGTTTAACCTTTACTATTCTCAAGTTTGGAATTCTTATGGCCTTTCTGGGTTTTATCTTCAGATGGAAAAGTTAGTGCGTGTTTGGTGGATTCTATTTGTTTTTCTTTTACTTTTTCTATTCTCGAAAAATAAGGACAAAAGACTAATTTTTGGACTCTTATTATTTTCTTTAGTGGCAACATTAAGAACGACAATCGGACATTATTATCTTGTCTTGATGCCTTTTTTGTCTTTAGCAGTTTCTTTTGCTCTTTGGGATTTTTATTTATTGATTAGAAGAAGCATTAAGTTGTCTTTTTGGTATATTTTTTTAGCACTTTTGTTTTTTTTAATTTATCCGTTGAGGATGCAATTTGGTCTAACACCAGATGAATTAGGAATTTGGATTTATGGCCTGGAAAATCCCTTTAATGAATCAAAGCTTGTGGCTCAAAAAGTTGTTGAGAATTCCAATTATTCCGATAAAATTTTTGTAGCCGGTAGTGAACCCCAGATTTATTTTTATTCTCAAAGATTATCACCAACTAGGTTTATTATTACCTATCCTTTAAACATTTATTCGCCTAAAAGAGAAATTTATCAGACTGAAGTGGTTAAAGAACTAAGTAGAAATAAACCTAGGATCATAGTTTACTCAAATAAAGATACAAGTGGGCTTTGGGAAAAGGATTCGCCAAAAATATTTTTGGATTACATAAAAGATCTAATTAGTAAAGATTATTATCTTTTAGGAGCTGTGTTTTGGGGGAACAGTGGTCCTGTATGGGTTGATAAAGTAGCAGAAGATCAACTAAAACAAGCTAGTCTGTTATTATATAGATTGAAAGATGAATAAATTTAAAAACTTTGAATTTTCTAAAATTTTCCTTGAGGGTAAAAGACCTTATCTTTGGATCTTAGGATTTGGTTTTTTCGTTTATGTAAGAAGTCTTTCTTTCGGTTTTACCTATTTTGACGATAATGTCCTGATTCTTGATAATCTCTTTTTCTTGAAAGATATAAATAACTTTTTCAAAGCTTTTACAATTGAGGTCTTCCATGTACTGCATTCATCAGCTGCTTATTATCGCCCACTTTTGACCATTTCTTATATGTTTGACGCTTTAATTTCAGGGAATAATCCTTTTTTTTATCATCTGACAAATGTATTAATTCATCTTTCAACCTCCATTTTTGTTTTTATCTTTCTTAATAAATTAAAAATTAAAAGGGAGCTTTCTTTTTTATGGGCTGTTGTTTTTGCTATTCACCCCGTCTTGGTTCAGGCGGTTGCTTGGCTTCCTGGTAGAAACGATTCTCTTTTGGCTTTTTTTGTTTTACCGTCCTTTATTTTCTTGATTAGTTTTTTTGAAAAAAGAAAAAGTTACTATCTATGGCTTTATCTTCTATTTTTTGCTTTGGCTTTATTTACCAAGGAGTCATCTATATTTATCCCAGTTTTGGTTTTATTTTACGGTTTATTACTTTCTGATAAGAGGAATCTTTTTGTTAATATTTTGCCCTTTTTGTTTTTGGAGTGGATGGTTATATTCAGTGTCTGGTTTTATTTAAGAAGTATAGCTCTTTTATCAAGTCCTGTTCCTTACTCGATTTTAGGTTCTATCAAAAGTATTTTTGGCAATCTTGAAGCTATAATTCTCTATATTGGGAAAGTTATTTTACCCTTCAATCTTTCTGTTTTGCCTACTTTGCAGGATTCAACACTGGTCTATGGTTTTATTTCTCTTGTTTTAATCTTGGTTTTATTTATTTTCTCAAAAAAGAAAAATTACCCCTTAATTGCTTTTGGTTTATTGTGGTTCTTTGTCTTCCTCTTGCCATCTTTTATCAGGCCCTCAGGTTATGTGCCTGATTTTTTGGAACATAGAATTTATTTGCCTTTAGTTGGTATCTTTGTGATTTTCTCCAGTCTTTCATTTTTTGAAAAGATTGATTTTGGTAAGCCATTAGTAAACTTCATCTTTGTTTTGATTATTGTTATCTTTTCAATTCTAAATATCTGGCATAGCAACAAATTTAAAGACAAGATTTCTTTCTGGACTTCAGCCGTTAAAACTTCTCCTTCTCATCCTTTGGCTCATAAGAATCTTGGGGCGATGTATTATCTTGACCATGAGTACAACAAAGCGAAGCAAGAATTCCTTAAGGCGGTGGAAATCAATTTTGAAGAGCCTATGATTCACAACAATCTTGGCTTAATCTATATGAGAGAGAACAATTTTGATAAAGCTAAAGAAGAGTTTGAGCTTGAGCTTAAAATCAATCCCAATTATGATAACGCTCTTTTTAATTTAGGCCTTTTGTATTGGGGTCAAAATGAGAAACAGAAAGCGGCTGAGATGTGGCTTAAGACTGTTTTAATTAACCCCGATCACAAAGACGCCCTTAAAGGTTTAGCTGTTTATTATGGCGAGATTGGCGATCGGGAAAAAGCTGACTATTATCTTTATCAGGCCAAACTTAGAGGAGCTGAATTTTGACTAGATGAAAACTAGAAATAATTATTTTTATTTTTTGCTATTTTCTCTCTTTTTTTTGAGTTTAATTTTAGCTTTTAGTATTTTTAAGAACCTGCAATACGGAATTCTTTGGAATGACGAAGCAGAGACAGCAATGTACGGAAAAAGCATAATAGCTTATGGTTATCCAAAGGTCCATTTCGGAAAAAATGTTTTGAATGTTTCAGAAACAAAGGATTTATCTATTGGGATAAAGAAAGGAAGCGATGCTTGGATTTATATCTCATCTTGGGGTGCTTATTATTTTGCAGCACCTTTTGTTTTTTTGGCAGATAGGCTTTCTGATCCTTATGTTAAAACTTTTATTTTACGTTTCCCCTTTGCTTTTTTGGGGTATATTGGAATATTAATTTTTGCTTTTGCTAGCAGTCTGTTTTTCAAAGAAAAAGAAAAGAAGATTTTGTTTGTTGACATTTTTCTTTTTTTTGAGATTTTATCAATACCACTTGTTTTGCACCTGCGTGAGATGAGGCATTATTCTCTTACAATCTTTTTAATCTCTTTGATGTTTTTGTTAAATGTTAAAAAATTGGTGGCTAAAGATTTTAATAACCTATTTTTTCAAATCAGCATGTTTTTTTTACTTTTGATTTTGATGAATGTTTATCTTCCTGCTTTTCTATCTTCTTATATTTTTCTCTTTTTGATTTTTATTTTGGACATTGTTAGGGGTAAGAATTTTCGTAATATCCTTTTAAAGAATTTATACCTGTTTTCTATTTTGGTTCCTTTGGTTTTTTATCTATCCTTTTTTGAATTTTTTAAAATTTCATCTGCCGTCTCAAATAATTTTTCTTATAATTTTGGCCAGTTCATATTAAATTTAAAGATGGCGGCTCTTTTTTTTGCGAAGTCGGAATATCTTCCCGTTAGTTTTTCCTTGTTAATTTTATTATTTTTTATGATTATTAAAAAGAAGATTTCTTTGACAAACAATTTAGTCTTGGGTATTTTATTCATTTTTCTGTATATCTTGATATCGTCATTTGTAGTCTCAAAAATTCCTTATTTTTTTGAGAGGTATTATATTTTTCTTCAGCCATTTTTTATTATTTTTCTTGTTTTGTCTATCTTTCTCATCTTTGACTTTTTAGGTAAATTTAGATCATTGTATGTTAGATGGGGATTTTTATATTTGATATTTACCTTTCTTATCTTTAATTCTGTTTTTAAAATAGACCATATTAAGGGCCACATTTATGAGCTTTTCCATCCTTTTCAAGGTGCGATGGACCGTCTTGTCTCTTATATATCAAGAAGATACCCAGATCCTTCAAAGCTTGTAATAGCTACGAATTATGAAGAGTACGTTTTGATGTATTATTTGAATGCAAAAGTTGTGGTTGGTTATGTAGGGAATAATTTAGAGAGCGATTTAAAGGAGACTCCTGATATAGTTGTAATCAGGAAAAACAGGCCAAATTTTGTAAAAGAGCTTGAAAGTTACTTGTCAAAAGCTAATTATGAGAAGGTGGTGCTAGATGTTTATGATTATCCTGTAAATAATATCCCCGAGAACACCTTAAAATTAAGACACCTTTATAAGTCAATTGAACCAATTAATGATTCTGAAAAGCTAACTCTTTTTGTTCGTAAGATATGAAGAATAAGATTTTGGTTCTAATCCCTACTTATAATGAGTTTGAAAATATAGGAACTCTTATTCAGGAAATAGAAAGACTTAGAATCCCTGATTTAGACATTTTGGTGGTGGATGATGGTTCTTATGATGGCACAATAGACGCTCTTAAAAGACTTTGCTTGTCTTACGATAACATTTTTGTCCTTGAAAGGGGAAGCAAGAAGGGAATAGGGAGTGCGCATCTTGATGGCATAAATTGGGCTTATCAGAAAGGATACAACAGACTTATTACTATGGATGCTGATCTGACGCACTCTCCTTCTTATTTTAAAGATTTGATTGAGGCCTCAGAAAAATATGATTTAGTTGTTGCCTCTCGTCATCTCTTGAAAAATAGTATGATTGGCTGGAGTCTGAAGAGAAAAGTCATTACTTCTCTAAATCATCTCTTAGTTAGACTGATTCTTGGTTTAAGGGTTGATACTTCTAATTCTTTTCGGATATATTGTCTTGATAGAATCCCAAAGAGGGTATTTGAACTTATTTCATCTAATAGTTATTCATTTTTCTTTGAGAGCCTTAAAATTTTAGAGATGAATGGGGTAATTATAGGAGAGGTGCCGGTTGTTATGATTGAAAGGAGAAAAGGGAGTAGTAAACTAAAAGCATTTGATTTTTTTAAGCATTTTTTAGTTATGGCAAGACTCGTTTTCAAGACTTATTTTTTTAGAGATAGTTTGCTTGTTAGATGAAAAGAAATTACCAGAGAGGATGGGAGATTTATTGGAGCCACACAAAAAGGCGTTTTTTTTACGATGCTGTTGCTTGGTTCTACAGGAGATTTCTAATTTCAAAACTTGAAGCATATTTCCTCAAAAAATATTTTTCAAAAGGGGCTTTCCTTTTACATGCGGGTTGTGGTGGTGGGGAGACAGATCGGCTTGTGAGAGATTATTTTGATATTACTGCTGTTGATTTTTCTAGGAAAGCTCTTGTAAGTTACCGAAAGGTAAACCCAAATGCAAGAGAGCTCGTGTTAACCGATATTACTAGAAAGCTTCCTTTTAGTAGCAATTATTTTGATGGTGTTTATAATCTTGGAGTCTTAGAACATTATTCTGAAGATGATATATTAAAGATATTAAAGGAATTTATAAGAGTCTTAAAAAAAGATGGTAAGATAATTATTTTTTGGCCTCCGGAATTTGGATCAAGTGTCTTATTTTTTAAGATTCTTCATCGATTTGTTTCTTTGATTCTTCCCAAAAGAAAGTTTAGCTTCCACCCCACAGAATTAACTAGAATAAGATCAAGAGAGCATATTGAGAAAATTTTGAGGCTTTCCGGATTTAAACTTTTAGAATTCTATTTTGGAATTAGAGATTTTTTTACTTATTGTGTGATTGTAGGTAAGAAAATTTAGTTTGGAAATATTTCCATTTTTGGCAACGGGAATATAAATTTTCCACCTCTTTTGATAAAATCTTTCTCTCTTTCTATAAATTCATTCTTGAAGTACCATGGCAAAGCTAGAAAGTAATCAGGTTTTTCTTTTCTGGCTTGTTCTTCAGAGATAATTGGGATATTGGTATTGCTTATCCTTTTACCCCACTTGAAAGGATTTTTATCAACAGTTGCGCCAATTAAACTGTTATCCAATTTTAGAAAGCTTATTATTGTGTGTCCACGCGTTGAAGCTCCGTATATATATATTTTCTTACCTTTTTTTGTTTCTCTTTCAAGAAATTCTTTAAGTTTATTTAGATTTTTAGTTGTTCTTTCAACAAATTTTTTATAAGAACTTGTTTTTGTTATTTCTTCTTCTTTTTTAAGTATATTTTCTAAATTCTTGATTTTGTATCTGTTGTTACCTATATTACTATACTTTTTTCTGATAAAAGTTCTGAAACCCCCGCCGTTTACATTGTTGAATTGTATATCAAATGTTTCAAGATTGTGCCTATCAAGTATTTTTTTTAGTGTGGTAAAAGAGTAATATGTTAGGTGCTCATGAACAATGTTATCAATGGCGTTATTTTCTATCATCTTGAGAAGATAATTTTGCTGTATTACAAATACTCCGTTTTCGTCCAGGCAATCGTAGACGTCTTTGACAAACTCGTTGGGATCATCTAGGTCGTAAAACATTGCTATTGCAGTTATGACTTTAGCTTTTTGTTTTGATCTTTTAAAGAAAATTTCTTTTGCAAAAAAATCTTTTGTTAGAGTTATGTTTTTAGTACCGTATTTTTTTAGCTTCTCTTTGGCTATCTCAAGAACATTTCCCGACGGATCAAACCCAAATCTGTGGATGTTTTTGTTTTTGTAAAAATCAAGCAGTGTTCCGTCGTTGCAGCCTATATCCAAGACGATGTCTCCACTTTTTAGTTTTACAGTTCTTTCTATTTCTTTTACTATGTCTTTTAGTTCCTCAGTCATAGATTTATTCATCCCAGATTGATAACCGTAGTTGTCATTCCAGAGAAGGTGTGGGTTAGTTGTTTGTTTGAGCTGTAGTAGCTTGCAGTTTTTGCAAAGTAAAAGATCAAGTGGTATTTTTATGTTTTGCATTTTTCCTGAATAGTCGGGTAAATTAGTTGGGCCTATGGATATTACTTCCGTTAGTCTTTTTGATTTGCAACTTCTACATCTTTTTATGTTTTTGTAATATTTTTTATTCATATCTTATTGCTTCAATCGGTGGTAGTTTTGCTGCGCGGCGGGCTGGGAAAACACCAAAGAAAATTCCGATCGCTGATGAAACGCTTAGAGTGATAACAACTGAAAGAAGATTAATAGATAAAGGGAAAAATGGCCTTACTAAAATTACGATTATACTTGCAATAAGAAGACCTAAAAATCCTCCTAGAGCTGAAAGTAAAACTGCTTCTGCCATAAATTGAACTAAGATATCTTTTTCTGTTGCTCCAATTGCTCGCCTTATGCCTACCTCTTTGGTGCGTTCGGTGACCGAAGCATACATTATGTTCATAATGCCAACTCCACCAACAAGAAGCGATATTGAGCCGATAGCAATAAGGACAGAATTCAAGATATTAAAAATCTGATTGATAGTTGAAAGTATTTCAGTCTGCTCGGCAACTGAAAAATCATCCTCCTTATATCTTTTAAGAAGAACTTCTTTTGCCTTTTTCTTGGCTATTTCTACATCTTTTTCGGATTCAACGCCTAAATTTATTCCCCAGAAGGTCTTGTCGGGGTTTATCCCTCCGTAGGTTGATTTATAAGGCAGGACAACGCCTAGATCTTCTTCATTGTTGCCACTTTTTTCAATAACTCCTATTACTTCAAACCTTTGTTTATCAAACCTGATAGTTTTACCAACTGCGTTATCTGGATTATCAAACAGTTTTTCTGCTATTGTATAGCCAAGAACAGCCATTTTAGCTTTAGACTGATTTTCGGAGGCATTAAACTGTCGGCCTCGTATAACTTTTACATTTCTTAGTTTGAAAAAGTCTTCATTGACTCCTCTTATATAGGCAAACTCTTTTTTGCCATTGGCTTCAACTCTTGATGTTTTAAAAAAAACAGGGACGACATACTTTAACTCAGGGATTCTCTCAAGTTCTCTTAGATCTTTTTCGTCAAATTTGGCTCCTCCCACAAGCCCCGCGCCAAAACCGCCTCCGCTAAAGCCGCTTCCTGGAAGGACTGTAATTAAATTTGCTCCCAAACTTTCAAATTGTTCCCTGATATAATTTTTGATCCCAAGGCCAAGAGCGATAAGCATTACAACCGCCAAAACACCAATTGTAATACCTAAGGAAGTCAAAAGGGTCCTTACCTTATTGCGCTTAAAGTCAGAAATTGCCGCCTGAATAATATCTTTATATCCGTTTAAACTTGCCATATTAGAGATATTTTTTAACTATTTTGCCATCCTTGATAAAAATCTTTCTTTTTGTTCTATCAGCAACTGTTTTTTCGTGGGTTACAATTACCACAGTTACACCAAGGTCTTTATTTAACTCCGCCAAGAGATCTAAAATTTCCTCTCCCGTTTTTGAATCAAGATTGCCTGTTGGTTCGTCGGCAAGAATCAGTTTGGGTTTAAGAATCAATGCTCTTGCAATTGCCACTCTTTGTTGTTGTCCGCCTGAGATTTTGTTAGGGAAAAAATCTTGTCTTTGGTAAATATTAAACCTTTTCATTAACTCTTCAGCTCTTTTTTCAGGATCAAAGTCTATTTTTGTTTTTGCATATTTAACAGGCAGGAGGATATTTTCTTTAACTGTGTAGCGATTTATTAGATTGAAGGATTGGAAAACAAAGCCGATATATCTGTTTCTTAGATGAGACAATTCTTCGTCTGAAAGTTTAGATACATCTTGACCATCAATAATTATTTTGCCTCTTGTCGGCTTCTCCAAGAGTCCAATCATATACATTAATGTGGATTTGCCAGAACCTGAAGAACCCAGGATGCCTGTGAATTCTCCGTCTTTTATTTCAAGATCTACATCACAAACTGCTTTTACCTCTTCGTCTCCAAGGTAATAAGTCTTGCAGACATCAACTAGTTTAATCATACAAAATATCGCCTTCTTTGACTCCTTCTTTTATTTCTGTGTATTCTTCACCTTCAAGACCGGTTTTAATATAGACCTTATTTTTGATTGAGCCGAGATTAACATATTTTCCCTTTCTGTCAGCTTTAATAAATTGTGATGGGGCATAAAGGACATCATCTCTTTTTTCAAGAGAGAATCTTGCATCTCCTGTCATTCCGATTTTTAAGCTTTTCAAGTCTTCTTCCTTGAGATTTGTGAAGGATATTTTTACTTTGTAATCAGAGCCTTCTTGGATATTGATAGGAGTAAGGCTGATAAAGCTAATTTTTCCTTTGATTTCTTTTTCAGGAAATGAATCAAGAATTATCTTCACTTCTTGATTTTCTTTAAGCTTAATGACCTCATCTTGGCTAGCTGTAACTTCAAAATAAATTGTTTGGGGGTTAACAATTTCAATTTGCATTTGGGTAGCGGAAACATTAACTCCTGAGAAAGGGTTGGCAAGGTAAGTCACAAATCCTGAAAAAGGCGCGATTAGAGTTGCGTTTTTGAGGTTGTACTCGGCAATTTTAAGAGCGTCATAGGCGTTGTCTTTTGCCACTTCACTTGTGGTTCGAGTTGCCTTTTGAGCAAATGTTTCGCTAGTATCTTTTCCCTTAAGTGAGTCATAAGTTGCCTCAACATTAGCTTCATACATTCTGATGTTATTTAGAGCCTGCTGGTAAGCTGCGTTAAGTGGGGTTTTATCAAGCGAAGCTAAGGCCTGTCCTTTTTTGACAAAGTCACCTTCTTTAACTTGTACCCAAACAAGTTTACCTGAAGTAGGGAAGAAAAGCTGAGCGTCTTCTTCAGCTTTTATTTTTCCTGAGAGAATTAAATCACTAGATACAGTTCCTCTTTTAACTGTAAACTTTTCTGCCTCCGTTTCCTTTTTCTTTTGTTGAACTAGATTTGAAATAGTAACAAAGCCGGCAACAGTAATTACCAATAATACGGCAATTTTAGCAATTCTTCTTCTTAAAATTTTTGAGGCGCTTTTCTTGATCTTTGAAAATAAACTTAATTTTTTATCCATAGAAGAGTATTTTACTTCTTTTTCAAGCAAAAATAAAGCTAAGTTATTATTTTACCGAGGTGTTGCTTCAGTACACACCTGGGGTGTGTAAAATCTAGGTGGAGAAAAATAAAAAACAAGGCGAGTAAGATTTGGTTGATTTGGTAAAAGGGAAAAGGTAGCCAAGCGGGCATCGTGACAAAGAAAAGATTTTTTGATGCCCGCTTGGCGTTTAGATCAAGGAATACACTCCCTGATCTTTTTTGTCCATTCTATTGCACCCCCCTCGTCGATACCTCGGTGCTCAAAATAGATTTTATTACCCGCAATCCACCAGTTCATTGAATTCAGGAATCCTTCTTTTTCCCATTCTATTTTCTTTGGTGTCAGATTGGCCTCTAGAATGGAGAATGGGGTCCATTCTATCACATCCCCCTCTTTTAGCGCCCACTGGAAGCTTTCTTCTTTGGGCCGGAAAGTCAGATAAACCCCAAAAGCGGGGTTATTTGAGTTTGCCCCTTGGAACTGCCACAGGTCCTCCCCGTATTGGGAGGTACCGATAAACTTAAAATTTGTTTCTATCGACACATGACAATTAACTTGCTTTCCCTCGAATTCGATTCGATATATTTCGGGATAGCCCCACAATGGTGTGGGAGTGGGAGTATGGGTGGTGGGGGCGGTGCAGGCCGTCAAAAAAACCAGCAAAAAAAATAAAACTTTCTTCATTTTCTTTCTCCTTTTTATGATTTTGGTTTTGAGAGGTTTTGAGGTCGAACCTCCCTTTTAGGTAAAAATGATTCTACCCAAAAGGGAGGCGACCTCAAAAACCAATGAAAGGAGAATATATTTTAAGACACACAATTTTTTTCTTTCCCCAAACCTTTACTTACTCGCCTTGTTAAAGAGCTATAAAAAAAGAAATTGTTGGAAAGCAATTTTCCAGAATTTCTTTTTCCAGCAAGTAAATTATCCTATAGTAGGTGTTATTTTGCCCGACAAACTTTGGACAAAAAGCGGACATTTAGCTTTGAGTAAAAATATCCTTGAAAAATAAGAGATTTTGACATATCCTTGAAATATGGGTTTTTATTCGCAGAGTTTATACAAAGATTTTGAAGAGGCTGTCTTGAAAAGTATTAAGACAAAATCTAACCTTATAATTTTTACTGTTCCCGGGCTTGGAGCATCTTATTTCATTCAGAAGTTTTTGGAGAAAAATAAAAAGATTAATGCTTCATATATTGTTGATATTAATGATAATAATCTTGGCAAATACAATATTTTGGATATTGATTTTGAAAAGGCGGAAAATTGTCTTGAGAGGGTGGATGATTGCCTTAAGAAAGCGGGTATAGAAAAAAAATTTGCAGTTGTCGTCAACACTCCATACATTTTAAGAGAGGAGCTTTTTAAGCAAAGCTACCTTGCAAAACACAGTCATTTAATTTTTTTCTTTAGGGCAAGAGACAGAAAAGATGCTGATATTTTTGCTCTTGAAATAGAAAAAGATCTTCCAAAAAAGGAACTTGAGACTATTTTCAAATTAAGCGGTGGTATAGGCAGAATTATTAAATTCTTAGCGATTAATAGGAATTTACTTAAAGAAAATGCTGATAACTTGTTGCAGAATGAGTCCTTGAATAGGATTATTAATCCTACAATCGATGTTGCGAGAAAATGCGATAGCGAACTTTTAAAAGAGCTCGGTCTTGTAGATGATAATAATTTTAGGAGCTTTTTACTTAGAAGGTACTTCGAAGAAAACCCAATAGAGCCTGTTTTTGATATTAAGGTGAATGAGGATTATAGCTTTTTAGAAGGTGGAATTTTATCTTCAAATAGACTCTTGAAGCTTGAAAAGATGGTTATTGATGAAGCTTTAAGAAATGGCGGTGTTGTTACGAAAGAAAGAGTAGCTGACTTTAAGTGGGGAGAAGGAAGTTATGATGAATATTCTGATCAGGCGATAGGTAAAACTATGCAAAGGTTAAACAGAAAATTGACTCTTTATAAGTTTTTGCCAATTATTGGCGTTGGCTATAAATTATCAAGAAAATGACTTTAGATACGGCAGAGATTGCTTCTGATAAGGTTTGGGTTGATGAGAGCGGGGAGAATATTGCTAATACTCTTGAGGTAATTGATTTAGGTGGCGGAATGAGTATATTGAGATTGCCTGATAAGGATGGCAAGCCTATTTATATTCCAAGCTATCGTGTTAGTAATTTTGAGGGGAAAGAGTTTTATCCTCCTGAACTTGGAGATAGAAATAAGGTTTTAAGAGATTTGGGTTTGGTAACTGATATGGCAGTCAGGAGCGAACTGACGGCTCATCAACAAGAACGGTTGGTTTTTGCTTTAGAAAATTTAAGACTTCCTGTGATTCTTGCTGTCCATCTAGCTTTAAACAGAGAAGATTTGGATTTGAAGACTCTGAGGATGCCTAATGATAATACCCCTTACCCTGTTACCTTAGCTATTATAGGAAGGCCTGGTGTTGGCAAGTCATTTTTAGTTGCTCTTTTATCTTATAATGAGAATTATCCGATTATAAATCTTGATTCTTCTTCTGGAGTTTCTTCTTTAAGATATAGAGAAGAACTTCAAAAGGAAGGTGGGAAAAAAGAATTAACGGTTGCTGAAGCTAGAGAGGTATTTTCTAGTTTGGAACAAGAAAGGGGGATAAAAAAAAGTGATAGAGAAGATAATACAACTCTTAGACTTATGCTTGACAAAGCCCTCCAATGGGCGTTAAATAATGAAAATAGGAGTAGTTTGTACTTAGTTGATCTGCCTGGCATCCCCGGGGAATACGATTATAAAACAGGAAGGAGCCACGGAAAACCGCGCCCTCTTGACATTTTTGATTTGGTAGCGGTTGAGTCTTGCGAGTCAATGATTTTAAATACCCACCAGCTAACAGATGAAACGATGCAGAGAAAGCTTGAATGGGTTAAGAGTTTGATAGGAGAAAGAATAGAAGATTGGAAATTTTTAAGAGGTGATTTTTTGAGAGCCATCAAATAGACGATAAGCAGTCATTAAAGAACCTGATTAAGAAAGAGAAAGAACAGTGATGTTGGTTTAGTTTTTACTAAGGTGTCGCTTCAGTACACACCTGGGGTGTACATGTGTACATTTTGAGGTAGAAAATAAGGCCAAGTGGGTATTGAGTTTGACAGCGTTGATTTTGTCAATCAATACCCACTTGGGTGTGTTAATTACTTATTTGAGCAGAGAGTTTCTGCTCGCCAACATGTCGGTAGGGCTTTTAACACCGGCCCTTTTTCTCTGTCACTTCCATTTTCGTCAATTCTCGCCAGCCCTTGTGAAATAAGTTCTTGGGCTCCTACAGGAAGGTTTCCCTGTATAGGCAGTCCGTTCGAATCGTTTTTTAATCTTTGTAAAAGTTCTTTGGCTTCTTTTGAAAGATTCATTCCTACCTCCTTGTATTAACAGAGTCTTCTGAAAGTGCAAAGTAAAGAAATTTTACCAGTTTTTTGCATTGGTGCAATAGTTATTTTGGAAAAATTGATTTTACTACATCTAATCATAAAGCCACGCGCTTTAGCGCGTGGATGTAGAATAGTTTAGATGGAGCCAAGAAAGCCACGGCCTTTAGGCCGTGGATTTTTTACTTACGGATAAACACATTCGAAACCGCCTTTTATAGATTTTGCAGGGCGATTGATTTGGAAGTCTTTTTAGTATAGATTAAGCTTATGTTTTTACTTATTGATAAGCCTTGCGGAATAACTTCTCATGATGTTGTTGATAGGGTAAGGAAAATTACAGGGGAAAGACGAGTCGGCCACGCTGGTACTCTTGATCCTTTTGCAAGTGGCCTTTTGATTTTAGGGGTTGGAAGAGATTCTACTTCAAGGCTTTCTTATTTTTTAGGTCTTGATAAAGAATATGAGGCGGAAATTACTTTGGGTGAGGAAAGAACAACAGATGATATAACAGGAGAAACAAGGCAAGATGGATTAAGAAGTGATAGAGTGCCTTCTAGAGAAGAAATTCTGGAAGCTATCAAAAGTTTTGAGGGGGAAAAGGAGCAAACGCCTCCATTCTTTTCTGCCGTCAAAATTAAGGGCAAAAAATCCTACGAGATGGCAAGAAAAGGGAGGTTCTTAAGCCTCAAGCCAAGAAAAATAACGGTTTATTCAATTAAAGTAGTTGATTATTCTTATCCAAAAATAAAAATAATTTGTAAAGTTTCATCTGGCACTTATATTCGCGCTCTTGCGCGTGATATTGGCAGAAAACTTGAGACAGGTGCTTTCCTTTCTTCATTAAGACGCCTCTTGATAGGCGATTTTAAAGTAGAAAATTCGGTTCCGCTTGAGAAGTTAAATTCCGATAATTGGCAAAATTTTGCTTTGGACTTATGATATATTAGTTTTATGAATTATTTTCAAGCTTTAGTATTAGGGGTTGTTCAGGGATTGACAGAATTTTTGCCTGTTTCCTCATCGGCTCATCTTGTCTTAATTCAGTCTTTATTTCCTTCATTTTACCAGCCTGGTGTTCTTTTTGATGTCATACTTCATCTTGGAACTTTATTCGCGATTCTTTTTTATTTTAGAAAAGACTTGTTTAAGCTTTCCTTTTCTTATTTGAAATTTATTGTCATAGCAACTATCCCTGTAGTTGCTGTGGGATTTTTATTTTCAGATCAGATAGAGCTTCTTTTTAAGAACATTAGACTGGTTGGTGTGGCTTTGATTTTAAGCGCTATTTTCAATTTTATATCCGACAGAAAACAAAAAGCTTCCTCTTTATTAAATAATAAAAACTCCTTTGTTATTGGACTTTTTCAAGCTTTAGCTATTACTCCAGGTGTTTCTCGTTCGGGTTCTACCATTTTTGCAGGTGTAGTTTCAGGTCTTAATAGAAAGGAAGCAGCTCGATTTTCCTTTTTACTTTCTGTTCCTGCTGTTTTGGGAGCAAACGTCTTGCAGATTTTAAAGTATGGCTTTGATTCTCAAATTAATTTTGGTGTTTATTCTTTAGGTTTTTTGGCAAGCTTTGTATCTGGATTTTTGGCGATAAGCTTGGCTTTGAAATTTTTACTCTCACGCAATTTTAAAGTTTTTGCTTTTTACTGCCTGATTTTGGCTGTTATTTGTTTTGTGGTTTAAAGAAATTTTGGAATTTTAGGCAGAAAGAGGAGTGCTCCAATAACTAGAGAGACAATAGCGGACATCAACACAGCAGCCGCTGAAACATCTTTAGCGACTTTTGCTTGAGGTTTAATTTCAGGACTGACTAAATCTACTAAGGCTTCAAGCATTGTGTTTATTAATTCAAGAGTGATGACCATTCCAATACTGAGCGTCAGAATGGCAAATTCTATATTTGACAGCTTTAAAATGACGGCAAGAGTAATTGCCAAAATGGCGAAGGCAAAATGTATTTTAAGATTAGGCTCATCTTTTAGAGCTTTTATCAAACCTTCCGAAGCATATACAAAACTTTTTGATGTTGAATGGGTTTTACTCATTCCTTTAAGATGTTATCATTAACTGGATATGAATTCAAAGAGGTTTTTGCTTTTGTTTTTACCCCTTTTGTTTTTTGCCTTTGCACTTGTTGCTCTTTGGCAAAATAACGAGCTTAAATATCAATATGGTTGTTGCAAAGAAATAAGTTATGAAGGACGGCTTGACCTTGCGCAAAAAGAAGGTTTATTTGAAGGCAAGAAGGTAACGGTTCCTGATATTGTTTTTAAGGAAGAAAAAAATCGGGTATTGGGCGCTAGTAATGCCGAAAAGAGGATAGAAGTTAGCCTTTCAGAACAAAAGCTAAGAGCTTGGGAAGGCGATACTCTTTTTCTGGAGACGCCTGTTTCAACAGGCCTTCGTTTTTGGCCTACTCCCAAAGGTGAATTTAGGATTTGGATAAAATTAAGAGCGACAAAAATGGAAGGAGGCTTTGGGAGGTACTATTACAATTTGCCGAATGTCCCGTATGTTATGTATTTTGAAAATGACCAGATACCTGGTTGGAAGGGTTATGGTATTCACGGCGCTTATTGGCATAATGATTTTGGAACCCCGAGAAGCCATGGTTGTGTTAATCTCCCAATTCCGGCTGCTGAAAAGCTGTATTATTGGGCAAATCCAATACTACCTGAAGGAAAAACATCCGTTCGGGCAACAGCTGAAAATCCGGGTACTAGAATAATTATTTATTAATATGGAAATTATTTCTTTGAGACTATCTTCTTTAAGTTTTATTACTTTCTTGGCCAGTTTTCTAATTTGGCTTATGTATCTGGGTCTATTTTTTTGGTTTTACTTGGGCAGGATACCAAAACGAAATTTGTTTTTTGTTTTAGTTTCAAGCCTTATGGCTTGGGTTTTGTCACAAATGTTCAAAGATCTTTTACCTACCGTCCGCCCGTTTTTGCTTAATGGAGTAAATCCTTTGACCTTGACAACACCACTTGATAATTCTTTTCCTTCTGGTCATACAGCCTCTGCTTTTGGTTTGGCAACTGCAATTTTTCTGATTGATAAAAAATTGGGAATATTTTATTTTTTTCTTGCCAGTTTGGTGGGAATTGGCAGAATTTTAAGCAGAGTCCATTTTCCAGTTGATATTCTTGGTGGTGCAACTTTAGGTATTTTTGCTGCTTTGTTGCTTGAGGTCCTGTTTTTGAAGGGTAAGGGTTTAAAAAGAAAATAATACCCCTTGACTTTTAGCAGACAATGTTTTAGACTGCTAAAACCAACAAATATGAGCGACAAATTAGTTAAAGTTTTAAGACAAATTCCAGTAATTGCTATTCGAGATTCGGTAGTTTTTCCGCATACCGATAATATTCTTTCTTTTGGCAGGCCTAAGTCGGTTTTGTCTATTAATTCCGCTTTCCAATCGCAAAGAGTGGTGGCTATTTTTACCCAGAAAGACCCCGAGCTATTGGATCCTAAACTTAAAGATCTTTACGAAGTGGGTACTATTGCTACGATTGCCCAGATGATGTCTTCTGAGGAGGATGTCCATGCCTTGGTTCGCGGTCAGGCAAGAATTAAAATCCAAAACTTGGTCAAAACAGAACCTTTTTTGATAGCTGATGTCGTAGAAATTGAAGAGCGGAAAGAAGATTCTCCAGAGGTAGATGCTTTGGCAAAAAGAATAGTAGATCTTTTCAAAAGAGCAATTAAGTTGGGTAAACAGGCCGAGATAGTCACAGTAATGAAAGTTGTTTCTGGACAGTCAACGCCATTTGAACTTGCTGATCAGGTAGCTTCTTTGCTTGAGGTATCAACTGAGGAGAGGATGAAGTTTTTGGAAGAAGCATCTTTACTTAAGAGATTAAGAGCAGTTTTTGAAGCTCTTTTGCGCGAGGTTAATGTTCTTGAAATTGAAAGAAGTATAAGTTCAAAGACTCAGAAGAAATTTGAAGATCAAGTAAGAAGGGCAATGTTAAGGGAGAAAAAACGTGCTATTGAGGAGGAATTGGGAGAAGAAGAATCGGAGCTGGATTCAGATGAGGTAAAAATGTATAAAAGGAAAATCAAAGAGGCAAAAATGCCCAAAGATGTTGAAGAAAAGGCCCAGAAAGAGCTTAAGCGCTTGATGCAGATGCCTATCCAAAATCCTGAAAGCGGCTATATCAGAAATTATCTTGACTGGCTTTGTGATATGCCTTGGAGCAAAGAGTCACCGAATAATATCTCTATTAAGAAAGCGGCTTCTATTTTGAAGAAGGATCATTACGGACTTGAAAAAGTTAAGGAAAGAATTCTTGAATATCTGGCGGTGATGAAAATTAAGAAGGGTAAAAAATCTCAAGATGCACAACCTACAATTCTTTGTTTTGTCGGACCGCCCGGCGTGGGTAAAACTTCAATTGGCCGTTCAATAGCTAAGGCTTTGGGTAGGAATTTTGTCAGAGTTTCCCTTGGTGGCATTCGTGATGAAGCAGAAATCAGAGGCCATAGGCGGACTTATGTTGGCGCTTTGCCTGGCAGGATAATTCAAGGGATTAAAAATGCGAAGACCAAAAACCCTGTCTTTATGCTTGATGAAATAGATAAATTGGGCGTTGATTTTAGGGGTGATCCTTCGTCTGCTCTTCTTGAGGCCTTGGATCCTGAGCAAAATAAGGAGTTTTCTGACCATTATCTTGAGGTGCCTTTTGATCTTTCCAAAGTAATGTTTATCGCAACTGGCAATGTGGCAGAAAATATTATTGACCCCCTTCGTGATAGAATGGAAATAATCCGCTTTCCAGGTTATACCCAAAACGAAAAACAAAAGATTGCCGAAGAATTCTTGTGGCCAAAGCAATTAAAACTTCATGGTCTTGAAGACAAAAAGATTAAATTAACCAAAGAGGCATTGGATGAAATTATAGAAAGATATACCAAAGAAGCTGGAGTTCGTGAGCTAGAGCGTATGCTTGCAACTATTTGTCGCAAAATTGCAAGAAGCGTGGCTGAGAAAAAGCCATATCCCAAGAAGGTCGGCCTTAGAGAGGTAAGGAAGTTTTTGGGTCCAAGGAGGTTTTCGTCAGCCTTGGCAGAGAAAAAAGACGAGGTTGGGGTGGTTACGGGACTTGCTGTAACTGCGGCAGGTGGTGAAATTCTTTTTGTTGAAGTAGCTCTAATGCCTGGTAAAGGGAAGCTCTATTTGACAGGCCAACTTGGTGATGTAATGAAGGAGTCGGCTAAAGCAGCTTTTAGTTGGGCAAGATCTCATTGGCGAGAGTTTGGACTCAAGCCTGATTTTGGCAGTAAAACTGATGTTCATATCCATGTTCCCGAAGGAGCAGTTCCTAAAGATGGTCCTTCAGCTGGTATTGCCTTGACTACAGCTTTGATATCGGCATTAACTGATATTCCAGTTAAGAAGGAAGTCGGGATGACAGGGGAAATTACACTTCGTGGAAAAGTGATGGAAATAGGTGGAGTAAAAGAGAAAGTTATTGCAGGATATCGAGCTGGCTTAAAGACCATTATTTTGCCTAAGGGTAACAAGAAGGATATGGATGATGTGCCAAGCGAGGTAAAAAAGAGCATAAAATTTGTTTTTGTAGAAGATATGCGCGAAGTTCTAAAGTTAGCTTTGACCAAGGATCCATTTAAAGAGATTGCTGCAGGGAAAAATCGTGATCTTTCTCCTAGTGTTCTTGTGGCTTGATGCCTAAATTTAGCTTCGGAGTTAGTTGAGCTTGGCCGAGATTAGTGTCAAGTATGATAATAGGTAAAAGGCAAGAGACTTCAGCTATCGGATATCGGCTATCGGATATCAGACATCAGATTTCGGCTATCAGAAGTTAGTAGAAAGTAGAATGTAGTAAGTAGAAAGCAAAATTCTATAATCTATAATCTATAATCCAAAATCTATCCTCAGGAGTTCAAAGTTCAAAATTAAAAGTTCAAAGTTGGGATTTATTTGTTTGTGATTTGAGGAATTGGATAATTGTAGAATTGTTTAGAATTTAGGATTTAGAAATTAGAATTTGGAATTTAGATATTAGGATTTGTAATTTTATTCAATAATCTCTAATCTGTAATCCAATTTTTGACTTTTGAGTTTTCAGTTTTGAGTTAAGATGTGACGCTACCCGGATTTGAACCGGGGTTTGCAGGATGAGAACCTGCCGTCCTGGGCCTCTAGACGATAGCGCCGAGTAAGTTATTTTAGCACAAAATTAGTAGAAAGTAGTAAGCAGAAGGTAGAAAGGGAGATACAATCTTTCATTTTGCATTTTTGCTTACTACTTACTACGTTCTACTTTCTACTCTCTTTTTCTAATTTTAAGTTTTGACTTTTGAGTTTTAAGTTTTTAGTTAATTCGTTAATTGTTATTTTTGACATATTTTGATATAATATCCTATTATAGTTGAGCTTGATCTCTAATTTTGTTGTCTGCTTTTGATATTTTTTGAAGTATTGACAAGAGTTTAGCTTAAGCCTAAAATCCCTTTGTAATTAATTCGTTGAGCCGTTTATTTGAAACGGCCTTTTTTCTTTTGAATATGGTTGATACAAAAGCTAAATTTACCAAGGAAGGTTTTGAGGCTCTGCAAAAAGAGCTCAGGGTTTTAGTGGAAGAAAAACGGCCTAAGCTTGTTGAGAGGCTTGCCAACGCCAGGTCTCATGGAGATCTTTCAGAAAACAGTGATTATCAAAATGCTCGTGAGGAACTTGATTTCTTGGATGGCAGGATTTCTGAGCTAGAGGAAGTAATTAAGAATGCTAAGATTGTGGATGCAAGTACCGACACCAGAACAGTTGATGTTGGCAACTCGGTGCGAGTCAAAATTAACGGCGAGGAAACCATCTTTCATATAGTTGGTGAGTGGGAAGCAGATCCAGCTGAGAAGAAGATTTCTCCTTCTTCTCCTTTGGGACAGGCTTTGGTTGGCAGAACGAAGGGTGACAAGGTCTCTGTTGAAGCGCCGGCCGGAACAATGGTTTACGAAATTGTCGATATAGAATAGTCTTCTTGTAAAAAAGGCCTCTTCAATTTATACTAGGCTTATTATGGCCCAGAGGATAACCAAAATTAGAAGCGACAGGTTGAAGAAAAAAGAGGAACTCTTAAAACTTGGCGTTAATCCTTATCCTTCGTCTATTTCTTTAAAAGGGGAAAGGATGGCTATTTCTTACGCCCGTGAGTCTTTGGGTAAAAACGTTTTGGTTGCAGGTAGAATCAGAGCTATAAGAATTCATGGAGGTGCCTCTTTTCTTGATTTGGAAGATTTTACAGCTTCTATTCAGCTTCTTTTTCAGAAAAATGTTTTGGGTGAGAGGTATTCTTTAATCTCTCTTTTTGATGCTGGTGATTTTTTGGCTGTCTCAGGCGAGGTGATTAAGACTCAGGCAGGGGAGATAACTGTTCGTGTTTCTGATTTTCAGTTTTTGTCAAAGGCTATTCGGCCGCTACCTTCCTCTTGGTATGGCCTAAAGGACATTGAGGAACGTTATCGCAAGCGTTATCTTGATTTACTTTTAAATCCTGAAGTAAAGCAAAGATTTTTGACAAGAACTAAATTGGTTCGTGAGATTAGAAATTATCTTGATAGTCTGGGTTATCAGGAAGTTGAAACTCCAACCCTGCAGCCTCTTTATGGTGGTGCTAATGCCAAGCCTTTTAAGACCCATCTTAACGCTTTGGATTGCGATATGTATTTAAGAATTGCAGACGAGCTTTATTTGAAGCGACTTTTGGTTGGTAGCTATGAGAAAGTTTATGAGATTTGCAAAGATTTTAGAAATGAAGGTATGGATTTAACCCACAACCCAGAGTTTACAATGATTGAATACTATGAAGCTTATGCTGATTATCATCGTGTGATGGATGTAACAGAAGGGCTTTTTAAGCATCTGGCTAAATCTATTTTTGGCAAGATGAAAATAAAAGTCGGAGAGCAGGAGATTGATATTTCCAAAAAGTGGCCGCGAATTAAAATGGTGGATATTATTCGCGAGAAGCTGGGAATTGATGTTTTAGAAGTTTCTGAATCATTTTTGACTGATTATTGTCGCAAGAATGAAATCGAGCTTGTGGGTGGAGAAAGCAAGGGTCAATTGATTTACACCATTTTTGAGCATAAGGTTACAGACCTTTTGATTGATCCTGTTTGGATAATTGACTATCCTGAAGCTGTTAGTCCTCTTTCTAAATCTAAAGCAGATGAGCCAGGTTGGGTTGAAAGATTTGAGGGATATGTAGGTGGCAAGGAAATTTGCGACGGCTGGAGCGAGCTTAACGATCCTTTGATTCAGCGAAAGAGATTTGAATCAGATGTTAAAGCGGCAAGAAAAGATAGAGAGGAAGCGCAACAGGTTGATGAGGATTTCTTGGAGGCGATGGAATATGGAATGCCTCCTATTGGAGGCATTGGCATTGGCATTGATCGCTTAACAATGTTTTTTACCAATACTTGGAGTATAAAAGAGGTGATTCTTTTCCCCACAATGAGGCCACTTTTGAAAAAGAAAAAATGATGGATAAGTTGGGAATTGATAGAAAAAAAGCTCAAGAGTTGATTGAGAAAAATATCAAAAATCAGATAACCAAATATCACCTGCTTGAGTCAGAGGCTATAATGTCTCGTCTGGCTTCTTATCTTTATGACAAAGGGCTTTTAGACGAGGAAGATAAAGCTCAAATGAACCGTGATGAGACATCAGAAGCTTGGGGATTAATTGGTCTTCTTCATGATATAGATTGGGATTTAACAAAAGAAAATCCCGAGAAACACTGTCTTTTTGCCGAGAGCATTTTGAAAGAAGCAGGTGCTACACCCTTTTTGGTTGAGACTATTCAATCTCACGCTTGGGGAAAGGGCGGAGTGCCTGCTTTTGCCGCTTATGAAAGAAAGACCAAGCTTCAACATGCTCTTGCTGCTTCTGAAACTTTAACCGGATTGATTGTTGCCTCAGCTTTGGTTCAGCCCGATAAAAAATTAAAAAGCGTTTCTCTTGATTCTTTGAAGAAAAAGTTTAGAAGCTCTGGTTTTGCTCGCGGCTGCAACCGTGAAATTATTAAGGAGGCCGAGCTTTTGGGTATTACTCTTGATGAATTTTTACAAATTGGACTTGAAGCTCTTCAATCTATCTCAGATGAGATTGGTTTGTAGTATAATAAGCTTATGATAGATATTAATCTTTTGCGCGATGACCCCAATTTTTTTAAAGAAGCGACTAAGGCTAAGGGTTTTGACCCGGGTGTTATAGATTTATTACTTGAAAAAGACAAGGAGCGAAGGAAATTGATTGTTGAAGTTGAATCTCTGCGCGCAAGAAAGAATAAATTGGGTAGGGAAGGTCAGGAAGAGGGTAGGAAGATTAAAGCTGAGCTTAAGACAAAAGAAGAAGAACTTAAGAATATTGAAGAAGAGTATAAAGAATTGCTTCTTAAAGTTCCCAATCCTTCAGCTCCTGATGTAAAAGTTGGAAGCCCCGAGGAAAATGAGGTTATTAAGAAATTTGGCGAGCCTCGTAAGTTTGATTTTCGTGTACGGGATCATGTTGAAATTGGTGATTTGACTCAAACAATTGATCTAAATAGGGGAACCAAAGTCGCTCAGTCTGGTTTTTATTATTTGAAAGGTAATGGAGCTTTGCTTGAACTTTCTTTGGTGCGTTTTGCTTTTGATAAGTTAATAAAACATGGCTTTTTGCCTGTTATTACTCCAAATGTAGCCAAAGAAAGGAATGTTGTTGGTTGCGGTTTTCAGGCAAGAAGTGAGAAGGAAAGACAGATATATCATATTGAAGGCGAGGATTTGGATTTAATTGGGACTGCTGAGATTACTCTTGTTGGCATGCATACAGATGAAATTTTAAATGCCAAAGATCTGCCTAAAAAATATGTAGGTTTTTCTTCCTGTTATCGTACCGAGGCAGGAAGCTATGGCAAGGATGTAAGAGGAATAATAAGAGTTCATGAGTTTAGAAAAGTGGAAATGGTCGTTTTTTGTCTTCCTGAGGAGTCTGACGATTGGCATAAGAAGCTTTTGTCGATTGAGGAGGAAATATGGCAGGAGTTGGGGATTCCTTATCAGGTAGTAAAGATGACAACGGGGGATTTGGGTAATGCTGCTTCAAGGAAATATGACATTGAGGCTTGGATGCCGTCTCAAAATAAATACCGCGAGGTTACATCAACCAGCAATACCACAGATTTTCAGGCAAGAAGACTAGGAATAAAAGTAAAAAGGGGAGATAAAAGCGAATATTTGCATACTCTTAACGGGACGGTTTTAGCTTTAGGCAGAGCAATGGTCGCAATTTATGAGAATTTCCAGGAAAAAGATGGATCGGTTGTTGTTCCTAGTGTTTTGAGGCCTTATCTTGGCAAGAATAAGATAGAAATTGTGTCTTGACTTTTTTTCTCTCTTATTTTAGATTGATGATGATGAGAAAAGTATTTGCAGGATTTTTAGCTTCTCTAGCCCTTCTTGTTTTTTCTTTTTCCTTGGCTTTTGCAGAGGATGAATCAGTGAGATTGAATCTAAGAGAAAATATGAGAGTTAATCTTTCTTCTCCTTCTTCATCTCCTGTCAGAGTTCAAAACAGAGAGGAAGTAAGAGAAAGAGTAAAAGATATACTTGAAGGCAGAAGACTTGAAGCCTGTAAAGCAAGAGAAGAAGCTATCAAAAACAGGAAGAAATCTCTTTTGAGGTTGACAACAGAAGCTCTTAAGAGGATGGACGGATGGGTGGAAAAGTTAAAGAAGTTTTACGAAGAAAAGATGGTTCCTAATGGTAAGACTGTTTCCAATTACAATGATCTTTTGGCTGAAATTGAAAGAACTAGGGCGGAGGCGGTTGCCTCTTTAGATAAAGCTTCAGGTCTGGCTGATGAATTTAGTTGTAATGTGGACAATCCCAAGGAGGTTTATAAGGAATTTAGACTAGCAATGCAGGAGACAAAAACCAAACTCTTTGAGTACAGAAAGGCAATTAAAAATCTCTTAGTTGCGATAAGGAAAGTGGCAGGTGAAGTGGCTAAACCAACACCTGTCGCAAGTCCTGAAGCTGAATAATTATGAAAGATAAAAAGATAGTTCTTATTTTAGGAGTTTCGGTAGCTGTTCTTCTTTTGGTGGCTGGCTTTTTGCTTTGGAATGGCAAAAAGATGAAAGAGGTGCAAGAAGAGAGTAAAACTAATTTGCCGCCAAGCGTTGAAAAGTATTATCAGGGGTCAACTCCTATCCCCGGCTCTGTTTCAGAAATTAAAGATACTTCCGACCTTGATAATTTGTCAAAGGAACTTGATTCGACAACGGTTGATGTTGATTCAGGCCTTAAGCAATTGGATAGCGACTTCTCCAACTTCTAGGACTCCTTTTTTCTGTTTTAGTATAATTAGGTTATGGGATTTGAGGATGAAGTAGAAAAGGCTGGAAAATCTTCCTTTTCCTTTCCTAAGGGTAAGATGACTCTTGAGAAGGCTGTTGAGTTGGGGGAATATGATCCTAAGTATCTTTCTATTTTTCCCGAATGGCATACTCTTAGTCGTCATCTTCAGTTTCAATTTATTCGCCGCGGGCTTGAAAGAAGGAGACAACATTTGAGAGTTCAGTGGGCTGAAATTAATAATGTTTTGGACTTCAGGCTTAAGCCGCATCTTAAGGAAGCTCTTTTGAATATACAAAAACAGCTTAAAGAACTTGATAAAGACGAGGAGAGACTGTATCTTGAATATTCAAAATAGCACGATTTTTTTAAGTTTATATTGTAAAATGTGAGCGTTTGGTCTAAAATTCCTATTATGTCGTCAGAGAGGTTAAAAGATTTTTTGAAACAGGAGCAATTAGTGCAGTTAAAGGATATAGGCAGAAAGGGAGACATTTGGCGAAGTTTTTTAGATAAGGCTGGGGGAGATCAAGGCCTAGCTGAGATATTAGTTGAGATAGCTGGTGTAGAGGAATTAGGAGCCACTCCTAATAGCGAGAAGCCTCAACTAGTAGAAGGTCTTTCTCCTCGCGTTGCGGCTCAGAAACACGCTGCAAGAAGACAGGGATAATTCGAGATTTTGGTCGAGTGTCTCTTGACAAGGTCCGTCCTTGTCAAAAGCCACCATTTTTTAGCTTCAAAATTTAGCGTCGTTGGACAAGGTCGGACCTTGTCCAAAGTCATTCAGTTGTTTTTCAGCTTTGAAGATTATCTTTGACTATGGTTTAGATAAGGAGGTGATTAAGATGAAGAAAGCGTCAATTGCTTTTTTAATGGTTTTGGTAATTATCTTTGTATTTGCTTTTGGTCTTTTGGTTGGTAAGAAAGTTGCCTTTAAGAGTGTCTTTGGCTTAAATAGATATCCTATTTTTGCCGAGGTGGGGCATTTTAGGAATAGAGAAAGTTATGGTTTTGTTAAACCTAGAAATATTGGTATGGGGTATCTTGAGGTTGTTAAAAAGGAAGGAAACAAATTAACAGTTAAGTTTCCTGATAACTCGACTCAAGAGATAAATGTTTCCTCTGATGCTTTGGTATATACTCAGACCAAAGCAAGTCTTGATGATATAAAGGAGGGAGATAAAATTGTGTTTCGTGGAAGAGGTGATTTTTTAGAGGTTATAATAGTTCAGAAATAATCAAGTGAGAATTTTAGTAGTTGAAGATGAACATAAAATAGCATCTGCTATTAAAAAAGGTTTGGAGCAAGAGCGTTTTGCTGTTGATATTGCCTATAGCGGAGTTGAAGGCTTTGATCTTGCGGCAACTGAGGATTATGACTGCATAATTCTTGATCTAATGCTACCCGAGATGGACGGGTTTGAATTTTGTCGTCGTTTGCGTCAAGAGAAAATCCAGACTCCTATTCTTATCTTGACCGCTCGTGGTAATCTTGACGATAAGGTTCAGGGTCTTGAATTAGGAGCTGATGATTATTTGACTAAACCATTTTCTTTTGAAGAGCTATTAGCAAGAGTTAGAGCTTTGATCCGTAGGCCTAGAAATTTAGTTGATCCAGTTTTAAAAGTGGCGGATCTTGAGCTTGATACCAATTCTTTTGAGGTAAAAAGAGGAAAAAGGAAAATATTGCTTTCAAAAAAAGAGTATGCAGTTCTTGAATATTTAATGCGCAACGAAGGCAAAATCTTAACAAAAGAGCAAATTATCAGTCATGTTTGGGATTATGATGCTGATATTTTGCCTAATACTGTTGAGGTTTTTATTAAGAATCTGCGCCGTAAAATTGATAGACCTTTTTCTCGACACCTAATTAAAACAATCAGAGGTTTTGGTTACAAAATTGAATCTTAATTATGTTTAATAAAGCCCGCTTAAAATTGACTTTTTGGTACTTGCTGATTCTAATGTTTATTAGTGTCAGCTTCTCTTTCGTGGTTTATCGAACTTTATCTTCTGAGATAGATCGTTTTTCTTATCTTCAAAAAGCACGCCTTGAAGAACGTTTTCAAAAGTGGCGCTCTCCTGATTTTGGCAATCCTCCTCCAATAATTTTGGATGAAGAGCTGGTGGAAGATATAAAAAGAAGGTTAGTCTTTTTTTTGTTTTTAATAAATAGTGGGATATTAATTTTTGTTGGCAGTCTTTCTTATTTTCTGGCAGGCAAGACTCTTAAACCCATCGAGGAGATGATGGAAAGGCAAAAGCAGTTTGTTTCTGATGCCTCGCATGAGTTTAAAACGCCGCTTACCTCTCTTAAAACTTCTCTTGAAGTAGGTCTAAGAGACAAGCAAATTAATCTTAAAAAAGCGAAATCGCTTCTAAAAGATAATCTTGAGGAGGTTAACAGACTTCAGTCTTTGACTGAAAACCTTCTTGCTCTTTCGCGCTATGATTCTGTGGGCAAAATTGTTTTTTCTAAGGTAAATCTTTCTCTAGTGGTTGATGAAGCTTTAAGGCGTGTTAAGCCTCTTTTGTTATCTAAAAATATAAAGCTTGAAAAGAGCATCAAGGATGTGGAATTTATGGCTGAACCTGAAAGTGTAATTGAGCTTTTGGTTATTCTTCTTGATAATGCGATCAAATATAGCCAGGAGGGCAAAACTGTTAAAATAGATTCAAAGATTGATAAGAAATTCTTGTTTTTGAGTGTGACTGATTATGGAATTGGTATCAAGAAAAAGGATTTGCCACATATTTTTGATCGTTTTTACCAAGCTGATAGCTCGCGGCAGAAAGGCAATGGTGGAGGCTTTGGCTTGGGGCTTGCTGTTGCCAAGAAGATAGTGGAAAAGCATAAGGGAGAAATAACGGTTAAGAGTAAGTGGGGTGAAGGTAGTACTTTTATTGTTAAGTTGCCGATTGAGAGCTAAACTATTTTGTTCAGGTTTTTTTCAGGAATTGTTTTTAGAATAGCGAAAATATGGGTTTTATGATTAAACTAAAGAATTGGTTGAGTAAATTGCCGCTTTTTGTTAAGTTGTTGGCCTTGCTTTTGTTAGTGTCTCTCGTCTTTTTGGTTTTTAAAAGCAGGCAGGGCAAGTCTCAGAAAGTGGCATATCAGACAGCAAAGGTTGAGAAGGGAACTGTTGTTTCTACGATTTCTGCTTCAGGTAGCATAGTTTCCTCTAATTTTATCCCGGTTGATACTACCGCAACAGGAGTTGTAAAAAGCGTCTTTGTTGAGGAAGGCCAAAAAGTATATCAGGGGCAAAAAATAGCGAGTATCGAGCTTGATTTTGAGGGCCAGCAAAGGTTAGCCTCAGCTTATTCAAGTCTAGTCTCGGCAAATAACGCTCTAAATGCTGCTAATAATAATCTGCGCCAGGCTGAAGCTTCTCTTGAGAAAGTATACGATGATATAAAAGGTCATGATACTGATGAAACTTTTGCTATGAAAGAGACTAGAACTAAAGCTGAGGTTGCCAAAGATAATGCTTACGATAATCTTAAAAATGCTCAGACTAGTCTTTCAGTTGCCTCTTTAAATTATCGTATGGCCTCGCCTCTTATTTTAGCTCCTATTTCAGGAACAGTAGGGAGTGTAGGTCTTGCAAATGGTATGGTTTTGGGAGGTAGCTCAAGTCAATCTTCTACTACATCTTCTAGTCAGACGAGAGTGGCTGTAATAGTAACCGAAGGAAATCCTATTGCTTCCTTTAATGTTTCTGAGATAGATATCCCCAAGGTGAAGCAAGGACAAAAGGCTATCGTTACTCTTGATTCAATAGCTGATAAGACTTTTACTGGTAAGGTTGTAGGAGTAGATAGAGTCGGAGTCACTTCAAGCGGGGTGACTAATTATCCTGTCTTGGTTCAGCTTGATAACTCGTCTTCTGAAATTCTTCCTAATATGTCGGCCTCGGTCAATATTATTCTTGAGACAAAAACCGATGTCTTGACAGTTCCCAATACGGCTTTAGTGGAAAATAGTGGAGAATATGATGTCCAAATTTTGCAGAATGGCAAGGTAGTCAATGTTCCTGTTAAAGTGGGGATTTCTTCTGATAGTCTGACAGAAATCGTTTCAGGGCTTAAGGAGGGGGATGAAGTAATAACAGGTACAGTTTCCTCAGCTTCTTCAAGTAGAACTAACTCATCTTCACCCTTTAGTTCCTTTGGCGGAGCTGGCTTTAGAATTAGATAAATATGATGCCAATTATTCGGGTGTCTGATATCAGGAAAGTCTATAAGAATGATTCTGTTGAAACTGTAGCCCTTGATGGCGTTTCTTTTGATGTCAAAAAGGGCGAATTTCTGGCAATTATGGGCCCATCGGGATCAGGTAAATCGACCTTGATGCATATTCTGGGGGCTTTGGATAAGCCGACTAGTGGAAAGTATTTTCTTGATGGGAAAGAAATCTCTAGTTTAAATGAGGACCAATTGGCCGAGATTAGAAATAAAAGGATAGGTTTTGTTTTTCAAGCTTTTAATTTATTACCTCGGACTACAGCCTTGAAAAATGTTGTTTTGCCTATGGTTTATGGGGGAGTGAAGAAAGAAGAACGCCTAGAAAAAGCTCGCCAGCTTTTGGAGATGGTAGGTCTTGCAGATAGAATTGACCACACTCCCAGTCAACTTTCCGGCGGGCAACAGCAACGGGTTGCCATTGCTCGTAGTTTAACAATGGATCCTGCTTTGATTTTGGCTGATGAGCCGACAGGCAATATCGCCACTAGCCAGGCTCAGGAGATTATGAATATTTTTGTTGATTTACACAAAAGAGGTCATACTATCGTGATGATTACTCATGAAGAAGATATTGCCTCTTATGCTGAAAGGGTTATCTATTTGAGGGATGGGAAGATTATTAAAGACACAAAAAGTAGGAAAATTTCAAAAAAGCTAGTTTAATTATGGATTATAAAGAAATTTTACTTGAGGCTTTGAATTCGCTTGCAACCAACAAGTTGAGAACCGGGCTTGCTGTTCTGGGCGTAGTTATTGGTATTGGAAGCGTTATTGCCTTGGTATCTCTTGGTCAAGGAAGTCAGAAATCAGTGCAGAATCAGATTCAGTCTCTTGGTTCAAATCTTTTAACAGTTAGCCCAAGGGGGAGAAATGTTGGCGGTGTGCAAGGGGCAGGAGGAACAGGTACCACTTTAACTTTAGATGACGCTTTGGCTATAGCCAGCTCGAATAAGGTTACTTTAGTAAAGAATGTCTCGCCTGAATATTCCGGTCGAGCTCAGGTTACAGCCGGGCGCAATAACACCAACACTCAAGTAGTGGGAGTTTACCCTCAATACGCTGAAATCAGGAAAGTGCAGATGGCAAAAGGCTTTTTTATAACCAAAAGAGATGTTGATGGTATGACTTATGTTGCAGTTGTTGGGCCTCAGGTGGCAAGTGATCTTTTTGGGGAAGGAGTAGACCCGGTTGGTAAGACGATAAGGATAAAAGGTATCGCGTTTAGGATTGTGGGAGAAACGCAAGCCAAGGGTGGTCAAGGATTTAATAATCCAGATGATACTGTCTATATCCCTTTAACTACAGCCCAAAGACAAGTTTTTGGAGTAGACCATCTAAATAGTATTGCGGTTGAAGCAAAGAGTGAAGATGCTATGACTGAAGCTCAGAATCAGATTGGGTACCTTCTTCTTGAAAGGCATAAGCTTAAAACTCCCCAAGATGCTGATTTTACCATATTTTCCCAAGCTGACATTCTCTCGACAGCATCTTCAATTACTGGTACTTTTACGACTTTGCTTACCGGGATTGCGGCAATCTCTCTTTTAGTGGGAGGAATTGGCATAATGAACATTATGCTTGTGACAGTAACAGAGAGAACTCGCGAGATAGGTTTGCGCAAGGCTCTCGGGGCAAAAAGAAAATTGATTATTTTTCAATTTTTGCTTGAGTCTGCAATCTTGACTTTGATGGGCGGGGTAATTGGAATAGCTTTTGGAGTGGTAGTTTCTTATTTTCTATCTCAAGCTATGAATTTGCCTTTTGTAGTTTCTCTTTGGTCGGTATTTCTTTCTTTTGGGGTATCAGGGTTGGTGGGTATTATTTTTGGCCTTTATCCAGCGCAAAAAGCCGCCAGCCTTGAGCCTATTGAAGCTTTGAGATATGAGTAGAAGGGAGGTGAAATAAATGAAAAACAAAAATTTATTGATAGCGGTAGTTGTAGCTGTTGTTTTTGGTGGAGCTGGTTTCTTTGGTGGAATGAAATATCAACAATCTAAAAATCCTCGTTTTTCAAACCGAATTCTTGGTCCTTCAGGAAGTCCTAATTTTAGAGGAGCACAAAATGGTCAGAATTTTCGCCCGGTGAATGGAGAGATAATGTCAGTTGACGATAAGAGTATTACGGTTAAGTTGTCTGACGGCTCAAGCAAGATTGTTTTGTTGAGCGATAGTACGGTAATAAGTAAATCTGAGTCAGCAGCTAAGGAAGATTTAAAAGTGGGTGAGAAAATCTCAGCCTTTGGTTCGCAAAACCAGGATGGTAGTATTACTGCAAATACCATTCAGTTAAACCCTGTCTTTCGTGGCCAAAATCAGTAGGTATGAATGATACTCGAACAGGGTCCGACCCTGTTAAAACCTAATCCTTTTTAGCTTCAAAATTTAGCGTTGTTGGACAAGGTCGGACCCTGCCCCAACCTTGTCTGGAGCCTTTGTGATTTTTTCTTCTTTACTCAATTATCTTGCTGTTGTAAGATAAAAATATGCAAAGAGTTGTCATTGTGATGCCTACTTTTAACGAGGTCAAGAATATAGGTTGGATGATTGATGAGCTTTTTGTTAAAGAATTTCCAAAAATAAAAGCAGATATGCACCTTTTGGTTGTTGATGCTAACTCTCCTGATGGTACTGCAAAAATTGTTGAGGAAAAGATGAAAAAGTTTGCGAATCTCCATCTTTTGAAAAAGGAAAAAGAAGGTTTAGGTGCAGATTATGTGGCTGGTTTTAAGTATGCTATGAATGAACTTAAAGCTGATGCGGTGATGGAGATGGATGCTGACGGTCAGCATCCGCCTGACAATGTCAAAAGAATGGTTGATGCTTATCTTGATGGAGCTGATTATGTTATTGGCAGCCGCTATATACCTGGCGGCTCTGTTCCCAAAGAGTGGGCGTTTTCAAGAAAGGCAATGAGCTATCTTGGAAATCTTTTCATACGTTTAGTCTGGCTTAAGTTTAATATTCATGACACTACTACAGGATTTCGCTTAACTAAGGTTGATGGAGTCTTAAATAAAATTGATCTAGATAATTTGATGGCTAAAGAAAGGTTTGCTTATAAAGTTGATTTGCTTTATCAAAGCATTAAAAATGCTAAGAGAGTTAAGGAAGTTCCTCTTGAATTTAAACCTCGTCTAAAAGAAAAATCAAAATTTAATCCCAAAGAAATGACTACTACATTTAAGGTGGCGATAATTTTGGGTATCAAGGATAAACAAAGATTTATCAAGTTTGGAGTAGTTGGTTTTATAGGCTATCTTGTGAATGCAATATCTCTTAAGATTATGACTTCTGTTGGAGCTCCCGGTCTTTTTGCTTGGAGTTTGCCTGTTGAGCTTGCAATTATAAGTAATTTTGCACTTAATAATCTTTGGACTTTCAAACAGGAGAAAATAAGTGGTCTTAAAAATATAATTTACAAGTTTGTGCAGTTTAATTTAACTAGTATGGGAGCTTTGATTATTCAAACCATTGCTGGTAACATTGGTGACCTTATCTTTGGAGTTGGCGCAAGACAACTTGTTTTGCCTTTTATTATTGTCTTTTTGGTCTTACCTTATAATTATTTTATGTACAACGCTGTTATTTGGAAGACTTGGAAGCTGCCTTGGCAGAGAAAGTAAGATGTCCTCATTCCCTCAAAAAGAGCCAGATTTCAGCCAATTTTTGATACGCGAATATTTTAGATTTGGATCTGTTGATCGGGTTTTAAGGCACTATCGTTTTGCTTTGCCAGTCTCTTCAGCTACTTATCAGAGGGTTCTTGATAAATATGGTGTTGTCAAGACTGCTGGTCCAAATAGTCGCATATCAGAAACAATTCTTTTTTTTGAGCATCTTGTTAAAGATACCGCTGATATTGAGAGTATTTACAAAAAAATGCCTTTGTCTTTCCAAACTTCGCTTAAGACAATTTACAGGATTTATTCATATATGAAGCAGGGGCTAACTAGAAGAGTCGGTGTAGCTTTGGTTATTTCTCCTTTTAACAATCCATATAAAGTTTTACTGGCAAAAGATATTAGTACACCTTCTTTTGAACTTGGAAAAGAATACGGTCTTTTGTCTTTACCAATGGGCTACTCAAGGAAAAGAGATAGTAGAAAAACTGGAGTTGTCCGCATTTTACAACAAGAGGTTTTTACTGAACTTGCGATTAAGGGCAATTTTCCTTTCGGTGTTGTTCCTTCTTATCTTGAGCCTTTTATGTATCTTGATATTGCTGATGTTAGGGTTGCAGTTTACAACTTGGTCTTGCCAAAAGAGATGTGTTCTTTGTCTAAGTTCTCGAGTTTCAAACTGAAGGATTATAAGTTTTATGATGCTTATGAGATTGTGAGGGATAATGCTCGTTTGCGTCTCGGTGTAAAAGAGGCTATTTTTGGTTATTTGAAATACTTGAATCTTGTTAAACGAAATTTGGTTATTAATCCTTTGCAGGACTCTTCTTTGGTTAATAAAGAATTGGCTACTTTTACCGTTGATCTTGAGATATAGCTTTCTTGGGGTTTTCAAAGACGTCTTTTTTATTATTTCCATTGGCTTTAAACCCGCAATCAGGACAGACTTCTCTTGGAGGGAAATGAACTATTTTACAACTTTGGCAGTTTGAACCTTCTAGTCTGAGAAGTTGTTCTCTTAGGCGCCAATAACGTGGAACTTCACTCATACAAAAGTATTTTAAGTCTCTTTTATTCTCAAACTCTCTCAACTTTAATACATTGAGCTAGGCAGTATGGATAGAGGGGGGCTTTAGTTTAGGGCTATGTTATAGCAATTGATTGAGCGATGGAGCCTTGATAGCTTTATGTGTTTTTTCTAAAGGAGTGGTGCCCAATCAGCAATGGGCATCTTGTTTTGGGAGATAAATCCAATAGCAAAAAGATAGATGGGAATAATGATTAGAAAAATCACTGGCCGAAACTCTTTTTTTAATAGGATATCCTTATATCCCCAGATGAGAAATGGAACTGCTGGCAAGAGGTAGCGAATAATGTCGCGGTGGGCTACAAATAGAATTGAAGCGAAAAAAATAGTTGATACACTAGCTAGAATAGTTTCCTTGTTTTTGAAGAGTTTAATTATTCCCCAAGACGAAAGAAGATAGACAAATATTACTTCTTCAAGCCAGAATGTTCCTACCCAGTGGGAAGAATAGTTAAATACTTGAAAAGGGGGAAAGAAAAGATGAATATTGTCGCCTGAGTGAAAATAGGCAAAGAAATCGTTAAATCTGATGCCATAGATTATGAAAATGATTATTAATGAAAGAGGAATAAGGAGAATTGGGAGATATTTTAATAGATTAAGACTATTAATTTTCTTTTCTTGCTTTAGGTTGGTAAGTCTTGATGATTCTTGGATAAAGATGGCAATAATATATGCTACAAATAGTAATATTCCAGGAGATTTAGTTAATTGTGCAATCATTCCCATTATTCCTGAAAGCAAATATTTCTTTTCTCTAAAATAATAAACGGAAGCGATAATTGCTCCGACAAAAAGAGGTTCAGGGGAACCTATTGACCTTGTTATTAGCCATCTTGCTGGGAAGATTGAGAAGATGAAAGTCAGCCATTTAGCTTGGCTTTCATTTAATTTTGTTCTTGCAAGCTTGTAGAAAAAATAGATGCAAAAAATAGAAGTAAAAATTGTTGTTAAGAGCATTGCATAAGGGAAACCGAAAAGAGGTGCGATCAATCTTATAAGTAAAGGGAAAAGGGGAAAATGTGCGGCATAGTATTCGACCGGCAGCGGAAAAGAAGTAATCTGTTTGATGATTTCTGTGTTATAAAGAGATTTGGCTATTACGATGTAAAGAGGTCCATCATAATTGGCAACGATTGTCGCCATTCCGTCTTTGCCAAGTGGAATAGTCCAGAAGCTTTCAATCTTAGCAAAAAATGGTAGCCAAATGAGCAAAGTAGGGATAATAGTTATCAGGCAGATAAAGATTAGATCCTTTATCTTTTTTTTCATTAATTAGATGATACTATTTTAGGCTTAATTTCACAAGTTATATAAGTTCTGGTCTTTGTAGGGTAGTTTATAAAGTTTTAGCTTTTTGCTAGACTATGGTTAATGGAAATTAGTCGTTTGTCTGTTTTCTTTCCTGCTTATAACGAAGAAGCTAACATCAAAAATACTGTTCTTAAGGCTAAAGAGGTTCTTGATAAGTTAAGACTTAAAGATTGGGAGATCTTGATCATAAATGATGGTTCAAAGGATAACACTTTAAAAGTAGCACAGAGTTTGTCAAAAAGTGACTTCCGTATAAAAATTATTAATCATGAGATTAATAGAGGTTATGGTGCTTCGCTTAAGAGTGGACTTTATAATTCTAGTTTCGAGTGGATTGCCTTTACCGATTCTGACGGACAATTTGATTTTTCTGAGATAATTAATTTTATTGAGACGGAGGAGAAGACCAATGCTGATTTGGTTATTGGTTTTTACAGAAAGAGGCAAGAGACTTTATTTAAAATTGTAACCAGCAAAATTTGGGAAGCTTTGGTTTTTGTCCTATTTGGCCTTAAAGTTAAAGATATCGATTGTGGTTTTAAACTTATTTCAAGAAAAGTAATTGAAAAAATACCACCTCTTGAATCAGAAAGAGGTGCTTTTATCTCCAGTGAGCTTCTTATTAAAGCAAAAAGAGCAGGATTTAAAATTGTAGAAATACCAGTTAGTCATTACCCGAGAAAAGCGGGCAAAGCGACAGGAAGAAGTATTAAGGTAATAGTTAAAAGCTTTTCTGACTTGTTCAAACTTTGGTGGAAACTAAGATGAAGATTAACTCCTTTATTTTTAGATCTCTTAATTTTATAAAAAAGAATAAGGTGTATTCTCTAATTCTTATTTTGATTTTGATAGTTGGAGCTTTTCTCCGCTTGTACAAGATCTCAGAATATATGACTTTCTTGGGTGATGAGGGTAGGGATGCCTTGGTGGTTAAGAGGCTATTGCTTGATCATGATTTAGTCTTTGTTGGTCCTGGCACATCGGTTGGCAATATGTATCTTGGGCCTTTTTATTATTATTTTATGGCCCCATTTTTGTTTTTGTTTCGTTTTGATCCAACAGGACCTGCTGTTGGTGTTGCACTTCTTGGTGTTTTGACTATTTTTTTTGTTTGGTATCTTGCCTATCGTTGGTTTGGTAGGAGGGCTAGTCTTGTTGTAGCTTTGCTTTATGCTTTTTCTCCTGTTGTTATTATCTTTTCAAGGCATTCTTGGAATCCAAATATTATGCCTTTTTTTTCTCTTCTTGTTATCTATTCCACTTTTAAGTTTTGGTATGAAGAAAAATATTCTTATATAGTTTTAGCTTCTTTATCCTTTGCTATTTGTCTTCAGTCACACTATCTTGCTCTAGTGCTTTTGCCTTTTATTGGTATTTTTTTGCTACTTTCTTTCATTAAATCAAAGAAAGCAGGAAAGCAAAAAGAGTTTTTAAAGAATTTTTTGATTTCTGTTGTTATCTTTCTTTTATTGATGTCTCCTCTTGTCATTTTTGATGCCAAATATAACTGGCGAAATTTTATGGCGATGAAAGATTTCTTTTTTGAAAGAAGCGATTTTATTTCAAATTCTTTTATCTCTCCTTTCCTGCGTTTTTTTACGATATGGAATCTGGTTTTTACCCGTCTTCTTGCGAGCAAGAATATTTTGTTTGGTAAGATTGTTGCTTTTTTGTTATTTTCGCTTTCTTTTTTGCAGGTAATTTTTTATTTAAAAAGAAGAGTTTATTCAAAGAAAGTAGTTGCTTTTTTCTTTGTTTTATCTTGGGTTTTAGTTTCTGTTTTTGTTCTTAGTGTCTATAAGGAACAAATTTATGATCATTATTTTGGCTTTTTGTTTCCAGCTCCGTTTTTACTTCTCTCATTTTTTCTAGAAGAGCTCGTGACTTTTAAAAGGTATGGCAAGTTTTTATTTGTCCCTCTAATTTTGTTGTTTTTATTTTTTTCTTTTGTTAATTCTCCACTTCGTGACAATCCTTCAAGACAACTTCAAAGGACAATTGATGTCTCAAAGAAAATAGCTGAAGAGGCAAAAGGGCAAAGATTTAATCTTGCCGTTATTGCCGAAAGAAATTATGAAGGCGCTTATCTTTATTTTCTTGAACTTTGGAAAGAGCCAGTGGTGATTATTGATCCTCAAAGAGCAAGTGAAACTATAACTGATCAACTCTTTGTGGTTTGCGAATATGAAGACAAAACTAAATGCCAGCCTGTTTCAAATCCTAAAGCTGAGGTGGCTAACTTTGGTTGGAGCAAAATAGATGCAAGCTTTAATGTTGATGGTTTGATAGTCTTTAGATTGGTTCATAATCCGTCAGGAAAGCCAGAATAAATTATGAGCACAAAGAAAAGAATTACTTTTGTGGATTTCTTTTTGAACTTTATTGGATCAAAGTACTTTCTTCTGATAGCAATTTCTCTTGCATTTTTAGTTCGAGTTTTAAATCTCCATCGTTTTTTGGGTTTTTATTTTGATCAGGGAAGAGACGCTCTAATTATTTGGGATTTTCTAAAAGATGGAAAATTTTTTTTGATAGGTCCCACAATAGGCCCGACTATGGGGGTAGGTGATGTCCCTCGTGGCCCTTGGTACCTTTGGCTTTTGACCCCCTTTTATTGGTTGGGTAAGGGAAATCCTGTTTTTCCGGCTTGGTTTTTATCTTTTTCAGTAGTTAGCGCAATCTTAATTTTGTATTTCCTCTGTCTTAAAATTGGCGGAAAATATTTGGCTTTTTTGTCTCTTATAATTTCAGGTTTTTCCTTTTCTTTGATACTTTCTTCTCATTGGCTTTCAAATCCAACTTTGATGTATTTATCAAGCGTTTTGTTCTTATGGTCTCTTTTTGGAATTATTGAAAAGAAAGAAAAATATTTTTGGCTTTCTGGTTTTTTGTCCGGTATGTCTATGCATTTTGGTGGAGCGGCTGATATGTTTTATCCTCTTATTGCCTTTTTGATTGCTTTTATTTGGTCAAGAAAGATTCTCAATTTTAAAAATATATTATTTTTTTCCTCTTTTTATGTCTTTACATTTTTGCCTCAGGTTATTTTTGATATACGTCATAATGGAGTAATAAGAAAAGGCTTGGTACAATTCTTAAGTTCTAGCCGTTCTTTTGATTTATCTTTCTGGGAATTTTTGAGGGCGCGTATTTACCTTTATCTTGATACTTTTTCAGAGGTTGTTTGGGGAGAAAAAAGCCTTTTGTTTATTTTGTTTTTTGTTCTTCTTTTGTTTTTTGCCCTCTTTGAGTTTAAAGAAATAAAGAAAAATAAATATTTTCTGGCAGTTTTAATATCAATAGTTGTTCCTCTTTTGGGGATGTTGTTTCTGCGAGGTGATAAAGGTGTAATTTATGGCTATTATTTTACCGGTTTGTATTTATATTTTGTCATCTTTTTCTCTTTTTTATTGTTGCAACTTTCAAAATTTAAAAGAGGTTATTTGATTATAGTCTTATTTATTTTAATTTTTCTGGGTCGCAATTTTTATTTACTTTCAAGATATTTTATTTACGACTTCAGAAAATATAATCCGATTACTCTTGAGGATCAGTTAAAGGCGATTGATTGGGTGTATCAAGATGCAAAAGGTAGAGACTTTTAATGTGGATATTTATGTGCCTCCTGTTATTCCTTATGCTTATGACTACCTTTTTAAATGGTACGGTTTTCAAAAATATGGTTTTCTGCCGAAAGAGGACCATGTGGAATTACTTTACACCTTAAGCGAAAAGGATAGCGCTCATCCTGAACGATTGGAAAAATGGATGGCACGGCAAGATAAAATAGGAAGAATCGAACAAGAGTTTTGCGTTTTCGATATTAGAGTAGAAAGGAGACTGCGTATTTCGTATGCTGAATAATCTTTCTTTGTTTTTAAGAAGAAAAAAGGATTTTTGGGTATTTCTTGTTTTGTTTTTCTTGACTCTTTTTGCCTGCCGTTTTCTTTTTGTCTCAAATTATTTTTATGCGCATGATCTTGATTATAATCTTTCGCGTGGAATTGAGGCTTTTCAAATGCTTAAATCTGGGCACTTTCCCTTAAGGTGGGCTTCCGGTCTAAATAATGGTTGCGGGGTACCTATTTTTAATTTTTTTTACCCCCTTGGTTATTATTTGCTTGCCCTTTTATATTTTCTTTTAGGTGACATTTTTTTAAGCTGGAAGATTTTGATCTTTTTATCTCTTTTTTTGGGATCTTGGTTTTTTTATCTTTGGGCAAAAAATGTAACGCAAGATAAATTGTCTTCTTTTGTTGGTTCTTTTCTTTATCTTTTTGCTCCTTATCGTTTTCTTTTGGTTTTTGTCAGAGGATCCCTTGAATTTTTGTCCTACGCTATTTTTCCTGTTGTTCTTTTTTTTCTCTCTTGTTTTCTGAAGGAAAAATCATCTAATAAAAAGTTGTTATATTTATTTGCTTTTACTATTTTTGGTTCCTTATTTATCCTGTCTCACAATATTGTGGTAATGCTTGTTTTTCCTCTTCTTGTTCTGGTTTCTTTCGCATCTCTTCTGAAAGTGAGGAATTCTGGTAAAAAAGACTTTGTTGCCTTAAGCTTTTCCTTTTTGAGCATGCTTGGTTTATCCTCTTTTTTTGTTGGTCCAGCTTTACTAGAAAGGTCTTATGTTAGGCTAGGGGTTTCAAATATTGTTGATTATAGGGATCATTTTCCAAGTTTATTTCAAATCTTTCGTTCGCCTTGGGGATATTTTTTCTCGGTGAAAGGTAATAACGACGGAATGTCCTTTATGTTGGGTTATTCCCAATGGCTTGTTCTTTTTGCTTCTCTTTTTTTAATTTTTTATCTTTTCAAAAAGCGGAATAAGAGATATTCTTCTTTTTGGTATAACCACTTTTGGTTATTTTTTTATTTTTCTTTATCGGTTCTATCTTTATTCCTACTTCTTCCTTATTCAGGTTTTGTTTGGGAAGAAATTAAAGTTTTGCAAGAAGTTCAATATCCATGGAGAATTTTGGGTGTCTCTGTTTTTCTTGTTTCGGCCCTCTCTGTCTACGTATCGTTAAGTCTAAAGGGGAATAAAAGTCTATACCTAATATTTACAATCTTTCTGATTTTTCTTGCTTTGTTTGGCAACCGTAATCATATGCGAGTGTGGCATACATATGAAGAGAGGAAAGCTTGGTACAAAGATCTTATTTACCCATACTTTATGGGAACAACTACGATTGGCGATGAGATATTAGCTATTGGCTCGAATTCACTTTGTAGCCCTGAAGATAAGTTTGTGGAATCGAGTTCTGTTTCTAATTTTAGTTTAGTTAGGCGTACTCCCAACTTTGGAATAATTAAGTTAACTGCAGATAAGAATATCAAAGATAAAGTTGTATTTGCTCTTGAATATTTTCCGGGAGCTTACGAATTTAATATTAACGGGAAAGATAAAGTGCCTTATAAAGATTGTAACGGTCGTGTTTGTATTGATGCAAGCGAATTTCGTGACTATAATATGATTTCTTGGCGAATAGTTCAGACTCCTATTCAAAAGTTTTTTAATCTTCTAAGTTTGTTATTTCTTGTTCTTTGGTTTTTTATCATACTTGCTTCTTACACGAACAAGAAGATTGTTTTTATTTCTCTCTTTTTATTAGTTTTTCTGTTTTTGAGATTTTACAATTTAGATATCCGCCTGCCTTTTGGTTGGGATCAGGAGCGTGATGCTTTTTTTGTTCGAGATATCATAGGAGGCAAATTAACTTTAATAGGCCCTCGTGTTGTTGGTCCAAATGGTTTTTTCCTGCCTCCTTATTTTTTCTATCTTCTTTCTTCTTTTTATTTTTTATTTAAGCTTAATCCACTTCCTTCTTTAGTTGCCTTTTTGTTTTTCTACTGGGTTTTATTTTTTGTAATTTCTATGATTTCTTTATCAAAAATTTTTGGCAATAAAGTTCCTTTTTGGTTTATTTTGGTTTGGTCGTTCTTGCCAGGCGCAATAGCAATTGACCGTGTTCCTTGGAACCCGCTTCTTGTTCCTTTAATTTTTTTCCTTCTTCTTTTTCTTTATTACCTTTATTTCAAGACAAGAAAACTAATTATTTTTTTCTTTTTGTCCTTAATATATTTTTTGGGAATTTCTTTTCATATAGAGTCAACTTTTTATTTGCCCTTTATAGTTTTAGCTTTATTTAGAGGTGGTAAAAATTATTTGTCTAAAAACTTGCTTTTGCTTTTTCTCTCTTTTATTCTTGTTTTCTCTCCGATTTTTATTTTTGATATAAGGCATAACTTTTTGAACCTCAATTTAATCCTTAATTTTGGCAAATCTGCTATTCAGGAGGGTGGCTTGATTGAGGTTTGGCGAAATTTTCTTTCTATAGTTTTTGGTTTTGGTTTTTCAAAAACTATTTCTTTTGTTTTTTATCTTTTTGTTCTTTTTGTTTCTTTTAAGTTTTATTTGTATGAGAAAGATAATCTTAAGAAAGAGATTCTTTTTATTCTTTTTTCAATTTTGGTTTTATCTCTTTTTGTCTTTTTGTTTGTTTATCATTTTAGGCCCTCCGAATATTATTTTAATTTTTCTTTGCCTGTTTTCGTTTTACTTTTTTCTTTTTGGTTTGATAAATTTTTATCTACTTTTAAATTAAGAATGATACCGATCTTTTTGGCTATTTTAATCTTGCTTTTAAAATTTAGTCTTCCTCTTTACAATCCCGATAATGAGAGTATTTTTTATAAAGAGAAAGTTATTTCTTCTCTTAAAGCTGTTTTTGAAAATAGAAATTACGATATCTCCCTTGATATAGCTGAAGGAAAAGACGCTGGTTTTTATTATCTTCTTAGTTTTAATAATATTGGTTACAACAAGAAGGATGGCTTCCCTTTAATTCAGATTGTCAGTACTTCAAGGCAGAATTGCCCGATCAATATAAAGGCTTATTCTCTTTGTTTTAATCCTCTTGATTTTGGTTGGTAGTTTGGGGCTTAATTTGGTAATATAGAGAAAATGGAAAGAGTATTTCTTTCAGTAATAATTCCTTGTTATAACGAAGCTGAAAATATAAAAAGAGGTGTGCTTGAAGAGGTTTATGATTTTTTAAAGGGGCAGAAATTTAGTTGGGAGGTTCTAGTTTCAGATGACGGCAGCTCTGATAATAGCAGGGAGCTAATAAAGGAAAAGATAAAAAAGTTTAAGAATTTTATCTTGGTAGAGAATTCTCACGGAGGGAAACCACACGCTCTTCTTGGAGGAATAAAAAAAGCCAGGGGGGGGTATATACTTTTTAGCGATATGGATCAATCAACTCCTATTCTTGAACTGAAAAAGCTCTTGCCTTATACAAAAGACAAAGTTGAAGCAATAATTGGTTCAAGAGGGGTGGTTAGAAAGGATTTTCCAATTTATCGGAAGATCGGAGCCTTTATTTTTATGGCTTTTAGGAGAATGCTTATTTTGCCTGAAATAGTAGATACTCAATGTGGTTTCAAACTCTTTGAAAGCTCCCTTTTGAAAAAAGTTTTCCCCAAACTTGAGTTTTTCAAAGATAAGAAGGGTAAAAAGGGTTGGATTGTTACTTCTTATGATGTTGAACTTCTCCATCTTATTAAAAAAGCTGGTGGTCGCATAGTTGAAATTCCTGTTTTATGGAATGATAGGGATAAAAGTAAGACCAAAGGATCGCCTTTAGCCAAGTATTTTAAAGAATCAAAGGAAATGTTGTTTCAGATCTTGAGAGTTAAGCTTAATGATTTAAAAGGACTGTATGACTAGTTTATGAGATCCTTTTTGCAAAGAGAAGTCGTAAAGGACAAGAATTTTCTTTTTTTGTCCTTTATTTTATTTCTTATTGGTTTTGTTTTTAGAATTGTTAACTTTACTTCATGGCCAATTTTTGCTGATGAGGCAATTTATATTCGGTGGGCTCAGGTAATGAGAGCGGAGGAAACTCTTCGTTTTTTGCCTCTTTCAGATGGTAAACAACCTCTTTTTATGTGGTTAATGATTCCATTTTTGAAATTATTTACAGACCCTCTTTTTGCCGGAAGGTTTTTATCTCTTCTTTGCGGCCTTTTAACAATGTTTGGAATTCTGATCTTTTCTCTTTTTCTTTTCAAGAATAAAAGAATAACTATTTTCTCTCTTTTCTTTTATGCTTTTTCTCCTTTTGCAGTTTTCTTTGAAAGGATCGCTTTGGTTGACAGTATGCTTTCTATGTTTGGCCTCTGGGCTTTTTTGCTTTCTTTTTTGTCGCTTAAATATAAAAGAACAGATCTTGCTATTTTTGCCGGATTTTCTCTTGGCGCAGCCTTAATTACCAAATCGCCGGCATTGTTTTTTGTTCTTTTCTTACCTTCGGTCTTGCTTTTGCAAGATTGGCAGAAAAAAGAAGCAAAAAAGCAAATTTTAACTTCGTTTTTTTTGCTTTTTTTAACTTATATTATTGCTTATTCAATCTATAACATCCTTCGTCTTGGCCCCAATTTCCATCTTTTATCTTCCCGTAACTATGATTATGTCTTTTCCCTCTCGCATATTTTAGAAGATCCTTTTAATCCATTTTTTGGCCATTTGAAAGACATTTTCCTATGGTTCTTTTATTTTAATTCATTGTTTTTAATCATTCTCTTTGTCATTGGCGTTTGGCAAGGATTTATTTATTACAAAAAGCAAACCTTGTTCTTACTTATACTCTTTTTGCTTCCACTTTTTATCCAAGCTGAGTACGCGAAGGTCTTTACTGCCAGATACGTTCTTTTTGTCTTGCCTTATTTTGTTCTTATCTCTTCTCTTTCTTTCTTATCAAGCAAATTAAAAGTTTTTTCTTGGTTGTTTTTATTGGGTTTTGTTGCCTTTTCTATTTTTCAAAATGTAAACTTTGCGTTTAGTAAAGAATCGGCTTTTTTGCCTAAAAGTGAGCGTTCTGGATATCTTGAAGAGTGGACTGCAGGATATGGAATAAAAGAAGTTGCTAATTATTTAGTGATACTGTCAAAAGAAAAGAATGGACAGGAGATCTTGGTTGGAACTGAAGGTTATTTTGGCACACTTCCTGATGGTTTACAGATTTATCTTAATTCTTATCCGAATATCAAAGTAGCAGGTATGGGGCTTGATTTCAAAGAGGTGCCTTCAGGGTTAATAGAGTCTTCAAAGAACGGTGTTTTGACATTTTTTGTGGTTAATAGTTCAAGAAGCAAAATAAGTGATTTTTCGCATCTTGAAAAGTTGGCCGAATATCCGAAGGCAAAGAAAAAAGATGGGAGTTTTGAAAAGCTTCTTTTCTATAAGGTGGATTAGCCTTTAGATTATTTTCTGCTAAAATCAAAGTGTGTCAATTGATGAGAATTTAAACACCAGTCCGGAAATTGATCTTGAAGTTGTCAAAAAAAGAGCAGTTAAAGGCGTGGTTGTTTTGACAGGGAGGACATTTTTTTTGAGTATTTTATCTTTTTTGGCAACAGGGCTTTTAACTGTCTTTCTTGATCCTTCTCAATTTGGAATATTTTGGATGGTTTCAGCTGTAGTTAATTTTTTAGCTTATTTTAGCGATATTGGTCTTGCTGCAGCTCTGATTCAGAAAAAAGAGAAGGTTAGAGAAGAAGATTTGTCTACCACATTTTTGGTTCAAGAGCTTTTGGTTTTTGTCATTCTTATTGTGCTTTTTTTTGCCACGCCAATTTTTGTCAAAATCTATAATCTTGATTTTGAGGGTAAACTTTTGCTTTACTCTCTTGGTATAAGCCTTTTTTTGTCCTCTTTAAAGACGATTCCTTCAGTCTTGCTCGAGCGTGAGCTTGAATTTGGAAAACTGGTCCTTCCACAGATCTTGGAAAATTTGACCTACAACATCTTAGCCGTATTTCTTGCCTGGAGTGGATTTGGTTTAAGAAGTTTCACTTATAGTGTTTTGGCAAGGGGATTGGTAGGCCTTGTTGCTATGTACCTACTTCGGCCTTGGAAACCCAAGATTCTTTTTGCCAGGTCTTCTTTTTCTCATTTGATTAAATTTGGCTTACCTTATCAGGTTAACACCTTGCTTGCGACGGTTAAAGATGATGGCTTGACCGCGGTTTTAGGAGGAATTTTGGGAGGGGCGGGGCTTGGCTTTTTGGGATGGGCACAAAAATGGGGACAAGCGCCTTTGAGATTTTTTATGGACCAGGTAATTAAAGTTACTTTTCCTGCTTTTTCCCGGATGCAGTATGAAAAAGACCAGTTGCGCTCATCGCTTGAAAGATCTTTATTTTTCATTTCTCTTTTGGTTTTTCCTTCTCTTTTTGGGCTACTTGCTCTTGCTCCGCTTTTGGTTGAAATTATTCCTAAATACATCAAATGGCAGCCAGCTTTGATACCACTTTATCTGATAGGTGGCAATACAGTTTTTGCAGCGATAAGTACGCAATTGACAAATCTTTTGAATGCAACAGGCAGAATTAAAACAACCTTTAAACTAATGGTGATGTGGACCACACTCTCTTGGTTAATTATTCCACTTTTGGCTTACAAGTTTGGAGTCAATGGAGCTGCTTTTGGTTATTTCCTTTTGGGTGTAAGTTCGGTGGTTGTCATAATTATAGTCAGAGGGTTTTTGCCTTTTTCATTTTCCCGCTCGTTTTTAAAGCCTCTTATTTCTTCACTTGTTATGTTTTTTCTTGTTGTCTTCTTAAGGATTAATTTGCCTTTGAATGTAAAATCCTTAATACTTTTAATTTTAGTAGGTGCCTTTTCTTATCTTGTCTTGATTTATCTTTTGGTGGGTGAAGTCTTTAAAGAAGATGTTAAAAAAAGTTTTAAAGTATTTTTTGGTAGGGGAAAATAAGCTTATTTTGTCTCTGATAGTTCTTGGATCAATTACTTGGTCTTTGACTATGGTTCAAAGCGGCTTATGTTTTCCTCGTGATTGTTCTTTGGGAATAGGCTTTTGGGGTGCAAATGGTCACGATGGCATTTGGCATCTGGCGTTGGCATCTTCTTTGGCAAGAGGATCATTTTCTGTGCCTACTCTGGCAGGTTTTTCTTTGCAGAATTACCATCCAGGTTTTGACTTCTTGGTTGCTATTTTACACAAAATTACAGGTATCTCTGTCTTGAGATTATATTTTCAGCTTCTTCCCCCTGTTATGTCTTTGTTAATAGGTCTTTTAGTTTATAAGCTTATCTTTTATGTAACCCAGTCCTCTGTTAAATCTTTTTTTGCAGTGTTTTTTACTTACTTTGGGGGGTCGTTTGGATACTTGTTTGGTAAGGGAGAATCTGCTTTTTGGGCACAGCAGGCTATTTCTACCTTAATAAATCCCCCTTATGCTCTATCTTTAATTTTGCTCCTTTTTGGGCTTTTAAATCTGGTCAAGCTTTATGAAGAATATAACACATCTCGCTTTTGGGTTTGTGTATTTGTTTTTGGCCTTTTGTCTGGGGTAAAGGCTTATGGTGGGGTACTTTCTCTTTTTGGTTTGCTTTTATTTGCTGTTTGGAATATTTTAAAAAGGAGAGATTTCTTATTTTTCAAGGTTTTTCTTGCCTCAAGTTTCTTATACATTTTTGTTTATTTCTTGTTGTTAGGTAAGCCTTCTTTTGGGGTGTTTGTTTTTCAGCCATTTTGGTTTTTGGAATCTATGTTTGCTGCAAGTGATAGATTTTATTCACCAAAGCTAGCTGAGGCAATGATTTCTTACAAGACTAGAGGGGTTATTTTTAAATATATTTTGATCTATTCTTTTTCTTTTCTTGTTTTTTTGATTGGCAACCTTGGTACAAGAATAATTGGATTTTTAGAGATTAAACAACTGCTGAAGTCAAGGGGGTCTTTTGATCCTTGGGTTGTTTTTGCTTTTAGTATTATTTTATCTGGAATAATTTTACCAACTTTGTTTCTACAGAAGGGTACGGCTTGGAATACCATACAGTTTTTCTATTATTCGTTATTTTTTATGGGTATTCTTGCTGGGGTTTGGATGGGTGGTATTGTAGAAAGACATTGTTTGAGTTTCTTTGGCAAGTCTATTTTTATTTTATTTTTAATTCTCCTGACTGTTCCTACAACTATTATTTCTTTGAAGAACATATATCTTACTCCTCGGCCACCAGCTTTTCTTCCCAAGGAAGAGATTGAAGCCTTGAATTTTCTTAAGAAAATGCCGGAAGGTGTAACATTAACTTTCCCATTTTATCCTTTGAACAAAAAGATTTTTGAGGTTTCTAAACCTCTGTATCTTTATGATTCGACTTCCTATGTTTCTGCTTTTTCGAACAAAACAACTTTTCTTGAAGACGAAAATAATATGGAAATAATGGGTTATAACTGGAAAGACAGAAAAAGTGAGGTTGAAAATTGGTTTATTGGAAAGAATTTCGATTCCTCCATAAGTTTTCTAAAAAAATATAAGATAAAGTACATTTATTTGGTAAATGATCAGAAACTTCCTTTTTTTGAAGACGACCTTGGTCTTGGGCTTATCTTTTCGAATTCTAAGGTTTTTATCTATCAAGTCAATTAATTGTGCTTATTTACTCCAAAACTGATAAAATATAGCTAGCTCTTTTTATGAAAAAGATTTCGGTTGTTATTAACACTTTAAACGAGGAAAAGAATATAGCTCTTGCTATTAAATCTGTGCGTGGGTTTGCTGATGAAATAGTGGTTGTTGATATGCATTCTGAAGATAAGACTTGTGAGGTGGCAGAAAGCCTTGGAGCCAAGGTTTTTACCTTTGAGAGGAAAAGTTATGTGGAACCAGCTCGAAATTTTGCTATCAGTAAAGCGAGTGGTGACTGGGTCTTTATTTTAGATGCTGACGAAAGAGCGACACCCCAACTTTTGGCGAAGCTTAAAAAGATTGTCAAAGAAAATCAATATGATTTTGTTAATATTCCTCGCAAGAATTTGATCTTTGGTAAATGGATAAGACATTCTTTATGGTGGCCTGATTATAACATCAGGTTTTTTAGGAAAGGTTCGGTTATTTGGAGAGATGAAATACATAGCCAGCCTGAGACGAAAGGTAAAGGAACAAATTTATTACCCAAGGAAAAATATGCCATTGTTCACAGAAATTACTCATCAGTTTCTTCTTATATTCTTAGAATGAATAGATATACCGATATACAAGCTCAAGATAAGATAAAAGAAGGTTATGTCTTTGATTGGAAAGATCTAGTAAGAAAGCCAATGGCTGAATTTGTCAGACGACTTTTTTCAGCTAGTGGTTATAAGGATGGCCTTCATGGTTTGGCTTTGGCATTGCTTCAATCTTTTTCAGAATTGGTGCTTTATCTTAAATTGTGGCAAGCAAATAAATTTAAGGAAGTTGATTTTGATCTTGATGAGTTAAATCAAGAACTGGTAAAAAGTGAAAGAGAATTAAATTATTGGAAGGCTGATATGCTTCTTAAGCTTAACAAAAACAAAAAGATTAACTCTCTTTTTTTAAGACTTAAAAGAAAATTAAGGATTTCTTAATCTTGGATGAAGAAAAAAGTTGCTACTGTTGTTTTAAATTGGAATAGGTGGAAAGATACTATTTCTTGTCTTGAAAGTCTTTCTCGTGTTGACACTTCTTCTTTTGATCTTGAAGTTTTGGTGGTTGATAACGCCTCAAATGATGATTCTATACATAAGCTTGAAGAATATAAGAAGAAATTTGATTTTAAGCTGATTAAAAACCCATCCAATTTGGGGTTTGCCGAAGGAAATAATGTAGGTTTAAGGTACGCAATTTCTAAAGGTTTTGATTATGCAATGGTTTTGAATAATGATACCTTGGTTGATAGGAAAATCTTCTCTCATCTCTTATCTGTCTTTGAAGATAATAGAAAAGTTGGCGTTGTCTCACCCAAAATCTATTTTGCTAAAGGTTTTGAGTTTCATAAAGGAAGATATTTAAATAGTGATCTAGGCAAGGTAATTTGGTATGCCGGCGGCAAATTAGACTGGAATAATGTAATGGGTATTAACTTAGGCGTTGATGAGGTGGATCATGGCCAATTTGAAGAAATTAAGGAAGTAGATTTTGCAACTGGCTGCTCTAGTATTTTTTCAGTCTCTGTTTTAAAAAAGGTTGGTCTTTATGACAAGCGTTATTTTATGTATTTTGAAGATGTGGATCTTTCTTTACGGATTAAAAAAGCTGGTTATAAAGTTTTATTTCAGCCAAAGGGTATAGTTTGGCACAAAGTTGCTCAAAGCTCGGGTATTGGTAGTGACTTGAATGATTATTTTATCAGCCGCAATCGTCTTTTGTTTGGTTTGAAATATGCACAACTTAGAACAAAAATCGCTTTGTTCAGGGAAAGTTTAAGATTCCTATTAAGTGGTAGAAAGTGGCAGAAAATTGGGGTGAGAGATTTTTACCTTGGTAAATTCGGAAAAGGTAGCTGGAAGTAACTATAAATACATCGATGTATTTATAGTAAATATTTTGTAAATATGGCAAGTAGAGAGAATAAAAATAGAATTAAAATAAGCGCTGTTATTTTGGCTAAAAATGAAGAAAAAAAGATAACTGAATGTTTGAGATCTGTTAGTTGGGTGGACGAAATAATTTTGGTAGATGGCGGTTCTGTGGATGCAACTTGTAGTTTAGCTAGGAGATTTAAAGCTAAAATATTTGAGTTTAAAAAAGAAAGCTTTGCTGAGAGAAGGAATTTTGGCACCAAAAAAGCACAAGGAGAGTGGGTTTTGCATATTGATTCTGACGAAAGAATAACAGAAGGTTTAAGGGAGGAAATTTTAGAAGAGATGTCTTCTAATAGCTTTTCTCATTATGCTATACCTCGTTCTAATTTTGTCTTTGGCAAAAAGATGAAGCACTGTGGACTTTGGCCTGATTATGTAGTTAGGCTTTTTAAGAAGAAGGATTTTGTTACTTGGCAGGGGGATTTGCATGAGACGCCAGTTATCAAAGGCAAGTTAGGGTATATGAACAATTATTTTATTCATATTAAACATGACAACCTTTTTGACATAGTAGAAAAGACTAATAAATGGTCTCTTATTGAAGCTAAGTTGATGTTTGATGCTTGCCACCCGCCTATGAATCTTCTGCGTTTTGCTTCATCTATTTTTCGTGAGTTTTATTTAAGAATGATAAAACAACTGGCTTTTCTTGATGGTGTTGAGGGCGTGATTTACGGCATATACCAAGTTTGGAGCAGATTTTTAAGTTACGCCAAACTTTGGGAAATGCAAGAAAATAATTCAAAACTTAAAACTCAAAAGTCAAAAATAAATAACGATTTGTTTGGCCTTAAGCTTTTCTAGTTTTGACTTTTAATTTTTGCGTTTTAAATTATCTTTTATGATAGCATCAATTTACAGCCCTTATCTTGATACTCTTGGAGGAGGGGAAAGATATCTTATGGGGGTAGCAAGAGTTCTTCTTGATTTGGGTTATAGAATAGATCTTGAGTGGAAAGACAAAGACATATTGCCTAAACTTGAGTCTAGATTTGGTGTAGATTTATCTGGAGTAAACGTTGTAGACAGTATTAAAAGAGGTCGGGGTTACGATTTTTGTTTTTGGCTTTCTGATGGGAGTGTGCCTTTTCTTTTTGCGGGTCGAAATTTTATTCATTTTCAGGTTCCTTTTAAAGATGTGGGTGGCGGTTCTTTAATGAATAGAATTAAGTTTTTGAGAATAAATAAAGTTGTTGCCAATTCTTTTTTTACCAAGAAGTTTATAGATAAAGAGTATAAAGTTAATAGCGTGGTTTTGTATCCTCCTGTTGATGTAGAAGCATTTAAACCTAGTTTAAAAAATAAAGAAAAAGTTATTCTTTCAGTTGGTCGTTTCTCTCAATTAAAGCAGGCCAAAAATCAACATATTCTGGTTGAAGTCTTCTCAAGGATGTATAAGCAAGGTTTTTCTGATTGGAAATTAATCCTTGCAGGTGGTTCTGAGGTGGGAGGCAAGGACTATGTTAGAAAACTACATCTTCTTTCCCGCAACCTTCCGGTTGAAATTGTAGAAAATCCTGATTTTAGGGAAATCAAATCTTTGTATGAGAGGGCTAGCATTTTTTGGTCTGCAAGTGGGTTTGGAGTTAGTGAGGAATATAATCCGGAGAAAGTTGAGCATTTTGGTATCACTGTGGTTGAAGCTATGGCTTCAGGCGCTGTTCCTATTGTCTTTAATGCAGGTGGCCATAAAGAGATAGTGAGCCAGGATAAGGACGGGTTTTTGTGGAATGAGAAAGATGAGTTAATTGATCTTACCCAAAAAATTGCGGCGGATAATTCTCTTTTTCAAAAGTTGAGTTATGCTTCAATTGAAAAAAGTGCCAATTTTTCTTATCAAGCTTTTTCTGATAGAATAAAGAACTTGATTAATCGTGCTTGAAAAAATATGGATAAATTTAAAGTTTCTGTTATTGTTACAAATTATAATGGTAAAGAGCTTCTTTCCAAAAATTTACCTTCTTTAATTAAGGCCAAAGAAAACCCAAAAAATAGGATAATTGAGATAATAGTGGTTGACGATGCCTCATCTGATGGTAGTGTCAATCTTTTAAAGAGAAATTTTGCAGAAGTTCGGGTAATCTCTCATAAAAAAAATAGAGGTTTTGCTGTCGCTACGAATACAGGCGTTAGAATTGCTAAGGGAGATTTAGTTTGTCTTTTGAATAATGATGTATTCTGTTCTGAGAATTTTCTTGAGTCTGTTTTTGATATCTTTGATAAAGACGACAAGGTATTTGCTGTTTCTTTAAATGAGGGGTTATATGGTCCTGCTTGTGGTTATTTTGAGGATGGTTTTATAGTCCATAAGCCGCTTCCTTTGTCTAAGAAACCAAGGAAGACATTTTGGGTAAGTGGAGGCAGTGGAATATTTAGGAGAGATATATGGGTAGAATTGGGGTGGATGGACGAGAAGATATTTCACCCATTTTATTGGGAGGATGTTGATTTATCTTACCGTGCCTTGAAGCATGGCTATGAACTTTATTGGGACCCACAAGCTAAAGTAATTCATCAGCATGAAGCGACGATAGGGAAATTCAATCAGAAGAAAAAGGCGCGTATTCAGGAAAGGAATCAACTTCTTTTTATTTGGAAGAATTTGACAAGCAAAAGACTTATGGCCAAACACATAGCTGGCCTTTTTCAGCGTTTGTTTAGGCATCCAGGTTATTTGCTAATTGTTTTTATGGCTCTTCTGAAAATTAGGGAGGTAATAAAAATGCGTAAGAAGGAGAGTAAAGAAAGTCTCGTGGCTGATGAATTTATACTTGATAGCTTTAAAAAGTGAAAAAGACAATTTCAATAATTATTGTAAATTACAATACTTCTGATTTGACAATTGACTGCCTGTCTTCTATTGCCAAAGACAAAAGTATTCCTCCTTATGAAATAATTCTGATTGATAATGCTTCAACAGATGGATCGTTTGATAAGTTTAATGAATTAAAGTGGAAAAATTTGGTCATAGTAAGAAATAAAGAAAATCTTGGTTTTGCAAAAGCAGTAAATCAGGGAATAAAGCTTTCAAGGGGTGAATATATTTTACTTTTAAATTCAGATACAACAGTTAAAAAAGGCGCGATAAAAAAACTGATCGACTTTGCTAGAAGGACAAAAGACGCTGGTGTTATTGCCCCTCGTCTTCTTAATGCGGATAATTCAATACAACCATCCTGTTTTAATCTGCCTTCTGTCTCAAGAGCGTTCAAGCAATATTTCTTAGGTCAAAAGGGATTACTTGATAAATTTTATCCTACGGGCAAAAAACCAACAGTTGTAGAATCAGCAGTAGGTGCTGCTTTTCTGATTACCCCTATTGCTCTTAAAAAGGTCGGCCTGTTTGATGAGCGTTATTTTATGTATTTTGAGGACCTTGATTATTGCAGGCGAGTTAACAAAAAAGGTTTGAAAGTTTACTATCTTCCGGATTCAGAAATAATTCATCTTCATGGGCAAAGTGGAAAGAATTTAGCTTCCGATAAAGATCAGTGGAAGAGGTTAGTTCCTTCAAGCAAAATCTACCATGGCACAGTTAATCATTACCTTATTAATTCTATAATCAGATTTTCCAATCTTTTTAGAAATAAAAGGGGCACTATTTTAAGTGTTATTCTTTTATTACTACTTGTTTTGCCTACGATTTCTCCTTTGTTAAGAAGAGGGTTTTTTTATATGCAGGATGATCTTCAGGCTTTCCGGGTCCAGCAAATGGATAAATGCTTTAAGGACTTACAGATTCCTTGTCGTTGGATTCCTGATGCTGGTTACGGATATGGCTATCCTCAATTTAATTATTACCCTCCTCTTGTTTATTATTTGGGAGAATTAATTCATCTTTTAGGTTTTGAATTTGTTGACACTGTTAAGATACTTTTTGTCTTGGGTTATCTTCTTTCTGCTTTATCAATGTTTATTTTGTTAAGGTTGTTTGCGGGTAATTTACCTGCTTTGGTGGCTAGTCTTGTTTATACCTACGCTCCTTATAAAGCAGTTGAGGTCTATGTAAGGGGAGCCTTGAGCGAGTTTTGGGCTTTTGTCTTTTTCCCTCTTATTTTTTGGTCTTCTTATCTTTTGATTAAGAAAGGCAAGAGTATTTATTTTGTTCTGTTGTCTTTATTTTTGGCCTCGCTTTTTACTACTCACATCTTAATGACAATATCCTTTTTTGTTCCTTTCTTGGTTTGGGTTTTGTTTTGGGCTCTTCACAAAAAAAAGGTTTGGAGCCTTTTTCGAGTTTTACTTTCAGGCATTTTTGCATTTGCTCTTTCTGCTTTCTTTGTTTTACCTGTCGCTTTTGAAAGACAATATGCTCATATTGAGACAATGACGATGGGTTATTTTGATTACAGGAAGCATTTTTTGGGTATTTATAAGTTGCTTTTTGATAGGGAGTGGGGTTATGGTTCCTCAGGCTTCAAGGACGAGAAACTTAATTTATCTTTAGGTTTTGTGCAGTGGTCTTTCCCTCTTATTTTCTTTTTGATATTTTCTTTTCGTAAATTTATTTTGAAGACCAAAAAACAATCTAATTATGATTGGATGATTTTTATAGGCTTTTTGTTAATTCTTTTTTCTTTGTTTATTATCCACCCAAGATCAATTTTTATCTGGGAGAATTTGCCATTTTTAGCCTTGTTTCAGTTTCCTTGGCGCTTTATGACAGTAGCTCTTTTCCTTTCTGCTTTTGTTACAGGTATCGGCCTAACACTTTTTAGGAGGAAAAGTAGATTATTTTTAGGTATTTTGATTTCTGTTCTGGCAATTTTTTTGAATATAAATTATTTTAGACCTCGTGATTGGTATTTTGATATTGATGATTCAAAGAAGTTTTCGGGCGAGCTTTGGGAAAGGCAATTAACTATTAGTATCTTTGATTATCTGCCAATTTATGCTACTTTACCTCCGTGGTCAAAGGCGCCTGAATTTCCTGAAATTATTTTTGGTGATGCTAAAATTTTGTCATACAACAAAGGAAGTGATTATCAAATTGGGGAAGTTGTAGTTTTAAGTGATAAGGCTCGCATTCGCGCTCCTATTTTTGATTTTCCTGGAATGGTGGTTTTGGCGAACGGAAAGACAATTCCTCATTTTAATAACGACTGCTCTTCGCAGAGATATTGTCTTGGCCTTGTAACTTTTGACCTTGATTATGGTAGATATAATGTTGAAATTAGATTGAAAGACACGCCCGTTAGAAAAATTGCAAATATTATCTCTTTGGTTTCTTTTTGTGCAATAATATTCTTGTTAGTCAAAGGAAAATATGAGCAAAAAACTTCTTAGCTTTCTTTTGTTTTTGATCTTAATCTTTGTAATTTGGCCTCTTTTTGTTCCCGGTTTCTTTACTCATCATGATAATTTACAGGTGATTAGAGTTTACGAAATGAAAAAATGCCTTCTTGATCTCCAGATTCCTTGCCGTTGGGTGCCTGACATGGGCTATGGCTATGGTTTTCCTCTTTTTAATTATTATGCTCCTTTTGCCTATTATTTAGGTGGGCTTTTGAGTTTTGTTTTTGGCTATATTACTTCAGTAAAAATTCTTTTTTTGTTAACCTTTATCCTTTCTTTTTTGGGGATGTATCTTTTAACAAAAGAATTTTTTGGAGTTTGGGCAGCAATTTTCTCGTCTGTGCTTTTTACCTATGCTCCATATCGGGCTCTTGATGTTTATGTTAGGGGGGCTTTGGCTGAAATCTTTGCTATTTCTCTTGTCCCTTTTATTTTTTATTTTGTTTATAAATTGTCCCAAAAGAAAGAAAAAAAGTATTTTTTGGGTTTGGTGATATCTTTAACTTCTTTCTTTTTGTCACACAATGTTATGGTGATGCTTTTTTCTCCATTAATTATCATTTGGATGATCTTGGTATATCTTTATAAAAAAGGACTCGGTCTAAAGATTTTGTTAGTCTCTCTTTTTATTAGCCTTGGTGTTTCAAGTTTTTTTCTCTTGCCAGCCTTTTTTGAGAAGAATTTAGTTCAGATAGAATCTATGACCAAAGACGAGCTTAATTTTAGAGCTCATTTTGTGAAAGTCAGTCAGCTTTTTTGGGATAGAAGTTGGCATTATAGCGCTTCAAATCCTCAACAGGAGGATACCATCTCTTTTCAAGTTGGTTGGCCGCATTGGTTCATTGTTTTTTTATCTCTGCCATTCATAACTTTCTATATCGTCAAGAAAAAGAAACTTGATTTAGGTTTTTTGCTTTCTCTCTTTATGTTTTTTGTTTTTGTCTTTTCAATTTTTATGACTCACAATAAGTCGGCTTTTATCTGGGAAAGAATTCCTATTTTAAGTTTTACTCAGTTTCCTTGGAGATTTTTATCATTATCAATTTTTTCCTCATCAATTATTGGAGGTTTTTTTATATCGCACCTTGCTGGTTTGGGTGTGAAGAACTTCAGGTGGTTTTTTATTTTTATAGTGCTTCTAACTATCTTCTTGAATTACAGATACTTTAGGCCTGAAAGATTTTTCAAAACAAGCGACAAGGAAATATTAAGTGGCGAGAGCTTTAGAACAATGCAAAGAGGGTCAATTAATGACTATTTGCCTGTTGGCGCTGTTGTTCCAGACTCTCCGGCTCCCCTTCAGTTATCTAGAGTGGATGACGGTATTGTTGTTTCAAATTTTAATCTAAAGACTGATAGTTGGAGTTTTTTGGTTAAGGCGGAAAGGGAAGGAAAAGTAGAGGTGCCGGTGTTTAATTTTCCTGTTTGGGAGGTAAAATCAGGTAATAAGTTTTTAAATTATGAAACAAGCGATAAAGGTCTTGTGATAGTGAATTTGCCAAGAGGTGGATACATGGTTGAAGGGAGGCTGGTAGACACGCGAGTCAGAAGAATCTCTAATTGGATTTCACTTTTAAGTTTGTTGTTGTTTGTTGTGTTCATAAGATATGAAAAAGCTTTTAAATTTTTTAGATCATAATTTTTGGCTTGTTCTTTTTCTGATTCCTTTACCCTCTATTCTTGCTTTGTTTTTAAAATCAGGATATTTTGGTGTGTCTGACGATATGCATATTGCTTGGCTTTATGAAATGGACCAGGTAATTAGGTCTGGCAAGTTTCCTCCAAGATATACTCCCAACTTAAGCTATGGTTTTGGCTATCCTCTTTTTAATTTTGTTTTTCCCTTGCCATTTTACCTGGGTGAAGTTTTTCATCTTTTAGGTTTTAGCTTAGTTAATAGCGTAAAAATAGTGCTTGCTTTAAGCTTATTTTTGTCGTTTTTTTCTATGTACTTACTTCTAAAAAAGTTTACCGACAAGTATCTTAGTCTTCTTGGTGCAACTATTTATCTTTATGCTCCATATCGAGCGACAGATGTCTATGTAAGGGGAGCAATCGGGGAATCTTTGGCTTTTGTCTTTTTACCTTTGGTTTTACTTTCTTTTTTCTCCGTTTTGGATGAAGACAAAAAGAAAATTAATTGGCGATGGGTTGCTATTGGTTCTTTGTCTATTTTTGGTTTGATTTTATCTCACAACATAACCTCTTACATGTTTTTACCTTTGTCGTCTCTTGTCTTTTTTGGTCTTTTTCTAAAGCATGGTCGTCTGATCGTTAAGCCCTTTTTGCTTACTTTTCTATTGGGTTTTCTTGCCTCTTCTTATTTTTGGGTGCCAGCAATTCTTGACAGCAGATTAATGAAGTACGACACAGTATTTAATTATTCTGATCACTTTCCCACTTTTAAGCAGCTTGTTACTCCTTATTTTGGTTATGGCGCCTCGGTTCCCGGACCTTATGATGGCATGTCATTTTTTATCGGTCTGCCACAGATTGTAGTTTTAGTACTTTCGATATTTTTACTTTTCCGTAATTTTAAGAAGTTTTCTCTTGACAAGTCTTCAGTCTTAATTTGGTCTTTTGTTGTATTTTTTGCTTCTATTTTTATGACTAACCATAGATCAAGCTTTATTTGGCAGAATTTTCCCTTTCTACCTTATTTCCAATTTCCTTGGCGGTTTTTGACTTTGATAATTTTTACTTCTGCCATTTTTGTCATAACTCTTGAAAAGTTAAAGATAAGGGGGCTTGTGATATTTTCTTTAATTTGTCTATCTTTATATTTTGGTTTCTCTTATTTTAAGCCAAGTGAATATTTGAAGAGACAGGATGACTATTATCTTAATCGTTATATACCTCTTCCTGAGGCAAGTGAGGAGTACAGAAAAACCTCTGAAGAATACCTAAGATTGCCTGTTTCAACAGAATTAAGGCCAGATGGGGTGATGACGATTCTCTTTGGTTCTAATTTTATAGTTAAGGATTTTAAGGAAAAAAACAGTCTTGACTTTAAGGCCAAGATAGAAGTTTTTGAAGGCAAAACAGATGTAAATATCAGAAGATACTATTTTCCTGGTTGGGTGGTAAAATTGGATGGGGAAGAGGTTACTATTGATTCAGGCAAGCCTTTTGGTCAGATTGCAGTCTCAGTCGCAAAAGGTGAGCACGATCTTGAGGTTTTTTACAATGAGACTTTAAGGAATAAATTGTTAGATTTGGTTTCATTTTTGTCGTTTTTATTATGTTTGTATCTATTTTTAAATAAGAAAAAATATGCGTGACTTTTTCCAAATTCCCATTCCTCGGTATCTTTTTGTTTTTGCTTTATTGGTGAGGTTTTTGATCATGCCCTTTTTGTATCACCCCGATATAAAAATATACAATTTCCAGTCTTCCTTTTTAAGTAGCGGAGTGTTGAATATCTATGACTTTTTAAATGAAAAAAAACAAGAACTGCCTTTTAGAGAGGAATTTGTATACCAACCTCTCGCTTATCTTTTTTGGGGGTCATATCAAGTATTAATCAAACCTCTATTAGGTAGTAGTTTTAAGGAATGGCTTTGGGATGCAAGTCAGCAGTCTGTTGAAAATTTTAGAATTTTTCGCTTTATTTTTTTGCTTAAGTTGCCACTTTTATTTTTTGATGTTCTGACAGCTTTTCTCCTTGCTTCATTTTTTGATGACAAGAAGAGGAAATCAAGAGTGTTTACGCTTTGGCTTTTAAATCCATTTTCTATTTTTATTATTTATGCTTATTCTGGTTTTGATATTATTGTCTCTTTCCTAGTTCTTTTATCTTTGTATTTGGCAAAGAAGGATAGGCTGGTTTTATCAAGTTTTTTCTTGGTTTTGGGTTATCTTTTTAAGGCTTATCCTCTGCTTTTATTACCCATCATTTTCCTTAAAGTAAATAAGTTTAGCGATTTCCTTAAAATGTTTTTAGTTGTTCTGGCAACATTTCTGTCTTTATCTTATCCGTTTTTCTCGAAATCTTTTATTAGTGGGGCTATTTCTTCAGGATTGATGAATAGAATTTTTGCTCCTTCTATTGATTTAGGTTTTGGTGTGAGGATTATAATTCCATTTTTGATTATGTTTATTGTTTATCTTCTTTCACGCCTAGATAAGCGCATCGAAGTTTATTTTTTTCTATTACTAGTAGTTGTCTTAAGTTTTATACATTTCCATATACAATGGTTGGTTTGGATTTTGCCGCTTCTTATTTTGTTTTTAGTTAAATATAAGGAAAATTATTTTATTGCTGTTTTATGGTTTTTGGTTATGTTTTTCTTGCCGTTTCTTTATGATGATAAACAAATGACAGTATCTTTATTTTCGCTTTTTTCAAGGTATTTTAGTCTTATCCCTTATCCTTTTGTTATTGTCCAGAAGGTTTACGATCCGTATTATTTGCAATCTTTGTTACAGACAGCTTCTAGTTCTTTGGCCTTATTCTTATTATGGAAAAATATAAATTACATAAAGAAGTAAAGATTTTATTATTTTTATTAAGCTTTTTTTTGGTTTTAGTTTTTGCCTCGCCCATATTTATGAGTTTGGGCTTGAGGTATATTCCTTATTCTTTTCAACCCCCACTTTTTGGTAGTGAAAAATTGTTTAACGAACAAAGTCTTTCTCAAGAGTTTATCTCACCTCAAGATAACCTGACTGCCATTGGTGTTAGTATCAGGAATTTTAATTTGCAAAGTAAAGGGGATGTTATTCTTGAAGTTTATTCAAGAGGGGGTCTAATAAGAAGATCTGTAGTTTCTGGCAGCTCGATTAAAGATGGTGATATCGTAATATTTACTTTTGACAAAATACCCAATTCCCGTTCAGTTAGTTATGTATTTAAGCTTTCTACTCTTGAGGTTGGTAAAGAAAAAGCTTATGAAGTCTATACGACTAATGAGCCCCAAGATTTTGCGGGTAGTCTTTATATTAATGATATGCCGGTTGAAAAACCAATCTCCTTTTTACTTTATTTTGCGCCTGAGAGCCGTTTTTCTTTGATTTATGATATCTATAAATCTTGGTTTAATCGTTTTTATTCGGATTATAACTTTTTTTACTTTTTTATTGCTACTTTCTCTCTATTAGCAATTCTAATTATTTATTTTGCAAAGAAAGAGGGTGGGCGTTAATTTTTAAATTGCCAAATTTCTACTTCACTATTTTCAAATACCTTTTTAAGAACTTCGGGATAAAGCTTTATTTCGTCTTTTAATTCCCTTGGAATATATAGATAATCTATTTTGTTTTCAATTAATAAATTTTTGAATAAGTCTATGTTCGGGCTCATAAGAATTTCTTGCACTATTTTTCTTCTTTTGTTTATGTCATAACCCATGATATCCATCTGTTCGAAATCAGAAAAGAAGTTTTTTCTTTCCGAAAAAGCGGCAATATAAGAACTATCAAACCATGCCCAGATTTTGGGTGTACTTTGGTTTTTGAATTTTGAATATTGGTTGTAAAGAGGAGTTAAGATGATTGAATCTTTTGATGTTTTTTCTTTTAAGAAATTTAAAGCTTCTATTTCACCTCTACTTATTTTGGCTATTGGTGGTTTTGAATAGAATTCATAAATTAGTGCAACTTGAGTTGGCATTGAAACAACAATAATTAATATAGCGAGGAAGATTTTTAAGATGTTGATTTTTATTTTTTCCATTATTTTTGCTGTTGAAACACCTGCTAATATTCCCGTTATCAAAAGAACATATTGAAAAGTCTGAATTGTATTACCTGCTACTCCCTTTTGAATGAAAAATAGGGGGAATGTTAGGGAAATCAGAATTATGATTATTAAGTTTATGTATAGTTGATTTAAAAATATTTTTTTCCTTTCTTTGATTAGCCAATAAATGGCTATTATTCTTGTTCCCAGGTTTCCAATAAGGAAGATAATGAAACTTTGAAATTCAATTTGTATTACTCTTAAGAAGTTTCTTTCATATAAATAGGTTTGTCTCCTTAACTCCCAGTCAAGTAAATTTAATCTACTTGGTTCTACCACCATTGTTCTGATATACCACCATGGCTCAAAGATTAGGAATGATTTTGATTCCATTGGATTTGAGTTATTTAGGAAGTAAATTGAAAATGATAAAGCGCCTATTATGATTGTTGCTATTAAATATCTGTAGTTTCTTCTTTTTATTATTTGGTATAAAGATAAAAATGCCAGCGATAACACCAAAACTATAAAAGCGTATATTTTTATAAGAGAAAGGGAAATTGCCATCGCGGTAAGCATTAATAGCCAAATTATTTTCTTGTCCTTTCCATATTTTTGAATGGAGATGAGGATAGCAAGAATGATTGTTAGAGCAAAAGCTTGAGGTGGATTGCCTGATACACTTTGGACCTGCGAGCTCCAGAACAAACTTTCCCCGCTGATTTTACCTTCTTTTATTAGAGTGACGATATAGCCAAAGCTCCCCGCAAAATAGGTAAAAAAAACACTCCACAAACCTCCGTTTACACTTTTTGATATTATTTTCCCCAAAGAGTAAGCTAAAAGACCAAGCAATATGGAATAAAGTAGAGGGAAAAATCTGAAGTAGAGGTCGGTCTTGTTTAGTTTGAAAAAAAGGTTAATATCAGAGGGCGCAATGTCGGAAAGAAAATGGTAGTTGGTCAGTTTTTCTCCGGCATAACTTGGATTTTGAAGCGGGAATTTTTTTTGCACCTCGTTCATTATGGCTATATGCCAGGCTCCATCATGGCCATTTGAGCTGTAAAAAATTATATCTCCTTGTTTATTATTGATACCGCTTGGAGATATTACTAGAAGTTGACCTATGATACCAAGAATTAAGATTGCAAATAAGATATAGGTTTTTTTATTAGCGGTGGGTATTTTTGTTACAAGTGGCCCTTGTTTTAATAAAATTATATTGGCGATAATTACAAACGCTAGCAAAATATGAGGAACGCCGAGATTATGGAATAATAGGGAAGATAAGTTATAAAAACATAATCCAAAAACAAATAATATTAATATCTCCTCAAGACCTATCTTTTTAATTTTTGAAAGTCTTAAGATTAAAAGCCCCGGGCTTAGGAAAAAAACAATAGAGATAAAAAGAAAAAATAGTGTATTTACCAGAAACATTTAAGCTATTATATATTATACTTAGGTTATGAATAAAAAAAGTTTGCTTGCCTTGGTTTTGATCCTTTTTATTGGTTTTTGCCTAAGGTTTTATAAGTTGGCCAATCTTCCACTTTATGGCGACGAGTTGACTATGGTTTATGATTCTTATTCTTTATTAAGAACGGGTAAGGACCAGCTTGGTAATTTTTTGCCTCTAACCTTTAAGATGGGTGCTGGTAGACCAGCTGGATATGTTTATTTTAGTATTCCCTTCGTGGCTATTTTTGGCCCTACAGCTTGGGGGGTAAGGTTTTTATCCTTTTTATCGGGTTTAGGGATAATAATTTTAATTTATCTTCTTGGCAAAAAGTTTTTCAACGAAAAAATAGGTCTTATAGCCTCCTTTTTTTCTGCTATTTCTTTTTGGGATATCTCCTTGTCGCGGGTTGGATTTGAAGCGCATTTTGCTCTTTTTTTGGCTCTTTTGGGTGTTGTTTCTTTGCTTTATTCAAAAGGTAGACCTTGGTTGTATTTGGTTTTTTCTTTATCTTGGGGGTTGTCTATCCACACTTATCCAGTTTATAAGTTGGTTCTTTTTCTTTTCTTGCCATTTTTGTTTTTTTATGTTTTTGAAGATTTAAAAGTTTCTTTAAAAGACAAGAAAATTTTTTTTCCTATCTTAATTTCAATTTTTCTTGGTTTTTTTGCTATTGCTCTTTCTCTTAACGAAACCTTTAAAGGGGTTTCTGAAGAAAGGTTTCTTTCTATTAATGTCTTTTCAAGGAAGGACTTAAAAGATGAAATTACTTCAGAAGTTGCTTGGGAGAGAGGTCTGGTAAAACTACCAGACAAAATTGAAATTTTTCTTTCTAATAAGGCTTTTTATTATTTCAATCTTTTAATAGGTGCTTATTTGAATAACTTCTCGCCGCAATTTCTTTTTATTTCTGGAGACAAAAATCCCAAACACAATCTGTTTGAATTTGGGCAAATGTATTATGCTGATTTTTTGCTTATTTTTTTGGGTGTTTTAGCTTTTGCTTTTATGGTGTTTAAGACCAAGAATTTTAAGCTGTTTTTGTTTATTTTTTCCTGGCTTTTTATTGCGCCTCTTGGTTCTTTTTTGCTTTTGGAAGAACATGCTTTGCGCAATAGTTTTATGCTTCAACCACTTTTGTTAATTAGTGCTTTGGGTTTTTATCAACTGTTTGAGAAGAGGAAAAATATTTTGGCGAGACTTGGTTTATTTGCAGTTTGCTTTTCGGTATTCTTCCAATTGGTTTTGGGTTTTGCTCGTGCTAATTTTCTTTTGCCTTATAAAAATGCTGATCTTTGGTCGTATCAAGCGAGAGATGTTTTTGAGTTTGTCTCAAAAGTTAAGAATAAATATGATTATGTCTTTTTGTCAAAAAGTATAGAAAATATAGAGTATGCTTATGAGGTTTATGGAAAAGTAGAACCAAAGGAGGTTCAGAGGCAGAATCAGGAAAACCCCAAAATTAAAGGATTTTGGGCTAGAAATTTTGATAATATTTTTATTGTTGATGTGCCAAATAAAGATCTAGATTTATTTATTGAAAGTTGTAGCGGTCGTTGTTTATTTATTGGTGATTTTGTTACACTTAAGGATGTCTTATCTGATTATAAGGTTATTAATTTTAGAATGGGCACAAGACCTATTTTGATTAAAGAATCATATAAGAAATGAGTAAAAAAACTGGAAAAATTGTTATTGTTATGCCTGCTTACAATGCGGCAAAAACTGTTGAGGATACCTATCGCGAGATTCCTCTTGAGTATAGGAAGCATATTATTTTGGTTGACGATAACAGTTCGGACGACACAGTAAAAGTAGCAAAAAAACTTGGTATTAAAGTTTTTGCCCATCCTAATAATTTGGGTTATGGTGGAAACCAAAAGACTTGTTACTGGGAAGCTCTAAAATTGAAGCCAGATGTTGTTGTAATGCTTCATCCTGATTATCAATATGATGCGACAATGATTCCTTACCTTGTTCAGCCAATTCTTGATGGAAAGTATGATTTTATGTTTGGTAGCCGTATTGCCACAAAAAAGGGAGCTCTTGAAGGGGGAATGCCTCCTCTTAAATATTATGTCAATAGAATAGTTTGTTTTATTCAGAATATTCTTTTGGGAGTTAATTTTACTGAGCATTTTTCAGGTTTTAGGGCGTATAGCGCCAAGCTTTTAAGGAAAGTTCCTTTTCAGCGTTTTTCTAATGATTTTGTCTTTGATCAGGAAATGACAATCTCAGCTTTAAGTTATGGTTTTAGAATTGGCGAGATTCCCATTCCAACTCGATACCACGAAAAAGCTTCTTCTATTAGATTTTGGAAAGGGACTAAATTTGTTTTGGATGGTTTTTTGACAATATTTTCTTATTATCTTCATCGTTTTGGTGTTAGGAAAGACAAAAGATTTGGTAAGAATTAAGAATACTGTTCTTGCCACTATTGGTTTTTCTCATCATTTCTTTTTATGGTGTTATAATTCATTTGATGAAGCATCTTTTAAAGTCTGGCTTTAGGTTCAAAAGTTTTCTTTTTAAGTTCTTTGTTTTCTTGCTGGTTCTTATTTTTACATTTATCTTGCGAGCTCATAATTATGAGAAAACACCAGGGGTAGGGCATCTAGACGAACAACTTTACGCTTTAAGTGGAGTTAGTTTAATCAAGTCAGGGGTTCCGGTTTCTTGGTCTACCCTTGATTATCCAAAAAGTAGAGAGGTGTATAGGGGAGAGATAAATTATAAAGGTGGAGATCCTAAAGCTTCGGTTACTCTTTATAAACCTTGGCTTGATGAACCACCTCTTTTCTCTTATCTGGTTGGTTTTTTTGCTAATAAATTTGGAGTAGAAGAGCGTGATTTTGTCCCATCTACTTTTATTCGTTATCCTATGATTTTTATATCGGCTTTAACTTCTATTTTTGTTTTTCTAATAGCTTCTCATATATCTGGTTTTTGGGTTGGAATGCTTTCAATGCTAATTTATGGTACTGTTCCAATCTTTGTCTTTGCATCAAGAACAGCTATGCCTGAAACATTAATAACTTTGTGTTTTTCTATTCTTGTTTATCTAATTCTTCTTTTTAGAAAAAAACAATCGTTTTGGTACCTTATTCCAATGCCTATTCTTGCCGGTGTAGCTGGCCTTTCAAAACCTACAGGCTTTTTTATCATTTTATTGGGTAAAGTCTAATTATTCGGACCTTAAATGTTGATTTAATAGCATAAATAGGCGCTTTTCTTGTTCTTTGAAATTTTGATTTCTGTGATTATATCGCCAAACGTATTCTCCGAAATATAA
>Ga0101944_10000878_pt1 | contig 76870 bp, 77 predicted proteins | sample DewCreD2012metaG_FD_75245 | JGI IMG/M metagenome (GOLD analysis project Ga0101944, IMG submission 75245) | Hot spring sediment bacterial and archeal communities from British Columbia, Canada, to study Microbial Dark Matter (Phase II) - Dewar... ... | reverse complement strand
CGCGCGCCGTGGCGGCGCTCGTCGAGTTCGCACGGGCGTCCAACCGGCTCCTCGACGAGGGCGAGCGGCCGGGCGCCGCGGCCGGCGGGGCGCTCGACCTCGCGGAGGCGGTGCTGGACGTGTGCGGGAGCACCGGCCGGGTGTTGGCGCCGGGCGGCGTGGCCTCGCCGCAGCCGCCGGTCGGGGGGACGGACACTGCCCTCGACCCGGCGCCGCCCCCGTCACCGGACGAGGCCGTCGCGTGGGCCGGGCGGTGGGCCCAGGCGCGGGTGGCGGCCAAGGCGGCGCGGGACTTCGCCCTGGCCGACCGGATCCGGGGCCTGCTGGCGGAGGCGGGGTTCGAGGTGCGGGACCTTCCCGGGGGGCGGTTCGAGCTCAGACGCAACGGCTGAGCCAGCCGCAGTTGACCCCTCCCAAATCCCAGCGTATCATACGTGTCTGCCCCTTTTTGGGGTTGCTGGCGTAGCTCAACCGGTAGAGCACCTGATTTGTAATCAGGTGGTTGAGGGTTCGAGTCCCTCCGCCAGCTCCAGATGGAGGCGGCCGGCGCCTCGGCGGGGGAGGGGCGCCGGGCTCGGTGGGGTGGCCGAGTGGCTAATGGCAGCAGACTGTAAATCTGCCGGGCTCACGCCCTACGTAGGTTCGAATCCTACCCCCACCATGCGGGACCGCGGCGCGAGCCGCGGACAATCGAGGCGGGCGCTGCGGGTGTAGCTCAGTTGGTAGAGCATCAGCCTTCCAAGCTGAGGGTCGCGGGTTCGAGTCCCGTCGCCCGCTTCGTCGAGGGCAGGGTGTCGAGAAGGCGCCGGCTCGCGTAGCTCAGTCGGTAGAGCGCGTCCTTGGTAAGGACGAGGTCACCGGTTCAATCCCGGTCGCGAGCTCTCGCGCGGTGCGCACGACGTGAACGTGGTACGGTCGCCGGCCTGGCCGGCGCGAACTTCCCGAGGAGCCGAGAGACCGATGGCGAAGGCAAAGTTTGAGCGGACGAAGCCGCATGTGAACGTGGGGACGATCGGGCACGTGGACCACGGGAAGACGACGACGACGGCGGCGCTGACGAAGGTGTCGGCGGAGAAGGGGTGGGGGACGAAGTACGTGCCGTACGACGAGGTGGCGAAGGCGTCGGAGTCGCAGGGGCGGCGGGACGCGACGAAGATCCTGACGATCGCGACGAGCCACGTGGAGTACGAGACGGCGGCGCGGCACTACGCGCACGTGGACTGTCCGGGGCACGCGGACTACGTGAAGAACATGATCACGGGGGCGGCGCAGATGGACGGGGCGATCCTCGTGGTGAGCGCGGTGGACGGGCCGATGCCGCAGACGCGGGAGCACATCCTGCTGGCGCGGCAGGTGAACGTGCCGTCGATCGTGGTGTTCCTGAACAAGTGCGACCTGGTGGACGATCCGGAGCTGCTGGACCTGGTGGAGCTGGAGGTGCGGGAGCTCCTGAACCAGTACCAGTTCCCGGGGGACGAGACGCCGGTGATCCGGGGGTCGGCGACGGGGGCGATCGCGGGGGACCCGGCGTGGGTGGCGAAGATCGAGGAGCTGTACGCGGCGCTGGACACGTTCATCCCGGAGCCGGTGCGGGAGACGGACAAGCCGTTCCTGATGCCGGTGGAGGACGTGTTCTCGATCACGGGGCGGGGGACGGTGGCGACGGGGCGGATCGAGCGGGGCCGGATCAAGGTGGGCGAGGAGGTGCAGCTGGTCGGGTTCGGGGCGGAGAAGAAGACGACGGTGACGGGGGTGGAGATGTTCCGGAAGCTGCTCGACGAGGGGCAGGCCGGGGACAACGTGGGGCTGCTGCTGCGGGGGGTGGAGAAGACGGACATCGAGCGGGGGATGGTGCTGGCGAAGCCGGGGAGCGTGACGCCGCACACGAAGTTCGCCGCGGAGGTGTACGTGCTGACGAAGGAGGAGGGGGGCCGGCACACGCCGTTCTTCAAGGGGTACCGGCCGCAGTTCTACTTCCGGACGACGGACGTGACGGGGAGCGTGGAGCTGCCGGCGGGGGTGGAGATGGTGATGCCGGGGGACAACATCCAGATGACGATCGAGCTGATCACGCCGATCGCGATGGACGAGGGGCTGCGGTTCGCGATCCGCGAGGGCGGGCGCACCGTCGGCGCCGGCGTCGTCACCAAGATCCTGGCGTAGGGGAGGCCCGGCGATGCCGCGCGAGAAGATCATCCTCGAGTGCACGGAGTGCCGCAACCGCAACTTCTTCCTGACGAAGAACCGGCGGAAGCACCCGGAGCGCTTCGAGGCCCGGAAGTACTGCCCGACGTGCGACCGGCACCGGGCGCACCGGGAGACGAAGTAGCCGATGGCCGAGACGACCGGGGTCGGGCCCGCGGGCGAGGGCACCCTCGTCGCGCGCGCGCGCGGCTTCCTCGACGGCGTGCGCGCCGAGATGCAGAAGGTGACGTGGCCGTCGCGGGACGAGCTGGTCAAGGCGACGCGCACGGTGATCGTGCTCTCGCTCGTGCTCGGCGTCGCGATCGGGCTGATGGACTGGGTCCTCCAGAAGCTCCTGGTGGACGGCATCGCCGCGCTCGCGCGGTAGGGCCGGGGGGCGCATGGAGTATCGCTGGTACGCGATCCAGACGACGGCCGGGCACGAGAACAAGGTCCGCAGCCTCCTCGCGAAGCGGGTGGCGGACGACCCGCGGCCCGAGGGCGAGAAGCTCGTGCGCCAGGTGCTCGTGCCGACGCAGGACGTGATCGAGATCAAGAACGGGAAGAAGCTCACCGTCGAGCGGAAGCTCTACCCGGGGTACGTCCTGGTCGAGATGCAGATGTCGCAGGAGGCGCTGCACCTCGTGAACAGCATCCAGGGCGTGATCAAGTTCGTGGGCACCGGCAAGCTGCCGCAGCCGCTGCGCCAGGACGAGGTGAACCGCCTGCTCGGCGTGGTGGACGAGGTGGCGGCGGCGGAGCCGAAGGAGGAGATCCCCTTCCTGGTGGGCCAGGTGGTGGAGATCACCGAGGGCCCGTTCGCCGACTTCACCGGCACGGTGGACGAGGTGCTGCCGGACAAGGGGAAGGTGAAGGTGTCGGTGAGCCTCTTCGGGCGGCCGACGTCGGTGGAGCTGGACTACACGCAGTTGCAGGGGCACTGAGGCTCCTGTCCTCCCGGCCGGCCGCAGGGTCGGCGGGTCCCGCGACCGCGCGGGTCATCGCGGCAGCAGGGCGGGCCGGGCGGCGGATGCCGCGCCGCGCCCGCGGCGTGACGGAAGGCAGGCAGGATGGCGAAGAAGATCCAGGCGATGGTGAAGCTGCAGTGCCCGGCGGGGGCGGCCAATCCGGCGCCGCCCGTGGGCACGGCCCTGGGTCCGCACGGCGTGAACATCATGGAGTTCTGCAAGCAGTTCAACGCCCGGACCCAGTCGCAGGCGGGGATGGTGATCCCGGTGGTCGTGACGATCTTCTCGGATCGCACCTTCACCTTCATCACCAAGACGCCGCCGGCCCCGAACCTCCTGCTCAAGGAGGCGGGGATCGAGAAGGGGAGCGCCCAGCCCAACCGGACGAAGGTGGGGAAGGTGACGCGCGCGCAGGTGCGGAAGATCGCGGAGATCAAGATGGCCGACCTGAACGCGTCGGACGTCGAGAGCGCGATGCGAATGGTGGCGGGCACCGCCCGCTCCATGGGGCTCGAGGTGACCGACTGATGCCGGCCCACGGGAAGAAGTTCCGCGCCGCGCTGGCGACCGTCGACCGCACGCGCCAGCACACGGTGGCCGAGGCGGTGCGGGCGGTGAAGGCCGCGCGCTTCGCGAAGTTCGACGAGACGGTGGACGTCGCGGTGCGCCTCGGGGTGGACCCGCGGCATGCCGACCAGATGGTCCGCGGCACCTGCGTCCTCCCGCACGGCACCGGCAAGTCGGTGCGCGTGCTGGTCATCGCGCAGGGCGACCGCGCGAAGGAGGCGGAGGCGGCGGGCGCCGACTTCGTCGGCATGGAGTACATCCAGAAGATCAAGGACGGCTGGCTCGACACCGACGTGATCGTGGCCACCCCCGACGTGATGGGCCAGCTCGGCGCCCTCGGGCGCGTGCTCGGGCCCCGCGGGCTCATGCCGAACCCGAAGGCGGGGACGGTGACGCTCGACGTCGCGAAGGCGGTGCGCGAGATCAAGGCGGGCAAGATCGAGTTCCGCGTCGACAAGACGGGCAACCTGCACGCCCCGGTCGGCAAGGTCTCGTTCGCCGAGGAGCAGCTCGCCGAGAACGTGCAGGCCTTCCTCGACACGGTGCTGCGCGCGAAGCCGGCGGCCGCGAAGGGGACCTACATCCGCTCCGTGACCATCTCGAGCACGATGGGCCCGGGGGTGAAGATCGACGCGGCGGGGTACCGATGAGCAAGGCCGAACGCCAGGAGATGGTCGAGACGCTGACGGCGACGTTCCGCGGCGCCTCCACCATCTACGTGACCGACTTCACCGGGATGAACGTCGCCCGGATGACGGAGTTCCGCCGCCGGCTGCGCGCCGCGGGGGCGAAGTACGTGGTGGTCAAGAACACGCTGGCCGAGCGCGCCCTCGAGGCGAACCGGATCCCCGACCTCGCGTCGCACCTCACGGGCGCGGTCGGGCTGGTGCTCGCGGGCGACGACCCGCTGCCGGCGGCGAAGGTGATCACGGACTTCGCGAAGGAGTTCGAGAACCGCCCGGCCGTGAAGGCGGGCTACGTGGAGGGGAAGGCGGTCGCGGCCGAGTACGTGAAGCGGCTCGGCACGCTCCCCTCGCGGGAGGAGCTGCTCGGGCAGTTCGCCGGCGCGCTCAACGGGGTCCTGTACCAGGTGATCGGCGCCCTCGAGGCGCTCAAGGAGCAGCGTCAGGCTGCGGCAAGCTAACGGTCCGGAGAACACGAGAATGTCCACGACGCTGAGCAATGAGCAGATCCTCGACGCGATCGGCAGCAAGACGGTGGTCGAGCTGGCCGAGCTGATCGAGCAGTTCAAGACGAAGTTCAACGTGTCGATCGTCGCCGCCGCGGCCCCGGCCGCCGGCGGCGCCGCGGCGGCCGCGGTCGAGGAGCAGACCGAGTTCAAGGTCGTCCTCAAGGATGGCGGCGCGAAGAAGATCCAGGTCATCAAGGTGGTCCGCGAGGTCACGGGCCTGGGCCTCAAGGAGGCCAAGGACGCGGTGGACCAGGTCCCGTCGGTGATCAAGGAGGGCCTGTCGAAGGCCGAGGCCGAGGAGCTGAAGAAGAAGCTCGAGGAGCAGGGCGCCACCGTCGAGCTGAAGTAGCGCGGTTCCAGCCCGGCCGGCCGGTCCGGCCGGCCCGGGCCCCCGGAACCCGCACGTCAGGGAGACGCATGGCCGCAGGACGCTTCCGCAGCTGAGTGACGTCGCCGAGCCCCGCCCGGCTCCCCCGCATCCGCGGGGGCGCACCGGGGGCGGGGCCGTTCGTGTTGGACGAGAGTGAGGCTTATGCGCCCCGTCATTTCCTTCTCCAAGCGGTTGGCCGGCATGCCGATGCCCAACCTCCTGGACATCCAGACCGCGGCCTTTCGGTCGCTCCTCGTCGCCGACAGCGAGGGGGCGCGCCAGGACGTGTCGCTCGAGCGCGTCTTCCGCGACCTCTTCCCGATCACCGACGTGAACGGGAAGTACAGCCTCGAGTTCGTGCGGTACGCGATCGGCGAGCCGAAGTACTCCGTCGAGGAGTGCATCGAGCGCGACATGACGTACGCGGCGCCGCTCAAGGCGACGCTGCAGCTCGTCGTGTACGAGGAGGTGGACGGCGAGAAGCGGCCGAAGAACATCATCGAGAAGGAGGTCTACCTCGGGGAGCTCCCGATCATGACCCCGCTCGGGACGTTCGTCATCAACGGGGCGGAGCGCGTGGTGGTGAGCCAGCTGCACCGCTCGCCGGGCGTCGTGTTCGAGGAGGACACGCACCCGAACGGCCAGCTGCTGTACTCGGCGCGGATCATCCCCTTCCGGGGCTCGTGGGTCGAGTTCACGATCGACATCCACGACGTGATCTACGTCCACATCGACAAGAAGAAGAAGTTCCCCGCCACGGCGCTGCTGCGCGCCTTCGGCTACGGGGACAACGCCGCCATCCTGCGGCTCTTCTACGCCACGAAGGTCCTCGACATCACGGGCCGGCTCGAGGGGCGGCAGGAGCGCCGCGAGGTGATGGGGGCGCTGCTCGCCGAGCCGGTGCGGAACCCGGAGAACCGGGACGAGCTCCTGGGCGACGTGGGCGACGAGCTGTCGCCGGAGCGCCTGGCGCAGATGCGGCACGTGGGGGTGAAGGAGGTCACCGTCTTCGCCGGCTACACGACGATCGACCTGCGGGACGAGGAGCAGCCGACCACCACGCGCGAGCGGCACTTCTACGTGCTCGCCGCGCCGGCCGCGTCGCCGGAGACGGGCGAGGTGCTGGCGGAGGCCGGCGCCACGCTGAGCGACGCGCTGCGCGAGCGGCTCCTCAAGGCCGGGGTGACCAAGGTGGACGTGCTCCTGCCGCCGGGGCGGTCGGAGTCGTCGGTCATCAAGAACACGCTGGCGAAGGACCCGACGCACTCCGAGGCGGAGGCGCTCGAGCAGATCTACGCGCTCCTCCGGCCGGGCGACGCCCCCAACCTCGAGACGGCGCGCAGCCAGCTGCACAAGCTCTTCTTCAACCCGAAGCGCTACGACCTCGGGCGCGTGGGCCGGTACAAGATCAACCAGCGGCTGAAGCTGAGGATCGACCCCGACCACACCGTGCTGACCGAGGAGGACTTCGTCGCGATCATCCGGTACCTGATCGACCTGCACGACGGGCGCGGGCACACGGACGACATCGACCACCTCGGCAACCGCCGCATCCGGTCGGTCGGCGAGCTCATCGCGAACCAGTTCTCGGTGGGCCTCTCGCGCATGGCGCGCCTCGTGAAGGAGCGCATGAGCATCAACGCCGACCCCGAGAAGATCTCGCTCGACGACCTCGTCAACGCGCGCACGGTCTCGGCGGTGATCCAGGCGTTCTTCGGGTCGTCGCAGCTGTCGCAGTTCATGGACCAGACGAACCCGCTGGCCGAGCTGACGAACAAGCGGCGCCTCTCGGCGCTCGGCCCGGGCGGCCTCACCCGCGAGCGCGCGGGCTTCGAGGTCCGCGACGTGCACTACTCGCAGTACGGCCGCATGTGCCCCATCGAGACGCCGGAAGGCCCGAACATCGGCCTCATCACGTCGCTCTCGACCTACGGGCGCATCAACGAGCTCGGCTTCATCGAGACGCCGTACCGGGTGGTGCGGCAGGGCGTCGTGACGAACGACATCCGCTGGCTCTCGGCGAGCGAGGAGGAGGAGTACGCCGTCGCGCAGGCGAACGCGCTGCTCGACGAGCAGGGCCGCTTCCTCGAGCCGATGGTCCTCTGCCGCAAGGGCGACGACTACCCGCTGCTCCCGCCGGACCGGATCGACTTCATGGACGTGGCGCCGGACCAGCTCGTGTCGATCGCCGCGGCGCTGATCCCGTTCCTCGAGCACGACGACGCCAACCGCGCGCTGATGGGCTCGAACATGCAGCGCCAGGCGGTGCCGCTCCTCTTCCCGGAGTCGCCGATCGTGGGCACCGGGCTCGAGGACAAGGTCGCGAAGGACTCGGGCGCCGTGATCGTGGCGCGCCGCGCCGGCACGGTGGTGCGCGTGACCGCCGACGAGATCCTCGTGGACGCGGGCGCCGACGGCGCGCCGGTCGGCGAGCAGCCGCTCGCGCGGCTCCACCAGTACGACCGCTACCGGGTGCGGAAGTTCTGGCGCACCAACCAGGACACGGCGATCAACCAGCGCCCGCTCGTGCGGACCGGCGAGCGCGTGGCGGCGGGGCAGGTGCTCGCCGACGGCGCCGGGACCGAGGCCGGCGAGCTCGCCCTCGGCCGCAACGTGGTCGTCGCCTTCATGCCGTGGTACGGCCACAACTTCGAGGACGCGATCGTCCTCTCCGAGCGCCTCGTGAAGGACGACGTCTACTCGTCGATCCACATCCAGGAGCTCGAGCTCCACGTCCGCGACACCAAGCGCGGCCAGGAGGAGATCACGCGCGAGATCCCGAACGTCTCCGACGAGTCGCTCGTGGACCTCGACGAGCGCGGCATCGTGCGCATCGGCGCGCACGTGAAGCCGGGCGACATCCTCGTCGGCAAGATCACGCCGAAGGGCGAGACCGAGCTCTCGCCCGAGGAGAAGCTCCTCACCGCGATCTTCGGCGAGAAGGCGAAGGACGTGAAGGACTCGTCGCTCAAGGTGCCGCCGGGGATGGCGGGCGTCGTGATCGACGTGAAGATCTTCAGCCGCGTCGAGGACCACGTCGTCGAGAAGGACCGCGGCGAGCGGATCGGCGAGGTGCGGCGGGTCGAGACGGAGGAGAAGGCGCGCATCAGCTCCGTCCTCTTCGAGGAGCTGCGGCACCTGCTGGAGGGCCAGGAGGTGGCGCTGATGCTCCGGGCCGGGACGGTGGAGGAGTACGTGCCGGCCGGCACGCGCCTGGGCCGCGAGCGGCTCGCGGAGGTGGACTTCGGCGACGTGGACCTCAAGACGCTGCGGGTGGCGAACCGGGCGGCGAACGAGCGGATCCGCGCCGCGATCGACGCCGCGGCGCGCGAGCGCGCGCGGGTCGAGGAGAAGGCCGAGGACCAGATCGACAAGATCCTCCAGCCGGACGAGCTCCCGCCGGGGGTGATCCAGCTGGTGAAGGTGTACATCGCCGAGAAGCGGAAGGTCTCGGTCGGCGACAAGATGGCGGGCCGGCACGGGAACAAGGGCATCGTGGCGCGGATCGTCCCCGAGGAGGACATGCCGTTCCTCCCGGACGGGACCCCGGTGGACATCGTGCTCAACCCGCTCGGCGTGCCGAGCCGCATGAACGTGGGCCAGATCCTCGAGACGCACCTCGGGTGGTGCGCCCACGTGCTCGGCTTCAAGGCCAGGACCCCCGTCTTCCGCGGCGCCGACGAGGGCGAGATCGGCCTGCTCCTGCGCGTGGCGGGCCTGACCTGGGCGTCGCAGGCGCTGCGCCTCGGCCACGCGTTCGAGGCGCCCGGGGCGGACACGATCGTGGCCCTGCTGGGCGAGCTGCGCGCGGCGGCGAACGACGCCCGCTGGAGCACCCTCGGCGCGGCCTCGCTCGCCGTGCTGGGCGAGACGCCGCGGGCGCCGGTCGCGAGGCGGCTGTACGAGCAGGTGGCGGCCTTCGTGACCGCGGCGGCGGCCGAGCTGGCGGAGCGGATCCGCGCGCAGGCGTCGGTCGAGGCCGCGTACCACGCGGCGGTCCCGGCCGAGACGGTGGCCCGCGCCACCGCGGCCGGCTGGCAGGCGGCGGCGAAGGAGGCGGCGGCCCGGGCCACGGCGGCGCCGGCCGGGCTGCTCGCGGGCGCGGGGCACGCGGCGCTCGCCGCCGTCCTCGGCGGGACGCCGACGCCGGCGCAGGTCGCGGCGGCGGCGGAGGAGCTGGTGCGCGCGGCGGGGCTCACCCCGACCGGCAAGGCGCGGCTGCGGGACGGGCGGACCGGCCAGCAGTTCGCGAGCGAGGTGACCGTCGGCGCGATCTACATGCTGAAGCTGAGCCACCTCGTGGACGACAAGATCCACGCGCGCTCGATCGGGCCGTACTCGCTGGTGACGCAGCAGCCGCTCGCCGGCAAGGCGCAGTTCGGCGGCCAGCGCTTCGGCGAGATGGAGGTGTGGGCGCTGGAGGCGTACGGCGCCGCGCACACGCTGCAGGAGATGCTGACGGTGAAGTCGGACGACGTCACCGGCCGCAGCCGCGTGTACGAGGCGATCGTGAAGGGCCAGAACCTCCCGGAGCCCGGGATCCCGGAATCGTTCAACGTGCTCGTGAAGGAACTGCAGGCGCTGGGCCTCAAGGTGACGCTGGGCACGACCGAATCGGGCGACGAGTAACGAGGGACGACGCGAATGATCGATTTCCGCAGCGGGCGTGAGCCCAAGAGCTCGAGCTTCGACTACATCAGCATCCGCATCGCGGCCCCGGAGGAGATCCGCGGGCCGCGGGACCCGAAGGAGCGCGAGCGCCTCGAGGCGATGGGGCAGCGCACCTGGTGGTCGTGGGGCGAGGTGACGAAGCCCGAGACCATCAACTACCGCTCGTTCAAGCCCGAGAAGGACGGGCTCTTCTGCGAGCGCATCTTCGGCCCGGTCAAGGACTGGGAGTGCCATTGCGGGAAGTACAAGCGCATCCGCTACCGCGGGGTCATCTGCGACCGCTGCGGCGTGGAGGTGACGCTGAGCAAGGTGCGGCGCGAGCGCATGGGCCACATCGAGCTCAGCGTGCCGGTCGCGCACATCTGGTTCTTCAAGACGCTCCCGAGCCCGATGGGGAACCTCCTCGACGTCACCCTGCGCGACCTCGAGAAGGTGATCTACTACTCGGCCTACATCGTCATCGAGCCGGGCCGGCAGGAGGTCGAGCCGCGCCAGCTCCTCGACGAGGAGGAATACCTCCAGCTCCGCGCCAGGGCGCGCGAGGAGGGGGACACCGGGTTCGAGGCCGACATCGGGGCGCCGGCGGTGCGCAAGCTCCTCCAGCGGATCGACGTGGCGCAGCTCGCCGACACGCTGCGGGCGAGCGTCGCCACGGAGACGAGCCAGCACCGCAAGAAGCAGATGCTGAAGCGGCTCAAGATCGTGGACGCGTTCCTCAACTCCGCCCAGGGCGGCGACCTCGCCAACCGGCCGGAGTGGATGATCCTCGACGTGGTGCCGGTCATCCCGCCCGACCTGCGGCCGCTGGTGCCGCTCGACGGCGGGCGCTTCGCCACGAGCGACCTGAACGACCTGTACCGGCGGGTCATCAACCGCAACAACCGCCTGCAGAAGCTCATCCAGCACCGCGCGCCGGAGGTCATCCTCCGCAACGAGAAGCGCATGCTGCAGGAGGCGGTGGACGCGCTGTTCGACAACGGCCGCCGCTCGAAGGCGATCCGCGGCCGCGGGAAGCGGCCGCTGAAGTCGCTCTCCGACATGCTGAAGGGCAAGCAGGGCCGGTTCCGCCAGAACCTGCTCGGCAAGCGCGTGGACTACTCGGGCCGCTCGGTGATCGTGGTGGGCCCGGAGCTGCGCCTGCACCAGTGCGGGCTGCCGAAGACGATGGCGGTGGAGCTGTTCAAGCCGTTCATCATCCACAAGCTGGTCGAGAAGGGGATCGCCGAGACGGTCAAGCGCGCGAAGAAGATCGTGGAGCGCGAGAGCCCGGAGGTGTACGAGATCCTGGAGGAGATCATCCAGGACCACCCGGTGCTCCTCAACCGCGCGCCGACGCTCCACCGCCTGGGCATCCAGGCGTTCGAGCCGGTGCTGGTCGAGGGCAAGGCGATCCGCATCCACCCGCTCGTCTGCGCGGCGTTCAACGCCGACTTCGACGGCGACCAGATGGCCGTGCACGTGCCGCTCTCGTTCGAGGCGCAGCTCGAGGCGCGGGTGCTGATGCTGTCGTCGAACAACATCCTGAAGCCCTCCGACGGCCGCCCGATCGCGGAGCCGTCGCAGGACATGGTGCTCGGGAGCTACTGGCTCACGAAGCTGCCGCCGGGCTTCGAGGAGGAGCTGCGGAAGGCCGGCGCCGCGCGCCAGGCCGAGGTGAAGGAGCGGCTCTGGCAGGGCGCGCGGCACTTCGGCTCGCTCGCCGAGCTCGAGATGGCGCTCGCGCACGGGGTGATCACGCACCAGAGCGCGATCCACTTCTGGTACCAGCCGCCGCGCGACTCCGTGGAGCCGGAGCCGCGGTGGCTGCGCACGACCGCCGGCCGCGTGCTGTTCAACAGCATCCTCCCGCGGCGCGTGGTGGCCGAGCTCGGCTTCCGCGACGAGCTGATGAAGAAGAAGATGCTGTCGGAGACGGTGCTGCAGAGCTACCGCCGCGCCGGCCTCGCCGACACCGTCGTCTTCCTCGACCGGCTGAAGGAGTTCGGGTTCCGCTTCGCCACGCAGGGCGGCGTCTCGATCGGGATCGAGGACCTCGAGGTCCCGCCCGAGAAGCCGAAGCTGCTCGAGGACGCGGACGCGCGCGTGAAGCGCTTCCAGCGCGCCTACAACACCGGCCAGATCACCTTCGGCGAGCGGTACAACAAGGTGATCGACGCGTGGACCCACGCGAACAACGACGTCGCCGAGGCGATGGTCGCCTACATGCGGCAGTCGCGCGGCGGGTACAACCCGGTCTTCATGATGTTCGACTCGGGCTCCCGCGGGTCGCGCGACCAGATCCGCCAGCTCGCGGGCATGCGCGGCCTGATGGCGAAGCCGCAGAAGAAGCTCACGGGCGGCATCGGCGAGATCATCGAGAGCCCGATCAAGTCGAACTTCCGCGAGGGACTCACCGTGCTCGAGTACTTCATCTCGACGCACGGCGCGCGGAAGGGCCTCGCCGACACGGCGCTCAAGACGGCCGACGCCGGCTACCTCACCCGCCGGCTCGTGGACGTGGCGCAGGACGTCACGGTCACCGAGGAGGACTGTGGGACGATCGAGGGGCTCGAGATGACCGCCCTGAAGGAGGGCGAGGACATCATCGAGCGGCTCGCCGAGCGCATCGCGGGCTCGGTCGCGGCCGAGGACATCCTCGACCCGCACGAGCTCGACGAGCACGGCGACCCGCGGCTGCTGGTCGCCGCCGGCACGCTGATCGACGAGGACGACGCGACCGAGATCGAGGACGCGGGGATCGAGAAGGTCAAGATCCGCTCCGTCCTCACCTGCGAGGCGCGCCGCGGCGTCTGCCGCATGTGCTACGGCCGCAACCTGGCGACCATGGACATGGTCGACCTGGGCGAGGCGGTCGGCATCCTCGCCGCGCAGTCGATCGGCGAGCCGGGCACCCAGCTCACGCTCCGCACCTTCCACATCGGCGGCGCCTCGGCGCGCATCGCCGAGGAGGCGGAGCGCAAGGCCCGGTCGGACGGCGTCGTCAAGTACACCGCCGGCCTCGAGTACGCCGACGTGGACGTCGAGTACGAGGACGGGACGACCGCGCAGATCCGCATCGCGCTCACCCGCGAGGACGAGTCGGCGGACGAGGAGTCGAAGGAAGGGATCCTCATCTGCGACCCGAAGGACCCGAAGCGGGTCCTGCACCGGTTCCCGGTGCCCGCGGGCGCGCAGCTGCTGGTCAAGGAGGGCGACACGGTCACGAAGGGGTCGGCGGAGCAGCGCGCGAGCACCCTCTACACCTGGGACCCGTACAACGACCCGACGATCCTCAAGCACGCCGGCGAGCTGCGCTGGAAGGACCTCGTGCCGGGGGTGACGCTGAAGGAGGAGCTCGACGAGGGCACCGGCCTCCGGTCGCTCGTCGTGATGGCCGACCCCGACCGCGAGCTGCACCCGTCGGCGCTCGTGTACGTGCCGGGGCGGAAGGACCCGCAGGAGTACACCCTGGCGGAGGGGAGCCGGATCATCTTCGGCAGCCCGTCCGACCAGGTCTCGCGCGCCATGCACGTCCCCGACGCGGCCAACCCGTGGGCGGGCGACTTCGCGGTGCACGAGCGCCCGATCAACGAGGCGTGGCCGTCGAAGACGAAGAAGGAGGCGAAGGACAGGACCGTCTTCCTCTCGGCGCCGGTGAAGGTGCCGAAGGGCCTCACGATCACGAAGATCCCGCGGTCGGCGTACAAGACGCGCGACATCACGGGCGGCCTCCCGCGCATCGCGGAGCTGTTCGAGGCGCGGCGGCCGAAGGACCCGGCGACGATCGCCGAGATCGACGGCATCGTGAAGTTCGGCGAGATCAAGCGCGGCAAGCGCGAGATCTACGTGTACCCGCGCGAGGAGGGGGAGACCCCGGTCGAGCCGAGGCTCTACGAGGTGCCGGCGGGCAAGCACCTGCGCGTGCACGAGGGCGACCGCGTGCGCGCCGGCGACCGCCTCACCGAGGGGCCGGTGAACCCGCACGACATCCTGCTCATCAAGGGGCCGCGCGCGGTGCAGGAGTACCTGCTGAACGAGGTGCAGGAGGTCTACCGCCTGCAGGGCGTGCGCATCGCGGACAAGCACATCGGCGTCATCATCCGCCAGATGCTGCAGAAGGTGCGCGTGACCGAGCCGGGCGACACCGACTTCCTCGAGGGCGAGACGGTGGACCGCCTCACCTTCCGCGACGAGAACGAGCGCGTCGCGAAGCGGAAGGGCCGCGTCGCGGCGGAGGAGCCGGTGCTCCTCGGCATCACGAAGGCGAGCCTCACGACGCAGTCGTTCATCTCGGCGGCGTCGTTCCAGGAGACCACGCGCGTGCTGACCGACGCGGCGATGCGGGGGGCCAAGGACGACCTCCTGGGGCTGAAGGAGAACATCATCATCGGGCACCTCATCCCGGCCGGCTCGGGGATCTTCCGGTACACGGAGATCGACGTCGAGCCGCCCCCGGGCTACGAGCCGCCGCCGCCGGTGGTCGAGGAGGCCGAGCCCGGCCTCGCGGCCGCGGCGATCCCGGTCGGCGACGTCGAGTAGCCGACCCGGCCGGCGCGGGCGGGGTACCACCGGCGCCCCGGCAGCGATGCTGCCGGGGCGCCGCATGGCTTCGGGGTGCCGGCGCGGCCATCTTCCACCCTTGTCGTGCCGGCGGGGCGGCGCGCGGAGCGAAGGAGCGGGCGATGCAGGGATGGGGACGACGGATCGGCGCGGCGATGGCGGCGGCGGTGCTGGCGGCGTGCGGCGGCGACGCCACGGCGCCGCCCCCGGCGCCCGAACTCGTGCTGGTCGCGGATTCCGGCGCCTTCCAGGCGGCCGCCCCTGGCGCGGCGTTCCCCGAGCCGATCGTGGTGGAGGTGCGCGACTCGCTGGGACGCCTCGCGGGCGGCGTCGCCGTCACCTTCGCCCCCGCCGGCGGGGTCCAGGGCCCCGCCCCGCAGGTGGTCACCACCGGGCTCGACGGCCGGGCGCGCGTGCGGTGGCAGGCCGCGCCGGTGCCCGGGGCGAGCGACCTCGAGGTGACCGCCGGCGACCGCGCGGCTCCGCTCCGCATCCCGGCGCGCGCGATCCGCGTGACGGCGGTGAGTCCGGCCACGCTCGCGGTCGGCCAGGAGGGCACGCTCTCGGGCGAGGGGTTCGACGTCACGCGCAGCTCGGTCACCATCGGCGGGGCCGCCGCCCAGGTGCTCGCCGCCACCGCCACGAGCCTCCGGTTCCTGATCCCCGCCGACGCCTGCGTCCCGGGCGGCACCGTCACCGTCGCCGCCGGGATCGGCGGCGCCTCGAGCGCGGGCACGCCGGCGCCGGTCTCGGGGGCTGCGCCGCTCGCGCTCGCGGTCGGCGAGCAGCGGGTGCTGCGGGGCCAGGGGACCTATTGCGTCGTGCTCCCCGATGCCGCGAGCGACGCCGAGTGGCTCGTCGGCGTGCAGAGTCTCGCGGGAGTGCCGGAGCTGAGCACCCCGGTGCTGCTGCGTGGTGCCGGCGCGGCCGCGCCGCGCGTCGCGGCGCTCGCGGTGCCGACCGCGCTGCGCGACGGGCTCGTGGACCTCGTCGGCGCGCTCGATCGGCACGCCCGGCACCGGGCGGCCGAGGCGGCGCTCCGGGCGGCGGAGGCCCGCGTGCTGGCGCCGCTGCGCGGGGTGGCCCGCGCCCCGGTGCCGGCGGCGCGGACGGCGGCGGCGCTGCCGCTGGTCGGCGACACGCTGCCGGTGCGGGTGATCAACGTGGGCAACCCCGGCTGCGCCGCGTCGAACTTCGCCACGATCCGCGCCGTCGTGCGCGCCGTCGGCCAGCGGGGGATCTGGCTCGAGGACACCGGCAACCCGACGACCGACCCGTTCACCCCGGCCGACTGGCAGGCGCTGAGCGACGCGTTCGACCAGCACATCTACGCGACCGACGTGGCGTACTTCGGCGAGCCGTCGGACCTCGACGCGGACGCGCGCGTGCGGATCGTGGTGACGAAGGAGATCAACCGCGCCAGCGCCTCGCTGCTGGGCTTCGTGTGGAGTGGCGACCTCTTCCCGGTCGCGGGCCCGGGCTCGTGCGGGTCGAGCAATGTGGGCGAGTACTACTACGCGAAGGCGCCGGACCCGGGCAACCTCGCGGGCGGGGGCGCCTACAGCCGCGCCCAGGCGCTGGCCGACGGGCCCAACCTCATCGCGCACGAGTTCACCCACGTCATCCAGTTCAGCCGGCGGCTCCTCGTGCTCTCGCCGGCCCGCCCCTCGATGCAGCGGTGGGAGGCGGAAGGGCAGGCGACGCTCGCGGAGATGCTGGTGGGGCTCTCGAACGACGGGCTCGCGTTCCGGCAGAACCACGACTCGACGATCGCGCTCCCGCGGCGGCCGGCCGGCGCGCCCCCCGGGACGGAGTGGTACGCGGACCCGTTTGCCGACCACGCGGTGTACTTCGGCTTCAACGGGCGGGTCGGCGGCAGCGGCTCCGACCCGCGACCGCGGCTCGAGGAGGCGCCGCACGCCTGCTCGTTCCTCTCGCCCGACGACCCCGGCATCTGCCTGAGCGGCCGGGTCGCCTACGGGGTGCCGGCGATCCTGATGTTCTGGATGCTCGATCACCTCGGGCCGCTGTACCCGGGCGGGGAGCGGCAGATGCAGCGGGATTTCACCGACGCGTCGGTGAACACCGGCTTCGCCGCGCTCGCCCAGCTGGCGGGCCGCGTGGGCGCGGACTTCCGCGACGTGCAGGCGCAGTGGGGGGCGTCGCTCTTCACCGACGACCTGCCCGGGATGGCGCCACGGCTGACGCTGCCGAGCTGGAACCTGCCGTCGATCTGGGCCCGGTTCGTGGTGACCGGCCGCCCGACGCCGATCGAATGGCCGGGCGGGTCGGTGTCGCGCGTCGTGGCGGTGCGGGGCGGGTCTTCGGCCTACGTGCGGTTCGCGGGTCCCCGGCCGGCGACCGCCTTCACCGTGGGCTCGGCGACGGCGGCGCCCCTGGGCGATTTCCAGGTGTGGGTGGTGCGGGTGCGCTGACGGGATCCGGCGCGGCCCGGGTGGTTTAAGTGGGGCGACCGCTTGACCTTCGGGGCGGTCGCCCTTAATCTTTCGAGTCTGCGCCAAAATGGGCGCGATTACGGAACCCACGCAGGGGTGTGCGGGCAGTGCCCACGATCAACCAGCTCGTCCGTCACGGTCGTCAGCCCGTGCTGCAGAAGGGGAAGACGCCGGCGCTCAAGGCGAATCCCTTCAAGCGCGGGGTGTGCACGCGCGTCTACACCACGACGCCCAAGAAGCCGAACTCGGCGCTCCGCAAGGTCGCCAAGGTGCGGCTCGCGGGGAGCGGGATCGAGGTGATCGCCTACATCCCGGGCGAGGGCCACAACCTGCAGGAGCACTCGATCGTGCTGATCCGCGGCGGCCGCGTCAAGGACCTGCCGGGCGTGCGCTACCACATCGTCCGCGGGACGCTGGACTCCGCGGGGGTGAACGATCGCCGCCAGGGCCGGTCCAAGTACGGGGCGAAGCGTCCGAAGGAGGGCGCGAAGGGCGCCGCCGCGGCCAAGGGAGGGAAGAAGTGAGCCGCCGCACGCGTGCCGTCCGCCGTCCGGTGCCGCCGGACCCGCGCTTCGACAGCCAGACGGTGTCGAAGTTCGTGAACGCGCTGATGTACGACGGGAACAAGAGCGTCGCCGAGCGCATCTTCTACGGCGCGATGGACCTGATCGAGTCGCGCACGGGGCAGCCGGGGGTCGCGGTGTTCAAGCAGGCGGTGAACAACGCGAAGCCGATGCTCGAGGTGAAGAGCCGCCGCGTGGGCGGCGCGTCGCTGCAGGTGCCGGTCGAGGTGCGGCCGGAGCGGCGCACGGCGCTCGCGATGCGCTGGCTGATCTCGTTCAGCCGGGCGCGCAGCGAGAAGACGATGTCGGAGCGCCTCGCGGCCGAGCTGATCCTCGCCTCGAAGGGCGAGGGGAACACGATCAAGAAGAAGGAAGACACGCACCGGATGGCCGAGGCCAACCGGGCGTTCGCGCACTACCGCTGGTAGTCGGGCCCCGGCGCGGCCGCCCTCGGGCGGCGTGCCGGGCACATCCGGATCACGTGACGGCGGGCGGTCGGCCCGCGGCCACCTCTGGTCCTTCGACAACGTCGGGGATCCGCGGCGAAGGATCCCCCATCGCGGGGCGGGTGCCCCCGATGGGAGCGGAGCGATACCACCGGGCGCGCCCGGGTTCGGTCGCCCCGCTTTTTGGCTGGCCGGACCCGGTCGGGGAGCCTCATGGCACGCGAGACACCGCTCGAGCTGTATCGGAACATCGGCATCATGGCGCACATCGATGCCGGGAAGACGACCACGACCGAGCGCATCCTCTACTACACGGGGAAGAACTACAAGATCGGCGAGGTCCATGAGGGCGCGGCCACCATGGACTGGATGGAGCAGGAGCAGGAGCGCGGCATCACGATCACGTCGGCCGCGACGACCTGCTTCTGGCGCCGGAACGGCACGCAGTTCCGGATCAACATCATCGACACGCCGGGGCACGTGGACTTCACCGCCGAGGTCGAGCGCTCGCTGCGCGTGCTCGACGGCGCGGTCACGCTGCTCGACTCGGTGGCCGGCGTGGAGCCGCAGACCGAGACGGTGTGGCGCCAGGCGGACCGCTACGGCGTGCCGCGGATGATCTTCGCGAACAAGATGGACCGCATCGGGGCGAACTTCGACCGCTGCCTCGAGATGATCCGCGACCGGCTGACGCGCAAGGCGTTCCCGATCCAGCTGCCGGTCGGCTCGGCCGACACCTTCACCGGGCACATCGACGTGCTGCGGCGGGTGCAGATCGTCTTCGACGAGGAGACCCTGGGCAAGACCTTCACCGAGATGCCGGTGCCCGACGCCTTCCGGGAGCGGGTGGAGCGGGCGCGGCACGAGGTGATCGAGGCGGCGGTGGAGCAGGACGAGGCGCTGCTCGAGAAGTACCTGGGCGGCGAGGAGCTGAGCCTCGACGAGGTGCAGCAGGCGATCCGCCGGGCGACGATCGCGGGCGCGATCGTGCCGGTGCTCTGCGGCGCCTCGTTCAAGAACAAGGGCGTGCAGGCGCTGCTCGACGCGGTGGTGGACTACCTGCCGAGCCCGGTGGACATCCCGCCGGTGCAGGGCCACGTGCCGCAGCACGACGAGACGCACGTCACGCGGCGCGCCGCCGACGACGAGAAGTTCTCGGCGCTCGCGTTCAAGATCATGACCGACCCGTACGTGGGCCGGCTCACCTTCCTGCGCGTGTACTCGGGCTCGCTCAAGTCGGGGAGCTACGTCTACAACAGCACGAAGGACAAGCGCGAGCGGGTGGGTCGCCTCCTCCAGATGCACGCGAACAAGCGCGACGAGATCGAGGAGGTGTACGCGGGCGACATCGCGGCGGCGATCGGCCTGAAGGACACGCTGACGGGGGACACGCTCTCGGACGAGGCGTCGCCGGTCATCCTGGAGGCGATGAAGTTCCCGAACCCCGTCATCGACGTGGCGGTGGAGCCGAAGTCGAAGGCCGACCAGGACAAGATGGCGATCGCGCTGCAGAAGCTCGCGGAGGAGGACCCGACCTTCCGGGTGCGCTCCGACGCGGAGACGGGCCAGACGATCATCGCGGGGATGGGCGAGCTCCACCTCGAGATCATCGTGGACCGCATGAAGCGCGAGTTCAAGGTGGAGGCGAACGTCGGCAAGCCGCAGGTCGCCTACCGCGAGACGATCACGAAGCGGGTGGAGAACGTCGAGGGGAAGTTCGTGCGCCAGTCGGGCGGCCGCGGCCAGTACGGGCACGTGGTCATCCACCTCGAGCCGTCGGGGCCGGGCAACGGCTTCGTGTTCGAGGACAAGATCGTCGGCGGCGTGATCCCCCGCGAGTTCATCAAGCCGGTGGAGGAGGGGATCCGCGAGGCGCTCGAGAGCGGCGTGCTGGCGGGCTACCCCTGCGTGGACGTCAAGGCGTCGCTCGTCTTCGGGAGCTACCACGACGTGGACTCGAACGAGATGGCGTTCAAGATCGCGGGCTCGATGGCGTTCAAGGAGGCGGCGCGGCAGGCCGGCCCCGTGATCCTCGAGCCGGTGATGGAGGTGGAGGTGGTGACGCCGGCCGACTTCCTCGGCGACGTGATCGGCGACCTCTCCTCGCGGCGCGGGAAGGTGGGCGGGATGATGCAGCGGGGCGACGCGCAGGTGGTCGCCGCCGAGGTGCCGCTCGCCGAGATGTTCGGCTACTCCACGACCCTGCGCAGCATGACGCAGGGGCGCGCGGTGTACACGATGCAGTTCGACCACTACGAGCAGGTCCCCGCCTCGGTCGCCGAGGCGGTGATCAGCAAGGCCAAGAAGTAGCACCGACCCCGATCCGGAGCACGAGGGCGCATCATGGCGAAGGCAAAGTTTGAGCGGACGAAGCCGCATGTGAACGTGGGGACGATCGGGCACGTGGACCACGGGAAGACGACGACGACGGCGGCGCTGACGAAGGTGTCGGCGGAGAAGGGGTGGGGGACGAAGTACGTGCCGTACGACGAGGTGGCGAAGGCGTCGGAGTCGCAGGGGCGGCGGGACGCGACGAAGATCCTGACGATCGCGACGAGCCACGTGGAGTACGAGACGGCGGCGCGGCACTACGCGCACGTGGACTGTCCGGGGCACGCGGACTACGTGAAGAACATGATCACGGGGGCGGCGCAGATGGACGGGGCGATCCTCGTGGTGAGCGCGGTGGACGGGCCGATGCCGCAGACGCGGGAGCACATCCTGCTGGCGCGGCAGGTGAACGTGCCGTCGATCGTGGTGTTCCTGAACAAGTGCGACCTGGTGGACGATCCGGAGCTGCTGGACCTGGTGGAGCTGGAGGTGCGGGAGCTCCTGAACCAGTACCAGTTCCCGGGGGACGAGACGCCGGTGATCCGGGGGTCGGCGACGGGGGCGATCGCGGGGGACCCGGCGTGGGTGGCGAAGATCGAGGAGCTGTACGCGGCGCTGGACACGTTCATCCCGGAGCCGGTGCGGGAGACGGACAAGCCGTTCCTGATGCCGGTGGAGGACGTGTTCTCGATCACGGGGCGGGGGACGGTGGCGACGGGGCGGATCGAGCGGGGCCGGATCAAGGTGGGCGAGGAGGTGCAGCTGGTCGGGTTCGGGGCGGAGAAGAAGACGACGGTGACGGGGGTGGAGATGTTCCGGAAGCTGCTCGACGAGGGGCAGGCCGGGGACAACGTGGGGCTGCTGCTGCGGGGGGTGGAGAAGACGGACATCGAGCGGGGGATGGTGCTGGCGAAGCCGGGGAGCGTGACGCCGCACACGAAGTTCGCCGCGGAGGTGTACGTGCTGACGAAGGAGGAGGGGGGCCGGCACACGCCGTTCTTCAAGGGGTACCGGCCGCAGTTCTACTTCCGGACGACGGACGTGACGGGGAGCGTGGAGCTGCCGGCGGGGGTGGAGATGGTGATGCCGGGGGACAACATCCAGATGACGATCGAGCTGATCACGCCGATCGCGATGGACGAGGGGCTGCGGTTCGCGATCCGCGAGGGCGGGCGCACCGTCGGCGCCGGCGTCGTCACCAAGATCCTGGCGTAAACGACTGCGGCACGTGGCGCGGGCCACCCCTGCCGGCGAGAGGAACGAATGGCACAGAAGATCCGGATCCGCCTGAAGGCGTTCGACCACGTGGTGCTGGACCAGGCCGCGGCGGACATCGTGCGCACGGCGGAGAAGACGGGGGCCCAGGTGTCGGGGCCGATCCCGCTCCCGACGAAGACGGAGCGCTGGACGGTGCTGCGCAGCCCGCACGTCGACAAGAAGAGCCGCGAGCAGTTCGAGCTGAAGACGCACAAGCGCCTGCTCGACATCAACGACTCGCGCCCGCAGACGATGGACGCGCTGACGAAGCTCGACCTGCCGGCGGGCGTGGACGTCGAGATCAAGGTCGGGTGACGCGATGACGACGGGGCTGATCGGGCGGAAGCTGGGCATGACGCGCGTCTTCGCGGAGGACGGGCGGAGCGTGCCGGTGACGGTGATCGAGGCGGGCCCGTGCCGGGTGCTGCAGGTGCGCGGCGCGGCCGCGCAGCTGGGCTTCGGCGCGCGCCGCGCGTCGCGGACGACGAAGGCGGAGGCGGGGCACGCCAGGGTGGCGGGGCTCGAGGCCGCGCCGGTCGTGGTGCGCGAGTTCCCGATCGCGGGCGAGTCGCCCGCGCCGGGCGCGACGGTGACCGTCGGGATCTTCCAGGCGGGCGAGACGGTGAAGGTGACCGGCACCACCAAGGGGCGCGGGTTCCAGGGGATGGTGCACCGGTACGGGGCGGGGGGCGGCCCGGCGTCGCACGGCAACACGCGGCACCGCAAGCCGGGCTCGATCGGGCCGGGCACCGACCCGTCGCGCGTCATCAAGGGGAAGCGCATGCCGGGCCACCACGGCGCGGCGCGGCACACGGAGCTCGGGCTCAAGGTCGTGAAGGTCGACGCCGAGCGGAACCTGCTGTTCATCCACGGCGCGGTGCCCGGCGCGAAGCGCGGCATCGTGACCGTGCGCAAGCAGGGGGGGAGGAGCCGGTATGCTTGAGGCCCCGCACTACTCCGCGGCGGGCGCGCGCCTGACCGCGCCGTTCGCGCTGCCGGCGGACCTGTTCGACGGGACGGTCCACGAGCCGGTGCTGCACCAGGCGGTGCGCGCGTACCTGAACAACCAGCGGCAGGGCACCCACGCGACGAAGACGCGGCGCTGGGTGGCCGGCGGCAACCGGAAGCCGTGGCGCCAGAAGGGCACCGGCCGGGCCCGGCAGGGCACGATCCGGGCGCCGCACTGGCGGGGCGGCGGCATCGTCTTCGGCCCGCAGCCGCGGGACTACGAGACGACGGTGCCGAAGAAGGTGAAGCTGCTGGCGCGCAAGTCGGCACTGAACGCGCGGGCCCGCGAGGGCGCGCTGGCGGTGATCGAGCAGGTGGGCCTGGCGCAGCCGAAGACGAGCGCGCTCCTAGGCCTCCTCGCGCGGCTCGGCATGGACGGGGGCAAGACCCTCGTGCTCACGCCCTACGCCGAGGCGTCGGCCTACGACATCCTCTGGGCGGACGCGGTGGTCGTCGAGCAGCAGGCGCTCGGCGCGCCGGCGCCCGAGGGCGTGGTCGAGGCGCCGGCGCCCCGGGCGACGAAGCCGGCCGCCCCGAAGGCCGCGAAGCAGGCTGCCAGGAAGGCCGCGACCTCGGCGACGAAGGCCGTGACGAAGGCCACGAAGCAGGCCCCGGCGAAGGCGGCGACGAAGGCCGCGCCGACGGCCGCCAAGAAGAAGGGGGGCAGGTAAGTGCCCGCGCTCCACGACACGATCGTGCGGCCGGTGGTGACCGAGAAGAGCTCGGCCGCGTACCAGGACCGCAAGGTGTACACGTTCGAGGTGCACCCCGAGGCGACGAAGCACCAGATCCGCGAGGCGCTGCAGAAGCTCTTCGGCGTGACGGTGACCGACGTGCGCACGATGCAGATGCGCCGGCACACGGTCGCCCGCGGGCGGACCCTGGGGGCCACGGCCCGGTGGAAGAAGGCCCTCGTCACCCTGAAGGACGGCGACACGATCGCCGTGTTCGAGGGCTGAGATGAGCATCCGACAGTTCCGCCCCATGACGGCGGGCACGCGCTTCCGGTCGGTCTCGGGCTTCGACGAGATCACGAAGACGACGCCGGAGAAGTCGCTCCTCGAGCGGATCCCGGTCTCGGGCGGCCGGAACAACAAGGGCCACGTCACGATGCGGGCGATCGGCGGCGGCCACAAGCGGATGTACCGCCGGATCGACTTCAAGCGCGACAAGCTCGGCGTGCCGGGCAAGGTCGCGGCGGTGGAGTACGACCCGAACCGGAGCGCGCGGATCGCCCTGATCCACTACGCCGACGGCGAGAAGCGGTACATCCTGCACCCGCGGGGGCTCGAGGTGGGGATGACGGTGCTGAGCGGCCCGGGGGCGGACCCGCGCGTCGGCAACGCGATCCCGCTGGCGGAGGTGCCGCTGGGCACGCCGGTGCACAACATCGAGCTCAAGATCGGCAAGGGCGGCCAGCTGGCGCGCTCGGCCGGGGCGAGCGCGCAGGTGATGGCGAAGGAGGGCGACTACGTGACGCTGCGGCTCCGCTCGACGGAGATGCGGCTGGTGCACGGGCGCTGCCTCGCCACGATCGGCGAGATCGGCAACGCCGAGCACGAGCTCGTGTCGCTCGGCAAGGCGGGGAAGAGCCGCTGGCTCGGGCGCCGGCCGAAAGTGCGCGGCGTGGCGAAGAACCCGGTGGACCACCCGCTGGGCGGCGGCGAGGGCAAGACCTCGGGCGGGCGCCCGCCGGTCTCGCCGTGGGGCAAGCCGGAGGGCCGGAAGACGCGCCACCCGAAGAAGCAGTCGAACCAGTACATCGTGCGCGGCCGCAAGCGCGGGAAGGCGACGCAGTAATGGCACGCAGCGTCAAGAAGGGGCCCTTCGTCCAGGAGGCGCTGGCGACGAAGGTGGCGGCCCTCAACAAGCGGAACGAGAAGAAGGTCGTGAAGACCTGGAGCCGGGCGAGCACGATCCTGCCCGAGTTCGTGGGGCACACCTTCGCGGTGCACAACGGCAACAAGTTCGTGCCGGTGTACGTGACGGAGAACATGGTGGGCCACAAGCTGGGCGAGTTCGCGCCGACGCGGCTCTTCCGGGGCCACAGCGGGAAGCTCGTGGCGGACAAGAAGGCCTCCACCGGGGCGAAGGCGTGACGACCATGCACGGACGAGCGATCCAGCGGATGGTGCGCCAGTCGCCGCGCAAGATGCGGCTGGTGATCGACCTGATCCGGGGCAAGAGCGTGGGCGAGGCGTACGCGATCCTCGAGTTCTCGAAGAAGCTCGCGGCGCGCCAGATCCAGAAGACGCTGAAGTCGGCGGTGGCGAACGCCGAGCAGGCGGCGCTGAGGGGGAACGAGCGGTTCGACGCGGACCGGCTCGTGGTCACCAAGGCGATCGTCGACATGGGGACCCCGCTGAAGCGGTTCACGGCGGCGGCCCAGGGGCGCGCGACCCCGATCCGCAAGCGGACGAGCCACGTGGAGATCCACGTGGCGGTGAAGGAGAACGCCTGATGGGACAGAAGACGCATCCGGTCGGGTTCCGGCTGGGGATCGTCAAGCCGTGGATGTCGCGCTACTACGCGGGCCGCGACCTTCCGGCGCTCCTGAAGGAGGACGACCTCATCCGGAAGTACCTGAAGCAGCGGCTCGGGCACGCGGCGATCGCGCAGATCGACGTGGAGCGCCGGCCGGGCAAGGTGACGGTGACGGTGCACACGGGCCGGCCGGGGGTGGTGATCGGCAAGCGCGGGGCGGAGGTGGACAAGCTCCGCGACGAGCTGGCGCAGCTCACGGGCAAGGAGGCCGCGATCAACGTCGAGGAGATCAAGCGCCCGGAGATCTCGGCGCAGCTCGTCGCCGACAACATCGCGCACCAGCTGCAGCAGCGCATCTCGTTCCGCCGTGCGATGAAGCGCGCGGTGCAGGCGGCGATGCGGACCGGGGCGCAGGGAATCAAGGTGCGCACCTCGGGCCGGCTGGGCGGGGCGGAGATCGCGCGCACGGAGGGGTACCGCGAGGGCCGGGTGCCGCTGCACACGCTGCGGGCGGACGTGGACTACGCGACCTCGACGGCGAAGACGACCTACGGGACGATCGGCGTGAAGGTGTGGATCTTCAAGGGCGAGGTCATCGAGGACCTGAGCGGCCGCACCTACTCGACGGGGGCCTGAGCGATGCTGGCACCGAAGCGGATCAAGTTCCGCAAGACCTTCAAGGGGCGGACGAAGGGGATCGCCTGGCGCGGCAGCGCCGTGTCGTTCGGCGAGTTCGGGATCGCGACGCTGGAGCCCGGGTGGGTGACGAACCGCCAGATCGAGGCGGCGCGCGTGGCGATGACCCGCGAGATGAAGCGCGGCGGGAAGGTCTGGATCCGGATCTTCCCGGACAAGCCGATCACGAAGAAGCCGGCCGAGACGCGCATGGGCAAGGGGAAGGGCAACCCGGAGGGGTGGGTGGCGGTGGTGAAGCCGGGCCGGGTGCTGTTCGAGGTCGAGGGGGTGGAGGAGGCGCTGGCGCGGAAGGCGCTCGCGCTGGCGGCGGCGAAGCTGCCGCTCAGGACGCGCGTCGTGCGGCGCGAGGAGGCGTGAGATGCCGGTGACGAAGGCGCGGGACCTGCGCGAGCTGCCGAGCGAGCAGCTCGAGGCGAAGCTGGCGGAGCTGCGGGAGGAGCGGTTCCGGCTCCGGTTCCGCACCGCCACGGAGGCGATCGACAACCCGATCCGGCTGCGCACGCTGCGCCGGGAGATCGCGCGGATCCTGACGCTCCTGCGGGAGCGCCGGGCGGGCGCGGCGAGGTGAGCACGATGACGGAGACGACGGCGGCGGCGCGGAGCCGGCGCAAGGTGCGCACGGGGCTCGTGACGAGCGACCGCATGACGAGGACGGTCACCGTCGCGCTCGTGCGGCGCTACGCGCACCCGGCCTACGGCAAGCAGGTGACGTCGACCAAGAAGGTGAAGGCGCGCGACGAGCTCGGCGCGAAGGCCGGCGACACGGTGCGCATCATGGAGACGCGGCCGCTGGCGAAGACGGTGCGCTGGCGCGTGGTGGAGATCGTCGAGCGCGCCCGCTGAGGCGCGCACCGCGGCGCGCGCCGTCCAGCGACGCGCCCGTACCTGAACGGGTTGGGGAGCCATGATTCAGCAGGAGACGGTGGTCCGGATCGCCGACAACTCGGGTGCCCGCCGGGCGCTCGTGATCCGGGTCCTGGGCGGCAGCAAGCGCCGCTACGCGGGGCTCGGGGACAAGGTCGTCGTGGCGATCAAGGACGCGATCCCGACGGGGCAGGTGAAGAAGGGCGACGTGGCCAAGGCGGTCATCGTGCGCACCGTGAAGGAGACGCGCCGGAAGGACGGCTCGTACATCCGGTTCGACGAGAACGCCGCGGTCCTGATCAACGAGCAGGGCGAGCCGCGCGCGACCCGCATCTTCGGGCCCGTGGCGCGCGAGCTCCGCGAGAAGCGCTACATGAAGATCGTGTCGCTGGCGCCGGAGGTGCTCTGAGATGCGGCTCCTGGTCCATCGCAAGGCGAAGCGGGTGCGCACGACCGCGGTCGTGCCACAGAAGCTCCTGGTGACGAAGGGCGACACCGTCCGCGTCATCTCGGGCGACGACAAGGGCAGGGAGGGCCGGGTGCTGCGCGCCCACCCGAAGACCGGGAAGGTGACGGTCGAGGGGGTCAACATCGTGAAGCGCCACCGGCGCGCCACGCAGACGCAGCCGGGGGGGATCATCGAGTTCCCGGCCCCGATCCCGGTGTCGAAGGTGATGCTGCTCGACCCGAAGACGGGCGAGCCGACCCGGGTCCGCCGGCGCCGCGACGCCGACGGCCGGCTGGAGCGGATCGCGGTCAAGTCGGGACAGCCGATCCCGAGGAAGCGCTGAGCCATGGCGACGACGAAGGCGGAGAAGGGCAAGGGCGGCAAGGCCGCCGGCGGCAAGGAGATCAAGGTCAGCGCGCTGCCCGTCGAGGCGGCGCCGAAGGCCTCGGTCGGCAAGCCGCGCCTGCAGGTGCACTACGAGCAGGTGGTCCGGCCGCGGCTGCAGAAGGCGTTCGGGCTCGCGAACCCGATGCAGGTGCCGCGGATCACGAAGGTGGTGCTGAACGTCGGGATGGGCGAGGCGGCGCGGTCGCCGAAGCTGCTGGACGTGGCGGCGGAGGAGCTGGCGCAGATCACCGGGCAGAAGGCGGTGATCACCCGGGCGAAGAAGGCGATCTCGAACTTCAACCTCCGCGAGGGGCTGCCGGTGGGGGCGCGGGTGACGCTCCGCGGCGCGCGGATGTACGAGTTCCTCGACCGCTTCATCAACCTCACGGTGCCGCGCATCCGCGACTTCCGCGGGCTGCCGAACCGGAGCTTCGACGGGCGGGGGAACTACACGTTCGGGATCAAGGAGCAGATGATCTTCCCGGAGATCGACTTCGACAAGGTCGAGAACATCCACGGGATGGACATCACGATCGTGACGACGGCCGGCCGGGACGACCTGGCGATGGCGCTCCTGCGGGAATTTGGCTGGCCGTTCCGGGGCGAGACGCCGGCCCGGGTGGCGTAACGGGGAGAGACGATGGCGAAGACCTGCTGGATCGAACGGGCGAAGCGGAAGCCCAAGTTCAAGGTGCGGACGGTGCACCGCTGCAGCAAGTGCGGCCGCTCGCGCGCGTACCTGCGGCGGTTCGGGCTCTGCCGCCTCTGCTTCCGCGACCTCGCGCTGACCGGGGCGATCCCCGGCGTGCGCAAGGCGAGCTGGTGAGGGGGGCCGCATGAACCTGACCGACCCGATCTCGGACATGCTGACGCGCATCCGGAACGCCTGCTCCGCCGGCCACCGCCGGGTGGACATCCCGGCGAGCAAGGTGAAGACGGAAGTCGCCCGGCTGCTCCTCGAGAACAGCTACATCCAGGACTACAAGCTCCTGGCGGACGAGGGCCGCGGCACGCTGCGGCTCTACCTGAAGTACCACAACGACCTCCCGGTCATCCGGGAGCTGAAGCGCGTCTCGACGCCGGGGCTCCGCCGCTACGTGAAGTGCCGCGAGCTGCCCCGCGTGCGGAACGGCCTCGGCATGGCGATCGTGTCCACGCCGCGCGGGCTCATGACCGACCGGGAGGCGCGCAGCGCCAACGTCGGCGGCGAGCTCCTCGCGCTGGTCTGGTAAGGAGGCTCCATGTCGCGGATCGGGAAGCGCCCCGTGCCGGTGCCCGCCGGGGTCACGGTGACGGTCGCCGGCAGCGCGGTGACGGTGAAGGGGCCGAAGGGCGAGCTGCAGCGCACGCTGCCCGCCGACATCGGCGTGGCGGTCGAGGGGAGCGAGGTCGTGGTGACGCGGCCGAGCGACGAGGCGCGGCACCGCGCCCTGCACGGCCTCTCGCGCACGCTCGTCGCCAACATGGTCGAGGGCGTCTCGAAGGGGTTCCAGCGGGCGCTCGAGATCCAGGGCGTCGGCTACAAGGCGGAGGTGCAGGGCGGCGGGCTCAGGCTCGCGCTCGGCTTCTCCCACCCGGTGCAGTACCCGGCGCCGGCGGGGATCAAGTTCACCGTGGACAACAACGTCCTGGTGAAGATCGAGGGGTGCGACAAGGAGCTGGTGGGCCAGGTGGCCGCCGAGCTGCGGTCGCTGCGGCCCCCCGAGCCCTACAAGGGCAAGGGGATCCGCTACCAGGGCGAGCAGGTGCGCCGCAAGGCCGGCAAGACGGGAGCGAAGTAACCGATGCGTGCGATCCATGCCATGAAGTCGCGCTCGGCCGGCCGGTACCGGCGGCACCTGCGCGTCCGCAAGAAGGTCGAGGGGACGCCGGCGCGGCCGCGCCTCGTCGTCTTCCGGTCCCTCAAGCACATCTACGCGCAGCTGGTGGACGACACCCGCGGCGCGACGCTCCTCGGCGTGGCCGACACGAGCGAGGGGATCGCGGTGGAGGGCCCCGGCAAGGTGGCCCGCGCAAAGGCGGTCGGGAAGCTGATCGCCGAGAAGGCGAAGGCCCAGGGGATCACCAAGGTCGTCTTCGACCGGGCGGGATACAGGTACCACGGACGCGTGCAGGCCGTCGCCGACGGCGCGCGCGAGGGCGGACTGGAGTTCTGATGCGAGACGAGCAGCAGGAGAGCGCGGCGGCCGGGACCGCCGAGACGACGGCCGAGCCGCCCCGCGAGGGCGGGCGCGGCGGGCGGGGCCGGGGCGGCCGGGGCCGGGGCGGCGAGCGCGGCCCGCGGCGCGACCGGGACCGGGATCGCGACCGCGGCGAGGCGAACGAGTTCAAGGAGAACGTGATCGCCATCAACCGCGTCGCCAAGGTGGTGAAGGGCGGCCGGCGCTTCTCGTTCAACGCGCTCGTCGCCGTCGGCGACGGCCGGGGCCGGGTCGGCGTCGCCACCGGCAAGGCGAACGAGGTGTCGGAGGCGGTGCGCAAGGCGGTCGAGGCCGCCAAGCGGAGCCTCCGCGAGGTGCCGCGCGTCGGCACCACGATCCCGCACGAGATCCTGGGGGAGCACGGCGCGGGGCGGGTGCTGCTGAAGCCCGCCGCCACCGGCACCGGCGTCATCGCCGGCGGCCCGGTGCGCTCGCTGCTCGAGTGCGCGGGGGTGACGGACATCCTCACCAAGAGCCTCGGCTCGAACAACCCGCACAACATGGTGCGCGCGACCCTGAACGGGCTGACGCGCCTCGTGTCGGCTCGGCAGGCGGCGCGCGAGCGCGGCATCGAGCTCGAGCAGCTCGGCTACCGCCCGCGCCAGGAGGCCTGAGATGGGGCGTAATCCGGTCGTCGGCCGGCAGGGGCCGGCCTACCACGCGGCGAAGATCCCGACGGGCGCGTTCGGCGGGCCGCTCCGGGTGACGCAGATCCGCTCGGCGAGCGGGCACGCGGAGACCATGCGGCGCACGTTGCGCGCCCTGGGGCTGCGCGGCTACCAGCGGTCGAACGTCGTCCCCGACAACGCGTCGACCCGCGGCATGCTGTTCAAGGTGCGCCACCTCGTCGAGGTGGCGCCGGCGAAGGAGACGTGATGGCGGACGAGTCCACGACCCCCAGGGTCACGCTCAGCACCCTGCGCCCGGCGCCGGGCAGCACGAAGGCGCGCAAGCGCGTCGGGCGCGGCATCGGCTCGGGGCACGGCAAGACGGCGGGCCGCGGCCACAAGGGCCACAAGGCGCGCACCGGCGGCGCCACGAACCCCGGGTTCGAGGGCGGCCAGATGCCGATGTACCGGCGCCTGCCCAAGCGCGGGTTCACCAACCCGTTCAAGGTCGTCGCGCAGCCGGTGAACCTCCGCGACCTCGACCGGCTCGCCGGCACGGAGGTGACGCCGGAGACCCTCGCGGCGGCGGGGCTGATCGCCAAGCCGAAGGTGCCGGCCAAGATCCTGGGCACCGGCGAGGCGGCACGGGCCTACGTCGTCACCGGGCTCCCGTGCTCGGCGGCGGCGCGCGCGAAGATCGAGGCGGCGGGCGGCCGGGTCGAGGGCTGACCGTGACCGCTCCCCGCGTCCAGGCGCCGGCGTTCGCGATCGACGAGGAGCTGAAGAACAAGCTGCTCTTCACCCTCCTCGCGCTGGTCATCTACCGCGTGGGCGCCCACGTCGCGGCGCCCGGCGTGAACGTCCAGGCGCTGGCGGACTTCATCCGCAACTCGGCCGCGGCCGGGTTCTTCGGGCTGTACGACATGCTGGGCGGCGGGCTGTCGCGCGCGACGGTCTTCGCCCTCGGCATCATGCCGTACATCTCGGCGTCCATCATCTTCCAGCTGGGTGGCGGGGTCTTCCCCGTGCTCGGCAAGATGCAGAAGGACGAGCAGGGCCGGAAGCAGCTGACGCAGTGGACGCGCTACCTGACGGTCTTCATCGCGCTCTCGCAGGCGTGGACCTTCGCGCTGTTCACCGAGTCGATCCCGGGCGCCATCGCGAACCCGAGCTTCCTCTCCCGCGTCATCATGACGCTGACGCTCACCACGGGCGCCATCTTCGTGATGTGGCTCGGCGAGCAGATCACCGAGCGCGGCATCGGGAACGGGATGAGCCTGCTCATCACCTTCTCGATCCTCGAGCGCATCTGGCCCGAGACGCTCCGGCTCCTCGGGTTCGTGAAGGCCAGCGTGGTGTCGCCGCTCGGCGCGGTGGCGTTCGTGGCGGTCACGGTCGCGGCGATCGCCGCGGTCGTCGCCATGACGATGGCTGCGCGCCGCATCCCGGTGCAGATCCCGCGGAAGGTCATGAGCCGCGGCCGGATCCGCGAGGGGCAGAAGACCTTCATCCCGATCCGGATCATCACCGCCGGCGTCATGCCGATCATCTTCGCGCAGACGATCATCATCGTCCCGGGGACGGTCGCGAGCCTCACGCAGAACCGGGTGCTGCAGGACATCGCCAGCGTCTTCCAGCCCGGCGAGTGGCCGTACGCCATCGCGTTCTCGCTGATGGTCGTGGTGTTCAGCTACTTCTACACCTCGATCATCTTCAACGCGGTGGACCTGGCCGAGAGCCTCAAGAAGCAGGGCGGGTTCGTGCCCGGCGTGAAGCCCGGCGCGGCGACCGCCGACTACATCGACGACGTGCTCGGGCGGATCACCCTCCCGGGCTCGCTCTTCCTGGCGGCGATCTCGCTCGTGCCGATCGTGGTGTCGCAGCGGCTGAACATCCAGGCGCAGTTCGGCGGCACGTCGCTGCTGATCGTGGTGGGCGTGCTGCTCGACACCATCGGCCAGATCGAGCAGCACCGCACGCTCCGGAAGTACGACAGCCTGATGAAGTCGGGCCGCATCAAGTTCCGGGGGCGGCAGACGCGCTACATCTGACGGGGCCGGCCGCGGGACCACCGGGGGTCGGGAACCGGCGCCGGCCGGCGCTCCCGACCCCCGTGCCTTGCGGCGGCCCGCACGGACCCTCGCCCGCCCGGGAGGCGGCAGAGACTCCATGGACATCCTCCTCTTCGGCCCCCCGGGGGCCGGCAAGGGCACCCAGGGTGCCCTCCTCGCCGAGGCGCTCGGCATCCCCAAGTTCGCGACGGGCGACCTCCTGCGCGACCACGTGAAGCGCGGCACGCCGCTCGGCCTGAAGGCCAAGGCGGTGATGGAGGCCGGCCACCTCGTGGGCGACGACATCATCCTCGGCATCGTCCGCGAGGAGCTGGCGCGCCCCGAGGCGCAGCGAGGCGTCATCCTCGACGGCGTGGTCCGCACTATCCCGCAGGCCGAAGGGGTCGCGGCGCTCCTCGCCGAGCGGGGGCGCCGGCTCGACCACGTCGTCAATTTCGAGATCACCGACCAGGAGATCCTCGCGCGTCTCGAGCGGCGCCGGGAGCTCGAGGGACGCGCCGACGACGACCCGAAGGCCGTCGCCGTGCGCCTCGCCGCCTACCGCGGGCAGACGTCGCCCGTCCTGGACTGGTACGGGCGCCTGGGCCTCGTGCGGTCGGTGCAGGCGATCGGCACCGTGGAGGAGGTGGCGCAGCGCGTGCGCGCGGCGGTGGGGCGCTGAGCGGGGCCGCATGATCACCCTCAAGTCCCCGCGCGAGATCGAGGTCATGGCGCGCGGCGGCCGGATCGTCGCCGAGACGCTGGCGCTCCTGCGCGCCATGGTGCGCCCCGGGATCACCACCGAGGACCTCGACCGCGAGGCGGAGCAGTTCATCCGCTCGCACAAGGGCGCCGTCCCCTCGTTCAAGGGGCTCTACGGCTTCCCCAAGACCCTCTGCGTCTCCATCGACGAGGAGATCGTCCACGGGATCCCCTCGGAGAAGCGGGTCCTGCAGGAGGGGAGCATCGTGAGCGTGGACTGCGGCGTGCTGCTCGACGGGCTGCACGCCGATGCCGCGACCACGATCCCCGTGGGCACGGTGAGCGGAGAGGCCACGCGGCTGATGGAGGTGACCCGGGAGGCGCTCGCGGCGGGGATCGCGCAGGCGCGGGCGGGAAACCACGTGGGGGACATCGGCTTCGCGGTGCAGGGGGTGGCGGAGGGCGCCGGCTTCGGCGTGGTGCGCGAGCTGGTGGGGCACGGGATCGGCACGCGCTTCCACGAGGAGCCGCAGGTGCCGAACTACGGCGCGCCGCGCCGCGGCGCCCGGCTGAAGGTCGGGATGACGATCGCGATCGAGCCGATGATCACCATCGGCAGCCCGGAGACGCGCACCCTCCCCGACAAGTGGACCGTGGTGACCGCCGACGGCTCGCTCTCGGCGCACTTCGAGCACACCGTCGCCATCACCGAGGATGGGCCACGGATCCTCACCGCGGCCTGAGCGACCTCAGCGGCGCGCGTCGGCGAGCCGCTCCAGCATCCAGTCCACCATCGCCGGGCTCCCCGCGAGCACCGGCCCGTGCCCCAGCGCCGCGTCGTCGCCCGCGAAGTCGGTCACGCGGCCGCCCGCCTCGCGCACCAGCAGCGTCCCCGCGGCCACGTCCCACGGCGCCAGCCGCTGCTCCCAGAACGCGTCGTAGCGCCCCGAGGCCACGTCGGCCAGGTCGAGCGCCGCCGAGCCGAAGCGGCGGATCCCGCTCGTGCACCCCGCGACCGCGGCGAGCTGCCGCAGGTACTCGGGGAGCCGCGACACGTCGCTGAACGGGAAGCCGGTGGCGACCAGCGCGTGCGCCGGGTCGGTGAGCGTGCTCACGCGGAGCCGGGCGTCCCCGGCGAAGGCGCCCCGCCCGCGCGCCGCCACGCGGCAGTCGCCCGTCGGCACGTGCAGCACCGCGCCCGCCTCGAGCACGCCGTCCACCGCGGCTGCCACGGAGACGGCGTAGTGGGGGACGCCGTGCAGGAAGTTGGTCGTGCCGTCGAGCGGGTCCACCACCCAGACGAGCCCGTCGAGCGGCGTGTCCGGCGCCAGTTCCTCGCCCAGGACGCGGCTGCCCGGCACCTCGCGGCGCAGCAGGTCGGCGATGCGCCGCTCCGCCGCGCGGTCCACGTCGCTCACGTAGTCGCGGGCCGCCTTCACGCCCCAGCCCCCGGGGCCGTCCGGGCGCGGGTGCGTCCGGACAAGCTCGGCGCCGGCCTGGGCGGCCCGCCGGGCGACATCGAGTAAGTCAAGATCCGACAATGTCTTGCGACTCCTCACCGCCCGGCGGTAACTTGGGGGATGCCTCGCGTCTTCTCGGGAATCCAGCCGTCCGGCGACCTGCACATCGGGAACTGGCTCGGCGCCGTGCGCAACTGGGTGACGATGCAGGAGCAGCACGAGTGCCTCTTCTGCATCGTGGACCTGCACGCGATCACCGGCGGCTACGACGTCGCGTCGCTGCGCCGCCGCACGCTCGAGATGGCGGCCGGCCTCGTCGCCGCCGGCATCGACCCGGAGCGCGCCGTGCTCTTCGTGCAGTCGCACGTGCCGGAGCATAGCGAACTCATGTGGCTGCTGAACAGCGTGACGCCCGTGGGCGACCTCGAGCGGATGACGCAATACAAGGACAAGTCGGCGAAGCTCGAGAGCATCCCCGCCGGGCTGCTCAACTACCCGGTGCTCATGGCGGCCGACATCCTGCTCTACCGCGCCGACCTCGTGCCGGTGGGCGAGGACCAGCTGCAGCACCTGGAGCTCGCGCGCGGGATCGCGCGCAAGTGGAACGCCGAGTTCGGCGGGGGCACCGACCTGTTCCCCGAGCCGCAGGGGCTGCTGGGCGCGGCCCGTCGCATCATCGGGCTCGACGGGCAGGCCAAGATGTCGAAGAGCCTGGGCAACACGATCGGGCTGGTCGAGTCGCCGGAGGCGATCTGGGAGAAGCTGCGCCCCGCGGTGACCGACCCGGCGCGCAAGACGAAGCGCGACCCGGGGACGCCGGAGGTGTGCAACCTCTACGCGTTGCACCGCCACTTCAGCCCGCCCGCGACGGTGGCGGAGGTGGCGGAGAACTGCCGCGGCGCGCGCTGGGGATGCCTCGACTGCAAGCGGGTGCTCGCCGAGCGGATGGCGGCGACGCTCGCGCCGATCCGCGAGCGCGCGGCGGACCTCGCCGCGGCGCCGGAGCGCCTCGAGACGATCCTCGCCGACGGCGCCGCCACGGCGCGCCGCATGGCGCAGGAGACGATGCGGGAGGTACGTGACCGCATGGGCTTCCTGGCCCCCACCGGGCAGCCCGCGGCGCGCGGAGCGACGGCATGACGATGGAGAAGATCATCAAGGCGGCGGTGGAGCGCGGCGCGTCCGACCTCCACATCAAGGCGGGCGACGTCTTCCGGGCGCGCGTGAACGGCAAGCTCGTGCCGATCACGAAGCAGCGGCTCACGCCCGAGCAGACGAAGGCGATCGCGCTCAAGCTCGTGTCGAGCGACGAGGACCGCGCGCGGCTCGCCCAGCTGCGCGACTACGACTGCAGCTGGGGGATGCCGGGCGTCGGCCGCTTCCGCGTGAACATCCTGCGGCAGCGCTCGAGCTACATGATCGTGATGCGGGTCATCCCGTTCGCGGTGCCGTCGCTCGCCGACCTCCACCTTCCCGACCTCCTGGGCGGGATCGTGGAGGAGGACCGGGGCATCGTGCTCGTGGCGGGGGTGAGCGGGAGCGGGAAGACCTCGACGATCGCCGCGCTCGTGCACCACGTCAACGTGACGCAGCACCGGCACATCGTCACGGTCGAGAACCCGATCGAGTACCTGCACCGCGACCTGAACTGCTCCGTGACGCAGCGCGAGGTCGGCGTGGACACGGAGACGTTCGCGGTCGGCCTGCAGGCGGCGCTGCGCCAGGACCCCGACGTCATCGTGATCGGCGAGATGCTCGACGCGGAGACGGTGGACACGGCGATCAAGGCGGCGGAGACGGGGCACCTCGTGATCACGGCGGTGCCGGCCCCGGACGTGGTGAGCGCCGTGGACCGCGTGCTCGCCACGATCCCGCGCGAGGAGCGCGAGGTGGGCCGCATGCGCTTCGCCCAGGCGCTGCGGTGCGTGCTGGCGCAGCAGCTCGTGCCGCGCAAGCAGGACGAGGGCCGCACGGTCGCGACCGAGCTGCTGGTGGCGACGCCCGAGGTGCGCGCCGCGATCCGGGCCGGCGAGGGGCCGGCGAAGCTGCGGCAGCTGATGGGCGCCGGCGGGCCGACGGGGATGCACACCTTCGAGCAGTCGCTGAACGCGCTCGTGGTGAACGGGCTCGTGAGCCTCGAGACGGCGGCGGCGCTCGTGCCGGGCGGCGAGGCCGCGCTCAAGGCGGCGGCGAAGCCGGCGAAGCGCTGAGCGCCCCGGCGGCCGCCGACGGGCTCGCCCGCGCGCTGCTGGCCGAGGCGCGGCCCGCCGGCTCGGCGCGCGTGGCCGGGCTGCGGGCGCAGCTCGCGGCGCACGCCGCGGCCCTGGGGTTCGAGGCCGAGGCGGTGCCGGTGCGGGCGGCGGGCTCCACCCTCTGGGCCCTGCCGGCGTTCGGCGTTGCGCTCCTCGCCGCCGCCCTGCCGCAGCTCGCCTTCCTGCCGGACCCGTCCGCGCCACCGCTCGCCGCGCTCGCCGCGCTCCTCGGCGTGGTCGGCTCGGGGGCCGGGCTTGCAGCCGCCATCGGGGCGGGGCTCCCGCCCTTCCGCTGGGACCTGCGCGACGACGCGACGCTCGTCCTGCGTCGCCCAAGCGCGTCACCGCGGCGCTGGGTCGTCGCGCACCTCGACTCGAAAGGGCAGGGCCACTCGATGGCCGGCCGGCTCGTCGCCGTCTGGGCGATCGTCGTCGCGCTGCTGGCGTCCCTTGGCGCGGGCGTGGGACGCGCCGTCGCGGGGCCGCTGCCGGTGTCGGCGGCGGCGCTGGTGGCCGGGCTCCTGGCGACCGCGGGGGCACTGTGCCTCCGGGGGCGGCCGATGCGCGGCTCGCCCGGCGCCCGCGACAACGCGAGCGGCGTGGTGGCGCTGCTTGGCGCGCTGCCCGCCCTGCCGCCCGGGACCGGGGCGATCGTCACCGCCGCCGAGGAACTGGGACTCGTCGGGGCGCGCATGCTGGCGCGCGCTCGGCCGGCGCTCGTGCGGGGCGCCGAGGTCGTCAACCTCGACACGCTCGACGATGCGGGGCCGGCGTGGCTCGTCCATCACGACGCCGCCGGGGCCGCCCTCGCCGCGCGCCTGGCGCCGGCGCTGTCGCGCGCGCTCGGCATGCCGGTGCGGAGCCGACGGCTGCCGGCGGGCATCCTCGTGGACAGCCAGCCGCTCGCCGCCGCCGGGGCCGCCGCCGTGACGCTTGCCCGGCTCGACTGGCGAACCCTCGCCCGGATCCACACCCATCGCGACTCGCCGGAGGGGTTCGCGCTGGCCACGGCGCGGGCGGTCGGCGAGGCGCTGCCGGCCGCTTTGACCCGCCCCTGACCGGACACTATTTTCCGTCTTGGTTCACGCGCGCCCGTCCGGGCGCGTTTTTGTTGGTCCGCCGAGGAGCAGGCATGTTCGACGCCGCCAGTCGTTGCGTGGTGATCGTCGGCGCCCAGTGGGGCGACGAGGGCAAGGGAAAGCTCGTGGACGTCCTCGCCGAGCGCGCCGATGTCGTGGTGCGCTACCAGGGGGGCGCCAACGCGGGCCACACCGTGGTGATCGGGAGCGAGAAGTTCGTCCTGCACCAGATCCCCTCGGGGATCCTGCACCCGGGCGTCACCTGCGTGGTGGGCAACGGCGTGGTGCTCGACCCCCAGACCTTCTTCCACGAGGTGGACGAGGTGGAGGCCCGGGGGGTCTCGACGGCGGGCCGCCTGCTCGTCTCCGACCGCGCGCACCTCGTGCTGCCGTACCACAAGCTGCTCGATGCCGCCAGCGAGCGGACGCAGGCGATCGGCACGACCGGCCGCGGGATCGGGCCGACGTACGAGGACAAGTTCGGGCGGCGCGGCGTGCGGGTGGGCGACCTGCGCGACCGGGCGGAGGCGCTGCGCGTGCTGCAGGAGCGGGTGGCGCGGGCGAACGCGCTCCTCGCGATGATGGGCGCGGAGCCGCGGGCCTCGTTCGAGGAGCATGCGCGGCTGCTCGACGAGCTCTCGCCGCGGCTCCTCCCGCTCGCGGCCGACACGGGGCTCCTCGTGCACCGCGCCGTGAGGTCGGGCAAGCGGGTGCTGCTCGAGGGGGCGCAGGGATCGCTCCTCGACGTGGACCACGGCACCTACCCGTACGTGACCTCCTCCAACACCACCGCGGGCGGGGCGACGACGGGCACGGGGATCGGGCCCACGGCGGTGCACCGCGTGCTGGGCGTGGTGAAGGCCTACACGACGAGGGTCGGCAACGGGCCGCTGCCGACCGAGGCGCCCGAGGAGGCCGGGGCGCGGCTGCGCGAGCTCGGCGGCGAGTTCGGCGCCACCACGGGCCGCGCGCGGCGCTGTGGCTGGTTCGACGCGGTGGTGGTGCGCTACGCGGCGCGCGTGAACGGGCTCAGCGACCTCGCCGTGACCAAGCTCGACGTGCTCGACCACTTCGACGAGGTCCCCGTCTGCGTGCGCTACCGGGTGGACGGCGAGCCCTGCGACGAACTGCCCGCGACCGTCTCGCGGCTCGCCCGCCTGGAGCCGGTCTACGAGACGCTGCCGGGGTGGCGCGTGCCGACCACGGCCTGCCGCCGGCTCGCCGACCTCCCGGCGGCCGCGCGGCGGTACCTCGAGCGGATGGAGGAGCTCGCGGAGGTGCGGGTGCGGTACGTGAGCGTCGGCACGCGCCGCGACCAGATCATCGAGGTGGCATGATCCCGCTCGTCGTCATCGGCGCCGGGCCCTGCGGCCTTGCCGTCGGCGTGGCGGCGCGGCGGGCGGGGGTGGGGTGCGTGCTGCTCGACCGGCGCAACGTCGTGTCGTCGGTCGAGCGCTACCCCCTCGGCATGACGTTCTTCTCCACGCCCGAGAAGATCGAGATCGGCGAGGTGCCGTTCATCACGGCCCAGGAGAAGCCCACCCGGCGCGACGGGCTCGTGTACTACCGGCGCGTCGCCGAGCACTACGGCCTCGACGTGCGCACGTGGGAGGAGGTGCGCGCCGTCGCGCGCCGGGGCGACGGGACCTTCGCGCTCGAGGTGCGCCGGCGGCACGACACGGTGACCTACGAGGCGGCCGCCGTCTGCGTCGCCACCGGGTACTTCGACTGGCCGAACCTGCTGGGCGTGCCGGGCGAGGGGCTGCCGCACGTCGCGCACTACTTCACCGAGGGGCACCGCTACTGGCGCCAGCGGGTGGTGGTGGTCGGGGCAGGGAACTCGGCGGTGGACGCGGCGCTGGAGTGCTGGCGGGCGGGGGCGCACGTCTCGCTGGTGCACTTCGGCGAGGGATTCGACCGCGCGGTGAAGCCGTGGGTGCTGCCGGACATCACGAACCGGGTGCGGGAGGGGAGCATCGTCGCGCACTGGCGCTCGCGCGTGACGGCGATCCATCCCACGCACGTGGAGGTGCAGCGCGAGGGGGCCCCGGCGCCGGAGCCGGTCCCGGCCGACGCGGTGCTCGCGATGACGGGCTTCCACGCCGACACGACGCTCCTCGAGTCGCTCGGGGTGCCGGTGGACCCGGCGACCGGGATCCCGGCGCACGACGAGGCGACGATGGCGACGCCGGTGCCCGGGGTGTATCTCGCGGGCGTCGTCGCGAGCGGCCGCGACGCGAACCGGCTCTTCATCGAGAACGGCCGGCTGCACGGCGAGCGGATCGTGCGGCACCTGCTGGCGGCCGGCGCGGGCTGAGCGCGCCGCGGGACGCGACGACGCCCCCGGCGGCCTCGCGGCCGCCGGGGGCGTCGCGCGTGCGGGGGTCGGTCAGTAGCCGGGCTGGTTCGCGTCGAACCAGGCGGCGACGTCGAAGCCGGCCGGGTCGAGCTCGTAGTACCGGTTGCTGTAGTAGCGGCCCGTCGTCGGGTAGTACGGCGGCGGGCGGATGCCCATGCAGCGGTCGTAGCTCCACTGCGGGTTCCAGCCGGTGCCGGAGCTCGTCATGCGGGCGGCGTTGATCTCCTGGATCGCCGACCCGGTCATGAAGAAGCAGCCGCGGCCGCCGAGCAGGGTGCCGAGGCACGCCTGCACGGCGGTGGACGAGTTGCCGCCGCTCAGGTTCTCGGTGGCGATCGAGTTCAGCGTCAGCACCGCGCCGTGCAGGTAGAGGTCGGGCGAGTCGTCGAAGCCGGTGCGGTAGACCTCGCTGCTGCTCGTCGAGCCCGCGTTCGGCACGCTGAACGGGGCCTGGACGCTGTTGTCCTCGAGGTAGTAGAAGCCCGGGGTCAGGACGCCGAAGATGTCGGCGCTGCAGTCGCTGCTCGAGCCGGGCGTCGTCACGTAGGTCAGGTCATCGGCCTGCAGCACGTTGCCCGAGGCCGCGAGCGTCACCTGCCCGCGGACGAGCCCGCTCACGGCGACCGCGCCGTCCACGTACACCACGCCCTTGAAGTTCGTGTTGAAGGCGCGGTTGATCGGCCAGAGGTAGAGCGCCGACGTGTTGTCGAGGATGAGCCCGTCGGACGTGCGGCGGCCGACGAGCGCGGCCGCCGGGGTGCCGCCCCAGCCGGCCCACTGCACCCAGCCGCCGTAGCCGTCCGCGGCCCGGAAGAGCGAGTCCGGGTAGAGCCGCCGGTCGCCGCCCAGGTAGCAGCGGCGGGTGCCGCTCAGGAGCGCCGTGCGGACCGCGTCGCGCTTCTGGGCGTTGGTGCCGCTCAGGCGGCTGTAGATCGAGTCGGCGGTCCACCAGTCGCCACCGTGGGTGCCGCCGCAGTTGGGCGAGATGAGGTTCGGGTCGGTGCTGGTGGTGACCGACGACGGTGGCGCCGGCATGGAGGCCGGGTACGGCGACGTGCCGGTCGGGAGGGTCGCCCAGCGCCGGGCGGTCACGTACGCGCGCTTCGCCGTGGTGAGCGGCGCCGAGGCCTTGTAGACCCGCAGGAAGCCCTCGTCGGTGCCGTTGAACTGGTTGTCGCCGTTCAGGTCCACCGCCACGAACTCGACCCGCGTGTCGGGGTCCACCACGCTGGTGGCGGTGCGCGAGTCCCCGGTGACCACCATGTTGCCCGACAGGGCGTAGGAGCGCAGCGTGGCGAGCTCGGTGGTCGTCGGCATCGGGATCGTGGCGACGTTCTGGCGGTAGCCCTGCCGGAAGTCGCCGTTCGAGACCCCGCTGATCGTGGCCGCGGTGGTCACCGGCCCGTGGAAGACGGGGCGGGGCGAGCCGGAGCCGACGTAGAGGGTCTGGTTCGTGTGCAGCGGCCCGAAGACCTGGATGCCGCTCGCGAAGACGACGCTCGAGGTGGTGCGGTTGTCGAAGCGCGCGAACTTCGCGAACGACTCCTGCGACAGCTCGGCGCGCCGCACCACGACGGCGCCGCGCGGCGTGCTCACCACCGAGACGACGCTGGCGAAGACGCCGTACTGGCCGGTGCGGTTGCCGGTGAGCCCGGCATAGGTGGAGCGGGTGAAGCCGGGGATCACGTTGCCGTCGGCGTCCCGCACGGCCGCGTTGGCCTCGAGCGTCCGGTAGGCGACCCCGCTGAGGTAGGTGCGGGGCTCGCCGTTCAGGCGGTCGCGCCCGCGCTCGAGCCCGCCGTCGGCGGCGGCCTCCATCATCGTTGCGTCGGCGTAGAACTTCGCCGTGAGCAGCGAGTTCCCCGAGGTCACCACCGCGCCGATGCCGACCGCGGCGACCACCATCGCCACCATGATCGCGAGCACCAGCGCGACGCCGCGCCGGTCGTGCCGAAGGTCCTGCCGCATGCCCGTTCCCGCCTTCCCGCTCCGGGTCAGTTGATGGTCGTCGGCGGGCTCAGCCGCAGCGACGACTCGCGCGGCGAGCAGTCCTGCGCCGCCACGCCGAATTCGTAGGCCAGCCCCGCCTGCAGGCCGTTGCCCTGGGTGATCTCGTAGGTCGGCTGCCCCGCCGGCGGCACGGTGGCGAAGAGGAACCACTCGGTGGTGCCCGCCCGGCGGAAGTAGACGTTGTACTGCTGGATGTCGAGCTCGCCGGCGGCCTCGTCCACCGCGGCGTCCCACCGGAGCGTCACCGCGGGCGGGTTGCCGGCGGTGTTCGGGGTCGCGGTGAGCGCCGTCGTGAAGATCGGGTCGTCGCCGCAGGTCTGGAGCTGCACGAGGCCGTTGTTCGCGAGGCGGATGGAGACGCTCGCCTGCCGCTGCCGATGGGCGGCGCCCGCGAGCCCGTTCGTGGCGGCCACGTTCAGGCGCACCGTCCGGATGCTGTCGGCGAGGGCCGAGGCGCCCACGTCGGTGGGGGCGCCGTGCTGCGGGTCGGTGTGCCGGATCGGGAGCCCCGGCACGCGCGTGCGCGTGACCTGCTGGACCTGGGGCACGCTCGCGACCACCGTCTCGGTGAAGTACTCGAAGAAGTCGCGGCCGGGCATGCGCTCGAGCCCCCGGGCGACGACCTCCGGGGGCTCGGCGTTGACGCGCTGGAACAGGATGAAGTCGTCCGCCGCGGCCGTGGTCGAGTCGGGGCGGAAGAAGAACATCACGGTCTCCGCCCGGCTCGGCGTGCCGTTCAGGAGGTTGTAGTCCACCGTGGGGTACGTGATGGCGGTGCCGGGGATGGTCACCGGCGCCGTCGTCCGCATCGCGGTGTTGGCCCCGGCGGGGAGGTCGGGGTTGACGTTCACGGCGGTCCCGTCGTCGGTGTCCGACGCGTAGTTCGCGTTGAAGACGAGGGTGTTCTCGTCGGCGTACACCAGCATCGGCTGGCGCGGCTGGGTGCCCGTGCCGATGGTGCGCAGCACCTGGTCCACCTGGGTCGTCGCGAAGCGGAGGTTCATCAGCATGTCGTTCTGCTCGCCGTTCTTCGCGAAGCTCCGCGTCTGCGCGCGCAGCACGCTCAGGGTGATCCCCATCACGATGGAGAGGATCACGAGCGCGACCAGGATCTCGATCAGCGACATGCCGGCACGCCCGCGCGGCCGGCGAAAGCGGGTCGTGCTCATGGGGCGGCCACCACGATGGTGAGGTTGACCGGCTGCGACATGGAGGGCTCCGTGACGCGGACGGTGACGGTCGTGTAGTCGGCGCGCGGCGCCGTCGTGACCGTGGTGCGGGTGACCCGGGTGGTCCGGGTCATCTGCGGGTACTCGCCGAAGCCGGTGCTCGCCTGGTTGTGGTAGGTCGAGACGAGCGTCGTGTAGTCCGGGTGGGCGCGCACGCGCTCGAGCTGCTCCTTGGCGACCGTCGTCGCGACGGTGCGCACCTGCGCACGGGAGCCCGTCCGCAGGCTGTCCATGGAGAACTCGGTGAGGCTCACGGCGATCACCACGAGCACCACGAGGGCGACCATGACCTCCACGACGGTGAAGCCGCCGCGGGACCGCACTACTGCGCGCGCTGCCATCCGGTGGCCCCCCCGTGCTTCCAGACGAACGGGCGCCCCGTCGCGCGGACGACCTCGACGGCGCGCGCCCGCGGGCTGGTGGCGGCGTCGCGCGCCACGCGCACGAAGACCGCCCCGCTCTGGTTGGCCGAGCCGTCGCGCCGGAAGACGATCTCGCTGTTGGCGAGCGAGATCGCGGCCGTGGCTGTCCCGCCCGAGGTGAGCGTCAGCGCGCCGGCGGCGCCGCGCCCGAAGACGATCCCGTCGTCGAGCGGCAGGCTGCGCACCCGCTCGCCCGCGTCGCGGGTGCCGTCGTTGTCGCGGTCCTCGTGGATCTCGACGCGCCGCTGGGCCTCGACGAAGGTCACGCGCACGTCATTCTGGAGCGAGATGGCGAGGCGCTGGGCCCCCGCCAGGGTCGAGGCGAGCGCGCGCGACTGCGCGGCCAGCCTGAAGCTCTCGCCCGAGAGCTTCGGCAGGGCGATCGCGGCGAGGATCCCGATCATCGCCACCACGATCAGCAGCTCGATCAGGGTGACGCCGCGGCGGCCACGGACGCAGGGCTGGCTCATGCACTCCCTCGGTGACGAGATCCATGGGGTCGGACCGGCATCGCACTGTTTCAAGTTGCGCGCCACGGTCACGGACCGGATAACTGTCATGAAATCAACGATTTGGGCCACTGTCACGAATCGCGTCACCGGGCGATTCACACGTCCGGCGGCTGCGAACCGCGCGAGATGCCAAGTGCCGGTGCCGGCGCGTGCTCGTGCGGTGCGCTGTCACGGATTCGAGCGTCGCGAAGCAGTACGGGATGGCGCCTGACCCGGATCGTCGCGATCCGCGGCGCCGGCGCCCGCTGCCGCCGACGCCGGGGCTGGCTGTGGCCCGCTAGAGCCGGTTGCGCTCATAGGTGAGGTTCCGGGGCGACACGAGCCACTCGAAGGGGCGCGCGAGCAGCACGCCGCCGTTGATGCGGGGATCGGCGCGGTCGGCGGCCAGGGTGGCGAGGAGCCGGATGGCGCGGATGTCGTCCCAGTCGTTCGTGTCGTCGGCGTCCGTGGGGCTGCCGGTGGCGAGCTCGTCGCCGTCGGTGAAGACGAGCCGCGCGTCGAACGCGCGGACGCGGGTTGCCACGACCTCGTCCACGAGCGTCCCCGCGGCGTCGAAGCGCTCCGCGCGGTGCAGCGTGGCCGAGGCGGAGTCGTGCCAGAAGGCGGTGAACGCCAGTTTCTGCACCGAGGTGCCGTTCCGGGCGAGCTGGAGTCCGCCCGCGAAGGCGCCCGGGTGGAGCAGCACGGTGTCGCGCGGGAAGAACTCGAGGCGCAGGGTATCCCCGAGCACCTGCACCGACGAGACCACGATCAGCCGTCGCGCGGTGTTCACCTGCAGGGTCGCCAGGTCGCCCGGGGCGAGGTCGAGGGTCGCCGTGCCGAGCTCGAGGTCGAGGCAGGTGGGGCCGCAGGTGCCGCCGGGCGGCAGCAGCGTGCCCGGCCCGGGCGGCGGGCGCAGCGCCCGCGCCGGCGCCTGCAGCGGGTCGAACGGCGTCTTGAGGACGACGATCGTGTCGCCACGGGCCTGCAGGGTCCCGAACGACGGGCGGCTGTCCAGCCCCACGCCCGCCTCCGCGAGGTCGCGCCGGAAGAGGACGCCGAGGTAGCGCGCGTTCCGCTCGATCCCTTCCGTCACCTCCGAGCGGTTGACCGTGCGGAAGGTGGTCGCCGCGAAGCCGAGCGACGAGGCGATCACGACCAGCCCGACGGTGAGCGCGATGATCAGCTCGAGCAGCGTCACCCCGCGCCGGTCGCCGGTCATGTCGTCGCCCCGCGGTACAGGTAGGTCTCCAGCACGACCGGCTGCGGCAGCCGCGCCGGCGTGACGCTCACGCGCACGCGGAGCAGGTTGGCCTGCAGCTCGGTGACCTCGACCTGGCGCGTGTACGCGCCGGTGCCGGAGGGCCGGCCCTCGCTGTCCACGCGCGTGGGCGCCTCGCCCGCGAGGGTCCACGGGTTCCGGCTCCGCAGGTCCTCGAGCCGGGCGGTCGCGATCGCGAGGGCGGTGGAGCGCGCCTCGCTCGCGGTGCCCTCGCGCAGCACGATGGCCTGGCTGCGGGCGATGGCGATGAGCCCGATCGCGAGCATCGCGAGCGCCACCATCACGGAGATCAGGGTGAAGCCGGCCTCGGCGCGAGCCGGCCGCGCGCTCAGTGCCATGTGCCCCCCACGACGGTCCAGGTGCGCGTCGCCGCCGAGCCCTCGATGCTCACGGCGCCCTGCGCGGCGGCCTGCTGGTCGTGCTGCAGGTACAGGGCGCCGCGCGTGCCGAGCGGAGCCACCAGGCCGCGCTCGTCGAAGTCGAGCCGGCTGCCCGGCAGGGTGATGGCGCCGGGGCCGGCGAACCCCGGCAGCGCCCCCGCGGCCCCGCGGGCGAAGGCGATGCGCTCCGGCAGCGGGCGCTCGCCCAGCACGAGCATCGCCTGCCGTTCCGCCGCCGACTCGGCGATCGTGCCGTCGCGGTCGTCGTCGAGGTAGGCCTGGTAGCGGCGGTTCGCCTCGTCGAAGACGATCCGCGCCCGGCTCGACGTGGCGACCGCGCGCATGCGTACCAGCTCGATGTCGCGGGCGAGCTGCCGCGCGGCGGTGGCGACCTGCCGGTCGGCGCTGACCCGCACGCGCGGGACGAGGATCGCCGTCGCGATGCCGATCATCACGATGACGACGAGCAGCTCGATCAGGGTGAACCCGGCCCGGCGTCCGCGCCTCATCGCCACACCGGCCGGTAGGCGGTCTGCACCACGCTGCCGACGGTCGGCGTGCCGGGCGGCAGCTGGTTCGGGTCGCGGAAGCGCAGGTCGAAGGCCCAGTCGCGGGCCGGCGGGCTGTAGTAGCTGCGCCAGCTCCAGCGGCGGCGCGCGGCGTGCTGCGACTGGAACAGCGACACGAGCGACCCGCGATAGGTCATCGTCACGCCGCTCCAGTTCTCGAGGAAGCGCGGGAAGTTCTCGAGCCCGCCGCCGTAGGCCGTGGTGTTGGTGCCGGCCGGCGGGTTCGCCGGGATGGTGCACCCGCTGCGCTGCCAGTCGCAGGGCGTGGCGGAGTGCCCGGCCGCGATGGCGGCGAAGACGGTCATCGTGCCGCTCGCGGCGGGCGGCGTCCCGTACGACTGCGTGACCTGCGGGCTCCACGCCGCGTTCCAGGCCTTCGTCGCGTCGTTCCACCCTGGCGAGAGGAACGTGATCGCGTCACCGAGGAGGGACGCGGGTTGCCAGATGCCGGTGTTGAAGTTGCCCTGGACGTAGAGCGGCCGGTCGGTCGCGATCGTGACCGGCCGGAGCAGCTGGGGGCCGTTGCGCAGGCGCACGGCCGGGAAGTCGCGTGCGCTCTGGAGGGTGTCCACGTTGGTGAAGGTCACGTAGAGCACCCCCGGCCACCGCGTGCCGGGCGACCCCGCCGCCCACGTCGCCAGCTGCTGCAGGTCGATGTCGAGCAGGTCGGGGCCGATGTTCTCGCGCCCCTCGTGGAAGGCGTTCACGCGGCCCTGGAAGATGAGGGCGCAGGCGGCGGCGTCGGGCACCTCGAAGCCCGCCGGCCGGAAGTGCGTGAGCGTGGTGCCGGCGCAGGGCGTGCCGAGGGTCTGCGCGTCCACGGTGACGTGCCACCCCTGCAGCGCGCCGTCGCGCGCCTTCCACGCGAACTTGACGGAGCGCGTCGCCGCGTCGTCGGTCGCGAGGTCGGGCTGGATGAGCGCGATCGGCGGCACGCCGGTCGGCAGCGGCAGGCGCAGCGGCGTGACGCCGGACGCGCCGGTCATGAGCCGCCCGTCGAAGTCCTGGTCGCTGCGGGAGACGAAGCCGGAGGCGTTCCCGGCGTAGGTGCGGCTGTCGAACTGCAGCGCCACGTCCGTGCCGGCGGCGTCCGCGATGAACACGTTGTTCGTGCGGTAGTTCGTGTTCTTGCGCTGCCAGAAGACGCTGTCCGGCGTCGTGATGATGTCGCGGAAGAAGGTGCGCCCCGTGCCCGAGCCCGGCGTGAGGTAGAGGTTGCCGTTCGTGTGCACCCAGCCCGCGAAGGTCATGTCGGGGCCGTTGTGGATCTCGAGGTCCTCCTCGTAGAACACGCCGAACTGGAAGAGCGGCAGCGACTGCGCGTTCACCGAGACGAGGATGCGGCGGCGGTCGCCGATCGGGTCGGTGGCGGTGACGCCGATGTCCACCTGCTGGTTCAGCGAGATGAGGCCCGCGTACGGCCCGTTGGTCACCGTGCGCGGGATGGCGCCGCCGACCCGCTGGGTGGTGAGCTCGGTGAACGCGAAGCCGGGGAGCGTCGGCGCGACGAGGGCGTCGAGCTCCGCCTGCTGGATGATGCCGTCGTTCATGGCGACCTCGAGCTGCGCCATGATGGCGTCCGCGCCGGCGTCCGCGGCGTGGGCGACCCGGGCGGCGCGGTAGTCGATCGTGCTCGTGCGCCGCACCGTGATCGCGGCGACCGTCGCGGCGCCGAGCAGGGCGGTGGTCAGCACGAGCACGATGAGGGTGGACTCGAGCGCGAAGCCGCGCTCGCCCCGGCGGGGGACGGCGGGCAGCGGACGGCAGGTGGCGGCATCCATCTCGAGACTCCTGGGCAGCCGGGCTGTCTGGCGAGAGACCCCGTGGCTTTGCGTCCCGCCGTCGCCGGCGGTTTGCCGTTGTACCGGACCTCGGTGGGGGTAGCCTGCAGCGTCCTGCACCGTGCGTGCGGCAGTCGGCCTGCTCCCCCGCTGTCGCACGACGCAAGATCGGCTCCCTCGTCGAGAGCGTCGGCAGGATGATGCCGATCCTTGAGTTGCCGCACCGGTGACAGGAGTTGCGCGCCGCCGCTCCGCCGGGTCCTGCGAGGCTCCGTGCCGAGTGCATGACATGCTGCGGGCTCGCTTGCTGCAACCGCTGGCAGCCCCTAGCTTCCGCCGCCACTCGCCGCCCCGGCGCGGCGCCCGGAATCCGTCCCGCAGCCCTCGATCGCACGCCTCATGGCCGACACCACCCTGATGGACAAGCTCGTCTCGCTGTGCAAGCGGCGCGGCTTCGTGTTCCAGTCCTCCGAGATCTACGGGGGCCTCGGCTCGGTGTGGGACTACGGGCCCCTCGGCGTGGAGCTGAAGCGGAACGTGAAGGAGCGCTGGTGGCGCGCCATGACCCTCGAGCGCGACGACATCGAGGGGATCGACGCCGCGATCCTGATGCACCCCCGCGTGTGGGAGGCGTCGGGCCACGTGGCCGGGTTCACCGACCCGCTGGTGGATTGCCGCACCTGCAAGGGCCGCTTCCGCGCCGACAAGCTCCAGGATGCCCGCTGCCCGCAGAAGCCGAGCAGGCACCCGGGCGAGCACGCGACCTGCGACCTGACGGAACCGCGGCTCTTCAACCTGATGTTCAGGACCTTCGTCGGCCCGGTGGAGGAGCAGGCCGCGGTGGTCTACCTGCGCCCCGAGACGGCGCAGGGGATCTACGTGAACTACCTCAACGTGCTGCAGGGCTCGCGGCAGCGCGTCCCCTTCGGCATCGCCCAGATCGGGAAGGCGTTCCGCAACGAGATCACCCCGGGGAACTTCATCTTCCGCACGCGCGAGTTCGAGCAGATGGAGATGCAGTTCTTCGTGAAGCCCGGCGCCGACGCGGAGTGGTTCGAGCGCTGGCGCGAGTGGCGGTGGCAGTGGCACCTGGCGCTCGGGCTCACGCCGTCGAAGCTGCGGTGGCACCCCCACGGCCCGGGCGAGCTGGCGCACTACGCCAAGGCGGCCTACGACATCGAGTACGAGTTCCCGTTCGGCTGGCAGGAGATCGAGGGGATCCACAACCGGACCGACTACGACCTGTCGCGGCACCAGGAGTACTCGGGCAGGAAGCTGGAGTACTACGACCAGCCGACGGGCGAGCGCTACCTGCCCTACATCATCGAGACCTCGGCGGGCGCCGACCGCGTGACGCTCACGGTGCTCGCCGACGCCTACCGCGAGGAGACGGTCGAGGGCGAGCTGCGCGTGGTGCTGGGCTTCCATCCGGCCGTCGCGCCGCTCAAGGCGGCGGTGTTCCCGCTCATGAAGAAGGACGGGCTCCCCGAGGTCGCGACGCAGCTCTACGACGACCTGCGCCGCCGCGTGCGGACCTTCTACGACGACGGCGGCGCGATCGGGCGCCGCTACCGGCGCCAGGACGAGGTCGGCACCCCGTTCTGCATCACGATCGACCACGACACGCTGGCCGACCGCACGGTGACGATCCGCCATCGCGACACGATGGCGCAGGATCGCGTGGCGCTCGACCACGTGCGCGGCTGGCTCGAGGAGCGGCTCGCGGGCTGAGCCGCCCGGCGGGTCGCGCGCCGATGCGCCGCGAGGCGTTCGAGCAGCTGGTGCGCCGCCTGGCGGCGCGCCTGCCGGCGGAGTCGCTCGACGGGGTGGTCGGGATCGACGTCTCGCCCCGCGCCAAGCCCCACCCTACGCGCGAGGGGGTCTTCACGCTGGGCGAGTGCATCCCGCTCGCCACCGGCGACGAGGGCGGTCGCGCCATCCAGAGCCGCATCGTCCTCTACCACGGCTCCTTCCTGGCCCTCGACCAGCTCGACGCGTCGTTCGACTGGGAGGGCGAGGCCTGGGAGACGCTCACGCACGAGCTGCGGCACCACCTCGAGTGGCGCGCCGGCGCGCCCGAGCTGGAGGCGTACGACGAGGCGGCGGAGCAGAACTTCGCGCGGCACGAGGGGGAGCCGTTCGACCCGCTCTTCTTCCTCGACGGCCACGAGGCCGCGCCCGGCGTGTACGAGGTGGACGACGACGTCTTCGTGGACCGGCAGGTCCGCGCGCTGCCCGCGCACCTCGACCTGGAGTGGCACGGCCGGCGCTGGCGGGTGCCGGTGCCGCCGGCGTTGCGGCTGCCGGCCTTCCTGCACGTCGAGGGGGTGCGCCCCGAGCCGCCGGGCGACCTGATCGTCGTGCTCCGCCGGAAGCCCCGCCTGCTGGACCTCTTCCGCGCCACCGCCCTGAGCGAGGCGACCGCCCGCGCCGAGCGCCTCGGCTGAGGGCGCGGCCCCGGCGCCGCTATCTTCCCCGGTGCCGGCTGACCGTCCCCCGGGAGTGACCGCCATGCGCCTGCTGCTGCCCCTGCTCGCCCTCGCCGCCCCGCTCGCCGCCCAGGGCCCGGACTACCGGGTCGGGGTCGTCTCCGAGTCGGGCGACATCGTCACCTGGGCGAGGGTCGCCGACGGCGCGCTGGTGCGGGAGCGGGTGGTGCCGGTGGGGCTCATGCCGGCCGACGTGGACGGCCCGCACAACATCGCCGCGGCGCCGGACGGCCGCAGCTACTACGTCACGATCGCGCACGGCGCCCCCTACGGGAGCCTCTGGCGGCTCGACGCGCGGACCGACACGCTGATCGGCCGCGCCGACCTCGAGTTCTTCCCGACCACCATCGCGCTGACGCCCGACGGCGACTTCGCCTTCGTGGCCAACTCGGACTTCCACGGCGACCGGCCGCGGGTGAACCCGGTCACCGTCGTGTTCACGCCGACGATGCTCAAGGTCGCCGACGTGCCCGCGTGCGACATGCCGCACGGGGTGCGGGTCAACCATGCGGGCACGCGGGTCTACGTGACCTGCATGATGAGCGACGAGATCCTCGAGCTCGACACCGGCACCTTCGAGATCCTGCGGCGCGCGAGGAGCGGCACCGGCGGCGCCCACGCCGCCCACTCGGGCCACGGCGACGCGGCGGACGAGGGCGAGTGCTCCCCGACGTTCGTGGCGGTGGCGCCCGACGACGCGCGCTTCTACGTCGCGTGCAACAAGGGGAACTCCGTGCAGGTCTGGGACGCCGCGCGCATGGAGCGCCTGCGCGACATCCCGGTGGGCGCCGGCGCCTACAACCTCGAGGTCTCGCCCGACGGCGGCCTCGTGATCGCGACGAACAAGAAGGCGCAGAGCGTCAGCCTCGTGGACACCCGGACGCTCGCCGAGGTGGCCCGCGTCCCGACCACCAAGAAGGTCGTGCATGGCGTGGCGTACTCCCCCGATGGCCGCTACGCCTTCGTCACCGCCGAGTCGGTCGGCGCCGACCCCGGGTCGCTGGACCTGCTCGACCTCGCGACGCGGCGCGTCGTCGCGACGCTCGCCATCCCCGCGCAGCCGACCGGGGTCGCGATCGTCCGCCTCGCGGGGGGGCGCTGAGCACATGGTGCACGAGACGCGGACGTCGCTGGCGGGCGCGGAGGTGCTGGCGCGGGCACGGCGGTTCTTCGCGGAGCGGGTGCCCCACAACGCCGCCTTTCCCGAGAAGGAAGGGCCGGCGTGGCTCGTCCTCCGCGGGCAGGGTGGCGAGGAGGTCGCCATCGCCGTGATCGACGAGCCCGCCGGCGGCACCCGCGTGCGCGCGAGCACGCTGTTCTTCGACCAGGCGGTGGACCGGTTCCTCTCCACGCTGCCGCCGGCGGCGGAGGCGGTGACATGACCGCGCCGGCCCTGCTGCCCGTGCGTGTCCTTGTGCACGACGCCTGGGACCAGGTGGCGCTCGAGGTGCCGCCGGCGACGACCGTCCGCGAGCTGAAGGGTCTCGCGCTCTCGCGGATCCGCGTGGCAGGCCCGCCCGACGCCTACGAGATGAAGCTCCGCGGGGCGCGCGTGCTCGACGAGGGCGCCACCCTCGCCGCCGCGGGCGTGGTCCCGAACGCGCAGCTCATCGTCCTCCGCCGCCGGCGCGCCCCGGTGCGATGACGGTGCTGACGCCGCGCCGCTGGCGGGCGCTCACCGCGTTCGCCGCGATCGTCCTCGGCTTCGACGGCGCCGCGCTGCTGCTGGGCGGGCTCTGGACGCGCCAGCCCGTGCTGGTCGCGATCGGCGGCGTGCTGATGCTCTCGGTCGGCCTCGTGGTGGCGTACGGGCGGCGGCACGAGCGGCGGCTGGAGGAGATCGCCGAGGAGCGCCAGCGCCTGCGCGACGAGGTGCGCGGCATCCAGGACCTCCTCTCGCGCCGATGAGCGGCTCGGCCGTCGCCGTCTTCACCCACCCGGACTGCCTCGCGCACGACCCGGGGCCCGGCCATCCGGAGACCCCGGCGCGCCTCGAGGCGGTGCTCGAGGCGCTGCGCGACGAGCCGCTCGCCGACGTGCGCCAGGCGACGCCCGCCACCGACGCGCCGCTCCTCGCCGTCCACCCCGCGGCGCACCTCGCCCGGCTCGAGGCGGTCGCGCGCGGGGGCGGGGGCGCGATCTCGGGCGACACGGCGATGAGCCCGCGCAGCTGGGCCGCGGTGCGGGGCGCGGCGGGCGCCGTGGTGGCGGCGGTGACGCACGCGCACGAGGGCCGCGGCCACGCCTTCGCCGCCGCGCGGCCCCCCGGGCACCACGCGCTGGCGTCCACCGCGATGGGGTTCTGCTTCGTGAACACGGTCGTCGTCGGCGCGCGCGAGGCCCAGCGGCTCGGCCGCGAGCGGGTGCTGATCATCGACTGGGACGTGCACCACGGCAACGGCACGCAGGCGCTCGTGGAGGACGACCCGTCGATCCGGTTCGTGTCGCTGCACCGCTACCCGTGGTACCCGGGCACCGGGGCGGCCAGCGAGCGCGGCGTCGGCAACGTCTTCAACGTCCCGCGGCCGCCCGACCTCCCGCCGGACGAGTACGTGCGCGACCTCTGGCGCGCCGTGCAGGCGGCGCTCGCCGGCTGGTCGCCCGACCTCGTGCTCCTCTCGGCGGGCTACGACGCGATGCGCGGCGACCCGCTCGGCGGCTTCACCCTCGAGCCCGGCCACTACGCCGAGCTCGTCCGGCGGCTGCGCGCCGCGCTGCCCGACGTGCCGCTCGTCGGCGTGCTCGAGGGCGGCTACCTCCCCGGGCGCGTGGCGCGCGGGGTCGTCGCCACCGTCGGCGCCCTGGCGTAGTCCCGCGCGACGGCCGTCCGCCACCTCCACGCCCCCTCCCGTCCCGATCGCCCATGCCGCTCCAGCTGGAGACCGAGATCCTGACCCTCGTCACCCGCCATCCGTTCATCATCGCGCGCGGGGGCCAGGGCGAGTACCGCACGGTGATGGTGCGGCTCCGCGACGCCGACGGGGTCGAGGGGTGGGGCGAGGCGGCGCCGACCTTCTACTACGGCGAGACCACGGAGACGGTCCTGGCGGCGCTGGCGCGCTACCGCGACGCCCTCCCCGACGACCCGTACGATCTCGAGCGCGCGGAGGCGCGCCTCAAGGCGACCCTCGGCGGGAACCCGGCGGCGCGCGTCGCCCTGTCGAGCGCCCTGCACGACCTCGTGGCGAAGCGGCTCGGCGTGCCGCTCTGGCGGCTGTGGGGGCTCGACCCGGCCGGCGCGCCGCGCTCCACCTTCACCATCGGCCTCGACACCCCGGAGCGGATGCGGGCCAAGGTGCTCGAGGCGGCGGAGTACCCGATCCTCAAGGTGAAGCTGGGCACGGCGCGCGACGCCGAGATCCTGCGCACCCTGCGCGACGCGACCGACCGCGAGCTGCGGGTGGACGCCAACGGCGCGTGGACGGCGAAGCAGGCGATCGCCATGCTGCCCGTGCTCGAGGAGTTCGGCGTGACGGTACTGGAGCAGCCGCTGCCGGCGCACGACCTCGAGGGGCTCGGCCTCGTGCGCCGGGCGGCGCGCATCCCCGTCATCGCCGACGAGAGCTGCCTCGTGGCCACCGACATTCCGCGCGTGGCGCCGCACGTGGACGGCATCAACCTCAAGCTCGCCAAGTGCGGGTCGCTCCGCGAGGCGCTGCGGATGGTCGCCACCGCCCGTGCCCACGGGCTCACGGTCATGGTGGGCTGCATGATCGAGAGCTCGCTCGGGATCACCGCGGCGGCGCACCTGACGCCGCTCGTGGACATCGTGGACCTCGACGGGGCGGCGCTCCTCGCGAACGACCCGTTCGACGGCGCGACGATCGCCGGCGGGCAGGTGCGGCTTCCCACCGGCCCGGGGCTCGGCGTCACGCGGCGATGAGCGCGTCGTTCGCCGACGTCGCGCTCCCGCTCCCGGTCGACTCGCCCTACACCTACCGCGTCCCCGAGGCGCTCGCCGGACGCGCCGTGCCCGGGGCGCGCGTCGCCGTGCCGCTGCGGCGTGGCGAGCTCGTCGGGATCGTCCTGGCGCGGCACGACCGCGCGCCCGAGGCCGTCGCGCGCGACCTGCTCGACGCACCCGACGCGGCGCCGATCCTCACCGACGACCTGCTCCGCTGCGCCCGCTGGATGGCCCGCTACTACGGCGCCCCGCTCGGCCTCGCCGTGCGGGCGATGCTGCCGGGCCCCTTCTGGTCGCGGGCGCGCGCCGCCCGCCCGCTCCGGACCGACGCGGCGGTGCGCCGCGAGCGGGTGGTGGCGCTCACCGGCGAGCCGCCGACGCTCCTCGAGCGGGAGCGGATCTTCGCGCGCGCGGCCCGGCAGCGCGCGCTCTACGAGACCCTCGAGGCCCTCGGCGGCCGCGCGCCGCTCCGGCACCTCGAGCGCCAGCTCGGCTTCGCGGGCGCCCTCGCGCACGCGCTCGCCGCGCGCGGCCTCGCCCGGCTCGTGGACGAGGAGGCGTCGCGCGACCCCTTCGCGGGCCTGGCCGGCGCCGCGCCGCCCGCCGTGCCGACGCCCGCGCAGGAGGCGGCGGTCGCGGCGATCGCGGGCGCGGCGCCCGGTCACGGCGTGCTGCTCGAGGGCGTGACGGGGAGCGGCAAGACGCTGGTGTACCTCGAGGCGGTGCGCGCCTGCCTCGCGCGCGGGGAGGGCGCGATCGTCCTCGTGCCCGAGATCGCGCTCACGCCGCAGACGGTGCAGCGCTTCCGCGGGGCCTTCGGCGACCAGGTGGCGGTGCTGCACAGCGGCCTTTCCGACGGCGAGCGCGCCGACGCCTGGCGCCTCCTCGCGCGCGGCGAGCGGCGCGTGGCCGTCGGCGCGCGGTCGGCGGTCTTCGCCCCCGTGGCGCCCCTCGGGCTCGTGGTGCTCGACGAGGAGCACGAGGCCAGCTACAAGAACGGGGAGGCGCCGCGCTACCACGCCCGCGAGGTCGCGCGCGTGCGCGCACGGCTCACCGGGGCCCGCCTGGTGCTGGGCAGCGCCACCCCGTCGCTCGACTCGGCCGCGCTCGTCGGCGACCGGCTGGCCCACGTGCGGCTCCCGGCGCGCATCGGGGACCGGCCCCTGCCGCCGGTCGAGCTGGTGGACCTGCGCCGGGTGCCGACGGTGCGCGAGGCGGGGCCGGTGCCGTGGTCGGTGCCGCTCGACGCCGCCGTCGGCGCGGCGCTCGCCGCCGGAGACCAGGTGCTCCTGCTCCTCAATCGCCGCGGCTTCGCCAGCTTCCTGCAGTGCGGCGGGTGCGGGGCCGTGGCCGAGTGTCCTCACTGCAGCGTGGCGCTCACGGTCCACGCCACGCCGGCCGGGCTCCGCTGCCACCACTGCGGCCACGCGCGGCCGCGCCCCGAGGCGTGCACGGCCTGCGGGCAGCCGATGCAGGCGATGCGCGGCGTCGGCACGCAGCAGCTCGAGCAGTGGGTCGCGGCGCGCTTCCCGCACGCGCGACTCGCGCGCATGGACCTCGACACCACCTCGGGGAAGTGGGGGCACGACCGGATCCTCGGTGCCGTGGCGCGGGGCGAGGCCGACATCCTCCTCGGCACGCAGATGATCGCGAAGGGGCTCGACTTCCCGCGCGTGACGCTCGTCGGCGTGGTGGACGCCGACGCGGCGCTGCACCTGCCCGACTTCCGCGCCGCCGAGCGGACCTTCCAGCTCATCGCGCAGGTGGCGGGGCGCGCGGGGCGCGGGGAGCGGGGCGGGCGCGTGCTGGTGCAGACGCGGTCGCCGGCGCACCACGCCCTGGTGCACGCGGCCCGCCACGACGCGCCGGGCTTCCGCGCGGAGGAGCTCGCGCTGCGTCGGTCGCCCCCGTACCCGCCCGCGGTGGCCCTCGTGAACCTCGTCGCGAGCGCGGCCGACGAGCTGGCGGCGAGCCGCCGGGCCGCCGAGGTCGCGGACTGGTGCGCGGGCTTCGCGGCGCGCGCCGGCCTCGCGCTCGCGGTGCTGGGGCCGGCGCCGTGTCCCCTCGCGCGGCTCAAGGACCGCTGGCGCTGGCACGTGCTCGTGCGAGGCGCCGCCGCAGACGTCGGTCGCCTCGTCCGAAGCGCCGCGCGCCGCCTCGCGGGGGGCGAGGCGGCGCGCGTGACGATCGACCGGGACCCGGTGTCGCTCCTCTAGCCCGCGATCAGCGCAGCGGCGAGCGCCAGGCGAGCTCCGCGCCCGCGTAGAAGTTGCGCAGCGGCGCGGGCTCCCACACCCGGCTCTGCGTGCCGTTCACCGTGACGCCGCTGATGTAGTCGCGGTCCTGCAGGTTGTACACCGCCACGAACGGCGTGAACTCGAGGCCGCGCGTCACCGCGCGCCAGCTCGCCCGCACGTTCGTCACGCCGTAGCCCCAGTCCGGCACCACGAGCGCCTCGGTGTTGCGGTCGTCGGCGAACATCGACGAGCTGATCGTGTGGTCCACGTCGAGGGCGAGCCCGAGCCCGGGCGCGAGCCGCACCCCCACGCGCGCGAAGTGCTTCGGCACGCCGGCGAGGCGGTTCCCGTCGAGGGTGTCCACCGTCGCTCCCGAGGTCACCTTGTAGTCGGTGAAGGTGTAGTCGGCGTAGGTGTAGCTGCCGAAGATGCGCAGCGGGCGCACCGGCGACACGGAGAGCGTCGCCTCGACGCCCTGGTTGCGCGTCTCGCCCGCGTTCACGAAGTAGGCGCGGCCGCTGACCTCGCGGAACTGCACGATCGCGTCGCGCACGTCCACGCGGAACGCGGCGACGGAGTAGTCGGCGGTCGCGCCGAGCGCGCCGCGCAGCCCGATCTCGAACTGCGTGGCGCGCTGCGGCTGGAGCTGGTCGTTGAAGCCGCCCTGGCCGCCCGCCTGGTTCACCAGCTCGGTGGTGGTGGGCGTCTCGAAGGCCGTGCTGACGTTGGCATACGGGGTGAAGGCGCGGCTCGCCTCGACGCTGAGCCCGATGTTGCCGTTCAGCGCCGTGTTCTCCCGGGTCCCGCTGTTGTCCACCCCGTCGCGCAGGTTGTAGTCGGTGACGCTGAACTTCACGTAGTCGAACCGGCCGCCGGCGCTCACGAACACCCGCTCGGCCGGCGTCCAGCCGAGCTGCACGAACGGCCCGACCTCGAAGACCGCCTCCTTCTGGTCGAGCAGGATGCTGTCGGTCGGGACGCCCGCGACGGCGCGGAAGTTCGTGCGCAGGTCGCGCATCGACTGCAGGTCGGCGCCGGCCGTCAGGCGCGGCAGCCGCGGGTCGGCGCCGAGCCGCTGGGAGCGCTGGAAGCGCAGGCCCCCCGAGCGGCGGTCGAGCCGCACGAAGGTGCCGACGTTCGGGACGAAGGCGCCCGGCGGCGGCGTCGCGAGCGCGTTGTCGAGCCCGCGCACGAGGCCGAAGACGGTCGCCTCGGTGACGTTGCCGTCGCGGTCGGTGCTGCGCAGCAGCGCGGACGCCTGCTGCTGCTCGAGGTCCTCGTTCGCCTGGCGGAGGATGTTGACCGCCGGCGCGGAGTCGCGGTTGGCGGCGTACTCGGCGGGGCTCAGCGCGCCCGGGTTGTTGGCCACGGGGTCGTTCGTGAGGTTGAGCCGCACGCTCAGCTCGGTCGAGCCCGAGAGCGCGTAGTCGAGCCCGAAGTTGAGCCGCCGGAAGTCGGCGGCGCTCTGCTGGCGGAAGCCGTCCCAGGTGAACCGCGACACCGACAGCAGGGTCGAGACGGGGCCGGAGCGCGTCGTGAGCACCCCCTGCCACTTGACCAGCCCGAAGCTGCCGCCCTCGACCCGGGCGCGCGCGCTGAAGGGCTCCGCGGCCGGCCGGTCGGTGGTGAAGCTGATGACGCCACCCGAGGCGTTGCCGTAGAGCGACGACGAGGCGCCGCGCAGCACCTCGACCCCGCGCACGAGCCCCAGGTCGATGCTGCTGAACTGCGTCTGGCCGTCGGGGAGCGTCTGCGGGACGCCGTCGAGCAGCACCTTGAGGCCGCGGGTGCCGAAGTTCGCGCGGCTGCCGGCGCCGCGGATCGAGATGCGCTGGTCCTGCGCGAAGTTGTAGCGGTTCTGGACGTAGACGCCGGGGACGTTGTTCAGCGCCTCGTCCACGCCGATCGTCAGCTGCGCCCGCTGCACCGCGTCGCGGCCGAGCACGGCGGTCGCCACCGGGGCCCGGTTCGGCGCCTCCGGCTGGCGCGTGACGGTGAGCGTGGGCAGGACCTGCGCCGAGTCGCGGCGCGTCGTGTCGGGGCGCTGCGGCTGCTGGGCGTGGAGCGCGGGAGCGGCGCCCGCGAGCAGGAGGGCGGCGGCCATGGCGCTGGCGGGCGCGGGGCGGAGTCGTCGGGACATGGTCGGTTGCCGGGAGATCGGGTCGAGTCGGCGGCTAATGTAACCTTGTTCGCCCCCTGCGGGGGGCGTAATTTGCGGCCCGCATGACGCCCTCCCCGACGTACGCCGCCCCCGACTTCACGCAGCCCCCGTTCGCCGGCGCGCCCGAGGCGCGCTTCGAGCCCGCCCCGGCCGACGGGGTGCTGCCCGAGGGCTTCTTCTCCACGTCCAACCTGCCGACCTACGTGCACACGGGCGGCGCCTGGCGGCTGCCCGACCGCCCGCGGATGGACTGCGCGCTGGTGCGGTGCGGCGACCGCCTGGCGGCGCTGGAGCCACGCCGCGTGCGCGCGGGGGACCTGGTGGCGATGGGGCTCGAGGAGGACGGGTCGCGGGGGATCTACGTGCACGCCCGCGGCTTCCTGGGCGGCGCGCACGCGGCCGACGAGTTCCGCTTCATGGCGACGGAGGTCAGCCGGGAGAAGCCGGTGAACTACGAGCTGCTCGCCGAGCGGCTCGTGGAGCAGCGGCGCCGCGGCGGCCTGCTCCTGTGGGTGGTCGGGCCGGCCATGGTCCACGCGCGGGCGCGCGAGGACTTCGTCTGGTTCATCGAGCAGGGCTTCGTGGGCGCCGTGCTCGCGGGCAACGCGGTCGCGGTGCACGACATCGAGGCGGCGATCTTCGGCACCACGCTGGGGATGACGGAGACCGGCGGCGCCGCCGAGGGCGGCCACGGCCTGCACATGCGCGCGATCAACCGCGTGCGCGCCGCGGGCTCGATCGCGGCGGCGGTGGAGCAGGGGATCGTCCGCCGGGGCATCATGCACGCGCTCGTGCGCGCGGGCGTGCCGTTCGTGCTGGCGGGGTCGATCCGCGACGACGGGCCGCTCCCGGAGGTCGTGACCGATTCGCTCGCCGCGCAGGACGCGATGCGCGAGCTGACGGTGCGCGCCACCGGGGCCATCTTCATCGCCACGGCGCTGCACGCCATCGCGGTCGGCAACATGCTGCCGGCGTACTACCTCGACGACGGCGTGCCGACCCCGCTGCTCACCATCTGCGTGGACCAGACCGAGTTCGTGGTGAACAAGCTCAAGGACCGCGGCACGCACCAGGCGTTCGGCGTCGTGACGAACGCGCAGGACTTCCTGACGGTGCTGCGGCTGCACGTCGAGCGATGCCTCCGGGGCTGACCGAGGCGCCGGGCTTCCCGTCGGGGTGGCAGCGGCTCGCCGAGGCGCTGGCGCCCCTGCTGCCGGCCGCCGAGCTCGACGGGATCTGGACCTTCGCGCCCGTGCGCCGCGACCGCCGCGAGCTCGGCACCGCGATCCTCTCGCGGGTCGACGGCGAGCGGCGCCGCCTCTACACCGCGCGCTACGCGCTCACCATCCGGGGCCCGGAGCGGGGCCGGTTCCGGCACGAGCTCGAGGAGGTGGGGAGCGGCCCGCTCGACGCGCGCGACCGCCTGCTCGACGACGTCCGGCGCCGCCTGGACGACGAGGAGCCGCCCGAGCCGCAGCCGCTCGACCGCTGGTTCCCGGGATCGCCGGATGCCGCGCCTCGGCCGTGACGAGGGGGCGCAGCTCCTCGAGCGCTTCCGGCGGTACCTGCGCGAGCGGCGCCTCCCGGTCACCCGCCAGCGCGACCGGATCGCGGAGGTGCTCTTCGCCGCCGACGACCACCTCTCCGTGGAGGCGATCGCGCGCCGCCTGAAGGACCGCGGCGAGCACGTCGGGCTCGCCACGATCTACCGCACCCTCGACGTGCTCGTGGACAGCGGCCTCGTGCGCGCGCACAACTTCGGCGAGGGCTTCAAGCGCTACGAGCCGATGCCCGCGCAGCAGCACCACGGGCACCTCGTCTGCGTGCGCTGCGGGGCCGTGAGCGAGTTCCAGCACGAGCGGCTCGAGCGGATGCTCGCCCTCATCGCCGACGAGGCGCGCTTCACCCACCAGCGCCACCGGGTCGAGATCTACGGCACCTGCCGGGCGTGCCGGCAACGCGACCTCGGCGGGGTGCCGACCGCGTGAGCGACCACGCCGGGCTGGGCCTCGCCGTCGCCTTCGCCGGGGGGCTGCTGAGCTTCCTGTCGCCGTGCGTGCTGCCGCTCGTCCCGAGCTACGTGGGCTTCCTCACGGGCCTGTCGCTCGGCGAGCTCGCCGACCGCCGGCGCGTCGCCGTGCTGCACGCGCTCTGCTTCGTGGCCGGCTTCTCGCTCGTCTTCGTGCTGCTCGGCGCGAGCGCCACGGCGCTCGGGCGCGCGCTGAACTACTGGCAGCTCTGGCTCCAGCGCGCCGGCGGGGTGCTCATCGTCGCCTTCGGCCTCTACTGCCTGGGCGTGCTCCGCCTGCCCGCGCTCGAGCGCGAGCAGCGGGTGCACCTCGAACGGAAGCCCGTGGGGTACCTCGGGTCGGTGCTGGTGGGGATGGCGTTCGCGGCGGGATGGACGCCGTGCATCGGCCCGGTGCTCGGCGCCATCCTCGGCATGGCGGCGACGCAGGACGACCTCACCCGGGGCACGCTGCTCCTCGCGGCGTACTCGGCGGGGCTCGCGGTGCCGTTCCTGCTCGCGGCCCTGGCGCTCGACCGCTTCCTCGACTGGTTCCAGCGCTTCCGCCGCTACCTCCCCTGGGTGCAGCGGGTGAGCGGCGTGCTCCTGCTCGTGGTCGGCCTCCTGCTCGTGTCGGGCCAGTTCACGCGGCTCGCCGGGTGGCTGCAGGGCCTCACGCCGGCGTTCCTGAAGTCCCGGCTGTAGTCGCCTCGATCTCCGCCTCGAGCTGCTGCCGCCGCAGCAGCGCCCAGTAGCGGCCGTCGCGCGCCACCAGCTCCTCGTGCCGGCCGCGCTCGACCACGCGGCCGCCCTCCAGCACCAGGATGAGGTCGGCGTCGCGCACCGCGGCGAGCCGGTGCGAGATGACGATGCTGGTGCGCCCCCGCAGCGCGTCGCGCAGCCCGCGCAGGATGCGCATCTCCGTCTGCGCGTCCACCGCGCTCAGGCAGTCGTCGAGCACGAGCACCGGCGGGTCCTGCGCGAGCGCCCGCGCGATGGCGGCCCGCTGCTTCTGGCCCCCCGAGAGGTTGATGCCGCGCTCGCCCAGGAGGGTGTCGGCGCCCTGCGGCAGCTCGGGCAGGGCGGCGGCGAGCTGCGAGACGGCGGCCACCCGCTCCAGGCGGCCGTCGTCCGGCGCGCCGAGGAGCACGTTCTCCCGCAGCGTCTCGCTGAAGAGGAAGGTCTCCTGCGGCACGAAGCCGACCGCCGCGCGCAGGTCGGCGGCCGCGAGGGCGCGCAGGTCCACGCCGTCGAGGAGGATGCGGCCGCGGTCGGGGTCGTAGGTGCGCACGAGCAGCTCCGCCAGCGTCGACTTGCCGCTGCCCGTGGCGCCGACGATCGCGACCGACCCGCCCGCCGGCACCTCGAACGAGACGCCCTGCAGCACCCAGCCGCGCGCCTCGGCGCCCGGGTAGCGGAACCAGACCCCCTCCACCCGGAGGGCGCGGCCCGCCCCGGCCGGCGGCAGCGGCCGGGGCGACGCGGGCGGCACGACCTCCGGCCGGGCCGCGAGGAGCTCGTCGATGCGGCCCACCGACGCCGCGCCCCGCTGCAGCAGGTTGATCGCCCAGCCAAGGGCGATCATCGGCCACACGAGCATCGCGAGATACACGCCGAACGCGATGAACGCCCCCACCGTCACCGTGCCCGCCACCACGAGCCGCCCGCCGAGCGCGAGCACCGCCACGGTGCCGAGGCCGCCCAGGAACTGCAGCAGCGGGTGGAAGGCGCCCTGCACCCGCGCGAGCGCGAGGTTGCGCGCCGCGTAGTCCGCGTTGAGCGCGCCGAACCGGCGGATCTCGGCCGCCTCCTGCCGGTAGGCGCGCACCACGCGCACCCCCGAGAGGTGCTCGTGCACCTGGCGCGTGAGCTCGCTGAACTGCTGCTGGATCGCGAGCGACCGGTAGTGGATGCGGTTGCCCATCCGCACCATCACCAGCGGGAGCCCGGCGAGCGGGAGGAGCGCGAGCCCCGTGAGCGCAGGGCTGATCGCCACCATCGCGGGGATGATGAGCAGCGCGCGCACCGCCGTGTCCACCAGGTACATGAGGGCCGGTCCCGCCACCATGCGCAGCGCGAGGAGGTCGTTCGTCAGCCGCGCCATCAGGTCGCCGGTGGTGAACCGGTCGAAGAAGGGCTGCGAGAGCGTCTGCAGGTGGGCGAACAGCGCCTGGCGCAGGTCGGCCTCGACGCGGCGGCTGCCGCTGTTGAGGCACTGCCGCATCCCGAAGCGCGCGAGGCCGCCGACCGCGCCCACCGCGAGCATCAGCCCGATCGCCCGGGCCACGGCCCGGCGCCCGGCGTGCGCCGCGAGCGCGTCGATCCCCTGCTGCAGGAAGCGGGGGCCGATGGTGCCGAAGACGTTGCTGACGAGGAGGAAGGCGAGGCCCAGCAGGAACGTGCGGCGATGGGCGCGCACGTAGGGACCGAGGCTACGCAGGAGGCGGCGCATGCGTTAGAATAAGCCCTCGCCCCCAGGGGCCGGCCCGGGCCAGCCTCGTGACGACCGCAGATGGAGTGACCTGCCATGACCCGACGCCTCTTCGCCCTCCTCGCCGCCGGAGCCCTCGCCGCGTGCGGCAAGGGCGACACCGCGGAGACCGCCACGGCCGACAGCCTCCAGCGCGACCTCCAGCTTGCCCCGGCCGACTCGGCCGTCGCGCTCGCCGACACGCCGGCGGCGGCGCCGGCCCCGGCCCCCGCCGCGCCGGCGCCGGCCCCGGCCCCGGCCCCCGCGCCGAAGCCGGCGGCCGCGGCCCCGAAGCCGGCCGCGCCCAAGCCGGCCGCGCCCAAGCCGGCGGCGCCCGCCGCCCGGGTCCTCGCCGCCGGCAGCACGTTCGCGATCGCCTCGGACGTCGAGATCACGTCGAAGACCAACAAGGCGGGCGAGAGCTTCACGGCCACCGTCGGCGCCGACGTCACCAACGACAAGGGCGAGGTGGTGATCCCGGCCGGGTCGAAGGTCACGCTGGTGATCGCCGAGATCCGGCCGTCGGAGCGGAAGAGCGATCCCGGCAAGCTCGCGCTGACGGTGAGGGACGTGACGATCGGCGGCAGGACCACCGCGATTGCCGCGCGCGTCACCGAGATGGAGACGAAGCGGGTGGGCCGCGCGGTCGCCGCGTCGGACGTGGGCAAGGGTGCCGCGGGCGCCGGCGCGGGCGCGGTGGTCGGCGGGATCGTCGGCGGGAAGACGGGCGCGATCGTGGGCGGCGTGATCGGCGGGGCGGTGGGCACGCAGCGCGCCGTCGAGACGGCGGACCGCGACATCGTGCTGCCGGCCGGCGGGAAGGTGACCATCGAGGTCACCGACGCGTTCACCGCCTGATCACCCTGGTCCCCGCGGGCACGACGGCCCGGTCACCGCGGTGACCGGGCCGTCGGCGTCCGGGGGTCAGTAGCCCGCGCCGCCGCCGCCGAGCCGCGGGTCGCTCACGCCCTCCCAGCCCCGCGGCGTGCGGATGATCGCCTCCACGTCGCCCCACTTCGGCCGCACCATGATGCCGTGCCCGCGCGTGCGCAGCGAGTCGAGCGTCGCGGGGGCGAAGCCGTCGCGTTCCACGCGCAGCGAGTCGGGCAGCGCCTGGTGGTGCGTGCGCGGCGCCGCGAGCGCGTCGGCGAGCGACATGCCGTGGTCGAGCACGTTCGAGATGACGTGGTAGACCTGCGTGATGATCGTGGGCCCGCCCGGCGTCCCCACCACCAGCCGCAGCTCGCCCTGCGGGTCCAGCACGAGGGTCGGGGTCATCGCCGAGAGCATCCGCTTGCCGGGCGCGATCGCGTTCGCCTCGCCCTGCACGAGCCCGTACATGTTGGGGCGACCCGGCGCGGTCGCGAAGTCGTCCATCTCGTCGTTCAGCAGGAAGCCGGCGCCCGGCACGGTGACCGCGCTGCCGTAGCTGTTGTTGAGCGTGGTGGTGCAGCTCACGGCGTTGCCCTCGGCATCCACGACAGAGTAGTGCGTCGTGGACGTCCCGTCGCGGGGGCCGGGATCGAAGGCGGGGGTCGGCGTGGCCCGCTCGCCGATCCCGGCGCGCAGCGAGTCGGCGTACGCGCGCGAGAGGAGCCGGTCGAGGGGCAGGGGGACGAAGTCCGGGTCGCCGAGCCAGCGGTTGCGCTCGATGAAGGCGCGGCGCATCGCCTCGGCCTCCAGGTGCAGGAGGCGCGCCGAGCCGAAGGGCGGCAGCGGGCCGGTGCCCTCGAGGATGTTGAGGATCAGCGCCAGCGTCACCCCGCCCGACGAGGCCGGCGCCATCGAGTACACCGTGTGCCCGCGGTACCGCGTCACGACCGGGTCGCGCCAGATGGCCCGGTAGCGGCGCAGGTCGTCGTGCGTGATGAGCCCGCCGCCGCGCTGCATCTCCGCGACGAGCAGGTCCGCGACCGGGCCCTCGTAGAACCCGGCCGCGCCGCGGTCGCGGATCGCCGCGAGCGTGGTGGCGAGCTCGGGCTGGCGCCAGGTGCTCCCCACCGCCGGCGCGGCGCCGCCCGGGAGGAACTGCGCCGCCGACGCCGGGAAGCGCCGCAGCCGCTCGGCGGCGCCGGCGATGGAGCGGTGCCGGTAGTCGTCGATCACGAAGCCGTCTGCCGCGAGCCGCACCGCCGGCTCCACCACGTCGCGCCAGGGCAGGCGCCCGAAGCGCCGGTGCGCCTCGGCGAGGCCGGCCACGGCGCCCGGCACCCCCGACGCGAGGTGGCCGGTCACGCTGCGGTCGGTCGGCTCGCCCTGCGCGTCGAGGTACATGTCGCGCGTCGCGCCGGTGGGCGCCGTCTCGCGGTAGTCGAGGGCGTGCACCGCGCCGCCGCGCTCGCGCACGAGCATGAAGCCGCCGCCGCCGACGTTGCCGGCCTCCGGGTGCACCACCGCGAGCGCGAACCCGACGGCCACCGCCGCATCCACGGCGTTGCCGCCGCGCTGCAGGATCGCGCGCCCCACCTCGCTCGCGAGCGGGCTGCCCGAGACGACCATCGCCTGCGCACCGGCCGCCACGCGCGACTGGCCGGCGAAGGGCCACCCCGCGCGCGCGGGCGCGACGGGACCGCCGGGCGCGGCGGGCGCGCAGCCGGCGACGGCGAGCAGGAGCAGGGCGAGCGAACGACGCGGGTGAGGATGCATGGCGACGGGGGTGGGGGTGCGGTAACTTAGGGCCGCGAGCGCGCGGCGCCACGTCTCCCCCGGCCGATGACCGACTTCCTCGACTCCCGCCTCACCGAGCGCCGCAACCCGCGCACCGCCACGATCGACGTGGCATCGCCCGCGGAGATCGTCGCCCTCCTCAATGCCGAGGACCGCCTCGTGCCCGACGCGGTCGCGCAGGCGGCGCCGGAGCTCGCGCGCGCGATCGAGCTGGTCGAGGCCGCGTTCCGCGCCGGGCGGCGACTCGTGTACGTCGGCGCCGGCACGAGCGGCCGGCTCGGCGTGCTCGACGCGGCGGAGTGCCCGCCCACCTTCGGCAGCGAGCCCGGGATGGTGACCGGCCTCATCGCCGGCGGGGAGGCGGCACTCGTGCGCGCGATCGAGGGCGCCGAGGACGACACCGGGGCCGGCCGCGACGCGATCGACGCGCAGGCGGTCGCCCCGGGCGACGTGGTGGCGGGGATCGCCGCCAGCGGCACCACGCCGTACGTCGGCGCGGCCCTCGCGCGGGCGCGGGAGCGCGGCGCGCGCACGCTGCTCGTGACCTGCACCGATCCCCCCGAGGCGCTGCGCGCCGCCTGCGACGTCTGCATCGTGGTGAAGGTCGGTCCCGAGGCGCTCACCGGCTCCACGCGCCTCAAGGCGGGCACCGCCACCAAGCTCGTGCTCAACACCCTCACCACCGGCGCGATGATCCGCCTCGGCAAGGCCTACGGCAACCTGATGGTGGACCTGCGGGCCTCCAACGCGAAGCTGGTGGACCGCAGCGAGCGCATCCTGATGGAGGCGGCCGGGCTCGATCGCGCCGGCGCGCGGCGCGTGCTCGACGCCGCCGGCGGGCAGGTCAAGCTCGCGATCGTCATGGCACGGCTCGGCCTCCCGCGCGACGAGGCGGCGCGCCGCCTCGCCGGGCACGGCGGGCACCTGCGCCCCCTCGTCGGCGACCCCCCACCCGTGCACGGCGCATGACCCAGCCCCCGCAGCTCCTCGTCGGCCTGATGGCGGGCACCTCGCTCGACGGCGTGGATGCCGCCCTCGTCGAGCTTCGCTCTCCCACGCAGGCGCGGCTCGTGGCGTTCGCGTCGCGGCCCTACGGCGCGGACGAGCGCGCCGCGATCCGCGCGGCCTTCACCCGCGGCAGCGCCTCCGCCTACGCCGAGCTGCACGTGCGGCTCGCCGAGTGGGCGGCCGAGGGCGTCGAGGCGGTGCTCGCCCAGGCCCACCTGCCGGCCACCCGCCTCGCGGGGATCGCCTTCCCGGGGCAGACGATCTGGCACGAGCCGCCGCGCGTGAGCTGGCAGCTCGGCGAGCCCGCGGTGCTCGCGGAACGGTTCGGCGTGCCCGTGGTCAGCAACTTCCGCGCGCGCGACGTGGCCGCGGGCGGGCAGGGCGCCCCGCTCGTGCCGGTCGCCGACGTGCTCCTCTTCGGCCGCGCCGACGGGCCGCGTGTGCTGGTGAACATCGGCGGCATGGCCAACTTCACCGTCGTGCCGCGCGCCGCCGACGACGCGGGCGCGTTCGCCTGCGACACGGGCCCCGGCATGGCGGTGATCGACGCCGTCGCGTCGCTCGCCGACCCGCGCGTCCGCCTCGACCGCGACGGCGAGCTCTCCGCGCGCGGGACGCCGGACGAGGCGCTCCTGCTCGAGCTGCTCGCCGACCCGTACTTCGCCGAGCCGCCGCCCAAGAGCACGGGGCGCGAGCGCTTCGGCGACGGGCTGGCGCGGCTCATCGCGGAGCGGCGCCCGGGGCCCGACGGCGTCGCGACCGCGGTGGAGCTCACCGGCCGCTCGCTCGCCGAGGCGATCGCGCGCTGGACGCCGGCGGAGGCCGACATCGTGGTGTCCGGCGGCGGGGCCCGGCACCCGGGGGTGCGGGCGTCGCTCGAGCGGCACCTCTCCCGGCTGCGCGGGCGCGTCGTGACCGTGACGCCCTTCGACACGCTCTTCTTCGACATGTCGGCCAAGGAGCCGGTGGCGTTCGCGCTGCTCGGCTACCTCACGCTGCACGGGCAGCCGGGCAACCTCCCGGCCGCCACCGGCGCGCGCGGGCCGCGCGTGCTCGGCTGCGTCACGCCGGCATGAGCGCCGGCCGCCTGCTGATGCCGGCGCTCCGCTGGAGCGCCGGGACGGGGTTCGCGCACGAGGCGGAGGCGATCGAGACCGCGCTGGCGCTCGGCGCCGGTGGCTTCATCATCTTCGGCGGCACGGCCCCCGAGGTGGCGGCGCTCACCGCGTCGCTCGAGGCGCGGGCCGGCCGGCCGCTCCTCGTCGGCGCCGACCTCGAGCGCGGGGCGGGCCAGCAGGTCGCGGGCCTGCGCGAGCTGCCGCCGCCGCGGGCGCTGGCGTCGATCGCCGAGCCGGCGCTCGTGCGCGCGGCGGGCACCATCACCGGCGAGGACGCGCGGCAGGTGGGGATCGGCCTCGTCTTCGCGCCCGTGGCCGACCTCGACGTGGAGCCGGCGAACCCGATCGTGCAGACGCGCGCGTTCGGCGACGACCCGGCGATCGTCGCCGCCTGCGTGCGCGAGTGGATCGAGGGGTGCCAGGCCGCGGGTGCGCTTGCCTGCGCCAAGCACTATCCCGGCCACGGCCGCACGCTCGCCGACAGCCACGTGGAGCTGCCGGTCGTGCCCGACGGTGCCAGCGTGCTGCTCGACGACGAGCTGCCCTTCGTCGCGGCGGTCCAGGCGGGCGTGGCCGCCGTCATGGTGGCGCACGTGGCCTACCCCGCGCTCGACCCGGCGGGCCGGCCCGCCACGCTCTCGCCGCCCATCCTCGCGCGCCTGCGGCGCCGCGGCTTCGACGGGCTGCTCGTCAGCGACGCGCTCATCATGGAGGCGTTCGCCGGCGGACGCCGCGAAGCCGAGGCGGCGATCGCCGCGGTGCACGCCGGGGTGGACGTCCTGCTGTACCCGGCCGACGTGCGCGCCGTGCACGACGCCCTCACGCGCGCCGCCGCGACCGACGGCCACCTCGCGGCGCGCCTCGCCGAGAGCGCGGCGCGCATCGAGCGGGCGACGGCGCGCGCGGCGGCGGCGCGACCGGCGCCGGCCCCGGGCCTCCCCGGGGCGGACGCCATTGCGGAGCGCGTGCTCGACGACCGCCTCGCGGGCACGGGCCGCCTCGTGCCGCCGATCGAGCTCGTGGTCGTGGACGACGACCTCGGCGGGCCGTACCCGCCCGGACCCTCCGACGTGCTCGCGGCCGAGCTGGCGCGGCTCGGCGTCCCGCTGGGCCCGGGGGGCTCGCGGGTCGTCGCGGTCCTCGCGGAGCCACGGGGCTGGAAGGGTCGGGCGGGGCTGGGCGCGGGCGCCCAGCGCGCGCTCGCGGCGGCGCGCGCGAACGCGGCGCTGGTGGCGCTCTTCGCCCATCCCCGGCTCGCTCCCGGCGAGGTCCCGATCCTCGTCGCGTGGCACCGCCAGCCGCTGATGCAGCGCGCCGTGGCCCGCTGGATCGCGCGCCGCGCGCGGTGAGCGCCCTCGACTGGCTGGTCGTCGGGGCCTACCTCGTCGCCTCGGTGGGGATCGGCCTCGTGGCCGCCCGCCGGGGCTCGCGCAACCTCGCGGAGTTCTTCGTCGGCGGGCGCGGCATCCCCTGGTGGCTCGCGGCCACCTCGATGGCGGCCACGACCTTCAACGTGGACACGCCGCTCTACGTCGCGGGGCTCGTCGCGCGCCGCGGCGTCGCCGGCAACTGGGAGTGGTGGTGCTTCGCGTTCGCCCACGTGCTCCTGGCGGTGCTCCTCGCGAAGCTCTGGCGGCGCGCGGAGGTCGTCACCGACCTCGAGCTGACCGAGCTGCGGTACGGCGGCCGGCCGGCCGCGGCGCTCCGCACCACGCGCGCCTTCCTCTTCGCCGTGCCGCTGAACTGCATCAGCATGGGCTACGGGATGCTCGCGATGCGCAAGGTCGTCGTGGCGATGGGGCTCCTCGAGGGGCTCCCGGCGCTGCCGGGGGACGAGCGGCTCTGGGCGATCCTCCCGATCGTCCTCGTCACGATGGCGTACACGGCGATCTCGGGGATCTGGGGGGTCGTCGCCACCGACTTCTTCCAGTACGTGCTGGCGATCGCCGGCGCCGTCACCGTCATGGCGTTCGCCCTGCACGAGACGGGTGGCCTGGGCGCGATGCTGGGCGCGGTGCGCGCGAGCGGGCGGGCGGGGCACCTGCAGCTCGTGCCCGCGGGCGACGACGCGCTCGTGCCGCTCGGCACCTTCGCGGGGTACGTGCTGGTGCAGTGGTGGGCCTTCCGCAACAGCGACGGCGGCGGGCTGTTCATCCAGCGGCTCTCGAGCACCGCGAGCGAGCGGGACGCGACCCGCGCCACGCACCTGTTCAACCTGCTCAACTACGTGCTGCGCAGCTGGCCGTGGATCCTCGTGGGGCTCGCCGCGCTCGTGGTCCTCCCGGGGCTCGACGACCCGGAGCTCGCCTACCCGATGCTGATGCGGCGCTACCTGCCGGGCGGGCTCCTCGGGCTCGTCTTCGCGTCGCTGCTCGCCGCGTTCATGTCCACCGTCAGCACGCAGGTGAACTGGGGCGCGAGCTACCTGGTGCACGACCTCTACGCCCGGCTGACCGGCGACGCCGACGAGCGGCGGCTGCTGCGCCTCGCGCGGTGGGGCACCGTCCTGCTCACCCTCGTCGCCGCCGTCGTCTCGTTCTTCATGGACGACGTGGGCGCCGTCTTCCGGTTCCTGATCCTGATCGGCAACGGGCCGGGGCTCGTGCTGCTCCTGCGCTGGTTCTGGTGGCGCATCAACGCGTGGGCGGAGATCGCGGCGATGCTCGCGGGGCTCGGACTCGCGCTCGCGAGCTATCACCCCGCGTTCGCCGGCCTCTCGTTCGGCGGCCGGCTCGCGCTGACGGCGTTCGGGTCGCTCGCCGTGTGGGTCCCCGTGATGTTCGCGACGGCGCCGGAGCGTGCGGAGGTGCTCGACGGCTTCTACGCGCGCGTGCGCGCCCCGGGCGCCTGGGGCCCCGTGCGCGCGCGCACGGGCCTGACCCCCCTCGACGACCTCGGGCGGGACCTGCGGCGCTGGGCGGGGTGGTGCGTGGCGGTGCTGGGTGGGACGCTCGGGATCGGGTGGCTCCTGCTGCGGGCCGGCTAACGGAGGACCCACCAGCCCAGCAGGCTCAGCGCGATGGCGGCGAGCACCTGCAGGACGGTGCTGCGCAGGCGGCGCGCCCGCCGCGCGGGATCGGGGGCGGGCGCCGCGGGTTCCGGCGCCCCCGCTGCGAACGCGGGGACGGGCCCGGTCGCGGTCGCCACCGGCTCGTCGAGTGGCGCGTCGGGCGAGAGCTCGCGCAGCGCGTCGTCCACGGGATAGTACCCGGCGGGCGGGCTCGCGCCGGGGGCAGGCAGCCCCTCGCCCTCGAAGTGCGCGACGACGACGGTGACGTTGTCGGGACCGCCCCGCTCGTTCGCGAGGTCGATGAGGGCGCCGCAGAGGGCGTCGGGATCGGGATGCTGCGCCGCGAGCGCCGCCAGTTCCTCCCGCCGCACCACGCCGCTCAGCCCGTCGGAACAGAGGATGAGCGTGTCCCCCCGCGAGAGCGGCTGCCGCGTGAGCTCCACCCGCACCTCGTCCTCGGGGCCGAGCGCCTGCAGGATGATGTTCCGCCGCTGCGACCGCTCCGCCTCCTCCTCGGTCAGCTCGCCGGCGTCCACGAGCCGCTGCGTCAGCGACTGGTCCTTGGTGAGCTGCACCGCCTCGCCGGCGCGAACGAGGTAGGCGCGGCTGTCGCCGATCTGGAGCAGGTAGAGCTCGTCGCCGAGCACCCCGGCGGCGGTCACCGTCGTCCCCATGCCGCGCACCTCGGGATGACTGGCGGCGTAGCGGTGCACCTCGGCGTTCGCGAGCTCGATCGCCTCGCGCATCCGCTCCACGAACCGGCGCGGCGACGGCTCGGGGTCGCGGCGCCACGTCTCGAGCAGGTGCCGCACGATCCGCTGGGCGGCCATCGAGCTCGCGAGCTCGCCGGCCGCGGCGCCGCCCATGCCGTCCGCGACCAGGAAGAAGCTCCCGCGCGGCCCCTCGACGTGGTCGCGCACGGCCGCGCTGAGGTCGGCGTCGCCGGTGCTGAGGTCGGCGACGAGGAAGGTGTCTTCGTTGTGCGAACGGGTACGGCCGAGGTCGGACCTCGCAGAGACGGAGATGCGGACCGGGCCGGGAGTCACGCGAAGGGCCGTCAGCTCAGGGAAGGGTGTGCAGGGCAATCTAGGCCCCGTGCGGATGGCGGTCAACGCACCTGGTGTTGGGCTAAGTCGTGATCCCGTTGTACCTTGCGCGCATGCGCCGTCGCGTGGCCGTCGCGTCGCTCCTCGTGGCCTCGGCCTGTGGCCGTCCCCCGGCGCCAACCACGGCGCCCTCGCCACTCACCGGCCGGCTCCCGGCGATTCCCGCCGTCGTCGGCTCCCTGCGACTCTCGGTGGTCCATCCGCCGCGGGACGCCGTGCTCGACATCCGCGACTCCACGTTCCTGTTCGGCAGTGTGGGGACCGGCGCCGCGACCCTGACGGTCAATGGCCAGCCGGTTCCGGTCGCGCCCAACGGCGCCTGGCTGGCCTGGGTGCCGGTGCCCGGCGACTCCGTCGTGCGGTACGTCCTCGAGGCGAGCGCCGGCGCCGACACCGTCCGGCAGGTCCATACGATCCGGCGACCGGCGCGTTTCATGCCCCCGGCGTCGGGGCCGTGGGTGGACGAGGGCTCGCTCGTCCCCCGCGGCCGGCTGTGGGTGGCCGCCGAGGAGGCCGTGAGCCTCTCGGTGCGGGCCGTCGAGGGCGCCACGGTGCAGCTCGTGCTCCCCGATGGCCGGCGCGTGCCGCTCGTCGCGGAGGGGCACCCCGTCGAGGTGCCGGCGGCGGTGCTCGCCTTCGACCGTTCCGAGCCCGTGGCGGTGCCGCGCGCGCGGCGCGACCGGTACGCGGGCACGCTGCGCGGCGTCGCGATCGGCGATCCCGGGGTGCCCGTGGCGCGCGGTGACGACGCCGCGGCGCCGGTCGCCCCGTCCGCGCCGTCGCCGCCCGCCACGGTCGAGGTGGTGCTCGGCGCCGACACGGCCCGCGCCCCCTGGCCGCTCGCGGTCGCGCTGCTCGACTCGCTCCCGATCGTGGTGGAGCTCGACGACGACGGCGCGGGCACCGGCACGACCGACTCCCTCACGGTGGGCCGCGCCACGCCCGCCGGGACGTACCACTGGTTCTTCCCGACGGGCACGCGCGCGACCCTCGCCGAGCGCCGCAACGACGCGGCGCGGCTGCGCCTCTCGTCGCAGGCCGACGCGTGGGTCGCCGCCGCCGACCTCCGGCGCCTCCCCGCAGGCACGCCCGTGCCGCGCGCCGTGCTGGGGTCGATCACGGTCCGCCCCGCCGCCGACCGGCTGCGCGTACGGCTGCCGCTCGGGACCCGGGTGCCATACCAGGTGCTCGAGGACGGGCGCACGCTGGCGCTCGTGCTCGAGAGCACCGCCGGCGACCCGAACTGGATCCGCCACGGCCCGCCGGACCCGTTGCTGGAGCAGGTCACGTGGCGGCAGGAGGCGCGCGACCGGGTGCGGGTCACGGTGCATCTCGCCGAGCCGGTGTGGGGCTACCGCGTGCGCTGGCAGGGCGGCGACCTGCTGCTCGAGGTCCGCCGGCCACCTCGCCTCGACGCGCGGCGCCCGCTCCGCGGCCGGCGCATCGTGCTCGACGCGGGGCACCCGCCCGCCGGCGCCACGGGGCCGACCGGGCTCACCGAGGCGGAGGCGAACCTCGGCGTGACGCTGGAGCTCGAGCGCCTGCTGCGCGCGGAGGGCGCCGAGCCGATCCTCACGCGCCGCGACGCCGCGCCGCTCGGCCTGCAGGAGCGGGTGGACTTCGCCGACTCGGTGGACGCCGACCTGCTCGTCTCCGTGCACAACAACGCGCTGCCGGACGGGCTCGACCCGTTCGTCAACAGCGGCACCAGCGTCTTCTTCTTCCAGCCGCGCAGCGCGCCGCTCGCCGCCGCGGTGCAGGCGGCCCTCGTGCGCCGGCTCGGGCTGCGCGACCTCGGCTTCGCGCGCGGCGACCTCGCGCTGGTGCGGCCGACGTGGATGCCGGCGATCCTCACGGAGGGGCTCTTCCTGATGGTGCCGGCGCACGAGTCGGCGCTGCGGCATCCCGACGGGCGCCGGGCCTACGCGGAGGGCGTGCGCGACGGCCTGCGCGAGTTCCTCGCCGCCCGCGCGCGGGCGCAGGCCCGGTGAGCCGCGCCGCGCTTGAAGCGCGCGGCGGCGGCGCCTAGGTTCGGGCGATGTTCTGCAGCCGTTGCGGCGCCGAGCTGGCGGACCCGGCTCCCCAGTTCTGTCCGACGTGCGGCCTGGACCTCGGCCGCACGGCGCCGACGGCCACCGCCCCCGATCCCCGGAGCGAGCTCGACGTCGTGCGCGCGGCGCTCGCCGGCGAGTACGACGTGCTCGAGGAGGTGGGGCGGGGGGGGATGGCGCTCGTCTTCCGGGCCCGGGAGCTGGCGCTCGAGCGCGACGTCGCGATCAAGGTGCTCCCCTTCGGGCTCGCCTTCGATCCCGACGTGGTGGAGCGCTTCCAGCGCGAGGCGCGCACCGCCGCGCAGCTCGAGCACCCCAACATCATCCCCATCTACCGGGTCGGCACGAGCGGGCGCGTCAGCTACTTCGTCATGAAGTACGTGCGCGGCGGGTCCCTGGCGGACCTGCTCGGGCGCCGCGGCACGCTCACGCCGCCCGAGATCCGCACGGTGCTCGCGGAGACGGCGCGCGCGCTGACGGCGGCCGCCGAGAAGGGCATCGTCCACCGCGACATCAAGCCCGACAACATCATGTTCGACGAGTCGGGGCACGTGCTCGTCGCGGACTTCGGGATCGCCAAGGCCGGGACGGCGTCGCGGCTCACCGGCACCGGGCTGTCCATCGGCACGCCGCACTACATGAGCCCCGAGCAGGCGCGCGCGCAGCCGATGGACGGCCGCAGCGACCTGTACAGCCTCGGGGTGGTGGCGTACCAGGCGCTCACGGGACGCGTGCCGTTCGACGCCGACGACGGCTTCGCGATCGGGCTCAAGCACATCCAGGAGCCCCCGCCGGCGCCGGAGCTGCGCACCGACGACGCGCGGCAGCTCTGGCAGGTGATCCGCCGGCTGCTCGAGAAGGACCCGCAGCGGCGCTTTCCCGACGCGCACGCGCTCCTCGCGATGCTCGAGCAGCAGCCGATGGCGCCGGTGCAGCTGGGTGAGGAGTCGGGGAGCGGGTCGCCCCGGGCCACCGGGAGCACGCCGCCGCGCATCATGCGGACGACGCCCCGGGCGTTCCCCGCCGCCGGCCGCCGCGCCGAGCGCGAGAGCCGGGCGGGGCTCTGGATCGCGCTCGCGGCCGTGGGCGTGCTGGCGGCGGCGGGCACCGCCTGGCTGCGCTGGTCGCAGCGGCAGGCGGCGGTGCAGGCCGCGGCCGACAGCGTGCGCGCAGCCGACAGCGCCCGCCGGGTCGCGGCCGTGCTGCGCCAGGACTCGCTCGCGCGCGCCCAGCGGGTGGTGGACTCGCTGCGCCGCGCCGACTCGCTGGTCGCCGACAGCGCGCGCCGCGCCGACTCGCTCGCGCGCGCGCGGCCGGCGCCTGCGCCGCCCACGGTGGCGGCGCCGGCGCCACGTCCGCCCGCGCCGCCCGCGCCGCGTGACACCGTCGCCGCGACCCCCGCGGCGCCGGCGCCCGACTGCACCCGCCCCTCGCCCGAGTACGCGCGCTGCTTCGAGCAGCGCCCGCGGCCCTCGGCGCTCGCGCTGCCGTGGCCCGAGGGGGCGGTCGACCGCACGGTGGTGCTGTGGGTGCGCGTGGGGGCCGACGGGGCGGCGCGCGAGGTGCGCGTGCTCCGCCGCTCGGGCGACGCCGTGCTCGATGGCGAGGCCGCCGCCCTCGCGCGCGGCACCACCTTCGAGCCGGCGCGCACCGGCGGGAAGGCGGTCGACGCGTGGACGCAGGTGCTCGTCCGACCGGTGGAGGAGCCCTGATGACGACGGTCCATCGCCCCACCCTCGATCCGACGGTCTTCCTGGCGCCGGGCGCCGTGGTGATGGGGCAGGTGACGATCGGCGCGGAGTCGAGCGTCTGGTTCGGGGCGGTGGTGCGCGGCGACGCGGCGCCGATCACGATCGGGGCGCAGACGAACCTGCAGGACGGCACCATCGTGCACGTGGACGACGGCGTGCCGTGCGTGGTCGGGTCGCGCGTCGGGGTGGGGCACCGGGTGATCCTGCACGGCTGCACCGTGGAGGACGAGTGCGTGATCGGGATGGGGAGCATCCTGCTCAATCGCGCGGTGGTGGGCCGGGGGAGCTTCGTGGCGGCGGGGGCGCTCGTGCCGGAGGGGATGGTCATCCCTGCGGGCTCGCTCGTGATGGGCGTCCCCGCCCGCGTCGTGCGGCCGGTGGACGCGGCGCTCTCGGCGCGGATCCGCGCCACCTGGATGCACTACCTGGAGCACAGCCGCCGGCATCGCGCCGGCGAGTTCCCCGTCATCACGGGCACCTGAGAGTCGTCCGCCTGCCGACTGGCCCCGTCCCGTCCCTCCACATACTATCCACAGGGAGTCCACGCTGCCAGATATGTGATGTGAATTAAGGAATCTGGCGT
>Ga0101944_10000877_pt1 | contig 77059 bp, 42 predicted proteins | sample DewCreD2012metaG_FD_75245 | JGI IMG/M metagenome (GOLD analysis project Ga0101944, IMG submission 75245) | Hot spring sediment bacterial and archeal communities from British Columbia, Canada, to study Microbial Dark Matter (Phase II) - Dewar... ... | reverse complement strand
CGCAACATGCCCTGGGGCCGCGACGGCAACGAGGCCTGCCAGGGCCATCAATGCTGGCGGGGGCGGAGCGCCTGGGCCATCACCAGCACCGGCACGCGCCAGCCGCCCGAGGCCCAGCTCATCGAAGGGCTCGCCGCGCCGTTTACCGACCATGTGGGCATCAACACGCCCGGCGCAGTCCGCAACGACTTGAGCCGCAGCTTCCCCAAGCCGCATTTCTACCACTTCGCCACCGACATCGCCGGCCGCCGCTTGATTTCGGATTCGGGCCCCATGGACAAGGGCGGAAGCCTGTACCTGGCCGAGCTGGACGCGCCGGGCCGCGGTCCGGCCAAGCAGTTCACCTACCTCCTGAATCCCCGCTGCTCCTGGAAGAAGGACGCCCACATCCATCCCTTCCTCTCGCCCGACGGCGCGTTGGGGTTCTTCAACTCGGACGAGTCGGGGGTGCTTCAGGCGTACATGGTGCGCGGGCTGGCGGCGATTTAGGGCGGATCCCAAGCCGGGAGCACTCCCCTGGACCACGCGGTATCTCCCTCGGCTCCGGCACGGCCGAGGGGGACGATCCCCGTTCTGCGCGGCGTTTCAGGCCAGAATGCCGCGGATCACCTTGGCCGGTTCCACCCCCGTCAACCGCTGGTCCGCGCCCTGATACCGGAAGGTGAACCGCTCGTGTTCGAAACCGAGCAGGTGGAGGATCGTGGCGTGGAAGTCGCGGACGTGGACAGGGTCCTTGACGATATTGTACGAGAAGTCGTCGGTCTCGCCGTAGATCGTGCCGGGCCGGACGCCGCCGCCGGCCATCCAGATGGTGAAGCAGCGGGGATGGTGGTCCCGGCCGTAGTTCTCGCGGCTCAACTGGCCTTGCGAATAGATCGTGCGTCCGAACTCGCCTCCCCAGATCACCAGCGTCTCGTTCAGCAGCCCGCGCCGCTTCAGATCCTGGATCAACGCGTAGCACGGCTGGTCCACGTCCTTGCACTGGCTGGGTAGACGGCCGGCCACGTTGGCGTGCGTGTCCCAGTTGTTGTGATAAATCTGCACGAAACGCACGCCCCGCTCGATCATCCGGCGAGCCAGCAGCGCCGCATGGGCGAAGGTGCCGGGGTTCTTCGCCTCCTCGCCGTACAGCGCATACGTGGACGGCGGCTCGCCCGCCACGTTGACCAGCTCGGGCACGCTCGCCTGCATCCGGAAGGCCAGTTCGTATTGCTGGATTCGCGTATGGGTTTCCGGGTCGCCGACGCGGCGGTAGATCATTTCGTTCAGCGCCTTCAGGCCGTCGAGCGTCTTGCGGCGGACCTCGGGCGTCACGCCGTCGGGATTATTGATGTAGAGGATCGGGTCGCCCGACGAACGCAAGGCCACGCCGGCGTGCTCGCCGGGCAAATAGCCCGAAGACCACAACCGCGCCGAGATCGCCTGAACCTGCTCCGTGTTGGTGGGTCGGGCCACGAGGACGACGAACGTCGGCAGGTTGTCGTTCAACGACCCCAGTCCGTAGGAAACCCACGCGCCGATGCACGGCCGGCCGGTGATCTGGTTGCCGGTTTGCATGTGGGTGATCGCCGGCTCGTGGTTGATCGCCTCGGTCTGCATGCTGCGGATGAAGCAAAGGTCATCGACCATCTTCGCCTTGTACGGAAACAACTCGCTGACCCACATGCCGCACTGGCCGTGCTGGGAAAACTTGTATTTCGACGGCGCGATCGGAAACCGCGATTGGCCCGAAGTCATGGTCGTCAGCCGCTGGCCCTTGCGGACGCTGTCCGGCAGGTCCTTGTCGTACCAGTCGTTCATCTTGGGTTTGTAGTCGAACAGATCGATCTGCGACGGGGCCCCGACCATGTGCAAGTAGATGACGTGTTTCGCCTTGCCCGGAAAATGGGCAAGGTTGGGTGGGGGGGCGGACCTCGCCGCCGGGCCGGCAAAGGCGTCGGCAACGTCCCTCCCCATCAAGGTGGCGAGGGCGGCCCAGCCCACCGCGTTCGCCCCGCGGCTGAAAAACTGACGCCGGGTTTCGTAACGGACCCATTCGTGAAGGGGATGCATGGGGAACTCGCTTACGGCAGGAGATGAGCCATGGCGGACGAATCCCAGCTCGCCGGGCAGGCCGACCGCCTGGGCCCGTCCGCCGGCATGAAATCATTTGTTGAGGACCTCGTCGAGATTCATGAGCTGGTTGGCCAGCATGGTCCAACCGGCCAGAAGCGGCGGCGGAATCGCCGGATCGGCCTTCGATTCGCCGACCGCCACCAGCCGCGTGGCCTGCTCGGCGTGCGCCTGGTAATAGGCCAGCAAGTCGGCAAGCGACGATTGGACCACGGTCAATTCCTCGGCGCGCCACGGTCGGGCAAGCAAGCGGCGGGCGAGGAAATCCAACCGGGACCCATCCGTCGGGCCGCCTTCCTTGAGGACAATCTGGGCGAGGTGTCGGGCCGCTTCGACGAACTGCGGATCGTTGAGGGTCACCAGCGACTGGAGCGGGGTGTTGGTCCGCTCGCGCCGCACGGTGCACACCTCCCGCGATGGGGCGTTGAAGATATCCATCGAGGCGGGCGGAGCGGCGCGCTTCCAGAACGTGTAGAGGCTGCGCCGATACAGGCGATCGCCGTGGTCCTGGCGATAGTCCCGGGTGTCGCTTCCGATCATCGCCACGGCCTCCCACACCCCCGGCGGCTGGTACGGCTTGACGCTCGGTCCGCCGAGGGTCGGAACCAACAACCCGCTGGCCGCCAGGGCGTAGTCGCGGATCATTTCCGCGTCCATGCGGAATCTCGGACCTCGGGAAAGGAGCTTGTTGAGGGGATCTCGCTCCAGCTTTTGCGGCGTGATCGCCGCCGACTGCCGGTAGGTGGCCGAGGTGACGAAAAGGCGAAACAACCTCTTGACGTCCCAGCCCGACTCGCGAAATTCGACCGCCAGCCAGTCGAGCAACTCGGGATGGGTCGGCGGTTCGCCCGTCGCGCCAAAATCTCCCGCCGTTCGGACCAGCCCCGCCCCGAAGACCTCCTGCCAGAATCGATTCACAGTCACGCGGGCCGCCAAGGGATGTTCGGGCCGGACCAACCATTGGGCAAGGCCCAAGCGGTTCCTGGGGGCCTGCGGCGGCATCGGCGGCAGGCAGGCGAAGGTTCCAGGCCGCACTTCTTCGCGGCGCTGGTCGTACTGGCCGCGGAACAAGACGTAAGCTTTCGGCGGCTCGGGGCGTTCCTGGGTGACATGGGCCACGGTGCTCCGCGCGCGGATCTCGGCCTCTTCCTTTTCCAGCTCGGCCAACCTCCCGGTCAACCGTCGGTAAGGCTCATCCACGGCGTCCAACCACCACGAGAAGACCTCGTTCTTGTCGGCCTCGCTCCGCGGGGCGCCGGACCTCGCCAACAGCCAGGCGGCCCGCGTGCCCCGAAACACCCGATCCACTTCGATCGCCGTCAACGCTCGCCCGTAGATCCTGACGTCCTGCAAGGCCACGCCCTGGAGCCGGGACGAGGTGCTGCGCTGGCCGAGCGAGAGCGGGACGTTGGTGCGGATGGAACCCTTGAGCCGGTCCGCCTGAACTTGGGGGCTTTGGCGCTGGCCGTTGACGTAAAGGGTCACCCCCGCCGCCTTGCCCGACCCGTCGTAGCTCGCCCATAGGTGGTTCCACTCGTCGGGCTTGACGGCGTCGGCCGCCACCACTTTGATCGCATCGTCCGGCCAGGTGCTGACCAGGTGGGTTCCGATCCGGCCGTTTTCGACCCACAGATCCCACCCTCGGAACCCCTTCTGATCGTCCATCCTCGCGAACACGGCGCCGTTGAGGCGGTCCTTGGCCAGCTTGACCCAGGCGCCGAAGGCGAAGGGGCGGTCTTTCTCGAAATCCCCGGCCTGCGGGATCTGGAGCGTTCCGGTTTCGGGCAGCTTGAACGCTTGGGCCGCAACGCGCCCCGCTTCCCAAACGGGCTTGGACGGAATCGCCGCGTCGATCGGCTTGCCGTCGAGGGTCATGCGGAATGTACCGCCCTCGGCTTCGCTGAGCGGGGCATGGAAGGCCAGTTGGTCCGAGGGGATCCGCGACGCGGCGGCGCCCGCGTCCGCCTTCGCCAGCCACGCTTCGAAGTCGGCGCGGGCGGTTTGCTTGCGCGAATCGATCTGGCCTCGCGCCTCGGCCAGTTCCTTGGAGAGTGCGTTCCACCTCGGCCGATCCGCGCGGGGCGGTACGACGATCACCGGCGGCGTGTCCTTGATGTTGCCGTCCATCGCCCCTTGCGTCGTGTTGTTGAAAAAGGCGGAAAACTCGTAGAACTCCTTCTGGCTGATCGGATCGAATTTGTGGTCGTGGCACACGGCGCAGCCCGCCGTCAGGCCGAGCCACGCCTGCGACACCGTTTCGGCGCGGTCGCGAGTGTACAGCGCAAGGTTTTCCTCGGGGATCGTCCCGCCCTCGTTGGTCGTGATGTTGCAGCGGTTGAACCCTGTCGCGATCTGTTGCTCCATCGTAGGGTTGGGGACGAGATCGCCGGCAAGCTGTTCGATCGTGAATTGATCGAAGGGCATGTTGCGATTGAACGCCTCAATGACCCAATCGCGGTAGGACCACATCTCGCGATAATTGTCGAAATGCAAGCCGTGGGTGTCAGCGTAGCGCGCCGCGTCGAGCCAGTAACGGGCGCGGTGCTCGCCCCAGTGCGGAGAGGCCAGGAGCCGGTCGACCAGTTTTTCGTAGGCGTCGGGCGAGGAATCGGCGAGGAAGAGTTCCGATTCCTGCCGGGTCGGCGGAAGACCGGTCAAATCGAGCGCCACCCGTCGAAGGAGCGTCTCGCGGTCCGCCTCCGGCGCCGGTTCCAGGCCCGCGGCCTCCAACCGGGCCAGAATGAAGCGGTCGATGGGATTTCGCGCCCAGCGCGCATCGTTCACCGCCGGCAGGGCGACCCGCGTCGGGGCGATAAAAGACCAGTGCGGCTCGTACTTCGCCCCCTCGGCCACCCAGCGGCGCAACAGCTCCTTCTGCTGCTGGGTCAGCCGCTTGTGCGATTCCGGCGGCGGCATCAGGCCGTCCTTGGCGTCGGCAAAGACCCGAACGATCATCTCGCTCTCATCCGGCCTGCCGGGAACCAGCACCTCGGCCTTGATGGCGTCCTCGCGACGATCCAGCCGCACGTCGCTTTTGCGCGCCGCGCGATCCGGTCCATGACAGGCGAAACAGTTCTCGGCCAAGATCGGCCGGATGTCTCGATTAAACGAGATCGCCTCGCCGGCTCGCGCTCCGGTGGGCAGGAGGGCTAACAACCCGACGCTCAACAGAAACCATCGCGAAAGACGCTTCATGGCAGGCTCTGAAAAGTGCGTGGAGAACCAGGGGGCCAACGGCGGGAGTCGGATAGCCGGTGCGACATCGAGGGCCATGTTGCTCGGGTGGGTACATCCCCGTCTCGCGCAGGGCTTGCCGCGCGGGATGGGGATGATTGCCGACGAACCGTGCTATTCTACGCGCAGCGACCAGGGGGTCGGTCGCCGTGCTTGCGCGCCTGTGGCGAGAACGCGGCCCAGGAACGAGATTCCTGTCGTTTTTTCGCTACTTTTGGGCCCCGGCCGGCAAGCGGACAGTTGGTTTACTCGCGGCGCCATGTCGCGGTGGGGCAGGCCGACAGCGGTCGAGGCAGCGGCCGCCAACGGCCTCGCCTATTCCGTCACGCCGCATTCCGCCCGTTTCTTGCGATAGAAGTCCTCGGTCAGCAGCCCTTCGTCGAACAAGAGGTCCAACTGGCGCAGCCGCCCGGCCACCTGCGCCTTGGTGAACTTCGGCTTTCCCGCGCTGTCCGCCGGGACCGTGGCCATCGCCATATAGTCGCGTTTGGGGCGAAGTTTCAAGCCGTCGGCCGCGGGATCGAAGACATAGGCCTTCAGGTCTTCGGCCGGCACGAGGTGCCTCCAAAGGAAGGCCTGCATGCGATCCTCGGCGGGCACGGCCTGACGCACGATCTCTTGCGTCCCGATCCTCGCCCGACCCTCCACCACCAGGTCGAACGGGCCGGCGGGAGCGTTGAAACCGGCTCGAATCGTCAATTGGGCGGCAGGCTGGTCGTCCTTGATGACCGACGGAGAGGCCGAAATACCCGGCGGCGGATTCTTCAGCCCCAGGTGAATGGCGCCCGTGAAGCCGTCCTTACGGTCGACATACACGGTGACGGCGCCGCTCTGCTGGCGGCGGACCCAGACGCTCGACGGGGCCGCCCTCAACGCGAAATCGGGTCGCGGGCCGCTGATCCGCAGCCGGTAGCCGTGTTCCTCGCTTCCGGCACGCGTCGTGTCGCCCACGGAAACGCAGTAGTCGCCGTCGGCGGGCAGCTTCGCGATCAGGTAGGAATCGGCATAATGGGTGCTCGTTCCCGCCTCGGCGTATTCATGATCGTCGTTGATCGCCACCAGCGCGCCCTGCGCGTCGGTGAGCTTCAGGAGGCTGTCCAACGGAGAACCGAGCCGCCGGGCGACGACCTCGGCCACGATCGTCTCGCCGGCGCGCCCGCGGAACTGGAACACGTCCCAGTCGTCCGGCCGATCGATGCGGCCGTTGACGATCACGGGAAGCTGGACCTTCTGGGCCTCGGCGGGCTCGTTGTTGGGCTCTTGGTCGAAGGCCTCGGGCAACGTGTCCACGGCGAAGGGAACGCGATTGGAGCTTCGCGGGCCAACGGCGGCCGCGACGAGGTGGATTCCGGGACTGGCGTCGGGCGGCGGCAGTTGCAAGCGGGCCTCGTCGAGATTCCAGCCCTTCATCGCCACTGACGGCGAAGTCCCCGCCCGCGCTCCCATCGGGAAGATGCTCGTGATCCACGGCATCTCGTCGATCGTCACCCGATACACGAAATCTTCCCGCCCCCGATAGATCGCGTCGGCGATCGCCAAGACGCACTCCTCGGTTCTGGGGGCCTCGAACAAGATCACCGGGTCGGGATGGAAGCGGTAATCGTCGTTGAAGGCCAACTCGCGGCCCCGCGCGTCGTACAGCGCGAGCACCGGTTGAAACCAACCGGGGACCGCGTCGGCGATGAAGGGGATGAGTTCGCGGGCGGCGGCGACGATCGCCAACCGCTGGCCCTTGCGAACCTTGAAGCGGTAGCGGTGGACCTCGGCCGACGCGATCTGCCCGTTGACCGTGCACGGGATGGTGATCGCCCGCTCCGCGTCCCCGTCCTCGTGCCGACGGCGCAAGGCCAGCGCCTCCTTGCCCAGCACTTGGACCTCGCTGGTCAGCATGGGCGCGCGGCTGATCTCGGGCAGGCGTCCGACGTGGAAGACCAGCGGGTTGGACGCGCCGCGCGGGGTCAACAGACGCAGCTCGCGTTGGCCCGGCTCGGCCTCGCGGTCCAGGGCGATCTCGGCGACGACGAGGCTCGATATGGCCGCGCTGGCGGGCCGCAGCACGAATTCGTTCATGCGCGTGCGAATCCGCATGATCTGGTCGAGGACGGCCCGGTCGATGCCCAAGTTCTCCAGCCGCATTGCCGGCGCGGCGCGGCCATGGCCTCCCTGCGTCAAGCGGGCCATCATTTCCCGGCTCAGCATCCCGATGTCCGCGTTCATCGAGGCGTCGGTCCCCGCGGTGGCCTGGGCGAGCATCTCCCAACTCTTCGGTGGAACGCGTTTCCGCAGTTCGTCGAGTTGTTCGCGGAGCAGGGTCTGTTCCTGGGGCCCCAGCTTGCGAAGATAGGTGACGAGCTTGCCGGACGCCCCCTTGCCCGTGATCAGCACCCCGTAAACGCCGTCGAGGTTCTGTCCGCCCAGCTTGACGCGGACCGTCGTACCCTGCTGTCCGCCCGCGGGATAGACGTAGCCGATGTAGGGGCGCGGCTGGGCCGCGGCCGCCGAAACGACGGCCAGCACGGCGGCGACCGCCAGGGTTGCTGTCTTGAAAACGCTCATGAAGGCACCCGTGAATTCAGCGGTATCCAGCAGCGCCGTCCCGCTTTCCCGGATTGAAAAACGCAACCGTTGACGGGGACACCCCCGATTTTCACGGCGAAGTCCGCGACCAAGGGACGGTCGCCTTTGCCTGGAAAGGGATAGACGCTTGTTCCGGTCCGAGATGGCCCGACCCATCGGCTAGTCCCCGGCCCGAGAACGGTTGCAAAAAAACACTCCGCGGTCACATGATCTCCTTCAACAGCCCGGCCGACTTCACCTTTTCCGAGGGTTCCGGCAACACGGAGGCGTCCAAACCCATGGGATGGGGCAGTTTCATCCTTGTGTCGATGCCGGCCAGGTGGTAGATGCTGCCCAGCAGATCGATGGGATAAACGGGACGGTCCTTGACCTCTTCGCCTTTGGCGTCGGAGGCGCCCACCACCTGGCCGCCCTTGAAACCGCCGCCGGCGACCAGCACCGTGAACACGTTGCCGTGGTGGTTGCGGCCGCCGTTCCACGGCGGTTGCCAATCCACCTTCGGACCGCGGCCAAATTCCCCGCAGCACCAGACCAGCGTTGTCTCCAGCAAACCGCGATCCTTCAGATCGGACAGCAGCATGGCGAGGCCCTGGTCCAATTGCGGGCATTGCCGCCGCATGGTCTGAAAGTGGTCCTTGTGGGTGTCCCAACCGGCAGGGTAGTTGATCACGATGTACGGCACCCCGGCCTCGGCGAGCCGCCGGGCCACCAGGCACTCTTGCCCAAAGGTGTGCCGTCCGTACTTGTCCCGCAATTCCGGCTTCTCTTTCGAAAGATCGAACACCTCCCGACCCTTGCCGAGGATCAACTCGTAGGCGGCCTCCCTGGCTTCCAAGGTGGCGGCGACTTCGTCGTTGAATTTGAGCGCGCGGCCCAAGGTGTTCAGGTTGTTCAAGAGTCGGCGGCGGCCAATCTGGCGCTCATCCGTGATGCCCCGCGCGACAATGCCTTCGACCTCGAAGCGAGGATTGTTCGGGTCGCCCCCGGTGGCGTACGGTTTGAATTTCGGCCCCAGGAAGCCTTCCTCCGAAAACCGCCCTTGCGGCGAGGTCAAGACCACGTAGGGAGGTATCAAGCCCTGGTAGGTGCTGCTCTTGGCCAACGCGAACACCGCGCCGAGACTAGGGTAGGAAATCCGCTCGCCCGGCGGGTGGCCCGTCTGCATCAGGTAGGCCGCCGTTTCATGGCCGTTGTTGCGGTGGGTCATGCTGCGGATGAGCGAGAACTTGTCGGCCTGCTTGGCGAGGAGTGGAAACAGGGCGCCCAGCCGGATCCCGCTGACGTTGGTCTGCACCGTTTCCATCAGGTCGCCCATGTAGTCGCGACCCGCCTCAGGTTTGGGATCCCATGTGTCATTGTGCGACATGCCCCCCCAAAGGAAGATCTGGATCACGGACTTGGCCTTGGGTTCCCGGGGCGTTGCCGCGCCTGCTGGCCCTGCGGCCAGAGGGCCGCCAGCCGCGAGAAAAGCCGCGCCCGCGACGCCGCGCCGGATCGCCTCGCGCCGAGAAATGCCGGATGCTTCGTGCGGCTTGTTCACGATTCGGTTCCCCCGCCTGCACTGGAGGTTTCGGTAGCCGTTCACGGGCTGGGCACGGGCCCATTGTTCGGGCCGTTTCGGGCCGAAAAACATGCCTGCACCCTGGCCGGCAGAGGGAACGGTTCCCTTTGCCGCTCAAAGACCAATATAGCAAGCACCGCAAAATCCGGGGTACTGGAGAATCCCAAAGAAACTCCCCACCCAGACGAGAACCAAATCTTGCGGCCGTTCACGGGTAGTGTCCCGGTGGACGGCTGCCTGGTTGACCAAGGCCATTGCGTCCCGCACGCAAGCTGCGTAGATTCACGGACATCCGCATTGGAGACGGGGCCACGCCTCTCAGTCCGTGGCGCGTTTTTTGCAAACCGATGAGTCAGGAGCAAGGCAATGAACCAGCATCGACGAACACGACGCGATTTTTTGAAACGAACGACGGCGGCGGCCGGCGCGGCGGCAGCGCTTGGCGGATTGAGCCTTGACCGGAGCGCCCACGCGGGGGGCAGCGACGAGTTGAAGATCGCCCTGGTCGGTTGCGGCGGCCGGGGGACCGGCGCGGCCGCCAACTGCCTCAACGTGCAACGGATTCTGAACCAGAAGATTCGACTCGTGGCCGTGGCCGACGCCTTCGAGGACCGGGCCCGAAGCGCCCTCGCGCAATTGAAAAAGGAGTATGCCGACCAGGTCGACGTGCCGCCGGACCGCGTGTTCGTCGGGCTGGACGCTTACCAGAAGGCGATCGACTGCGGGGTGGACATCGTCCTGTTTGCCTCCCCGCCCGGCTTCCGGCCCGAGCAATACGCCGCGGCAATCAAGGCCGGCAAACACGTCTTCATGGAAAAGCCCTGCTGCACCGACGCTCCCGGCTACCGCTCGTTGGTCGAAACCAACAAGTTGGCCGACGAGAAGAACTTGAAAGTCGTCGTGGGCCTGCAACGCCACCATCAGGCGGGCTACCTCCAAGGCGTCCAAGAGATCCACGACGGAAAATTGGGAAAGATTCAGTTCATGCGGGTCTATTGGAACGGCTCAGGCGGCGGGGCCCGAGACCTCGGCCCGCGCCCCCAGAACGATCCTGACGAAATGCGGTTCCAGATTCGCAACTGGGGTTGCTTCCTGTGGCTTTACGGCGACAACATTGTGGAACAGCACGTCCACAATATCGACATCGCCAACTGGGTCCTCAGCACGGAGGGCGGACCGAAAACAGCCCATCCGGTGGAGGCCAACGGGATGGGCGGGCGAGTCAATCCCGGGAATTACGGAGACATCCTGGATCATCATTTCGTGGAGTTCACCTACGCCGACGGCACCAAGGTCTTCAGCCAGTGCCGCCACATTCAAGGAACCTGGGACCAGGTGAACGAATTCGCCCACGGCACCAAGGGAAGTCGCCAGGTGGCTGTCGGCGGCGGGCCGAAGCTCGAAAGCCCCAATCCTTACGACCAGGAACACGTGGATCTGATCAAGGCGATCCGCAACGGCACGCGACTCAATGAGGGCTGGTTCGGGGCGATCAGCAGCATGACCGCCGTGTTCGGCCGCATGGCGACCTACTCAGGCCAGGTGGTCCATTGGGACGACGCGGTCGCCAAGGGCCCCCAGGAAAGCCCTGAACGCATCGCCTGGGACGCGAAACCACGCCATGTCCCCGGGCCCGACGGCCGTTATCCTTTCGCCGTGCCTGGCGTCTACAAACCCTATTGATTTCCAGATTTCCGGCGGCTGATGCCGGCCGGCGGAGGGGTCCTTCGGTGTTGGCGGGAGGCAGCGACGAAGATCCTGGCCCCCCTTTGCCGGCCGGCAAGCCGACAACGCCAGCCATTTCGTGAGAAGGTCTGCGCTTCGCGCGGCTTGGCGTAGCACACGGAATCCGCCCGGTTACTTCTTCACTTTCATCCGGTTGGAAATGGAGATGGCGTAAAGCCAAATCACCGCCCCACCCGCCATGAGGCTGAATGGTGCCCATTCCGTGGGGGTAATTTCCCGGCGCGGCGACGGCACGGTTTGAGGCTGGCCTGCCCAATTCGTCTGCACCTTGGGGGGAGCTGCCTTCAGGACGAATTTGTCCACGACCAAACACTGCGCGCCAACCAGAAACACGAAGAAACCAAAGGCCATGAACAGCGTTCGCCACATCGCAAGCCCCCTCGCGCAGAAAGCATCACAACAAGGGGAATGTTTCCACCTGTATTGGTGATTTCGCTTCGAATGAGTCTTTCAGGTATGTTCATCGGCACCGTGACGTCGACCGTTGCACGTGATGCGACCCCGTTCGTCGACTGCGTGGGTTGGAGGGGTAGGATGGAAGCGATCGAACAACCCCTACCGGGGCTTGTCACACGAGTCTTGCGGTCTCGTCGGGGAATCAATCCGAGGGTTGGCGGTGCCCATGCCGCTTCTGGGGCGGTGGTTTGCCCAGAGCAAACACAGTGATGCGCAAGCTTCGCAAACTGTGCACAACGCGACATGAACGAGCCTCCTGCGCTTCCATGCCAGCGGTTGTCCCAAACAGGGCGCAAAGCGCCTCTGGGCAATGCGCCGCAAGTTCATCCAAATAAGGTGGTTCCGGGGTTTTGAAGCGGTCGGGCAAGGGGAGGTTTGGGTTTTTCCCCTTGCCGTTGAATCCAGCCACCCATTTCCGTCGATTTCCAACCCAGAGCAAACTGTGGCATATCATCTGTTGTTGCGAATGCCGAAAGAGACTATAATTCCGACGGAAGCATCGGACGCTGGGATAGGCGAACAGCCCCTGCGGAGAACACGGACCTTGTCGGAAAAACACCGAATCCTGGTTGTCGGTGGCAGGCCGGAGGTCGTGGACCGACTTTTTGGAGCGCTGCCGGACTCGTGCGAGCTGGTCCGCGCGGCGGATCCGGCAACGGCCCTGGACCTCCTCAGCAAAGAGCAGTTCGACGGGGTCTACTTCGGCTCGCACCATCTGCCCGAGGCCTTGGAGATCGGGCGCGTCCTTCGGAACGAACAGATTCTCCAGGGCTTGCCTTCCGGGGTCGTGCTCCTGGACAACGAGGGCGTGATTCTTTGGAGCAACGGCCGCTTGGAGCAGTGGACCGGCCGAGACGAGGTGGTCGGCTGCAAGTTCTACGCCGTGCTCGGGAATCCGGAGATTCTGGGTCCGGATTTCTGTCCGTTCCACACGGCCTGGGCGACGGGCGCCGCCACGTGTACGACGCTGCGCGTCCTGGAGAACCGCTATTTCCAAATCCACGTCGCCCCCGTGGAGCACGAGGCTTCCAAGCATCAGATCGTCACGCTTCGGGACGTGACGGTCGAGGTCCAACAACAGCAGAAGCTCGCGGCGATCCACCAGGCCGGCATGCAGTTGGCCGATCTGACGGCGGAAGAACTGTTGGAAATGTCGGTCGACGAGCGGATCGAGCTGCTGAAGTCCAACATCCTTCACTTCACCAAGGACCTGCTCAAGTACGAGGTCGTCGAGGTCCGCCTTCTGGACCCGAAGACCGGACGCCTGGAACCCCTGTTGGCGGTGGGCATGGAGCCGGAGGCGGCGAAGCGGGTGTTGTATGCGAAGCCTGTGGACAATGGGGTCACCGGCTTCGTCGCGGCGACGGGCAAGAGCTACCTTTGCGAGGACACGAGCGAAGACCCTCTCTACTTGCCCGGCGCCAAGGGCGCCAAGAGTTCGCTGACCGTGCCCCTTTTGCTCCACGACGAGGTGATCGGGACCTTCAATGTGGAGAGCGACAAGCCGCGGGCGTTCAACGAAAACGATCTCCAATTCCTGGAGATCTTCACCCGCGACGTGGCCGCTGCCCTCAACACGCTGGAACTGCTGGTCGCCGAGAAGGCCTCGACGGCCGCGGCGAGCGTGGAGGCGATCCACAGCGCGGTGGCCTTGCCGGTCGACGAGATCCTTGGCGACGCGGTGAACGTGATGGAGCGCTACATCGGCCATGAGCCGGAGGTGGTGGAACGCTTGCAGCGCATCCTGCGCAACGCCCGCGACATCAAGCAGACGATTCAAAAAGTTGGCCAAACGATGGCGCCGGCCACGGCCCTCCCCGCCCCGCCCCAACCCGAACGCGAGGCCCTCCTCGGCGCCCAAATCCTCCTGGTGGACGAGGACGCCGCCGTGCGGTCCGCGGCTCATGCCCTCCTGGAGCGCTACGGCTGCATCGTCGAGACGGCGCCCAACGGAGCGCAGGCCCTTTCCATGGTCCGGGCGATGCGCGACCAGGGAGGATACTCGGCGATCATCGCCGACATTCGCCTGCCCGACATGAGCGGCTACGAGTTCCTCTTGAGGCTTCAGGACGTGGTCGACGTGGAGCCGCTGCCGTTGATTCTGATGACCGGCTTCGGTTACGATCCGAGCCATTCGATCGTCAAGGCCCGCCAGGCTGGCGTCACCAACGTGCTCTATAAACCCTTCCGCCTCGACCAACTCCTTTCGACGGTCGAAAAGGTCGTCACCGCGCCTCGGGCGGTGGCCCAGCCGTCTGGATGACGTGACCGCCGGGCCGGCGGCAGTCGGTTTGCGGCATTCGTATTTTCGTGGACTCCGCGCGAAGCCGAGGACAGTCCCCGTAAACGGCTCCAGACGACCTTCCGACGGAGCATGAATCCTGGGCGCCACCGCGCTTGGCGCGCGAGGAAAGCGCCTTGCGGCGCCTGCGCTAGCGCGTCGTGCCGGGCGGTTGCGGCCAGGCTTCACGGCGATCGGGGGCGTTCCCAGGTCCGGCGCAACGCGCCTTCCACGACAGGCTTGCCTTCCATCGCGAGGCGGGTCCCGCTGATCACCAAGAACGCGTCCAGCGCGGCGCGGTTCACTTCGAGGTAACCGGCGCGGGCGTCGGTGGCGACCGAGCCGACCGCCTCCGCCCGGAATTCCCGATTCGCTCCCCTGGGATTGAGAAAGGCGATTTTTCGGCGGGGGCCGTCGGCCAGACACACGACGGTCCAGCCGGGCTCGTCGGCCAGGACGCGGATCGTCGCGGCCAGCGGCGTCGCGTCCTCGAGGGGGGCGTGAGGCAGGAGCACCTGGACGAACTGGAGGCGCGTGCCCGGCTTCACTTCGCCCTCCCAGGCGTACTGCACGGCCGTCAATCGGCTTGGCCCCTGCGGGTTCTCGTTGGCCGCGGCGAACACCAGCCGGCCATCGGCGCGAGGGGCATGGTAGATGAGCAAATCCCACGGCGGCGTCGCGTAAAGCTGGACGGTTTGGAAATAGTGGCCGGAAAACCACGTGTTCACCCAGTGTTCGCCGCGCGGGCCGCCGACATGCTGCGTGTTCCACACGGGCCCAACCCGGGCGCGAAAGGCGTCGCGAAAGCCCGTCTCGTCGCGCACCAGCACGAACGCGTTCTTCACAAACAGGAATTCCCGCTCGTGGTCCGCCGCATAGCCCATGTAGTCGCTGACGTGCACTCGGGCGTGGCTGGCCAGCGCGTGGTCGGAAAAGGCCGGCACGGCGGTTTCCATTCCAGCCCAGCCGAGAGGAAGGCGCCTGGGGCCGCGAAAGTCCTTTTGCCCCAGATAGGCCGCCTTGCCGTCGAGATCGTGGACATGGACGGCGTTCTCGCGGCTGATGAATTTCTCGGACGCCATCTCCGCGAAGGCCGCGCTGTGTCGCTCCAGCCCGAGGATCGCTGTGGGATTGAGCGGATCGTGGCGCGGATAGCATTCGACGAGCATGTACAGGTCGCCCGGGCTCCAGCCGGAGCGAAACACGAGTTTGTGGGGCATTTCCTTGTGGGTCATGTACATGTTGCAGTCCACGCCCCCCGCGTCGGGAAACATCTGCCGGGCCTCCGCGTCCGTCAGCCGGACGATCTCCTTGCGCGCCAGGAGCTTGGAGCCGCCCTCCGGAGGCACGGGGGCGATGGAATCGTCGCAGACCACGCTGGCCAGGGCGATGTCTTCCCACGCCACGGCCTGGAGGTGGTGCTGGTTGTTCGAAAAACCTCGCGCCTGGCCGAAGTTCATCAGACGCTCCGCGCCCCAGCGATAACGCCCGTCGCGGGTGTATTTCGCGGCCAACTCCAAGGCAAGGATCCGCGTGCCCGCCGCCGAGTTGTAGCCGCCGCTGGCGCCGTAGGGGACGCACGCCCCGTCCGGAGTGATTTCATCGAGAATCCGGTCGAAGAGCATCCTCGACTGAGGCTCGGTGAAAACCTCCTTGCGTCCGAGGATCTCTGCCGCGCGGAGGATGTTGCCGAAGCTGCTGTAGAAATAGCCGGTGTCGTTGATCCCGACGTCGCGAAAGTCCCACCAATCGGACCACACCCGATCGGCGTAGGCCTTCCACGCCGCCGCATCGGGGTGGTCGGGATAGAAATGAGCTGCCAAGGCGTGGTTGATCCCCTGGGCCTGGCTCCGGTGGTGCGAGCCGCGCCACAGCCCATCCCGCGGCCGCCACGCATACTGGTGCTCGCGGAGCGTCAGGAACAGGTCCTTGGCCCAGCGCTCATCTTCGGCCGACATCACGCCGTGCTTGCGCAGCTCGCGAAAATGCAAGGCGCAGAGCGTGGCGCCTTCCATGGAAAACACGCCTCCCTCCTTGGCGACCGCCGCATGAACCCAATCGGCGTAGTGCTTCAGGGTCTTTTTGATGCCCTCGCCGAGTGTACGGTTCGGTTCCAGGGCGAAAACGGCCAGGGCGGGCAGGGCGTGGCGCGGACCGTATTGGCCGCGGTCTGGCCCGGCCTCGAACCCTTGCGCCGCCGATCGGACGTAATCCACGTAGTCCTTTCGCTTCACCGGGCGACGAGGCACGGTGAGCGTCTGGGGGGCCCGTTGGGCGTAACGATCCGCCTGGCTGGCCGCCGTCCCCTCGCCGCCCATGGCCGGAACGAGCGTCGCGGCGAGCATGACGCCAACGAGCACTCCCGCCCGTTGCATCCACCTCGCTCCACGACGCCCTCTTGGCGCCGCCGTTTTCACGGGCCGACGGGGGCTTGCCGGGCCGTGCTGGACATCGCGGCCGGCGCAGCCCGAAAAACAAGTTCTCCGCGAAGAGCTTGCCTTTTCCACGGCGTCTGGCAAGGGCCTTCCCGTCAGGGGCGTTGGGGCGTTCTTGGACGTCGGCATTCGGAGTCTTGGGTTCATGATGTCACCCCGGGGAAAAAAACAGGTTCGAGTGAAGCCATTGGTGGACGTCCAGGCCGGCCCGCGGCACCCAGGCGAGGCCGCAACAGTGCAACCTTCCCGGCGACCGCGCGTCGGATGACCCTAGCGCGGCGAAGCCCCTGCTGATCCAAAGGTCCTCCCACCAAGGCGACGGGCCTATTCCCGAGTCCCTAACCACAATTGATATGTGGACTTCTTGTTCTCGTCGTTGCTCTTGGCGTAGCCGTCGAGCACGCGCTCGAGCCCCTCGCAGAGTCTCAACGTGGTGGTGAAATACGACTTGTCGGCGGCGGTCTGGGCGGGCGGCGGGAGTCGCCCGAGTTTCCCTTCGGAGAGCATCTGAAACCGTTTCTGGCAGGTCGCCAAGCAACGCACGGCGAGCCGGGCGTGGGCGGCCTCGTAGGCGTCCTCCTTGCCCGCCGCCGCCATTTGGGAGTGGAATCGCCGGAGTCGGGCAATCCGGGCGTCGAGCGAGGCGACTTCCGGCGGCAGATCGCTCGCCGCGCCAACCGTCGCCTGCTTCCCGTCGCGTCTCGGAAACCATTCGGAGGCCACGGCCTTCCAGTCGATGGTCGCCGGCGGCGGCAGAGCGGCGTCGGGCCGCACCGGCCGAAGGGGCCGCGCCGCTGCGCCGCCCAGCAAGATTTGGACGGAGGCCTCGCGCGGCGTCTTGTCGTAGGGCAGCGTGATCGACTCGCGGTCGAAATCCCGCCACGGTTCGCCGTTGATCTCCACGCCGGTGATCGGGCCGCTTCCCACGGTGGAAAGATACAGCCGTTTCTCCCCGAACCGGATCGGAAACCGCTGCTGAAGCTCCGTGATCCGCGGCGGGACGTGCGGAAGCACGACCAGCTCGTTGGCGCGGTACAGGTACTCGAACAGTCCGCGAATCATCGCCGCCGGCACGCCCCAGTTGTCGTACACGCAGTTGATCGGCTCGTGGGGCTGATAGACGTTGGCGCCGAAATCCACCAGCGGGTTGTCCATGCGGAACCGCCGGGCGTAATCGAGCATCCGCTTCATCGACTTGCGGGCGTCCTCGTGCTTGCCCAGGCGGTAGTAGGCCATGATCGCCCGCGCTTCGCAGGTCGACCAGTGCCCGCCGTTCACCCAGTGGCCAAATCGCCACAACCCCTCCGGTTTCTCGTACATGTCGTCGAGCGACGGATAATTCGTGATGATCAGGTCGTAACGCCGCAGCTCGGGGATGGAGGCGATCTTGTTGTAAATCTTCTGGGCCTGGGCGTCGTCGACCACGCGGAAGCAGATCGCGTCGTGGTTGCAGACCGCCTCGAAATAGCCGTGCTGGGCCGCGCGGTGCACGCCGTGTTGGACGCCGTCCGGATCGAGCGATTTGATGAAGTAGCCTTCTTCGGTCGCCAGTTGAGGCAGTCCCTTGCGGGCCAGATCGCGACGCTGGATGTAGAGAAGCGCCTTTTCGGCGTTGCCGGCGAGATTCTCCAACTCGATCAGCCGGTCCAGTCCGGCGAGGTACGTGATCGAGAGGCCCGTCAGGTACGCCTTGTCGTAGGTCCCATCGGGCCGTTTCCAACCGGCGTAGCTCGGCGCCAAGAGATTGGCCGCCGGCCCGGCCAGGAAAAGGTTGTTCTTCGGATCGCGGCGGGATTCGATGAAATTCGCGCACCGTTCGAGCTTGGGCAGATAATGGGCGAGGGCCTTGGGGTCGCGGCTCACCAGGAGGGCCTCGGCCTGAAGCACCAGTCCGGCGGCGGTGAACTCCATGCCCCAGTCGTGAATCTCGACGCGTCCGTCGCCTTGGCGGTAATAGACCACGCCTGGCGCCGCGGCGTCGCAAAGGGCCCCGTCCGGCGCCACGTAGCCGCGGTCCCCCTTGCGCTGGCCGTCGCCCATTTGGTTGAACCACAAATCTTGCGAGTTTTGCACGAACGTAACCAAAGGCTCCTGCAAGAAGGGCCATGCGCAATAGGTGGGGCCATAACTGTTCTGGATCCACCAGGCGCCCCAGGTCGGCCCCTCGACCAGCCCGTTCCACGCCGGCGTGTACAACATCGCGACGTTCTGGAATTCCGGGTCCGGTTCAAACTGCCGCCGGGCGATGTCCAGCAGTTGCAGGTATTCGACGTCGCCTTCGCCTTGGTAATACTGGCCTTCAAACCGCTCCGCGGCGAAAAGCGGTACGCCCCCCGCCACAAGAATCAGCACGCCCGCAAACAACACCGCATGGCGCGGCGCGATTCGAACTGAAGGATTCACGGTCCGGCTCCTTGCGCTTCGCGGGGAATGCCCTGGATGCGGCTCTCTCGTTCGCAACCGTTCACAGGCGGGGGACTGGAGCGTTTTTCGGGCCGTTTCGCGCCGAAAAATGCGTTTGCCCCCTGACCGGGCAAAGGGGACAGTCCCATTTTCGCGGACTTCGCCGCGAAAATCGGGACAGTCCCCGTGAACGGTTACTCTCGTTCGCGGAACGAAGGGACGGGCGGATTTGTCAGCCGGCCGCTCTTCCCGTCCGTAACCGTTCGCAGGCCGGGAACGGGCTGATCGTTCGGGCCGTTTCGGACCGAAACCTGGGCCTGCCCCTTCCCGGCCAGGGCGGCAGTCCCCTTGTCGCGGATTTCGCGGCGAAGATCCGAACACTCCCCGTCAACGGTTGCTTCCGTCCTTCGCGCCAGCGACCCAACAGGGGCTGGCTGGCCCGCTTGGAAGACTTGGTAAGGGAACGCGTGGCCTCTGTCAAGGCCCTGGGGCCTTCGTGTCGGCGGGGCCCTCGCGGAGTGGCTCCAGAACGGTATAATCATGCGGCCTGGGAAAGGCTGGTCCACACTCCGCGGAGCGAAATGGGGGTCGTTGATGGCGCCCGTGTATGCCAGCATCGATCTTGGCGGGACGAACATCAAGTGCGCGGTGGCGACCGCCGAGGGGAAGATCCTCGCGGCGAAATCCGCGCCCACGCTTTCGCACGAAGGTCCGTTGCGCGTCATCGAGCGCATGGGGGACCTGGTGAACGCGGTGGCGAGCGAGTTGGGGTGCCGGCCCCAGGCATTGGGAATCGCTTCGCCAGGTCTGGTCGACCGCGCCCGGGGCGTGGCGAAGTTTTTTCCCAACTTGCCCACCCAGTGGCGCGACGTGCCGGTCCGGGAACTCTTGGAGCCTCGCGTGGGCTGCCCCGTCTACTTGCTCAACGACGTGCGCGCGGCCACGCTGGGGGAGCTGACGTTCGGGCACGGTCGCGGCGCAGGAACCATGGCGTTTTTCGCGGTGGGCACCGGAATTGGCGGGGGAGTGGCGATCGACGGCCGCCTGCGCTTGGGTCCGCTCGGCGCTGCCGGGGAATTGGGACACCAGACGATCCTGCCCAACGGGCCTCGCTGCGGTTGCGGAAACCGTGGCTGCCTGGAAACGCTGGCCGCCGGCCCGGCCATCGCGGCCGAGGGCGTCCGGCTGATGCTCAGCGGCCTTGCCCCGAAGCTGTACGCGTTGGTCGATGGAGATCCCGGCCGGGTGACCACCGGGGAGATGGCGGCGGCGGCCGAGTCGGGCGACGCGAACGTGGCGGAGGCCATCGTGCGGGCCGCCGAGTACCTCGGCATTGGCGTGGCCAACGTGGTCGTCGTGATCCATCCCGATCTTGTCGTCCTCGGCGGCGGCGTGGCTCAGATCGGCGACCTCCTGCTGAACACGGTGCGCCGCGTCGTGCGCGAGCGGGTGGGCATGTTTCCCACCGACGGGGTCCGCGTCGTTGGTTCCGCCTTGGGGGAAAACGCCGGGACGCTGGGCGGCATCGCCCTGGCCATGCACAAGGGGCTCCTGGACGAATGACGGGTGGCTTGGAATAGGACGCGATCCAGGGGAAAATGGCGCCATGGGAGCAAGCGTCTCGGCCTGGTCCCATGCAAGGCATCGGTTCACGGGGACCGGCCCGATTTTCGCCGCGAAGTTGGCGAAAAGGGGCGTGTCCTTTTTGCCGGCATTCGGACAGGCGCATGGTTCGGTCGGATACGGCCCGAAATATTGGCCTGCCCCCGGCCTGGGAACGGTTGCCATGCAAGACACGAACCGAGAGTGGCTCGGGTGCGCCATGTCCGTCTTTTGGGGCGATCCGCCCGACGGACTCCCGCGCTCACGGGCATGGAAGGGAATTGCCCGATGGACTACACATGCCGCGACATCGCCAAGATGATCGACCATTCGCTATTGAATCCCACGATGACCGTGGAGATTCTGGAAAGGGGGATTCAGGTCGCGCTGGACTACGACGTGGCCAGCGTGTGCATCCTGCCGTATTACTTGCGGCGGTGCGCGGAGCGGCTGCGAGGCAGCGACGTGAAGGCGAGCACGACCATCGGCTTCCCGCACGGCGGCCACGCCACGGCGGTCAAGGTGGCCGAGGCCCGACAGGCCCTCGACGACGGCGGCGAGGAGCTGGACATGGTCGTGAACATCAGCAAGGTGCTCAGCGGGGACTGGGACTACGTGAAGAGCGACCTCCGCGCGGTGATCGACCTGACCCACGAGCGGGGCCAGAAGGTGAAGGTCATCTTCGAGAACTGCTATTTGAACGAATCGCAAAAGATCCGACTCTGCGAGATCTGCGGGGAATTGAAGGCCGACTGGGTGAAGACCTCGACGGGCTACGGCACGGGCGGGGCCACGCTGGAGGACGTGAAGCTGATGCGCCGGCATTCGCCCCCCCACGTTCAAGTCAAGGCGGCCGGAGGCATCCGCGACCTGGACGCCGCGCTGGCCGTCCGCGCCCTCGGGGCGACGCGATTCGGCTGCACCCGGACGGTCGAAGTCCTTGAAGAATGCAAGCGAAGGCTGGCGGCGGCCCGGTAGCCGCCGTGCGGGAGCGAGAAGAACATGCCCGAAGTCCAACCGACCGCCCCTCGGAACCTGGATCGCTATGTCCGGCAGATGCGTTACGCGCCGCTGGGACGCGCTGGACAGGAACGCCTGGCGGCGAGCAAGGCGCTGGTCTGCGGCTGCGGGGCGCTGGGGAGCGTGTTGGCGAACACGCTGGTGCGGGCCGGCGTGGGGTGGGTGCGGATCGTGGACCGCGATTTCGTCGAAACGAACAACCTTCAGCGGCAGATGCTCTTCGACGAAGGCGACGTGGCGGCCCAACTCCCCAAGGCGGTTGCCGCCGCCGAGAAACTCCGCCGCATCAATTCCGAAGTCCACGTCGAGGCCGTGGTCGCCGACGTGAACCACACGAATCTCGCCGACCTGGCCGAGGGCGTGGACGCCATCGTGGACGGCACGGACAACTTCGAGACACGCTTCTTGGTGAACGATTTTGCCGTCGCGCGGGGGGTTCCTTGGGTCTACGGCGGATGCCTGGGGGCGGAAGGGCAGACGATGACGATCCTGCCCGGCGAAACCCCCTGCCTGCGGTGTCTCCTGCCGGAATGCCCTCCGCCCGGCGCCATGCCCACCTGCGACACCGCCGGGATCCTCGGGCCCGCCGTCGGAGTGATCGCCTCGATCCAGGCCGTGGAGGCGATCAAGATCCTTAGCGGAAACCGCGCCGCCGTTTCCCGCCATCTGACCGTCGTCGAGCTTTGGGACAGTTGCATTCGCCAGGTCAACGTCGCGTCGCTCCGCGACCAGGTGGATTGCCCTGCCTGCAAACGCCGCGAATTCTCGTGGCTGGCAGGCAAGGAAGGCAGCCGCTCGGCCGTGCTTTGCGGACGGAACGCGGTGCAATTGACCCAGCCGGGCAAGAGCGTCGCGCTCGATCAGCTTGCCCAGCAGTTAGCCGGCGTGGGCGAGGTCACGCGCAACGCCTACCTCTTACGGCTGAAGGTCGACGCCTACGAACTGACCGTGTTCCCCGACGGCCGAGCCATCATCGGCGGCACCGACGACGTGGCCGTGGCCCGAACCCTGTACGCCAAATACATCGGGCACTGAGCCCGGGGACCACCGCGCGGCCGCCGGCCCGAGACCCGGGGATCGCGCGAGGGCTTTTTCCGCCGAGGATGGCGGCATGGCCAGCCGGGCGAGGCCGACCGCGGCGTGGTCGCGAATCAAAGCGGGTTGGCGGCTCGTCAAAAGGCCCTCCAAGGTTTCCCGAATGCCGGGGGCTCGGGCATCCGTCAAGCCGGAAAGGGCCCCCGCCCGCACCCAAACGTTCTCGCTCCTGAGCAACCGCTGGATTTCCTCGTGCCGCACGTCGGCGAGGAGGCGTGCGATCGCGCGGGCGGCGGGGTATCCGCGTCCCATGCCGGCCGGACCGTGGAAATGGACCGGTTCCGGGGCATGGACGAGGCGGACCAAAGCGGGCAGGGCGTTTTTCAGTCGCCGATCGCCGATGGCCTCGCACGCCCAATAGAAGCGAACCGTCTCCGCCGCCGCGACGCACCGGTCCAGCATTCCGACGAGTTCCCCCTCCAAGGACGGCATCCGGCCGTCGCCGATGTGGCGCAGGGCGAGATAGTTATCGAAGGGCCGGGGGGAAGCGGCCATTTGTCGCAGGATCGGCTCGGCTGCCTGGGGATGCCGGTCCACGAGGTCCGCCACGGCCCACGCGAGGGGGCGCATGCCGCGGATCATCATGTGCGTGGCGCCCGGGGCCTGGTCGTTCGCGTTGTTCAGATCGCGGAAATTCGCCGGGGCCTGCCCTTCGACGATCCGGCGTTGAAGCGATTCCAGCGGCTCGAACGCCGGTCGATCCTCCGCGGGGAGCGGCTCCTGGACGGGGGCCGGCCACTGAAGCCCCCGCGGCGGATACCACGCCTCGAACGGCATTGGCGAGGGCAGATGGATCTTGGGAACGGGCTTGCCCGCCAGACGCTGCGCCTCCTGAATGGCCAAGAGCGACTGCCTGGCTTCGAACCGGATGACCGCGATGGGATCGCTGGAGGCCATTTGGGCCAGAAGCGGGATGGCGTCCGTCGTGCCCCGCTGGCCCAGCCCGACCGCCAGCCCGTAACGCACGTCGCGGTAGCGGCGCGTCGGGTCGGCGAATGCGGACAGGCCGGCCATTTCCCCATGATGGGCCAGGGCCATGACCATGTAGCATTTGTCTCGGAAATTCGGATCGAAGTGGCTCTTGCCAATGCCCATGATCTCGCCGAACGCGTAGGGCTTGCCGGCCTCGGCGGCCAGGACGGCGGCGGTCTTAGGCCCGAAGCCCAGCAGGTTCAACAGCACGGCCGCGTCGATCCGTTCGCGCCAGTTCCGGCTGGTCAGATAGGGCGCGACCACCGCCTCCGGGACTTCCCGGCGGTTGGCCGCCAGGCAGCCCAACAGCCAGAGCGCCTGTTCCGGCTGAATGCGTTCGACCACGGGAAACGGGCGCTGATGCTCGGCATAGGGGCGTTCGAGGTTAATGCCCTCGAGGAGCTGGACGTAGAGCGGATCGCCGGCGGGGACTTGGGTTTTCGTCGATGGGGCCCTGCGGGGATCGCCCGCCGCGCCGAGCTGCTCGCGGAGCACGTCGACCAGGATCGCCACCGCCCGGCGGCGGAAGTTCGCGCGTTCCAGCAGGATCCGCGCGAGAAGCACGCGTTGCGATTCGGGCCGCAAGCGGTCCTCGTAGCGGGGCTTTTCGAGGAACGTCCCCGGCAGCAGCCCCACGATCCATCGCACGTCGTCGATCGCGGGGGCGGCTCCCGCCAGGATCAAGCCGCGGAGCAGGGCATATTCCTCGTGCCGCGGTCCGTGCTGCACGTAGCGGGTGAGGAACGGGCGGCGGTTGGGCACGTCGCGGCGCAGGGCTTCCCAAAGCGCGGCGACGGCCTCGGCCGTGCCGATCCGCCCCAAGGCCAAGGCCGCCTCGGTCGCGTGGTCGGGAAACTCGTGCCGGGACACCAGCGCGATCAACGCCGGGACGGACGCCGCGTCCTTCATCCAGCCGGCTGCCCGAACCGCGCCGAGTTCGGGCGGAGAACCGTTCAGGGGCCGGCGTTTGCCCGGCGCGGGCTCGAACTCGCTCGGAGGCGGCAGGGGGGCGTTCAGCGCGTCGCGGACCACGCGGCGGGCCGTCTCCGAGGCCCCCCGGCCCAGCCGACCGGCCGCCTCGAACCACCGGCGACGATCGGCGCCGATCGCTTGCGGGCCCTCTTCCAAGGCCTGACGGACCCCTTCGGGACCGCCTTCGCGCGCGACCAGTTCGCGGTAGAACTCGGCCGCCTTGCGCCCCGGGGGGACCGGGCCTCGCGCCGTGATCGCCTCCAGCGCCGAGGCGGCGTGGAACCGCACCTGCCAGTCCGAATCCTCGGCGGCCCGCAGCAAGGAGGGCAAAGATGCCGGGGAGCCGAGGCGGGCCAGCGCGCGGGCCGCCGCGCGCCGCACCGGGGCCGACTCGTCCGCCAGCAGGCCGGCGATCGCCGGAGCGTCTTCCCTGGCCCCGTCCTCGATCCAAGCCAGGCCCTCGCAGGCACGTCGCCGAACGTCGGCGTCGGGACTGGAAAGCCAGTCGCGGTATTTTGCGAGTTCGTCGATTCGGGCGGTCGCCCGATACTCGTCCGGGTCGTTGCGGCGGTACATCAAGTCGGTGGCGTCGCGATCGATCTCCACCGGCCTGTGCTCCAAGGCGGCCACGGTGCAGCGCGGATCGGCGGCCTCGTGCTGCGGGAGGTGGCATCCGTTGCACGCCTTGATCTCCCCGCGCCGCGCGGAGATATAGGTCATCTCGAGGAGGTTCTGCTTGGAACCGATCGGCACGGAGGTCTCCGCCTGGTTCCAATCGAACTCGATCCGCCGGCCCGCCGCGTCCACCGGTTCCAGGAAAAGCGGCGTTTCAGCCGGGGCCTCGAACCAGGCCGAGCCGTCGTCGTGGATCGGCGCTTCGCCGAGGACGCGCGTGGCCAGGCTGGTGTGGCTGGAGCTGGTCACGGCCGTGGGCAGGGCCTCGACAACGCGAAAATATCGGGCGAAACGCAGGGCGGCCTCCTGCGCCGGATTGTCGGAGCGGCGGGCGTTGGCGATCACGAACCTCGCCCGGCCCGTCACCGCCACGCGGGAAGGATGCGCCTCGGGCGGCGCTTCGGCGAACCCAGCCTTCCTCGGCAAGACGCGGGGGCGAGGCCGCTGGAGCAGGATGGGCCGCGGGTCGAACTCCGCCCGATTCGGGTCGTTGAACACCAGGCGCATTTCCCGCGTCCTGGGGTCGGCGACGTAAATCCCCAAATCGCGCTCGCCCGGCAGGGTGGCCGCGAGCAGGAAGCGGCCGTCGGGCAGGGGATAGGGAGTGCTGCGGCTGCCAAGCGGCGAGAGGTGGACCCGATGCGTCGCCCCCCCAAGCTGCACGCTGGTCGCGCAGGGAAACACCGGCCAGAGGGCGTCGAGCGCGCGGCGGCCTCGACTGGGGTCCAACAGCGAGGGGCCGAGTTCGCTTTGCACGAGGATCAGGCCGCCGGGCATTTGCCCCGCTTGCGTCAACGCCACGCCCGAGTGCCGCTCCCGACTGAAAAACAAGTGCTCCCCCGCCCCAAAAACATGCGACTCCTCGGTCCCGTCCGGCCGGATGGTCATCAGGTACGTCTCGTGCTTGTCGGCCGGCGGGATGTTGAGCATGAACGTGTCCCAAAGGCTGAACAGGATCCGGCCGTCGGCCAGGACGGTGGGGTCGAAGACCGTGCCGGGGTTGAACGTCAAGGGTTCCATGCCCGTGCCGTCGCCGTTCATCGTCCAAAGCGTCTCCGTCCGCTCCTCGTGGTATTCCTCGAGATAGCCGGCGCGGTCGGTGGCGAAGACGATCCGGCCGTCGGGCAGATAGACCCCGGAAACGTCGTTGAACGGTCCGTCGGTCAACTGCGTCAGTCCGGTCCCGTCGGCTTGGATCTCGTATAAATGAAACCAGTCCTCGCCGTCGCGACGCATGCTGAAGAGGATTCTGCGGCCGTCGTACGAGGGCTCGGGATCGAAGACCTCGCCCTCAACGAGGTGGGTGATGCGGGTGAGCGTCCCCTGGGGGGTGGCGGGAATGAGGGTGTAGAGGTTCCGGCCGGGCCGCGTCGGCGTCGTCGTGCGCTCCAAGGGGTGCTGGGTCGTGGCGCGATGGTGCAGGTATCCTTCGCGCCAATGGCTGGTGCCGTGCCGCGGCAGGCCGCGCGCCTCCCGGCGCTCGCCGAAAATGTCGTCCGAGACGAACACAATCCCCGGCAGCGTGTCGCTCCCGCCGACCGGCAACGCACGGAAAACGACGGCGATCCAGAGCCAGAAACGCAAGCGGCTCCGGCCCGTGGGAACTCGCGACCAGCTAGCTTGACCGCGTTTGTCAAAACTCATCCGGTGTTTCCGCCAAGAGTCGTTCATCTTTTTTTTGAGCAAGAAGCAGTCGTCATGGCCAAGGTTATGCACCTCGAAATGGATCCCCCACCCCGACGCGCGGCAAGCCCGCGATCACGCCGGTGAATCTCCCTCGGGTCTGGGCAATCCCGAGCGAGACGGTCCTCGTTCCGAGGGCCTAGCGTTGCGATTCTGCCACGGTGAATTCGCCCCGCTCGATGACCACGGTTCCATCGGGCCACCGCACTCGAGCGGTGATTTCATGTCGGCCGGGAGCAAGGGTCTTCGTGTCGACCAGCACGCGGAAATGGTGCGGCATGGCCAGTTCGCCCTTGGAATCCAGGGCTGCGAACGCGGGCATGGGCCGCCAGGGACCGTGGTCGATGCGGGCCTCGGCGGTCGAGCCGTTGGGGGCGTCGTAGCAGTTGAACACCAGGGCCGCCTCGGTCCCCGGCTCAAGAGGCTTGTCAAGATCGCGCCATTCGCCCTGGCGTTGGGTGCGCGATTCGCAACTGGAACGGTACGCGTGGGTGATCCGCTCGCCATCGACCGACACGATGCGGTAGCCTCGGGGCGAGCCGTCCACGCCTCGCTCCATCCCCTCGCCGCTCTGATACCAGCTTCCCGAGATCGAGATCGACGCGACGTACTCGACCCCCTTGACCCAGGTCCGCTCGTTTTCATGCATGTGTCCCTGGAGCACGAGGCGCACGCCGTGCGCGGCGAACAGATCGGTGAGCACGTCGCGATTGGCGACCTCCCAATAGGGCGCGTCGGGCGGACTGTGCTTGCGGCGTTGGGGATAGGTGGTGACGATCGGGATGTGGATGCCCACGATGATCGGCTTTCCCTTGGGCTGGGCCGCCAAATCGGCGCGGAGCCAGGCCAATTCGCTGCCTTCCACCGCGCCGTGGACGGCCTTCCAGTCCTTGCCGCCGGGGATCGGCTTGTTCCCGTCGAGCACCACGCCGTGGACGCCCGCCCAATCGAACGAATAGTACGTCGGCCCGAACCGCCGGTGGAACTCGTCGCGGGGGTTCTGACGGTCCAACAGCATCTCGTGGTTGCCGGGGCCGGTGCGCACGGGCATCGTTGCGAGCTTCAAGCATTCGGCGTAGACGTCGCCGGCGCGGCCTTGGAGGCAGATGTCGCCCTGGGACAAGAGGAACGCCGGCCGCGGCTGCAAGCGGTTAATCTCCTCCAGGCTCCTTCGGAACTTGCGCACCCCGACCTGGCCGTTGTCCAGGTGCAGGTCGGTGATGAAGGCGAAATCGAACCGCTTCGGCTGTTCCACGGCCTTCAGCGCGAACTCGGCCTTGCCGGCGGCAAGCGCCTTGGCAAGGGGAAGGAAAAACTCCTCGGTCCAGAAACCGGCCGGATTGGTGACGAAGACGAACGGCCCGCTGTCGGGCCCCACGGCCAACGGGCATTTCCCCTCCGCGTCGGTGCGGGCGACGCGGCATCCATCGGACACCAGGGCGCCGGCCAGCGGCTTGCCCTCGCCGGTCACCCGGCAGACAATCGGGCCGGAAGCCGTTGCCGGGGCCGCGGCGTCGGCCGTCCACGAGCCGTGCGAACCAACGATCCACAGCGCGCCGCACGCCAGGCAAAACCATCGACGCTTCACGCCCATGCTTTCCTCCTCGTCCCCAACGCCCTCAAAGCTTCTCCGCGATCGCCGCGATGTCCTCGAATCGGCCTTCGACCAGAAGTTTGCCGTACTCGGAGACCTTTCCGGAGGCCACGTTGCGCCAGGCGGCCCAGAGCTGCCTGGTTTGGGCGGCGAGGGTCATTTGTCGGCCGACCAGAGCCGCCTCGGCGTCGGCGAAACGTCGCACGGTGGCGGCGTCCCAGGAGGGCATCCGCCGCGCCAAAAGCGCGAGCCGACCGATGATCGTTTCGGCCAGCCTCTGGCCATCTTCGCGGGTGGCGAATCGCTTCGGGTCGCGCCCGCCCACGCCCCGATGCGGCTCGTCGCCAAGCCGCGAGAGGTCGACGCTGGACGGGTCGAGGTGCATCATCAGCGAGGTTTCGCCCCACGCCGCGTGGTCGCCAAGATAGCCCTCGTCGAGGGCGAGCCAATACTCGGGCGTGCCCAGAACGGGAATGCCGAGCACCCGCGTCATGCGCACGGCCAGCTCGCGGACCACAATCTGCTGGGCAGCGCCGTAGTGGCCGGTGAGCACAATCACCGCGCGGAACCCCTGGCGCGCCGCCTCGCGGCAAAGCTTCTCGACCCAGGGGCGGAGCAAGACCGAAAACAGATCGTTCTCCGGCTCCATGACGAACGTGTGCGGCTGATCCAGCCCGCCTACGCCGCCATACAGGGGCGGCGCGACCAACCCGCCGGATCGCTGGGCGGCTCGCACGCACAACGCGTGGGCCTTCAGCGCGTCGACCCCGACGACGTTGTGCAGCCCGTGCCACTCGATCGTCCCCAGCGGCTGAAACAAGGTGGGGCAGGCCTGCATGGCCTCGTCGATTTCCCGAGGGCGAAGATGTTCCAGCCGGACTTCCCTGGCGTTGGGCTCGAGCGGGGCCGCGGTCGCAACGGCCCCTGCCGCCAGCCAATGGCCCGTGGCGGCGGCGCTTCCCGCTCCTGCCAGAAACGTTCTTCGATTCATGGTCGCATCCGATGGTTGCTGGGTTTTCCACACAGCGGCGCGCCATGGTCGACGCCGCCGATCAGGGAGCGGGAGGGGGGCCTCGCCGCGGATCCGAACCCCGGTTGATTCGGTTCTGCACGGAGCTGGCGATCGCTGCGAGCATCTTCGGGACCTGGGAGGCGGCCATGTACACCCGGGCCGAGACGGCGGCCGTGGGAAAGAACCGCGTGATGAAGTCGAAGAAGAACTCCGAGGGCGAGTGGCCGATCATCACGGTGTTCGCGTAGACCCCGCTGAGGATCTCGTCCGGCAGGCGAAGATCCTGATAGATTTCCTGGACCGAGGGACGCCGCTCCAGGGGCGGCTGCGGCAGCGGCTTGGGCGGGCCGAACGCCTGCTCGTAGCGTTGAAGGTTTTCCCGGAGCGCGGCGACGAACTGCGCCGCCACGTTGGGCGTCATCACCACTCTTGCCCCGACGCGCGGCGGACGGTGCAGCCCCTGAACAAAGTCCAGGACGAATTCCTCCGCCCCCTCGACCACGATCACCCCCGTGCAAAAAACGCCCGGCGCCACGCGCTCCGGCAAGCGGGCGCTGACCGGCGTGTGCTGAACTTGCTGGCTGTAGAGCCCGGGATCGCCTGACGGTTGCGAAGGGCCGGGCGGGGGGCTGTTCGTCTCATCGCTCACGAGAATGTCTCCGACAAGAATTCCGAGGTCGTCCCGACGCGCATCATCCTAGCACAGGCCTCGAACGCCGGGAAGCCGTGGACATGGATGTCCCGCTCCGGAAGCTCGCCAGCGCTGTGTTCGCGGACCTGCCCGCGCCCCGGCCGCCTCAAGCCGGGGACGGCCACGCCCATCGCGACGGCAGCTTGGCCGGTCCGCAGGGCCTCGCGGGTCAACGGGCGGCGGGCGGCGGCGCCGCCGCGCCGCTGGCCGCCTCCGCCGCCTCCATCGCGCGATGATAGAGCTTCACGCCGGCGATCCGCCCCACCACCTGATACGGTGGCGCTGGTCCGCCGCTGTACTGGCCCACGAACAGTTCTCCGGGCCAGGCCGCGGTGACCGCCTTTCCCGGCGTTTGCGCCACGAGGACGCCGTCCTGGAACAGCCGCAGGGCCCGGCCGTCGTAGACGCCGACCAGATGGATCCACTTGCCCAGGACCATGCGGCCGCCGTCGCAGTCGATGCCCCCGACATGCCAGCGGAATCCCTGCCCGATGCGCTGGAGGAACCACCCCGCCTGCCTCCAAACGCCGCAACTGACGATCACCGGCATCTCGCCCGGTTCCTCGAACCACACCCAGCACTCCAGCGAAATCGGCTGGCCGAGTTCGAAGTGGGAATGGTGCGGGAAGGCAAGGTGACCGCCCTGCGGAAGATTCAGCACGCCGCCGTCGCAACGCACCGGACCCTGCGCGGTGGCCGGCAGCGTTGCTCCCTCATACGTCCGGCCGAGCGGCTTGCCTTGGAAAGCCGCTGCGAAGACAGGTTCCCGGATGACGATGGCCGAGGCGGTCAACGGCGGCGTCGGCTCGCTCTCCGCGCCGCGTGCACTGACCGAACGCACCGCGTAGGAGTATGGCGTTTGAAGTTCGACCTCCGTGTCGGCATAGGTTCGCTCGCGCAGCGGCTGCTCGGTGATGCGGGCCCAGGAGGGGGTCCCTTCCCTCGCGCGATACACGTGGTAGCCGGCCACGGGCCTCTTCGGCGACTGCCACGAGAGCCGGATGGCGCCGGAGGTGGGCAAGGCCTTGAGGCCCGTCGGCGGCGGAGGGGGCGAGGCCGGGGGAACGTCCACCACGGCGTAGCGCGGCAGGCTCCGCTGGCTGCCCGAAACCAGCACCACCGCGTACCAATGCTTGCCCGTCGCCGCGTTGTCCGTGTGCCGGAACAAGGCCGTGCGAGCCAGCAGCGTCTCTTTCGTGGGCGCAAAGCCCTCCCGGTCGCCGCGGTGGAACTCGGCCTCCAGGCCGATGGTTTGGGCCGACCGCTCGGTGCGCAAGAGAACCAGCCCGTCTTCGGTCAACGCGGCTTCCAGCGGCGTGGCGACTTCCGGCAGGGGCGGGGGATGGAACATGCGGCAGGCCCCGGGGAGGATCGCGGCGCCCGGCATGTCGACGCGGGGCGTCGCCAGGGCTCTTTCCCGGGCATCCTCGATGATGGCCAGCATTGCCTGGTAATGGGGGTCGTTGGCCGAGGCGAAACTCACCACCGGCGGGCCGCTGAAATCCGGAGGAACGAGCGGCTCGGGCGCGAAGGCCTCGAGGGGCTGCACGGCGTGGGCGTAGCCGTTGACCAGCAAGCGGATCCGCTGCCGCGGGTCGACCTTGCGGTCCCGGCACAACCCGAGTCCCAGCCCTTCGCCCTTGGCCATCGGGGCCCGCAGAATCCGGCTCAGCGGCGGATCCTTGAGGTTGATCCAGTCGTTCTCAAACCGGGCGAGTCGGTCGCCTTCGCCGTGGCATCGCAAGCACCCGGCCGCCTGCATCCTCCCGGTCAGCGCCGCGCGGACCTGGTTCCAATCCCGCACCGCGCAGCCATGCTCGGTCTGGTCCCACGTCCCGTGGTACAGGCCGTTCGAGTCGATCCAGGCCATCAGGAGGTCGCGTTCCTTGCGCGAGAGGTTCGGGATGTATCCGTGGTGGCCGTCGAGGAGGAGCTTCGCCAGCGGGGCGGCCCCGGAGCCGAAACTGCGGGGCGGGAAAAGCGGCGCGGAGCCGAACGCCGTGCCGTTCATGCAATCGATCCCCGCGATCCAATAGGCCACCAACTGCGTCTGCCGCCGACTGGTCAGATTCTCGTAGGAAATATTGAAATGTTCGGTCCAGCCGCCGGTCAGGTCGATTCCTGCGGCGATGTCCTTGGGACCGCCGTGGCACGGGACGCAGTGCCGGTCCAGGATCGGCTGAACCATGCTCGGATAATCGACGAAGCCGCTGCCCCAGGATTCCGGTTTCGGGCGATGCGGTTCCCGGCCGAGCAGGTCGCGCGGTCCCGAGTTGGCCGCGGCGCTGTATTTGTGTTCATGGCAGCCGATGCAGGATCGCGTGACGCCGGGCGCGGCCTGGATGAAGGTCCGCATCCCCTGGACCAGGCGGCCGTCAGCGTCCAGCGCTTGCAGATACAACGCCCTGCCGGACGGAACCTCGAAATACGCCGATCCGTCCGGCTCGACCGGGACCACGCCGAGGTAGTTCTTCACGCTGAACGCCAGGGCGCAGGAAAGGAGGAAGACCTGGTTGTAGGGGCTTCCGCCCATCATCGTGGGGCTGACCCGCGAGGTCTCCTCAATCACGCGGAGCGCCTTGATCTCGCCCCGCTTGACGCCGTCCAGCCCCCGGTAAATGTCCTGGACGAAGAACCGGCCGGTCGTGGCCCGCCGGTCGATCACGTCGACGATCGTCTGCGGCCGAGGCCGCGGTTTGACCAGCATCGGCGAATGGAGGCAGATCTCCGGATCCGAAAGCAGCGTCCCCCGGCGGCCCGCGCGGTCGATCCACTCGATGACGTTTCGCTTCTGGCCGGGCGGGCGGCCGCTAAACAGCACGATGTCTTCCGACAGCGGCCAGGGTTCGCAGGAGTCGCCGCGGTCGCAAGTGGGGTCGTCGGGATGCTCGAAATTGAAGGCCGCCTCCCGCGCGTTCTTGCCCCGCCGCGGATCGATCATGGCGATCGACCCGCGCGGCGGCGCGTTGTGCTTGGCAAACGTGCCCACGATGAGGTGCGAATGGGGCACGGGGCGGGCGTCCAGGATCGCCTCGGGAAAGACCATGTTGTTGGCGTACACGGCCGTCTCTTGCGTTCCATCGGGGTTGCAGGTCCAGAGCGACTGGATCGTCAGGGCGTTCTTGTCCACGTATTCCCATCGCCCGAACAGAATCCGCCCGTCGGGGAGCACGCTGGGATCGAACTCGTTGACGTTGTTGACCGAGATGGGATGGATATCGGAACCGTCGGCGTTCATCCGGTGGAGGATCGCCACGCCCGAGTTGAAGCACGGCACGAGTCCGCTGGCCCGCGTGGACAAAAACACAATCCGCCCGTCGGGAAGATAGGCCGGGGCGATGTCGTGCTGGCCGCTGAAGCTCCCCTTGTAGCCATCGCAGGTGGGAGTGGGATCGGTCAGACGCCGCAACCCCTTGCCGTCGACGCCGATCTCATAAATGCTCGTGCTCCCCGTCGGCTCGCCCTTGAAGCAGAACAACAGTTTCGTGGCGTCCCAGGAGAGTTCGGGATGGGTGTACACGCCGACGCCCAGCGTGCCGGGCGTGGTGGGGTCGATCACCGGGCGGATCCTCCACTCGGACTTCGGGGCCTGAGGATTCTCCAGCACATAGATTCCACCCCCGCCCGGCGGCCACTTGTAGTAGGTGTCGTAGATGTGGATGCCCGTGTAGGAATGCCGCTTGACGAACAGCAGCGGCGCGTCGAGCAGCCGGAGCACGGCCCGCTCCGCCTCGGCATGGGCCGCCTGGGGAGCAGGTTCCGCCGCCCCGGCGAACCGAAGCAAACCGAACAACCCCAGCGCGGCGATCCAGGCCGCCATGTGTTGGTGGCGCGTCATGACGATACCCTCGAAGCCCGTTTCCCCACAATCGTAATGCGGTCCCTGTTCCCTCGGGCGCCGCAAGGCCGCCGCTGCCCGAGAATCCTCCCCAGCATACTCAGAAGCCCCAGGCAACGAAAGCGCCGCCGGCTCTCGGGAAGCCACATTCTCTTCGCGGGTTGAAATGACAGGGTTTTCGTGGAGCGACGTCCACTCTCCGTCCGCGCGGAGTTTGGTTTGCCCCCCGGGGGCGCCCCGCCCGGCGGGCCCTATCGGAAATCGGCAGCCCGCCGCAGCGTGTTGGCCTACTCGACGCCGACCAAAAGCCCGCGGTCGAGCGCCGGCATGGCCTCTTGTCCCTCGGACAGCATCGCCCGATGATACGCCGCCAGCGCCGAGGACATCGCCTCGGCGATCTCGGGGCATCGGTCGGCAACGTCGTTGGCGCACCAGCAGTCGTCGGGGCGGAGGAAGAGTTCCGGACGCGGTCCTTGGCGGAAATACCAGGCGGGAGTGACCATCGCCCGCTCTTCCCCCTCGCCCACGATTCCCACGCACTGCCGCAACGGTTCGCCGCTCTCTTGCATCAGCCGCAGCAAATTCGCCGCGCCAAGGAAGCGATCGGCTTGGACCCCATGCCAATGGCCCAGGGTTGGGGCGAGGTCCGACGGCTGCACGAGGGCGTCGCTCCGGTCCGTGGCGTCGGTCAGCGCGGGAAGTCGAAGCATGAGAGGGACGTGGACCAGTTCTCCATAGAGGGCGTGATCGCATGGGCCGACGCGGAGATGCTCCCCCAGCGGAAATCCCCGGGCGGAGGCCACGATCAACAGCGTTCGGCCGCCTTTCTCGCTTTCCGCGAGCCAGTCCAGAATCACGTCCAGGCAGGCATCGAGCACGCCCACTTGGGCCGCGTAGACCTGGGTGAACCCTAAGAGCAGATCAGGATCGTAATCCTTCGGCAAGATGGTTTCGGGGGGCAGCACGAGGTCGGGCGGCTCGGGGTCGCCCTCGTCCCAAACCGCCTGGCGGAAATCCCGGGGAGCGTCCCAGGCCGTCCCCAAGCTTCCCAGGTGGCACCAAAGCAGAAAGGGTTCGGCCGCGGAGTCGAGCAACTCCACGGCCTGGGAGAAACACCGGCCCAGCAGCGTATGCTCCAGGGAATCGGCGGGCGCGGTCGGCAACGGCAGGCGGAGGTTGACGGCCTCGCTGAACCCGCTGGCCAAGGGGTGGCCGGCGACCCGCGGATCGTCGGTCAGCAGGCGCGAATGCACCCCGTGCCTCGAAAGCAATTCGATCAGGCTCTGGTCGGCGTCGATCGGCGCCACCGGCCGCATCGCGTGACGCCCTGCCCAACAAGCGTTGTAAAAAGCGTGCAGGCGGGGACTCTCAATGAACGCCCCGTCCCAAACGAATCCCTCGGCGGCCAAACGGTCGAAGGCGGGAGTGGGGAGCCACGTGTTTCCGTATGCCCCCAGGTAGCCCCAATGCAGCCGATCAACGACGAGACAGACGCTGTTCATGCGAAGGTGCTTGCCAGTTCGTGGTGGGACGATTTTCCGCGTCCGTCGGTTCCGCGGGCAGGAACAACTCCGTCGGATGCTCGCCGACCGCGACGCGACCGCCCGACGGGTTCCCGCGAACCACTCGTCGGGAGCGTGGCGTGGTGGTGAGCCGTCTGCGGCGACTGTCCTCCGCCAGTGAACGGTTGCGCGGTTCGTGCGGATGCCGCATGGAGTTCTCGGGTTCGGACGGCGGACGAGAGTTCAGCACGTGCGGCCTCATCCTTGGCGGCCGGCGCCGAGTTGCCGGGCGAGCCGGATGAGGTCCAGGAACTCGGCCCGTTGTCGGTCGTTGCCTCGCGACGATTCGGCGATTCGTTCGATGTCGTCCAGCGTGATGTTGCCGCGATGCCGCGAGCCGTGGAGGATCATCCCGAACGCGGCCACCGCCGCCGAGAAGCGGAAGTCGCGGGAAGCCGCCTCGAACGACTGGCCAGGATCGGTCCAAGGAACTTCCAGCCAACGCGGTTTTTCGCCTCTCGGCTGGTAGCGGAGCCGCACGGTCAAGAGGGCCGTGGAGGGTTCGACCGCCGTCAGATCGCGGTCTGGGCCGCGCTGCGCCTTGGCGGGGCGAACGTCAACCCGGGCCGGCTCGCGGGAGGCGGGTTGCGGGGCTGGAACGATCTGATACATCGCGACGACCGTTTGACCCGAGGCGAAGCTCGCGCCGCCCAGCAGCCCCTCACTGGTCCGGTCGTCGACCACCGGCGGCGTGTCGTAGCCGATCAGGCGATAGCTTGCCGCCAACAAGGGATTGAATTGGACCTGCACGCGCACGTCGCTGGCGATGGGCGGCGACGGATCGATTGCTCCGCCGTGCGGATCCTTGTCCGCGTCCGAAACGCCCCGGCTGGAAATCGCGATCCGCACCAGTCGGTGCCCTGGGGCCCAGGGACAATCCGCTGCTTCGACCCGGATGGCGAACAGATCGCCGCCCGCCGGCTGCGGATCTTCGTAGTCGAAGTAGTTGACCAGGTCCTCAATCTGGACCTGATCCGGCCGCGGCAAATGGTTCGCGTGGAGATACCGGCTAACCAGGGCAAACGCGCTGCGATCGACCGCCAAGGAAAACGCCGAGTAAGGGAACCTGGCGGTGGGAAGGAAATCGTTTTCGGCCGAAACCAAAACGTCGGGCGAGGGCTCGTCGGGCAGCGAGGGTTCCGGCGGAGGCCCCTTGCCCTTCTTGCCCGCTTTGGTCACATCGACGCCTGGGTGGGAATCGGGCGAACCGTGATCTTTGGCCGGACGCATCCCCGGCGGCAACGCCAGGTGCGACTGGCTCGGTTGCGATTTGGCCGCCAGGCCGGTTGGCCCCAACTCTCGTTCGGCAGTTGAATCCGGGGAGAGTTCTGCGGGCGACGAAGCGACGCCTTCCCCGAACTTCGCGCCAGGCAGACCCGCTTCGCGCGATCTCTTGGGTCTTGGCGCTGGACGCGGCGCGGCCAGGTCCGGCGGCCTGGTCGACATGTAGGCCTCGAGGAAGCCGGGTTTTGCGGCGGCAAGGTGCCTGGCGCCGCGCGAGGGCGCGTGGGCCAGGGTGCTCGGCGGCGAGATCAGCGTCTCCGGACCGGCCGGAGATCGCCGCGACGGGGCGGCCTTCCAACGCGGTTGCTCCGGCTCAGGCGCGACCGTCTCGTTCGTCGGCCCAGGAACCAATTCCGCCGACGGCGCTTGCCGAGGAGTCTCCGGGCTGGTGGCTGGCCTTTCAGGCGGGCGCGACGACGCCGAGTCGGCCGCAACGGCCGGTGTCGCCGGCGGCGGAGTGTCGGGCATCGGGCGCGACGGCGGTTCGATAGGCTCCGAACGCGAGGAAGGCGCCGGGCCCTCCACGGCCTGCGCCGGCGACTTGGGGAGCGAGGTGGAAACCGGTTCCGGGACGGGCGAACTCGCGCTCGCCACCGGCCCGCCGCCGGCCACCTGCTCGGGCGCTGGACGGCCGCGGCCCAAAAACAGGCCCACCGCCGCGACCAGCAAGCACGCCGCGGCCGCCATCGCCGCCCAGGCGCGCCCATCGCGCCGCCATCTCCAGCGATCCGCGGACATACCGCCGGGAACTTGGGTCGGCGGGGCGACGCGAGGCAAGGGCAACTCGCTCAATTGTCTGGCCACTGCCTCGCGCAGCGCCGCCGACGGCGGCACGACCATCGCGCGATTGGCTTCCCGAAGCTGATCGGCCCATGCGCGAATCTCGGCGACCTCCTTGCGCGCGGAGCCCGACCTTGCCAATTCGGCTTCGACAAGCGCTTTCTCCTCGACGTCGAGCTGGCCCAAGGCGTAGGCCGTGAGTCGGGCCTGAAGGACCTCTTCGGTCGGCGGCGGTCCGAGACCGTCGTCCGCCGCAAAAGGTCTGCCCGAAGCTTGATGATTGCCGTTCATGATGGGACCTCGCTGGCAATCTCCGGCTTGGCTCCCGTTTCCGCCCCGGTCGGTTTTGCTTGCCACCGGCGCGACGCCGCGTTTTCCCTGAGGCGTTTGATCGCGCGGTGCATCAGCACGCGGACGTTTCCCTCCGAAGTTTCGAGGGTCTCGGCGATTTGGCGGTAGGACAGTCCCTCGACCCACAACGAGACGGCTTCGCGCTGCCCGGCCGGCAGATCGCCGATCAGGCGGCCGAGTTGTTGGACCAGGTCGCGCTGTTCCGCCGCCGCGGCGGGGTCGGGTTCGTGGCTGGGGCAGCGAGGCAGCTCGAGTTCGCTGGCGCCCGAGGACCGCTTGCGCCACCGCAACCAATCGATCGCCTTGTTGCGGCAAACGGCGAAAAGCCACTGGGCCATGCGACCCTCCAATTCCTCGGGCGCCTGGTCGCACAAGCGGAGAAAGACATGCTGCACAATGTCGCGAGCCGCATGTTCATCTCCCACCAATCGCCAGGCAAAGCGAACCAGCGGGGCCTCGTACTGCTCCACCGCCTCCAGCACCCACTCCCGGCGCTGTTCCGGACCAGCGTGCGCCGACATCCCTCTTCCCCCGGGTGAGGTGCGTCCAAGAAGAATTACGTTCGATCGAGCAGGGCGTTACACGACAAGACGCCAGGCCATTTCGTTTGCCGCATCCCCTTTCAGTCTAATCCAAATCCCCAGGGACGTTCCAGACCCACGCATTCCCGGGGGAACTGACTGCCCCATGATGTCGATGCCTCGGTTTCCGCAGTTCGATAAACTGGGAAACCTTCCCAGCTACGGCCGGTACCGTTTGAAACCAGCGGTCGATCGTCGCGGGGCGATCGCGAGGCGCCGTCCCGAACCAGAAAGATCCGCTGGTTATCGAAAACCACACCCCCCATCCGGTCCAGATCGATTTTCATGGCAAGCGTTGAATTGGCCGCAACCGGATATTCCGATAGAATGTAGAGGCACGGACCCATGACTGCCGGGGGGTGGACCATGCGCACTACGTATCGCTTTCTTGTTTTCGCGACACTGGCAGCCACGTCGAGCACGGCGTGGGCCCAGTATGGCGGTCTTTCAGGTTCCTCGGGAATGTTCGGCTCGCGGACCATGGGGCAGGCCATGGGCGGCGCAGCGAGAAACTTTAGCGGCGGCCGCAACACCGGAATGGGGATGGGCTCCGGAATGGGGTTAGGTTCCGGGATGGGAATCGGCTCCGGGATGGGGATGGGAATGGGTTCCAGTTCCTTCGGCAATGCCCAGTTCCGGTTCGCCACCCGGCGTCAGGGCGACTTCGTCGGCGCTGATTCACGCGATATCAACCCTTCCATCCTCGGCGGACTGACGGGAACGACGGGGGGCGCTGGCACGTCGGGCGGAACTGCCTACGGCACGAGCGGCTCGGGAACGGTCGGCGGGTCGATGGGCGCGACCCGGCAGGGTTCTGGCTCCTATCGCGGCTACGGACGCCGATCGCGCCTGGGGAACTACGGAACGGCAACCACTTCCCAGGGCCCGGCGTTGGGCCTGGATATGAGCTTCGAGGTCCAGTCCGTGCCCGATGACAAGCTCAGCGCCGCGACAACGAAGTCTCTGGCCCAGGCGATGCGTCTGCCGCCGGGGGCTCCGGTGGAGGTGTCGGTTCAGGGTGGGACGGCGGTCCTGCGGGGCGTGGTGGCGACGCCCCATGATCGCGCGTTAGCGGAGCAATTGGTACTCCTGGAACCCGGGATCGTCCGGGTGACCAATGAACTCCAGGTAGCGCCCCATGGCGCGACGCTGGGGAAGGCCCCGACGCCGGGGAGTTCCCGCCCGACGAACCCGGAAACGCCCCCGACACGCTAATGGTTTGCGGTGAACCCGGAAACGCCGCCGACGCGCTCATGGTTTGCGGCGAACCCGTTGGCGCGACCGCTCTTGGAGCCCCGAAGCCGGGCGTCGACGCAGCCCGGCGCTGCTGAAGCCTGCGGAGCATGTCGTCGGGAAGCTGAATGGTGGTGGTTCGCAGGGCCTCATCGGATCGCGGCGCCGGGGTCAGGCCGCGGGCCGGACTCGCGGCGGCCATTTCGTACGACGCCTGGCGCACCATCGGATCGCGCGGGTCGCTCCGCGCGGCGCTGTGCGCCTCAGGCGTCGGCTCCGGCGTGGTTCCGTTGAGCACCAGTCGGGCCATCTCGCCGATCACGATTTGACCCGTGCGCGGCGCGAATCGGACGATCAGGCTGATGTCTTTTCGCGGCCCGCCCGCTTCATCCCAGGGGATCCAGATTGCGTAGGACGGCCCCACCTTCACCGGATCGTAGCGTCCGGCGAGTTGTTCGGGGGTGAAGACATATTTGCGATCGGGGCGGGTGTCGGCCTTTCCCCGCCCGGTCTCGTCGAAGGCGTACACGGTGAGCGTGCCATCGACCTTGACCGGTTTCGTGCCCGACGCGTCGTAGAATAGAATCCGGCCCGCGTAGCCGCGGATCGGCGGGGCGCCGGCCTGGTGGACCACCCCTTCGCTCCAAATGGCCACGATGCTCGAGGGCTGCTGCGGCTTTTCGTTTGCGGCGGGCCAGAGCGATTGGGCCTTGGAGAGATCGAGCGAGGAGCACCCGCAGGTCGCGGTCACGAACACAAAAGCGAGGCAGGAAGCGCGTCTCATGGCTGCTTGCCGAGTGGTGGTTTTCTTGCCGCTTGAAAGGAATTTTCTACGTTCCATGAAGTTGTCCGCGTCTTGCGACGCGGCGCGACGCTACGTTCCCGGCCCCACCGGCGGAGTCCTCTTGGGCGGTGCGGCCGGCGGAGTCAAGCGGGAAGGTTCTGGCGACGGCGTTGGGGCGGGCTCGGGCGGCCGGGGGGCGTCGCGGAGCATGCGCGGGTCGCCGTCGGGATAGATGGTTTCCGTCTGGCTGTCGGGCCACTCGTCGCTCCGGCTTCGCAGGCCCCCGTCGCCCGACATCTCGATCACGTCGGCCAGGCACCAGTGCATGCGGCCGGCCTCGACGCGCTTGACCGCCTCGGCGTCCTCGTTGGTCCGCACGACGTGGGGCGTCATGATGATCAGCAACTCGCGCCGCTCCGACACCTTGGCGTCGTAGCGGAACAGGTGGCCGAGGACGGGGATGTCGCCGAGCAGCGGGACCTGGCGGCGGGTCTCGGTGATCTGCTTGCTGAGCAGGCCGCCAAGCACCACCGTTTGCCCGTCCGTCGCGCTGATCGTGGTTTGGGCAAGCTGCTGATTGATGCGCGGCGAGCGGATGATCTGGCCCGCGGCGGAGACGGAGATCGGGATGCCCTCCGACTCCGGCCCGACGTCAGAACGCTGGGCGTCGATCTCCATGACGACGATTCCATCGGGGCTGATCCGCGGCGTGACGCCGAGGATGATGCCGGTGTTGATGTAGTCGACGTTGTTCGTCTGTCCGAACTGCGTCAAGGTCACGCCGCGGATCTGGGGCACCGATTGGCCGACGTTGATGTAGGCCGTCTGATTGTCGAGCGTCTGGATCTGCGGCCGGGCGAGGATGTCGATCCGCTGGCGCGTCTTCAAGGCGCGGATCAAGACGCTGACGCTTTCGCTGGACGCCGACAACACCAGCCCTCCAAACCCGGCCTGGGTGCTCCGCCCCAAGCCGAAATTCGACAGGCTTTGGCCTCCGACGAAGCGCGCGTTCTGCAAGGCCGTTGCGGTGTTGTCGTTGCCCTGCGTGGCGGAGTTGAACAGGAAGCCGGGGTTGGGCGGGGCCCCCCGCTGGAACAAAAGCCCGTCCTGAAGACCCAATTCCACGCCGAACTCGTCGTTGTCCGAAAGGTCCACCTCGGCGATCAGGACCTGGATCAGGACCATGGGCGGGCGCTTGTCCAGTTCCTCGACGAGCCGTTTGATTTCCTCGAAGTAGCGGGGCGTGGCGGCCACGAGCAGGGAGTTGCTCACGGGCTCGGCCACGACCACGACCTGGCGCTCGATCTGCTCGAAGGGGCTCAGCAGAGCCCCGCCCGTCGTCTGGATGTTCAGCGCCTGCAACTCGCTGCGGAGGAAGTTGTTGATCGCGGTGGCCACGTCGCTGGCCGGGGCGTTTTTCAGGCGATAGACGGTGCTGATGCGCTCCTTCACGTCGCCCGAGTCGAGCCGCAGCAGCATCGCCTCGACCACGAGCAGGTCGCCTTCGGTGCCCGAGGCGACGATGGTGTTGGTTCGCGGGTCGGCGGCGAACCGGAGGGGGACCAGGGAGCTTTCGCCCTCGCCGGCCGCGGTCTGAATCGCCGGGGCGCCGCCCAACGCGCCCATGGCCCCCGCCGCGCCGAACCCCGCCGTCCCCGTCGTCGTGGTCCCGAAGAAATCGTTCAGCATCTGGACCAGCGTCGAGGCGTCGCCGTTGACGATGGTGAACACCTTGACCAGGGCCCGAACGGCGGGCGGCTGGTCGAGCTGCTTGATGAGGGCCTCGATGAGCGGCATGCTCTTGGCCGGGGCGGCGACGATGAGCGTGTTCGCCCGGGAATCGAAGGTGATCCGCACGTCGGCGAGGATGCCCGAACTGACCAGGCGGCGCTTGCCCTCGGCGTCGACGGTGACGAATTGCAACATGCTGGAACGCAAGCCGGTCATGCCCGTCCCCGTCGTGCCGGGCGTCACGCCTGTCACTCCAGGAACCGCGGCCGCCTGGCCGGCGCGCGCGCCCAATCGGCCCATGCCCAAGGCCTGGCTTTGGATGGCGTCGTTGAGGGTTTGGGCCAGATCGGCGGCGAGGGTGTGGGTGAGCTTGAAAACCTGCACTTCGCTGACCGCCGCGATCTCGTCGGTGTCGATGCGGGAAATCATCGCGGCGACTTCGGCCAGGTCGCGCGGGCTGCCGTGGACGATGAGCGAATTCGAACGGACGTCGGACGTCACCCGGACCACGGGCGCCAAACCGCTGGGATCGGCATAGTGTTCCTCGATCATCGACTGCACCGTGGCCGCCGCGGCGTGCTGGAGCCGGAAGACCTGGAATTGGGCGTCCGGCTTGACCGGCACGTCGAGAAGCTGGATGAGCGAGCGGGCGCGCTCCACGTTCTCCTTCCGCCCCACCAACAACAGCGCGTTCGGATTGACCAGGGAGATGATGGTGACGGCGCCCTGCCGGGGGGCATAGACCTGGTTGTAGATCTGGCTGACCAGCGTGGACAGGGCCGAGCAATCGACCTGGTGGATCGGGCACACCTCGATGGCCGGCTCCGTCTCGATGCTCAGCTTCTCGATCTGCTGGATGATGTCCACGACCTGCTTCACGTCGCGGGCATTGCCCCGAATGACGAGCACGTCCAGCCCCTCCAGCATCTCGATTTGCACCGGACCGACCAGCCCGCCCTCGTCGGCGCCGGCCGGCGGTTTCGGCGCGCCGGCGGATCCAGCGGCTGGCGCAGGAGCGTTGGGCGTCGCCGACGCCGGGGATTGAGCGTCGGCGACAACGCGGGCAGTCGTCCGTTTGCCCGGTCGGAGGATCTGAGCGGCCAGCGGCGTTTTCTTCGGATCCAAGGCGCCGTCGGATCGGGCTTGGGACGCCGCGTGACCCGCCCCCTCGTTCGAAACGCGGATGGCCTCCACGGTCCGCCTGGCGTCCTCGGCTCGCGTGCTTTGGAGCGGCACGAGCCGGGTCGTCTCGGCGCCGGTTTGCCGCGAATGGTCCAGCGCGCGGATCAAGGTCGGAAATGCCTGCGCCGCCGCGCCCGAGGCGCGATAACGGATTCGCCCCGCTTCCCGATCCACGGTGAACGAAACCTCGCCTCCATCGCTCAGCCGCAGACGGTACGACATGGCGCCCGGCCCCGTCGCCCCAAGAGACGCCAGTCGATTGCCGAAAATCGACGTCAACGACGCTTCCAGCGACTCGGCCAGCGCGCGGCTCAGTTCGATTTGCTCCACGGTCTCCGGCCCCGCCGATGGCGCGGCAGGGCTGGCCGGCACGGCTTGCGACGCCGCGGGAGGCTGGGCCGGCGCAGCGCCGCGGGCCTCGCTCGCCGGCGCGGACAACCGGGACGCCAGCATCGTTTGGACCTCGGGAGGGGCCAGCACAAGCACCTGGGAGGTCCGCTGGTCGGCGACAATCCGGACGCCCGGCGTGCGACCGAATTCATCCTGCAACTGCCTGGCCATCTCCATCGCCTTGCCAGGCGCGCTGGAATACACCCGGAGCACGGCCTGGCCGGAAGGAGGCGGCGCCGGGGCTGGGCCCTCCGAAGGCGGCTTGTCGAGGGACGCCACGACCCGCTGCGCCAGCTCCTGCGCGGCCGCCGTCCCTCGCACCAGGATCCGGTTGCCCTTCCGATCGGCAACGATTTCCGTTCCGGCGGGCAACAGCGGACTCAACGCACTTTCCACTTGCTCGGCCTGGGAATAGCGAAGCGAATAGGATTGATAACCATCCGAGGCCTCTCCGGTCATAGCGGTTTGCTGGATGGCCAGCACGACAAGCACGGTCGCTATGCCGCGCCAAAATCCACCAGTCTTCCCATTCAACCGGTTTTCGGATGCTGTCATCATTTCAGGGCTTTCTGAATAACCCGTTGTGGCGATAAGTCTCATCGCGCTGGCGGCGCTAGCAGGCATATTTTCTGTGTAATCCGAATAATCGGCAAAGTTTGCCTAGTTCTCCACTGAAGTTGGCGATCGGGTTGTCGCTTTACGAAACAGGACCCTTTCTACACCCAATGGGTGGGTATGGCCGGTCTGGGCGGAAAGATCAAACGTCTCGTACTTGGCCGCCACGAGGAGGTCCGGATTGGCCTGCCGTGGCCCTCCGCTTGACGGCACGAGAATCAGCGGGACCTGCCGTCGACGACCTGGGGTATCGTCGCTCTGCCATTTCAGATAATCCGACGAAAAGGGGCACTCCAGGCAAGGACCAACCCCCAGGGTCAGCCATCGGATTCCATGTCCGGCAACCCGACTTGGGGCAGGCGATGCCTCGGCATTGCGGCAGGAAGGAACAACGCGGTCCCGTTCGCTCGGGTGCGGTCGCGCGGGCGGCGCCGCGGGGCCGAGTCGCTCCCCGTCGCATGATCGGGCGAGCGTCTCGCGGCGCGGAAATCCTCGCCGCTTTCCCGCCGATCGGTTCCGCTTGGCGCGGCTTTGAGGAAGTCGCATACTGGATCCCGGCCAACGGCCAACGGCGATGCGGCGTTCGAGCGGCCCGCATGGCGGGGAGCCGTTCACGGGGAGCGTCCCGATTTAAATCGGGAAATCCGCGAAACTGGGACCGTCCGCGTGGCCGGTGCCGGGACCCGCATCTTTCTCGGTCCGAAACGGTCTGCGAGCGGGCACGCGGCCGTGGCGAGTATTGACGTCCGGGATCAGGAGGGCGATTTTTCATGCGGCCATTCATCAAGGCGCTCTGCGTGGTGGTTTCGATCAGCCTTGGCGTCGCGGCGGCGGAAGACAAGACGTTGCTGGAGTGGCGTTTCGACCAGCCCGGCGACTTCCGCGGCTGGCAGAACTTCGGCATGATCGCCGGGGCGGCGGTCCGCGACGGCGCGCTGTGCGGCCGGGCGACGGGCAACGATCCGATCGTCGTGGGGCCGGTTTTCGAGATCGCGGCGTCGCCCACGCAGTTCGTCGAGATTTGCCTCAAGGCGACGGAATCCGCCCCGGCGGAGCTTTATTGGACCGAGACGCTCCAGGGCCCGTACGGCGGGTTCAGCCCCGAGAAGCACCGGCTGTTTCATGCGCCGGGCGATGGGGAGTTCCACGTCCACCGCATTTGGCCGTTCTGGCATGCGGCCAAGAAGATCATTCGCTTGCGCATCGATCCGCCCAACGCCGGAGAATTTGCCATCCGGTGGATTCGCATTGCCGAGCGACAAATCGCTTCCTCGACGGCCCGGGCGTGGGATCGCGAGGCAAAGCTCGGCCAATGGCAGTCATTGGACGACGTGGAGAGCAGCCAGGGCCCGATCCTGCTCAGCCCGCGGCTTGCGATCCGGGCCGCCGATCATCCGTTTGTGTGCGTGCGCATGGCGGCCGAGCGCGCGGCCACGGCGCGGCTGTTCTGCGTTTGCCGAAATCGCTTCGGCTGGGACAGCGCCGCGTTTCCCTTGCGGCCCGACGGCAAGCCCCACTCGTACAACATCCCGACCAGCTTGATGAAGAACTGGCAGGACGAGATTATTTTCTTGGGGCTTCAGATTCCGAACGAGGCCAGGGCGAAGGTCGAGTCGATCGAGGTGTCGCCCGAGCCCCGAGGACCGGCCGAGTTGGAAGTGGCCTATTTTGGCCGTTCGGACGGGATCAATCGCGCGGGCCGGCCGGCGGGCGTGACGTGCACGCTGCGCAACCTCGGCGGGGAGGTGGCTCGGGACGTGCGGGCGGTGCTGGGGGTTCCGCCGGGCGTGAAGGTGCTTGATGGGGCAGAGAAAACGATCGACCGCCTCTCGCTCCACCTGGCCAAGACCGTCCAGTGGCAGATCCAGGCCGACACGGTCGGGATGATCGACTTGTCGGTCAGGATTGAGGCGGCGGGGACGCCGCCGGTGGCGTCCACGGCGTCGCTGGAGCTGACGCCAGCCCCCAACGTCCCCAAAGCCTCCTACGTGCCCGAACCGCGGCCGGTGGCTAGCAAGTATGAAATCGGGGCCTTTTACTTCCCCGGCTTTCCCACGGCGGCCCAATGGGCCCCGATCCGGCCGTACCCCAACCGCAAGCCGATCCTGGGCTGGTACGACGAATCGAACCCCGAGTGCGCCGACTGGCAGATCAAGTGGGCCGTGGAGCACGGCATCAAGTTCTTCATGGTCGATTGGTACTGGTGCCAGGGCAACCGCCACCTGGAGCACTGGCTTCACAACGCTTACGGCAAGGCGAGGCACCGCAAATACCTGAAGTGGTGCATCATGTGGGCCAACCACAATCCGCCCAACACCCATTCGGCCGACGATTGGCGCAAGGTGACCCAGTACTGGATCGACCACTACTTCCACATGCCGGAATACTATCGGATCGAGAACCGGCCGGCGGTCTTCATTTGGGCCCCGCAAAACGTGCGCCACGACCTGGGCGGAAGCGCCGCGGCGGCCAAGCTCTACGCCATGTCCCAAGAGATGGCCAAGGCGGCCGGCTATCCCGGCATCTACTTCGTCGCCATGAGCGCCCACGAACATCCCGATCTGACCCGGGAACTGCTCCGTGAAGGCTACGAGGCGGCGACCACGTACCATGGATTCCAGCTTGCGCACCGGCGCGCCAAGAGCGACTGGTTCCCCTACTCCGCCCTGCTGGAGACCTGCCCGGAACTGTGGCGCGAGGCCGAAAAATCGGCCCAGGGCCTGCTCTACCTGCCGATCGTCGACACGGGGTGGGACCCCCGGCCCTGGCATGGCGACAAGTCGGTCGTGATGTACGGCCGCACGCCCGAGCTGTTGGGCAAGCTGTGCCGTCTCGCGCGGCAGTACGCGGACCAGACGGGAAAGAAGATCATCGCCCTGGGGCCGATGAACGAATGGGGCGAGGGAAGCTACATCGAGCCTTACGCGGAATACGGTTTCCAGGACCTGGACGAGGTCCGCAAGGCCTTCTGCGAGCCGGGCGATTGGCCGCCGAACCTGATCCCTTCCGACGTGGGCCTTGGCCCCTACGATCTGCCCCCGTTGGCGGCGAAGACCGCCTGGGAGTTCAACACGGACGGGAACGCGGAGGGCTGGTCCGCCAACGGCGACGTGGCGAATTTGGAAGTCCGGGGCGGGACGATCGCCGGCCGGTCCACGGGGCGGGACCCGATCCTCCAGTTGCCGGGCATCGAAATCGAGGCCGAACGCCTGAACCGCCTCGTCTTCCGGCTGCGAACCGACCGGAACCAGCGGGTTCAGGTCTTCTGGGCCACTTCGCTGGTGCCAATGAGCGAGGCTGCCTCGACCGCCGTTTCCACAATCGGCGACGGCCAATTCCACGACTACGAAATCGACCTCGGCCAGAGCCCCCATTGGCGCGGCGTGGTCACTGCCCTGCGGATCGATCCGGCCACCGAGCCGGGCGTGTCGTTCGCCTTCGACTTCATCCGATTTTCGGGCAAATGATCCCGCCGCGCTGGGGCGAAGGTTGGCCAGGGGCGGCTGCCCAGCGACGGCGCATCAAGCTCGCCCCGCGTTCGCCGCATTGGGGCCTCAGGGCCGGTACCACTCGCCGAGCAGCCAGTCGGCCAGCAATTCGACCTGGCGGGCGGTGAGGATGTTTTTCTCGGGTGCCTCCGGCGACGGGGCGTAGGCCGGCATCCGGTCGTTCTTCGCGCCGTAGAAACGCTTGTGCGCCGGATTGCTGATGATTCCAATCAGCCACTCCCGGGAGGCGAAGCCGGTCAGGTCGGGCGCGGCGCCGAGGTTGCCCCGATCGTAAAAGCGGTGGCAGTCCACGCAGGAAAAGTCCTCGATCGCCTGTTTCTCCGCGGCCGAGGGCTTCTCCCCCGGCCGGCGGCGCGCCTCCGCGGCCACGGCCCGGAGCATGGTCTGATATTCCTCTTCGCCGGCGTCCTTGCGGAGTTCCCTGAGGTTGTCCTTGACGAACTTGGCCATGTCGCCGTTCTTGAAGGCGGTGGCGCCGAAGTACCGGGGCCGATCGGTTTTGGTCAACTCCGCCGGCGCGTAGGAAATCTGTTTGGGATCCATCAGTCCGGCCAGCCATTCCGCGCTCGGGTAGCCGTAGAGGTTGGGGGCGGACGGTTTCTCGGCGAACATCCCCTCGCCCGCGGCGTTGGAGAAGTCGTGGCAACTGATGCAATGCTGCTGGAAAAGTCTCGGGCCTTGGGTTTTCGGATCGTCCCACAACAGGGACAGGGCCCCGCTGGCCGGGACGCCTTTCCCGCGAATCAATTCCTTGACGCGCCCGGCGGCTTCTTCCTCATCCGCGCGCGAGGCCTGAAAGATCGGATCGCCCGCATCGACCCGCTTCGATTCGAAGGTCAGCACGGCCACGGCCGCCAAGAGGGCCGCGGTGATCGCCACGTTCACCGCGTGCCCGACCTTGCTTCCGGCCCAAAACGGCATGAGCAGGAAGAGCAAGACGAGCGTCCCGGGAACGATGAAGATGGGCAGAATCTTGAGATGGCCGGGGAAGTAATGCGCGAACTGGTACAGGCCGACGAAGTACCAGTCGGGCCGGGCCGCGGCGTAGGCGTCGATGGGATCGCGGGGACTGCCCAGCTCGCTCCCCAGGTAGTCGCCCGCCGGATGGCCCGCCCACTGCGGATCCAGCGCATGACGCCCGACCAACACCAGAATTGCCGCCATGACGAGGCAGCAGGCGGTCATGTTGCGCAGCGCCTGATCGGGCCAATACGGGCGCGTCAAGCCGCCCTCCGCGCCTTCGGATTGCAGCGCTTTTCGCTGAAACCAGCCATGGAGCCAGAGCAGCACGGCGAACGCCACGGTGAGGATGCCGGCGTGCAGGGCCAGGAAGCGGGTGAGCGTCAAGTGGCCCATGTCCGGCCCGCCCACCGCCAGCTTGTACAACGCGTCGCCGACGTAGGGCAACAGCAACAAGAACTTCGTCCGCACGTTGGTGCTCCAGTAGCCGACCTGGGTCCACGGCAGCAGGTCGCCGGTCAACAGCAGGGCGATCGTCACCACCGCCATGCCGACGACCGTCCAGAAAACCAGTTCGCGGGGAGCGCGATAGGCGCGGGCGAAAATCAAGTGAAGGGCGTACAGGCCGGTCAACGCCAAGAGCACCTGGCCGCCGTAGTAGTGCATTCCGCGGACCAGCCAGCCGCCGAGCACCTCGTATTGGACGTAGTAGACGCTCTCCCACGCCGTCTGCGCGCTGGGACTGTAATACATCCAGAGGAACACCCCGCTGATCACTTCCACGAGAAACGCGAAGAGAATCGCGCTGGGCCAAAGGCTGATGCAGCACGACCGCGCGGCGACGCGCGATTCGGAGCATTGGCGGAACGCCGAAAACAGTCCGGTGCGGTCTTCGATCCAGGAGGTCAGGTTCATGTTGGAATCTCTTCGAGGTTGGGTCAGGCGGCGAGGGAACGGAAACGCCCCCGGCGGTCTTCTGCTGCCCGCGAAGCCGTGGCCGCCGCGGCCGGTGCGGGCAGGCTCTTGCCCGCCGGCCCGAGAACGCCCCCGGCCGGCGTTTCCCAGCGGCCTTTTTCAGGTCTCGGCGATCTTCTCGGAGATGCCGGTTCGGAAATTCTGGTAGCGGACCCAGACTTCCGTGCCCTCCACCTTGCACTCCAGAGTGTCCAGATCCCGGGGGCTGCTGCTGGTGGCGTCGAGCCGGCGGCCTTCGAGGTCGAAATTCGCGTTATGGCACGGGCAGAAGAAGCCCTTCTTTTCCGCGTCGAAGGTGATGAAACAGCCCGCGTGAGGGCACACCACGTGGATTGCGCGGACCTCTTTTTTCTGGGGATCGACCAGGCGGAGGAAGACCGCGCCGACGGGCTGATTGGCCATCCGGTTCCACGCGTCCACCCGGTCCATCGTCACGGTGGTCTTCAGCGGAGTGCCGTCCGAAGGCAGGGCGTCCAGCGTGGCCAACCGCATGAACTGACCTGCCTGGCGCTTCTGGCGCAAGGGATTCAGAAACGAGGCCACGCCGGCCAGCACCGGCGTCAGGTACGCGCCCGCGCCCAACACCACGGCGAGCGTCTTCGCGAGAAACCCGCGTCGCGCCTGGAGGTCCTCCTGGCCGCCGCAGCCACAACAAGGACCGCGAGTGGGATTCGTCATTCGCCATCTCCCCCAATCATCACAGTTCCTCGCATTATTGCATGGCGGCGCGCACGGCGTCAAGGACTTTGGAGCGGGCAAGAGGCAAGGGATCGGGCAAGAACGCCCCGGCCGCTGCGCGGTGGCCGCCGCCGCCGAACTGTTCGGCCAGGCGGGCGCAATCCAGGCCGCACCGGCTGCGGAAACTGATCTTGAATCCTCCGGCCGCTTGCTCCACCAGAATCACCGCCGCCTCGGTTCCCCCCACCGCCAGCGTCAGGTTGATCACGTCCTCGCTGTCCGAGGGCAGGGCCCCGCACGCCGCGAAGTCGTCCAGCGTGATCCAGGTGTAAATGAGCCGGCCGTTCAGATCGGTCTGGACGCGGGCCATGGCGCGGCCGATCAGTTGCAGCCTGCCCACCGAGTCGTTCTCGTACAGATCCCGGTACAGCGCGTCGGGCACGGCGCCCGCCTCGGTCAATTGACCCGCCAATCGATAGGTGGCCGCCGTGGTCGAGGCGAAACGAAACCAGCCCGTGTCCGTCGCCAGGGCCACGAACAACAGTGTGGCGATGCGCGGGGTCAGCGCGGCGCCGAGATGCCGCGCCGCCTCGTACACCAGGCGGCCGGTGGCCTCGGCGCGGGTGTCGCGGAAGACCTCGGCTCCCAAGTCGTCGGCGCTAATGTGGTGATCAAGCACGAGCTTTCGGGCGGAGGTGGAGCGGATGACGTCGCCCATCTCGCCCAACTGGGCCCAGGCCGACGTGTCGAGCACCATGAGCACGTCGAACGGCGGGAGACGGTCCTTCGCCGCGTCGCGGCCCAACCGCTGGATTTTTTTGTCCGGGTCGAGGAACTGGAATCGCGGCGGGACGTCGAAGGCCGCGACGATCGACGCCGCCTTGCCCAACTGTTCCACGATCGCCGCCATGGCGAGCGTGCTTCCCAGGGCGTCGCAGTCCGGCCGCAGATGGGTGGTCAACAGGAACTGGCGGCCGGACCGGACCAGGTCCACGAAGCGCGGCCAGTCGATGGGCGCTGGAGGGGACGTGGCCGCGGAAGGTTGACATGCTTCTTTCAAGGGAACCTCGTTCAAACCAAGGGTTGTTTGCGGTGCGCCGATCTGGCGCAGCGCATGAATCGCCGCCGTTCACGGGGACCATCCCGCTGTTCGCGGCGAACTCCGCGAAAATGGGACTTTCCGCTGTTGCGGCACAGGGATCGCCACGGATTGGGGGCCGAAACGGCCCGAAAAATCCGCCCGTCCCCGGCCTGGGAACGGTTACCATGCATCATACGCCTCCGCCCGACTTCAAGTAAACGCCGCTTGAGGCGATGGGCGCACTCCAACGCCCGCGATTTGCCCCGCGAGGCCTCCTTGGCGGCGGCCGCGGTTTGCTTCGTTCCCACGGCGAGCGGGGCTGGGGGGTCAGTTGGAGCGGGCGGGAGGGCCGGGGGGAGGCGTGCTTGCGGACGGCGGCGCGGAGGGGGCCGCGTTAGTCAAGCGGTCGAAGTACTGCCGATTCAGCTCTTCCCAGCCTGGCGGCGACGGGTCTTGCATCCCGCCCAGGATTTCCTTCTGAATGTCCGACGGCACGTTCGCCGTGGCGTCCTGGCGGACCTGGAACTCGCCTTCGAGATACCGCTTGACGTTGTTCGCTTTTTCGAGGAACACCTGCTTCAGCCGCAAGGCGTTTTGATAATGGCCGGCCTTCAGCTCGGCCTCGATCTGGGCCATGGCTTCGATCATTTTCTTGAGTTCCGTGCGGTGGAAGCGGGCGACCTGGAATTGGGCGTCGATGGTTTCGGCCTTGTTGCGGAGGGCGGCTTGTTTTCCGGCCAGACGCTGGAGGTCGCGCTTGCCGGGCGCATTGCGGCCGGGTCCCTCGAGGCCCTCGCCGCCCTGCCCGCTTTCCTTGCCGCCGCCGGTGGCCCCGCCGGTCGGGTCCTTGCCGTGGTCCTTGATTTGGCCCTTCATCACGGGATCGGGGGTGAGCCGGCTGGGGGTCTTGCGCCCACCCCTGCCCACCGCCTCGTCGCCCACGAACTCGCCGCTCGACCTGCCTTGGCGTCCCTCGCCGGAACGGCCGGCGATCTCGCTGCTGTTGGGCAAGCGGTTGCCGGTGACCCCCCGGGCGCTCATGTTCGAGATGGGGCCGTCGGCCGCGTCCCAGCCCGCGCCCTTGTCCAGGGAATCCATCGCGCTGGAAGTCACGTCTTCCATTTCGTCGAACAGGTCCTCTTCCTCCTCCATCAGTTCGCCGATGAGGTCCTCCAGTTCGCCGGGCAGCTCGGCGGCGGGGGCCTCCTTGTCCGCGTCGCTGAGCGATTCCTCCTGGCTCCACCGCTCGCGGTCGGGCGTGTCGGGGAGCCATTTTTCCAGGTTCGTCGTCATCTCCTCCGCCCGCTCGTAGCCCAGTTGCTCCAGCGGCACCGCAATGTCGGCCGACTTCTTCAGCAAGGCGTCCGCGGCCATCTTCAGCTCGGTCTGGATCTCGTTGAGCTCCTTGGCCATGCTGGGGTTGGAGAAATCCTGCTCGGGTAGCTTGCTCAGGTCCGTCTGGAGGTCCTTCATGAATTTCGCCCAGTCGTCCTCGGCGGCGGCGAGCTGCTTGAGCAGTTGCTCGTCCTGTTCACTGAAGTCCTCGGTCGGCTTCTTGGCAAGGTTTTCCGAGGCCTCGATGATCTTCTTCTGCTGTTTGAGAAACTCGTCCAGCTTCGCCTGGATGTCCTGGAGTTTTTTCCTGGAGTCGTCGGGCAGGTCGCCGCCGGGCCGCTTCTTCATCTCGGCGAGGGCCTCGTGCTGGGCCTGGCGCGCCGCGTCGAGCAGCTTCCGTAGGACCTCGATGATTTTGTCCTGCGCCGCCAAGAGCCGGGCCAGCGGCGCGTCGAACGCCTCGACGGCGGTCTGCTGGACCAAGGCGTCGCCCCACTGAACCGCCTGGAGCATCTCGCCGAGGGCCAGGCGGTTCAGGACGCGCCGAATCGCCTTGCGGTCGTCCGCGTCATTCTCCCGAATCGAGGCGGCGAGGTCCGCGGCCGACTTCTGGATGGCGATCTGGTCCGCGCGGACGCCGGCGGCGGCCCGCTGGGCCGCCTCGGCCTGCTGTTTGATGGCCGCGGCGCGGAGCCGGGCGCGGATTTGCCGCTCCAGGATCTTCCAAAGCTCGCTCCGGAGATTCTCGACGTGTTGGACAACGGCCTGGGCCTTGGCGTCGGCCGACACGAGCTTGACGACGTGCCAGACCGTGGCGGTTTCCTGGGGCCTGAGGTCGATGTTCCAGGCGGGGTCGGCGAAATCGCGCTCATCGGCCGCCACGGCCCGAATCATCACGCTTTGTCCCGGCTTGAGCTTGTCGGCCGGAAGCTCCAGGCGGTGGTTCAGCACCACCGCGGCGTTCCCGCCCAACGCGGTCCACTCCCGGGCCTTGACCGCCGGCCCCTCGGCGGCTTTGCCTTCGGCCGCGCCGCCGTCTTCGGAGTCGCGGGACTTCATCTCCAGCCAGACGCGCCCGAGGCCGTGGTCGTCGGCCGCTCGAATCACGACCGGAATGCGTTCCCCCGGCGCGGCCGATTCCTCGCGGGGCGGCTTCAACAACTCGACGGTCGGCGGTTTGTCAAGCAAAACGTGGATGCGATGGACCCGGGGATTGGGGTCGCCGTGCCCGGCGTCGTTGAACAGAAAGATCTGGAACGCCGAATCCTTGAGCAGGGGCAGCTTGACGACCAGCAACTTGCCGCCCTCGTCCACGCGCCCCGCGATCCGCTGCCCTTCCATCTCCACGTGGCCGCTGGCCACGCTCGCCGACGGACGGACCTTGAGTTCGGCTACTGTGTACTGGGGGGCTTCGAGGTCGGCGTCCTTCTGGACCATCGTCTCCGGCGGGCGCCGCAGGTAAGGCGGGTAATGCAGCGTGACTTCCACCTCGGCGATCGTCGGCTTCTCCCGGACTTTGACCGTGTAGATCTCGGTCTGCGAGTCGCCGATTTCCAGCCGGTACTGGATCGGCTGGAGGACCGACGGCAGCGTGGCCCGAAACAGCGTGAAGTCCTCGTTGGCGGCCATCGCGACCGCGGTTTCCGCTTGGCCCTCGGGCGAGAAAAAGAGCTTCGCCTGGCGGGGCTCCCCGTCGGGATTCCGGATCTCCGCGCGGATGTCGAGGTGGGAACCCGCCACGACCTCCGTATTGCCCGGCACCACGTGCAGGATCGTCACCGAACCCGTCGCCGGAACGAAGCTCCACGGCTTCAACAAACGATTGGCCGCCGAACCCCAGGTGGGAATGCACATCTGGCAGACCAGCGCCAGGCCGATCAGGACGGCGAGCAGTCCCAGCGATTCGACCATGTCGCGCGGCGTCTGCATGCAATACCGGAAGCGGGCCAGGCGCGACTCCCGGGCGGCGGCCCGATCGAACCGCACGCCCGACGTCTTCTCCACGGCATGGCGCATGGCCGCATCGCAGAAGGCCGGATCGCCGTTCTTGGCGTCATTGGCGAACTGCACGAGGTTGATCAGCTCGCTGCCCAACTCGGGGAATTCGATTTCCACGCGGCGGGCGGTCGCTTCGAGGCTCCGCTGGCTCCGCGCCAACCGCCGCGCGACCCAAAGCAGCAGACCGGCCGTGGCCAGAAGCCACAGCCCGAACATCGCCGCCAACGAAGCCTGCGAGAAGCGGATCAACGCGTCCGCCAGCATGAAGGCCAGCAGCATCCCGAAGGAGACGCAAACGGCAAGCACCAGAGTCGACAGCAGGGTGCAGATCCACCACCGCTGCCGCGCGCCATCGAGCCGCTGGATGATCTCTTCCGCCGCAGGCGACATGGTTCGGTTCCCCCGGTAGAGCTGTCAGCTTGCAGCTATCAGGGCATGAGCGGGCCGTGTGGCGCCCCGCAATCCTGCTACTCCCATGAGTAAACCGGTACAACGACCTTGCGGTCCGCTGGCCGACGGCCGCGAAGCCTCTCCTCGACGGTCTTGAGGACGTTCGCCGAGCAATAGCGCGTGCCGCACTGCGTGCATCCCCCCGCAGGTGCCTTCTCGATGACAACGTACTTTCGCCGCACCTTGCGGTGCAGCGTGACGCGCTTCTCCACGATCGGCCCGCCACAGTACTCGCACGTCTCGCCTTCCCAAAAAACTGGCGATCTTGTTCTTTCCCATTCGTAAGCTCGATCCTCGGAAACAGGAATCACGCGGACTTTGAACGCGGCCGTGATTCGGCAGACAATTTCAGTGGGGCATCCGTGATTCTGCTCCAGTGGGGCGTCCGTGATTCTGCCGTGCCGACCAAAATGATCGCGGCCTTACAGCAAAACCACCAGCCGCCAATCGCTCACCGCTGATCGCCGACCCCTCTCTCAATGCGTCGTGGCGTACACCAGCACGTTCGTGCCGATTTCCATCGCCGATTCGTCTTTCAGGCCGTAGCTGTAGGGGTGCGGGAACTGCTCCCAGCCGTTGCCCAGGTCGAACTTGCTGTAGATCACCGCCAGGCGGCCGTCCAGCGAAATGCCTTCCAGCTCCGGCGAGGTCAACGGGCCGTAGTCTTCGCGCACACGCGGCGTGTAGTCCACTTCGCGGATCTCGTAATGGCACTTGTAGAGCGGGTGGTCCGGCGGAAGCCTTTCCAACGACTTGCCGGGAAACACCTTGCCGATCTCGCGGCGGAACGCCAGGTCGAAGCTGATCCGCCCGCAGCACGCGTCGGCCAGCAAGAGCCCGCCGGCTTTCAAGTACCGCGCGAGCATTCCTGCGTCTTCGGCGCTCCACGCGAACTCCCGGTGGCCGGTCATGTACAACAGCGGATACGTCGCGGTCCTCGGGTCCTTGAGTTGCACGTTCTGCCGCTTGAACTTCACGCCCATCGTGGAATTGTCGCGGGCGTGCTTCAGCAGGTTATGGACGGCGGAAGGATCGGGGTCCCAATCTCCTTCATGGATCAACTGGGCGAACACGAAGTCGTCGCGGCTGGGGGCCTCCGATTCGTAGTAAACCTTCTGCGTGCTCAGGAAGCGGCCCAACTGGAAGCTGCCCAAAAGGTAGGTCACCAGGTTGGCCCCCAACTGCCGCGCCTGATCGATCAGCAACCGCGTGCCCCGCGGATGCTCGTGGCCGTCCCAGCCGCAAGTCATGTCGTAGGGCGAGAAGATCACCCCGCTGCGGCACCCGAAGTCGATCGACTCCAGCACCGGATCCTCGTTGAACGTCGAGCCGTCGGACTTCTTATAGGTCAAGGCCCCGAGTTTGTAATAGGACGAGAAGACCGGCTCCTCGCGGAGCATTTTTCGCAACGGCCGGCCGGGGAAGACCGCCTCCATCTGGCTGCGAAACGATTCGGCGAAATCCTTCCAGCCGCAGCAGGCGTCCCCGAGAATCATCCCCCCGTCGGCCACGTAGCGGGCAAGCCTGGCCCGCACCTCGTCGGACAACTGGAACGCGCTGTGCCCGGCAAAAAGCAAGGCCGGCAGCTCGCGCGGATCGAAGGAAAAATGCTCGAAATCCACCTCGTTGGAGCGGTAATGGATGCCGAGCTTCTCATTGGTCCATTTCAAGAGGGTGTCGACGTCGGCCGGGTCGGTCATCCAGTCGCGGTACATGGTCCGCTTCCCGTCCTTCGTAAGCCAGCGGACCGGGCCCAGGGCCATCTTGCCGATCAGGGCAGGCGGGGAGGGCGGGCGCTTCTTCTCGCTGCGCCGCAAGGGAGTGACGGGCAGAGGCAAGGGCGGGAAGCTCTCGCCGCCGGTCTGGTGCTGTGGCTTGGCCTGCGGCGGCGGGCCGCAATCGATGGGACCTGAGTCGGCCTCGGCGGCCGCGAGCACCGGGCCGCCGCTCCCCACCCCCGCGCCCGCGCAAGCGCAGGAAATCCCCAGACTCTTCAAGAAGCGTCGGCGCGAGACTTCACCCCAGGGAAATTGGCTGGAAATCGACATCGCCCCTCTCCACCAAAAGGCGGCTGAGTGAACCACCCCAGCGTCCGCAATCGTTCACGACACCACCAGGCGGGCCACGCGCCGTCGTGGCCGAAATCAACACCATGACGGACGCGACACTGCGCGTCCCTGCTGTCCAACGCCGCGGTCAGGGCGAAAGCGCCAACCCCGTTTTCAGCAACTTCGCCGCGAAAACGGGGAGACTCTCCGTGAACGGTTACCCGCGTCTCCATGCCCACCCCGGTTTGACGCTTATCGGCCTCGATCGCGCGGCCGAAAACCCACCCCGCACGCGTCGCAGGTTTCATCGCGCATCCTGGCGACTGTCCCCGCGAAAGGCGGTTGATCGCATCCCCGCTCTATCCTTAATTCTGGCGACATGGGCAACTGCCGGTCAAGCGCGATCCGATCCGGGTGTCTTGGTTGCACACGCCAGAGGGGACGGCATTGCCTGGCTGCGAATGGCGCCGCGCTCAACAAATCGCAGACAACATGCGATAATGGGGGTTTCCAGAGGCGGGGATGGCGAGTCTGCTGGCGGCGCGGCTTGCGCGGGATGGTGGCGCGGGGCCGTCCCTTGTTCAGCCTCGCGGTCACGGTCAAGGAGATGCAGCGGTGAACCCGGCTTTCGGCAATGTGCAAAGGATGGTCGAGCGTGTGACCGGCGCGTGGGGACGGCCTTTCACCAAGGTCCGCCAGGGCTTCGGAAGTCCGACCTTCCTGATTCTTTTCGCGGGGCTGATCGCGGCCTCGGCGGCGTGGCTTGCGGCGTGGGCCGGCGAAGAACCGCCCGCCTTGAATCCGTTTGCTCCCGTCCGGCAAGATCGGGAGGACGCCGTCCCGGGGTACCTGGAGATGTCCGACGGCCGGGTCTTCGTCGGCACCATTTACATGACCCGCGACAAGCGTCTGAAAATCGAAGACGATTCGCTCGGGCTGGGCGGCGAGGCCGTCTCCCCCAAAGCTTCCGAAAAACGTCAGCGCGAGATCCCGCTCCGCGCGATCCGCCAGATCGAAGCCAAGGTCGAGAAGGAGTGGATGGAGAAGGAGTGGCGGTTCAAGGAATCGGCCCTCGACGAGAAGGTGTACACCGGCCGAGCGTACCCCGCCCGGAAATACGTCCACACCGTCACGCTCCACGACGGGCGCAAGATCACCGGGCCGGTGGCCGAGATTTTCTATGTCCAGCCCCTCCGCGAACCGGCCAGCGGTCCCCGCTCCGAGGAAGACAACCAGCCGCTGCGCTTCATGATCCACAAGCGCGACAAGGGCGAGCCGGGCGCCACGCTCCAGGAACTGGCCTACGTGAAACTCATCAAGTTGGGCAATGAGGCGGTCGAGGAGGGAAAGAAGAAAGCCCTCCGCATGAGAAACGCGCCGTCCAAGGGGACGAAAAAGACGTCAACCCAGGGCAAACGCCTCCCGACCGAGCGTCTCCAACCCTCGGAGGCTGAACCCCGGGCCGCGCCAACAACGGAAAACAGAATCGCGGAGGGCGAGGGACCGCCAGTGCCGGCCAAGAAGGCGCGCAGGAACAAGCTTTCCCCGAACCACGAGGACGAGTGAGAGTCCCTGCGCCACGCCGGTTGCCCTCGCCCGCGTGCCTGGTCCGCAACCGAAGAGACAAGAACACCGGGCCGCTTCCGAACCCCGAATCCTGAACGCTCGTGTTGGAACTCACGCTCGAACAAGGCTCCAGCATCGCGACGATGGCGTTGGTTGCGCTGGCGGCCATCGCCCTGGCGGCCGTGTTCTATCGCAAGGCGTACCAGCGGCTGAGGTTTTCGCAGTGGCGGAAGCTGCTTTTCTTGCGAATCGTGGCGATCGGGCTGGTGATTCTGCTGTTGTTCCGGCCCACGGTGACCTATCACGGACACTCGCTGGAAAAGCCGTCGGTGGTGTTCTTGCTGGACACGTCGGCGTCGATGAGCATTGCCGACGACGCGAGCGGGATTTCCCGCTTCGATCAGGCCCGCGCCCGTTTGGAAAAATGGTGCGAGCAGCTCCAGGACGACTTCCGGCTGCACCTGGTCGAGTTTTCCGACCAGGCCGCGCCGGTGGAGACGCCGGCGCACCTTGCCGCCCTCGCCCCCCAAGGCAAATCGACCTCGCTTTCCACCGCGCTGGTGGCCGCCGGGCAGCAGGCCCCGAAAGCCGAGGTCGCGGCCGTGTTCCTTCTTTCGGACGGGATCCACAATTCCGCGCGCAGCCCGTTGGAGGTGGCGGGCAAGCTGGGCATGATGATCCACACCGTCGGCGTGGGGGCCAGCTTGCGGAACAACCTGGCCTACCGCGACATCCAGGTGACCGGCGTCGATTGTCCCGACCGGCTGATGGTCAACAACAAGGCGAAGATCACCGGCCTGGTGGAGGGGATCGGGCTGGCTGGCCGCGTGATCAAGGTCGTGCTCGAGGAAGACGACAAGAAAATCGACGAGCAGGAGCTGGCGCTGGACGACGCCGAAGGCCCGCAGAAGGTCGAGTTCGAGTTCCGCCCGACGGTCAAGGGCCGACACACCTACACGGTCCGCTGCCCGGCCATTCCTGAAGAGAAAATCACCGAGAACAACCGCCGCTTTGCTCTCGCCCTGGTCGTCGAGCCCGGGATTCGCGTGCTGTACATCGAGGGGACGCTCCGCGGCGAATACGGCGCGATCGTCGACCGGTTCCTGTCGAAGGATCCCGATCTGGAGTTCTGCGCCCTGATCCAGACCCGGCCCAACGTGTTTCTCAAGCGGACCAACATGGAGGGCTTCGAGCTGAAGGCCATTCCCTCCGACGCCGAAACGTTGAACAAGTTCGACGTTTTCATCATCGGCGACCTCGACAGCAGCTACGTCAAACCGCAGCAACAGGAACTCATCGTCCAGCGCGTGCGGAATGGGGCGGGCCTGTTGATGCTGGGGGGCTACCATGCGTTAGGGCCGGGCGGGTACGCGGGGACGCCGCTGGGCGAAGCCCTGCCGGTGGTCGTCGGCGGGCGCGAGATCGGCCAGGTGAACGAACCGTTTCTGCCCGTCTTGACGCCCGAGGGCGTTCGCCACCCGATCTTCGCCAACATCGCCGGCTTCTTCCCCACGCGCGGCGGCCCGCCCAAGGACGCCGGTCTGCCCGAACTCGACGGCTGCACCCGCATTCAATCCGCCCGGCCCGGCGCCACCGTCCTGGCCGTGCATCCGAGCGAGGCGAACCCGATGCCGGTGCTCGCCGTCCAGCCGCTCGACAAAGGCCGCACCGCCGTGTTTTGCGGCGACACAACGCGCAAGTGGCAGCAAGGGCCCCGCGCCCTGGACCAGGAATCGCCCTTCTTGCGGTTCTGGGGGCAAATGGTCCGCTGGCTGGCCGGCCGGGCCGCGGCCGTCGAGGCCAAGGCGAGCGTCGCCAGCAGCACCGACAAGGCATCCTACGAGCCGGAGGAACCCGTGCGGATCTCGGCCGTAGTCCGCGATGACAAGGGCGAAGGCACGGCCGAGGCCCAGGTGATGGCGAAAATCGCCACGCCCGGCGGTCCGGAGCAAGTCCCCTTGACCGTCGTGCCCGGTCCAGCGGGCCACTACGGGGGCACGCTCCAGCCGAAGCTTCCGGGGCGCTACGAGATCGTGGTCGAAAGCCGCCTGGGCCCGTTGACGGTGGCCGCCGAGAAACTGGTGATCGAGGTGGGCCGCCCGAACCTCGAATTCGAGAAGCTCGACTTGGACGAGAAACTGCTTGCCCAAATCGCTTCCGACAGCGGCGGGCGCTACCGTCACCTCAGCGTGGCCGACAGCCTCATCGAGCAGCTCGACCGGACGCAGCAAGAGAAACAGGTCCTTGCCGAATGGCGGCTCTACGATCCGCCGTGGTTCTGGGCGATCTTCGTCTTGGTGCTCACGGTCGAGTGGGTGTTGCGAAGGAGGTATCAACTGCGATGAGTCCCCGCGGCGGCTCCAAGGATGCTGGAACGCGAAGCCCCGGCTCGTAACCGAGTCTTGCGCTGCGCCATGCTCGCGCCCGGCGACTCTTGGAGCCAATCCCAAGACGGGGACAAGCCCCTTGGCCCCGATGAATCTTCCTCGGATTGGGGAACTCCCGAGGGGACGGTTCCCGTTTTGGGACAGGCTGTCAGCCCGCACGCAGGCGTTGTTCCACCTGGCGGATGGCCTGATCGATGCCGCAGACTCCTTCGCCCAGCTCCACGGGCGCATTTTGGGCGAGCCAGGCGTCGACGCGTTTCTGGGCGGAAATGACCGTGCTGTGGCTCCGCCGGCCGAAGTACTGCCCGATCTCGCTCAGGGCCGCGCGGGTGTGCTTGCGGGCGAGCCACATGGCCAGCATCCGAGGATAGCTCACGCTCTTGGCCTTGCGGCCGGATTGGAGCGAACGAGGTTCCAGGCCGAAGGTCTCGCACACGGCCTTGGCGATGTCGGGGAGCCGGACGAGCCGGGCGCCGGGCCGGATCAGATCGGCCAGGGCTTCCTCGGCCATGGCCAAATCGATCGGCCGGCCCATGGCCTGGCTTGCTGCCCGAAGACGGCACACCGCGCCGGACAATTCGCGGGCGTGCGCCGTCAATCGCGAGGCGAGCAGGGCGAGGACGTCGTCCGGCAGGCGGACCTCGAAGCGGATGGCCATCTGCCTGAGGATGCCCAATCGGGTTTCGTATTCTGGCGGGTCGATGCGGCAGACCATGCCGCCCTCCAGGCGCGTGCACATTTCCCGCCCTAGCTCGGCGAGTTCCGCCGGCGGGCGGTCCGAGGTGAACACGATTTGCCGTCGTTCACGCAGGAAGGAATCGATCGTGTACAGCAGCTCCAATTGCGTGCAGCGGGCATTCTTTCCGCAGAAGAATTGAAGGTCGTCGATCACCAGGACGGAAACGCCGCGATACTTTTGCCGGAAGCTCGGCAGGCCGCTTCCCCGCAACGCTTGCAGGAACCCGGTGGTGAACTGCTCGGCAGTCAAGTAAACGGCCGAGGCGCCGGGCTTTGCCTGACGCATGGCTCGGCAGATCGCCTCGACGAGGTGCGTCTTGCCCACGCTCGTCGGACCGTACACCACCAGCGGCGACATCTCGCCCGGCCGCTCCACGGCCATCTCGGCCGCCGCCCGGGCAAGCCGATTCGACGGTCCCACGACGAACGTGTCGAAACGGTAGGGGGACTCGCCGGCCGGGCGTTTTTCGCGGCCGGCAGCGGGGGCGGAGCGCCGGCGGGTCGCCTCGGCCGAGGAATTGGCTCGCGCCTCCGGCCCTGCGGCCACCGGCGGTGCGTCCAGGAGCGATCGCTGCACGGGCCGCGAGGGCGGGGGGCGGTCGCTGGCGGCGGGCGTCTCGTCGACCCGAAAATCCAGTCGCGGGCAGCAGCCGAGCACCGCCTGGCACGAGGCCTCCAGGTCGCGGCGGAAATTCGAGGCCAGCCAGTCGCGAAGGAACCAGTTGGGCGCGACCACCGCCAGCGCGCCCTCGCTCATCTCCAGGCGCGTGCTGGCGCCGAACCACAAATCGAAGCGCTGGTGGCCGACCTTGTCAACCAGTGCGTCGCGCACGGCCGACACGATCTCCGTATCGTCCTTGGTCACTTCCTCGCTACCCCGGCGCGCACCCTCCTCCCGGCTTGTCATGAAGTCTTGGAGGAAGAGGCACGTTCTTCGACAGCCCCGGCGGGACCGTCTAGGTTCGCTTTGCTTGTGTGTCACCCGATGTGCTGATTGTAGCCGTGCTAGCAGTGCTGTCAAACCGGCGCGGGCCGGGTTAGAAAAAGATTTTTCGCTTGGCCGAGGCGACGCGCGGAATCAACGGAAAAACCCCGCGGGCCCGCCTCGATTTTTTCCCGCCGCCGCAACCCAACGCCTCTGGCCGCCCGGTGGAAAACCTGTTTGCTTCGCGATCCACGCCGCGACGAAAACGAGGCAAAGCCCGTCGCTAAGTCGTGTTCCCTCCGGACAAAACGATCAACCCGCCGAGCACTTCGGTCGATCACTCCCGAACCTCCCGAGGAAGAGCGAACCGCATTTCCTCGTCGCGGACCTTGACCTGTTCCAGCCGGGCGTGATAGCGGTCCTCCAGCAGCTTGACGCACTGTTGCACCACCGATTCCGGTGCGCTGGCTCCGGCCGTGATCAGCACCGTTTCGTTGCCGCGAAACCATGACGGATCGATGTCTTCCGGGCCGTCGATCAGGTAGGCGGGCCTTCCGCTTGCCCTGGCCAATTCGGCCAGACGCTGGCTGTTCGAGCTGTTCTGGCTGCCCACGACAAGCACCACGTCGGCCTCGGCGGCCCCCTGCAGCACCGCGTCCTGCCGGTTCTGCGTGGCGTAGCAGATGTCGGCCCGTGGCGGTCCAACGAGTTTGGGAAAACGGCGCTGAAGGCGCTCGACAATAACGTTTGCGTCGGCGACGGAAAGGGTGGTTTGGGTCAAATAGGCGACCCGGTTCGGATCGGCCACCTCCACGGCGTCGACCTCGTCGACGCTCCCCACCAGCCTGATCGCTTCGGGCGCCTCGCCCAGCGTCCCCACCACTTCGTCGTGACCCGCATGGCCAATCAGGATGATCGTGTACCCTTCCGCGGCGAACCGAACGGCCTCCCGGTGGACCTTGGTCACCAGGGGGCAGGTGGCGTCAATCGTCCGCAGCCGACGTTCGGCCGCCAGACGGCGGATGGTCGGCGAGACGCCGTGGGCGGAAAAGACCAGTCGGGCCCCGACCGGCACATCCTCCAGGGAGTCAACGAACACCACCCCTAGCGCGCGGAATCGATCCACCACCCATTTGTTGTGCACGATCTCGTGATAGGCGTAAATCGGCGTGCCAAAGCGTTCGATCGCCCGGTCAAGGGTTTCGATCGCCATGTTGACTCCCGCGCAGAAGCCCCGCGGGCTGACCAGGATCACACGCATGGTTTCCTCGCGTTGGGAGAGTTATCATGTTGGATGGGATGCACGGCCCCGTCGCACTGCGGCCGGTGAGGGCAAAACGATCGACGCGGCGCGCCATGCCAAGGACCCTTTGCATTCCCAATCGCCCTCGCTCAGCGTAGAAACGGTTCTGCGTGCAGTTGGAGTGGTTTCAGGCTCGTCGCGAGACGAAACGAGGGCGTCTGCTGTTGCGTCCGACAGCGAAGCGAAGCTGGAGGATCGCAGCCAGGCGCGCTGCGCCGTGGCGTCCGAGCTGAGGAGGCCCGATGTCCAGCCGACTGTTCAACGCCGACATGCAATTGTACGGTCCGCAGGCCCCCCCGTCCAAGCGGATCTCGCTTCGCAATGCCCGCCGCTACTGCCGGCGACTCGCCGCCCGGCACTACGAGAATTTCACCGTCGTCAGCCGTCTTTTCCCAAGTCCCTTGCGGCAGCACCTGTGCAACATTTACGCATATTGTCGCTGGGCCGACGACCTTGCCGACGAGGGCGGCAGCCCGGAGCGGGGATTGGCCCTGCTGGATTGGTGGGAGCGCCAGCTTCGCGACTGCTATCTCGGCCGGTGCGTTCACCCGGTCTTCATCGCCCTGGACGAGACCATTCGCCAGTTCGCGATCCCCATGGATCCGTTTGTCGACTTGCTCGTCGCCTTTCGCCAGGACCAGCGCCAGAGCCGGTACGAGACGTTCGACCAGTTGCTGGACTACTGTCGATACTCGGCCAATCCGGTGGGCCGGTTGGTGCTTCATTTGGCGGGGTGCCGCGACCCAAAATCCCTGATCCTGGCCGACTCGATCTGTACGGGGCTGCAACTGGTCAATTTTCTCCAGGACGTGGCCTTGGACTGGGACCGTGGGCGGATCTACCTTCCGCGAACGCATCTGCAAAGCTTCGGCTACGATGAAACCATGTTCGCCCAGCGCTGTTGCAACGAGGCATTTCGCCGGCTCATGGATTCCGAGGCGGGCGAGGCCGAGGGCTTCCTGCGCCGCGGGCTGCCGCTGGTGGAACTGGCGCCCGACCCGGTGAAACTCCACGTGGCCCTATTCGTTCACGGCGGGCTGGCGACCCTGGAGAAAATCCGGCAGGTGAACTACGACGTTTGGACGCAGCGGCCGGTCTTGACGAAAATCGAAAAGCTGCGGCTTGTCATCCGTTGTTGGTGGCAATTGCGCCGGACTCCGCCACGCGAGGAACAGCATGAGCCGAGCGCCTGACGCCCTCCGCGCGAGCTACGCCGCGTGCCGACGCATGGCGCGGCGATCCGGATCGAGCTTCTATCCGAGCTTCCTCTTGCTCGACGGGCCGCGCCGCAGGGCCATGGAGGCCGTCTACGCCTTCCTCCGCTACACCGATGATCTGGCGGACGGCCCGGCGCCGATTCCTGGCCGGCGCGAAGCCCTCGCCCGGTGGCGATTCGCCGTCGCCGAAAGCCTGCCCGGCGGACTCTCGTTCGTCGAGGCGGCCGGCGCGCGGCGATCCGCCTCGGGGGCTGCGGATTCGGGGGTGGATGGCCAGCCCGATGCGCTCCTTCTGCTGCCTGCCCTCGCCGACGCGTGCCGCCGCTTCCGCGTGCCGGTGGAGCACCTTTTCGCGGTCCTCGACGGAGTGGAGATGGATCTCCAGCAGCGGCGCTATCGCACGTTCGACGCGTTGATGGAATACTGCGACCGCGTGGCATCGGCGGTTGGGCTGGTGTGCATCCATCTCTGGGGATTTCGGGGGGAAGACGCCCTTCGGCCCGCGCGGTGTTGCGGCAGGGCCTTCCAACTCACTAACATCTTGCGCGATCTGAGGGAAGACGCGGACCGCGGCCGGGTGTATCTGCCCCTGGAAGACTTCGACCAATGCGGCTACTCGCCCGGCGACCTCCTCCGAGGCGTCGCCGATGATCGATTCGATCGGCTCATGGCCCTGCAAATCGGCCGCGCGCGGGAACTGTTTCGCGAGGGGGTGTTGCTGTTCGACTGGTTGGAACGGCCAGGGCGAAGGATGTTCGGCATGATGGCTTCCACCTATGGCCGCCTGTTGGAAACCATTGCCCGACGGCCCCGAAGCGTCCTTCAGCGGCGCGTCCGCCTTCCATTGGGGATGCGTCTGGCGATTGCCGCGCGCTGGACGCTCCTGCCCGCCCAAAGGCCCCGTGTGCCATGACCCGAGTCGCGGTGATCGGTGGCGGTTTGTCGGGACTCGCGGCGGCCGCGGCGGCGCTCGACGGCGGGCTGGAGGTGGAATTGTTCGAGGCCCGCCAGCGGCTGGGCGGCCGCGCCGGCTCGTTCGTGGATCCGCAATCCGGCGAGTTCGTGGACTACTGCCAGCACGTGGCCATGGGCTGTTGCACCCGTTGGGCCGAATTCTGCCGGCGGACGGGAATCGACCGCTGCTTTCAACGCTATCGGCGGCTTTGGTTCATTGGGCCTGACGGAGTGGCCTACACGCTTTGCGCCTGGCCCCTGCCCGCCCCCTTCCACCTGCTGCCTTCGCTCCTGCGACTGGGCTACCTGAGCTGGAGCGAGCGTTGCAGCGCGGTCCGCGCCATGGCCGCGTTGGCGCGCGAGGATCGCGCCGCGGGTCCTCGCCCCGCGGCCCGGCGCACAACCGGCCCCCCTTCGCTCGACGCGGAGCCCTCGCACGAAACCATCGGGGCATGGCTTCGGCGTCGCGGGCAATCGGAGCGGGCGGTGGCCTGGCTTTGGTCGGTCCTGTTCGTCAGCGCGTTGGGCGAATCGCTCGACAGGGCCTCGCGGGATGCCGCGCGCCATGTGCTTCGCGAGGGATTCATGGCCAGCCGCCGGGCCTACGAACTGATCGTTCCCCGCCTCAGCCTGGCCGAAATCTACGATCAGCGTCTCGCGGCATGGCTTGCCGGACGCGGGGCCAGGCTGCACCGGCAGCGGCGCGTGAAGTCGGTGGAGGTCGAAGCGGGCCGGGCCACGGCCTTGTGCTTCGAGGATGGCACGCGAGGGGCGTTCGATTACTATGTGGTGGCCGTGCCGTGGCGAAACCTTCGCCGCCTCTTCGCCCCACCGGTTTGGCAGGCCATGCCTGAGCTGGCCGGCGTCGAGCAGATCCGCGCGGCGCCCATCGCGGCCCTCCACCTCTGGTGCGATCGGCCACTCGTCGGCCTGCCTCACGCCGCGCTGGTGGGCCGCCTCGGGCAATGGATCTTCACCAAGGCCCCCCTTGCCGCGTTGTCCGTCGAAGGGAGGCGTCGCGCCCCCTCGGCCGCGGCGAAAACTGGCGCCGCGGTGGATTCGCAATGTCCTGGCGAACACTACCACCAGGTGGTCGTCAGCGCGGCCCACGGCATCCATCCCAGCGCCCGCGACGACGTGCTGGCCCAGGTTCGCCGGGAATTAGAGTCGATCTGGCCCACCGCGCGCCAGGCCCGACTCTTGCGCTGGCGCCTCGTCGTGGAGCCCGCCGCCGTGTTCTCGGTGGAACCAGGCCTGGATGCTCGGCGTCCGCCGCAACGGACGTCGCTGCCCAATGTGATGCTGGCGGGCGATTGGACCCGGACGGGTTGGCCCGCCACCATGGAAAGCGCAGTGCGCAGCGGTTACCTTGCGGTCGAAGCCATCCTCGAGGCCCGACGACGATTGGCGTGATTCTGCAAAAGATGCGGACCTCGCCTCACCCCCCGGCGCAGCTCGTCCTTGCTCGGCGCGGCGGTTGGGGCTTCGACTCGCGCGCGTCAGCCGTAGGCGCCCATCCCGAAAAACAACTGCTTCTTCAAGAACCGGTAGACCCAGTAGTCCTCGGGGATCTCCTCGCTTGGCAAGTGATGGCTCGTGCGCGGGCATGAGGCCGCCAACTCCGCGAGGGCATCGCGCCCGCTAAAGTCGACGGCCCCCTGGTCGCGGAGGAATTGGACGAGTTCGGCGGGCCGCTCGAGAATCACGCACCCCCGGGTCCGCTCGGCAACGAACCGCTGAAAGGATCGGAGGAAATCGCTTCCGTTGATTGTTTGAAACAGGTCGCCCCCGTGGTCGTCGATCGTTTCGCGAGCGAAGGACAGCGGCGGACAAGGTTCGATGCTGCCTTGGGGACCGATGTGAAACCCCAGCCCAAGGGCCGCCGGACAGAGAGCCCGACCGTCCGCGTCCCAGTACGTGTCGATCACGAGGATAGGGTGTTTTCGCCGCAATTGAAGCAGTCGTTTGCGGAATTCGACCATCCCTTGGCGATCGACGCAGAAGCGCGGCGAGGGGTCCGGGCCCACGGGCCGGTAAACGTAGTACCAAAGGTACATGGCCCCGCGATCCACCAACGCTTCCACGTAGGCGTCGCTGAGGGCCTCGGCAAAATTCTCGCCTGTCAGCGTCGTGGCAACGCCAAACAGGACTTTATGGCGGCGCAGCCGATCGATCCCCTCCATCGCGGCGCGAAACACGCCTTCGCCGCGGCGGGCGTCGTTGGCCGCCTCCAGTCCATCGAGACTGACCAACGGGGTGACGTTGCCCGGTCGCACGATCCGGGCAATGTTCTCTTCCGTCAAGAACAGCCCATTGGTGATGAGTTGGAAGTAACAATCCGCGTGGCGTTGGGGAATCTCCCACCAATGGGGATAGAGCATGGGCTCTCCGCCAAGCAACGTGAAGAATCGGTTGCCTTCCCGCTTTGCGTCGGCGATGATCCGGTCGACCTGTTCGGATGACAGCGTCCTCGCCTTGCCCTGATCGACGATCCAGCACCCATGGCATCGCAGATTGCAGGCATTGGTCAGGGCGAGGAACAAGAAGGGGGGAAACACCTGCCCGCGCTCCACGCGCCGGCGGTAGGCCCGAACCGCTTTCATCCCCTGATACGCCCAAAGATGAGCGGCCTTCCAAAGCAGTCGAGGTGAGACGTGGGTTGCCAGTCGGCGGGCAAAGGGAATGAGCATAGGGTCGATTATGGTACACTAGAGGGAGCAGGACAAGCTTTTCCCGCGGAGACTACCGGATGGACGATGATCGCGAGCGTCAGGAAAACTTGGAAAAAATTCTTCATTCGCCCAGCTACCGCCTGGCGTACAAGGACGTGGAGTTCCTGTCGCATCCCAAGATGCGGGCCGCCCGGATCGAGCTGGAGCTTCAGAAGCCCGAGTTGATCTTCGAGCGGGAAAGGATTGATTCCACCATCGTGGTGTTCGGCAGCACGCGGATCCCCGACCCGGCCGTGGCCGCAAAACAACTTGAAGAGGCCCGCGATCGCCTGGCCGAGACGCCAAACGACCCACGCCGTCGCCGGGCCTTGGCCCGACTCGAACGGCTCGTGGCCAAAAGCCGCTATTACGAAATCGCCCGAAGGTTCGCCGCGCTGGTCTCGTCCGAGGGGCAGCGGTCGGGGCGATGTTACTACGTGATCGTGACTGGCGGCGGGCCGGGCATCATGGAAGCGGCCAACCGCGGGGCTTACGATGTGGGCGCCAAGTCGGTCGGGTTGAACATCCGCCTCCCCCACGAGCAGCAACCCAATCCCTACATTACTCCAGAATTGTGCTTCCAGTTCCACTACTTCGCGATGCGCAAGTTCCATTTCCTCCTCCGGGCGAAGGCCCTGGTGATCTTTCCGGGGGGATATGGCACCCTCGATGAACTATTCGAGTGCCTTACCTTGCGCCAGTCGCGTCGGATGCAGGAAATCCCGATCATCATCTTTGGACGCGAATACTGGAAAAAAGCGATCAACTTTCAGTTCCTCGCCGAAGAGGGCGTAATCGACGAGGCGGACCTTGATCTTTTCCGCTACGCCGACACCCCGGAAGAGGCATGGGACATGATCGTGCGATTTCACGCCAAATAGGAGGTTTGCGCAAAGTTTTCCGAATATTCTCAATAAAAAGCTTTCGCAAGCCGATTTTACCCAGGCGATTTCTCGAAAGGTTTGCCTGTGGTCGGTTCTTCCCTCATCAGGCTTGCGGTCGTCTGGTCAGCGGGGGCACTCGTTTTCGGCATGGGCCGAGTGGCCACGTTGGGCCAGGAGGCTTGCAGTTCGAGCACCGACGGGTGCCTTGCGGCGAGGATCCGCTCCGCGTGCCAGCGCGCAGCGGGGCGACAACCGTACCGCCCTTTCGACGACCACTTCCCGCGATTCCATCCTGTTCCGGTAAGTCCCGTCTTCCCTTCGCTTTATGAGACAGCGTCGGCTGTCGGGACTGCGTCCGCGGGAAAGCCGCAACAGCCTCGCGAGCAATCGCCCCATTGGGTTCCGTATCCAATTCCGGATCGACTTCCCGCGATGCCCCGGGAAGTCTCACCTTCGCCGGCACCCAAGACTGGGGAGGCGCCCAACGCGGTGCATCCCCCCGCGCCACGACAGGCTTCGCGCTGGCCGAGCGGAACCTCGTGGATCTTCCTGCCTGCGGCACCGCCCGCATCTCAAGACGCATCCCCACCCGGAGCCGGGGGCAAAGTGGCGAGTCACGCGCAGCGCGTCGCCCGCTGATCGGCTCGTCGCGGTAGTCTGGGGAGCTTATTCCAGCGAAGACCCCACGCGTCAAGGGGCCCAAATCGCGGAACCGATCTAGCACGGTGTCAAGCCGCTGATGCGGTAGCGATATTTCCGTGTCGCCGTCAGAGGCCTGGTCAAGCGCGGAACGGCTCCCGTAAAGCGCGAGGGGAAGCCGTTTCGCTTCGATGCCCGATTCGGGGGGCCAGGCGACTTGGGCCGACGCGGCCGTCAGGCAGCCCTGCAACCCGCTTCCAAAGACATCCCATGGCCGACCGACCCGCCCGCACCGTGTCGCATCCGCGTTGGGTCTTCGCAGTCCTCATCCTCCTTGGAAGTCTTACCGCCTGGTGTCACCCGTCGGATGGGTCCGAGGCCCGCAACTCGCCCATCGTCCAGGCGGTGCAAAGCGTTCGGGCCTCGGTGGTCAACATCCGCGGCGAGAAGACGCTGAGCACGCCGGGCAGCACGGCGGGACAAATGGACGCGGGCCGTCGCGTCAACGGGATGGGGACGGGCGTGATTATCGATCCGCGAGGCTACATCGTCACCAACCATCACGTGGTCGACGGGGTGCGGGAGATCCAGGTGACCCTGGCCGACGGCAGTCGTTACGCCGGCAGACTCATCAAGCGCCATGCCGAGACCGATTTGGCGATCATCAAGATCGACCCCGCCGAAAGCCTGCCGGTCATCAAGGTCGGCACCTCGTCCGATCTGATGCCGGGCGAATCGGTGATCGCGGTGGGAAACGCCTTCGGCTACGAGCACACGGTCACGCGCGGAATCGTGAGCGCCTTGCACCGCTCGGTGCAGGTCAGCGACGCCCAGCACTACGACGATCTGATCCAGACCGACGCCAGCATCAATCCGGGCAATTCCGGCGGTCCCCTGCTGAACATCGACGGCGAGATGATCGGCATCAACGTGGCGGTCCGCGCCGGGGCGCAAGGCATTGGATTCGCCATACCCGTCGATAAAGTGATCGCGGTGGTCACGGAACTGATGGCCCTTCAGGCGGGCGAGCGGACCTGGACCGGCCTGCGTTTGAAGCCGGCCGCGTCGGGTCCCGGCCAGGGCGCGGTGGTGGCCGAGGTGGAAGAGAAAAGTCCTGCCGAGGCCGCCGGTTTGAAACCCGGGGACGTGGTCACGCAGATCGGATCCCAGCGCGCGGAGCGCCCGTTGGACGTGCATCGCGCGCTGGTCGAAATGAGCGCGGGCGACCGCGTGGAGCTGGACGTCCAGCGCGGCGAGCAGCACCTCAGGCTCACCTTGACGCTGGCCACTCCGCAGGCCGTGGCCCGACGGTCCGGCAACCCGATCTGGGAAACCTTGGGCCTCGATTTGCGGCCAATCCCACCCGAAGAGTTCCAGCAACTCTATCGCTCCCAGTACCGCGGGGGATTGGTCATTACCGCCGTGCGTCCCCAGAGCGTGGCCGCGGAGCAAGGACTCCGCCGCGGCGACGTGCTGGTGGGCCTGCACGTTTGGGAAACGGTGGCGCCGGAGCACGTGGCCTACGTGCTGGGGCGGCCCGACTTTTCCTCGTTCAATCCCGTCAAGTTCATCATTATTCGCGGCAAGGACTCCTTCTTCGGCTACCTGCCGATCAGCATGGGCCCGACGGCGAAGCGCGAGTAGACCTCGCGACCCGCCGCCATGGACGCGGCGGCCGATCGCCGCTTTCTTTTGCGCGCCGAGGGGGTATGATGGTCGAGACAGCGCGGCGTCGCGCCGCCTGACTCGAAGACCTTTGGCGACCAGTTTCCATGGAATCCGAATGGATCGCGCAGTTGCGGCGGCGCGTCGGCCCCCACCCGGCCGTGCCGCTGGGCATTGGCGACGACGCGGCCCTGGTCGACGTGGGGGCGGCGTCGCCGTGCGTGGTGACGGTGGACATGCTCACCGACGGGGTCGATTTCCGGCTCTCCGAGGCGGACCCGCGGCGCGTGGGGCGCAAGGCCTTGGCGGTCAACCTGAGCGATCTGGCGGCCATGGCGGCCCAACCGGTGGCGGCGGTCGTGGCGCTGGTCCTGCCCCGTGAAGGCGGCATGACGCTGGCCCGGGCCCTTTACGACGGATTGCTCTCCCTGGCGGAAGGTTACGGCGTGGCGATTGCAGGCGGCGACACCAACAGTTGGGACGGGCCGTTGGTCGTCAGCGTCACGCTGTTGGGCAGGCTGGGACCGCGCGGCCCTTTACGCCGCGACGGGGCAAGGCCCGGCGACCGCATCGTGGTCACCGGGGCGTTCGGCGGCAGCATTCTCGGGCGGCATTTCGACTTCGAACCGCGCGTGCGAGAGGCCCTCGTGCTGGCCGAACGTTACCGGTTGCACGCGGGCATCGACGTGAGCGACGGATTGTCGCTCGATCTGGCCCGCCTCGCCGCGGAAAGCGGATGCGGAGCGGCGCTGTGGCCGCACGCCATACCGGTCGCCGACGATGCCCGACGCCTGGCCGATCGTCTGGCCGACGGGTCCACGGCCCTGGACCACGCCTTGGCCGATGGCGAGGATTTTGAACTGATTCTCGCCGTGCCGCCGGATGAGGCCGATCGCATGATTGCCGAACAGCCGCTTTCCGTGCCGCTGACCGCGATTGGCCAATTCGTTCCCGAGCCCGGCCTGTGGCACGTCGACGCCGCCGGTCGGATGTTGCCTCTTGCGCCCCAAGGCTATGAGCACCGGATGACGTGAACGCGCCTCTGCCGGCCAAGGGGACCGTCCTTGTGAACGGTTACTGTCTGCATTCGTACCGCCATGGATCGACTCGTCTACCAAAGCAACGATGAGACGCAGACCGACGCACTCGGCGCTGCCCTGGCCGAGGTCCTGCCGAACGGGACGGTCGTGGCCCTGTGCGGCACCTTGGGGGCCGGTAAGACGCGCCTCGTGCAGGCGATTGCCCAGGCCTGCGGCGTGGATCGCCGCAGCGTGACCAGCCCCACCTTCGTCCTCGCCCAGCACTACCACGGCCGACGCACCATCCACCACCTGGATGCGTACCGTCTGAACACGCCCGACGAATTCCTCGACCTCGGGGCGGAGGAGTACTTTCAGTCCGACGGCCTCGTGCTGATCGAATGGGCCGATCGCGTGGACGCTTGTCTGCCGCCCGACCGCGTCGACGTCCAGATCGAAGTCGAAAGCGACACGAGCCGACGCTTCGAGATTGTCGGCCGCGGCCCCCGTTGCTCCGCCGCCGTCGAAGCGCTTGCCGCAATCCTCCGGGGATAAGCGCCGAGACGGCCTTGGCGCGAGGGGTTTTCGGATAGACCTTCAAGCCCTTGGGAACCTGGGCCGGGCGTCCGCGATCGCCGCCATCGAAGCGGCCGCGTTGGACGAAAGGCCGCCGGGCCGGCTCTAGCCGCGGGCCTCCGGCAGGTCGAACCCCCGCAGCGACCTCGCGGCTTGTTTCGTGACCGCACGGACCATCTGTTTCCACCGTGCGGCGAGGAACCGCGGGCCCTCCATGCCGCGGCGCGCGTAGACCCCCGTGGCCTGCGACATGTCCAGATCGGCCGCAATGACCGCCTCGCCGTGGTTGTCAGCCAGAGCGAGCACCTTCTCGTCGGGCCCCACGATCTTGGAGTCGCCCGCCGACCATCGGCCTTGGCCCTGCGGCCCGACGGAATTGGCGAAGACGTAATAGATCGCGTTTTCAAACGCCCTCGCCACAATCCCGTCCTTGCCGCACCGCTTCTTGCGCGAGACGGCCAGAGGATCCATTCCCGCGTTGGGATGGAACAGGATGCGCGCACCGGCCATCACGGCCAACCGCACCAGCTCCGGGTAGCGTCGCTCGTGGCAGATCACCGAGGTCGCCGCGATCCCGTCGATCTCGAACAGCGAGACGGCATTGCCGGGCGTGAAATGCGAACGGTCCATCTCGGTGAGATGGCATTTGGCGTAACAGTGGGTCGCCCTGCCGCGGCGGTCGAAGACCACAAGGCCGTTGTAAAGTCCGCCGCGCCCGAACACGGGCGAGCCAACGAGGACGTTCGTCCCGTGCCGAGCGGCCAACCGGCCGACGGCCTCCAGCGCGGCGCGAACCTCGGCTGGCCGCAGTCGGGCGAAATCGTAGCCGTAGCCGGTCGTCGCGCACTCGGGAAAGAGCACAGCGTCGGCGCGCCGCCGCGCGGCCGCAGCCAGGAGCCGCTCGATCGCGGCCAGATTGCCGTCGATCGTCGGCAAAAAGCGCATCTGCACGGCCGCCACGCGCAGCCGCCGCGCGCCGCCGTCGCGCGCCGGTTGGGATTCCGCCGATGAAGACGTCGAGCAAGTTCGCATGGAGGCCCATCGTACCGCACGAACCCCAGGGGCCGCAATTCCCATCCCTCGGCCCGTGGTGCTGCGGCGCCTGCTCGGCCTCGCCGGGCGGCGCCGGGAAGGGATGGCGGCCGCCCATGGCCTCCTCCTCGAAGTCCACGGCGAGCGGGGCGCCGCGCTGCCCGCGACGATCGCCGATCTGTGGCGGGACCTCCGCGGACCGCACCGCGATCCGAGCCTCAGCCCCGAACAGGCCAAGGCGCTGATCGACGCGATGCTTTTTCCGCCGCCCACGGCCGAGGAGGTCGAGCGGGCCCTCCGCGACCCCGGGCCCGGCGGCCTGCCGTGGGACGAGCGGCTGAAGCGCTGGGAACACATGACGCGCCAGGCGATGCTCAACGAATTGACGGTCGGCCTGGCCAGCGCGGAAAACGTGGACCAACTGCGTCGGCGGCTGAAGCCGCTGGCCGACGGCCTGGCCTGGAAGGCCCAGCGGATCGCCCGCACCGAGGGCCGCCGGGTGGCCGAACGCGATTATCAGGACCGGCTGGCCGGCCTGGGCGACCTCCTCGACGGGCAGCAGATCGTGGCGGTGATGGACGAGTGGACCCGGCCGGCCCACGCGGCCCGGCATGGCCGGATCTTTCGCCGCGGCGCGGACGGGGTGTTCCGCGACGAGCGGGGCGGCGTGCTGCCCGACCTGCCCGACGCCCCGAATTGCCGTTGCATGACGATCCCCGTGCTGGCCATGCCGGAGGAATTCCGCGGCGATCCGGCGGCCCGGGCGGCGTTCGAGACGGCCGCCGGGCGGCTGATCCCCGACCCGGCCAGCTACGCCGACTGGTGGGAGCGGGCGGGCCGCAAGGAACGCTCGACGGCCGTCGGGGCGAAGCGGTACCAGGCGGTCCGCGACCTGGTGGGCCGCGAGCCGGAGTGGACCGACTTCCTCGGCCCGGACGGGGAATTGCTCAGCGTCGCCGCCCTGCGGTCCGAGACGCCCGCCAGGCGGCAAGAGCGGAAGACCGAGGTCGAGGCGATCCTCGACGCCCGGCGGCGGATGTTCCAGAGCGTGGCCAGCCGCGGCTACGCCCTGGGTTCCGGGACGGCCAGGCCGGAAGTCGTGGCCGCCGTCCCCATGCTCCGCGGCGGCTATCCCCACCAGCAAATCCTCGACGCCTTGGAGATGGGCGACCCGAAGGGGGTTGCGGTGATCGCCAGCGATCGACGCCTGGTGGATGCAATCGGTCGGGAGCTGGTCGGCGGCCCGATGAGCGACGTCGAGCTGGCCCGACTCGCCGGCGGCCTGGATGGCGCGGACGTGTTGGCGTCGATCGAAGGCGACGGCTTGAGGCTGGAAATGCGCCGCGGCGGGGTCCGCGCGGTGCGGTGGGTCGGCCGCGACCAGGCGGGGGTCTTGAAACTCGAACTGATTCGCCTCGACGTGCCGGAGGGCCAGCAACGGGAAGGCATCGGAACAAGGTCGCTGGCCAGGAGCATTCGACAAGCGTCACAGGTCGGCGCGCGGTACGCCGAAGGCGCCGGCATCAGGTCTCGCAAGGATGCTGGCTATTATTTTCTCGCACGTTGCGGATTCGACGCGCCGTTGCCCGCGGATTGGGTCGCCGCCCATCGAGCGGACTTGGCCCCTCTCGGACAGGTACCACAACGAGTGTCGCATCTCATGGCGACCGCCGAGGGACGCGCGTATTGGCGCGTGCATGGCCGGACAATCGAGGTTACAATGGACTTGCGGCCCGGCAGCTTGGACATGTTCCGGTTCGCCGCATACCTCACGGATCGGCGGCGCGAGGGAAGGACGATGGCAGAGGATCGGCAACAACCGGACGAGGAGGATTTCTACTTCTGTCCGCGGACCGGCTTGGAATTCAGCCAGAAGGACCTGGAGATTTGGGACCGGATTTTCGAGCAATATCCGGTCACCGAAGAAGAACACCGCCGCAAGGAAGAGTTCTTCGCG